>JABAOD010000651.1_pt2 | contig 23346 bp, 29 predicted proteins | sample 7062151 | NCBI WGS metagenome assembly JABAOD01 (sample SAMN14538626, study PRJNA623070) | marine sediment metagenome | biome: marine biome [ENVO:00000428]; feature: marine pelagic biome [ENVO:01000023]; material: deep marine sediment [ENVO:00002113] | place: India: Gulf of Khambhat ... | reverse complement strand
AGCTCGCCGAGGGTCGCCTCGTCCCCCATGTCTCGCCATTCCTCAGGGGCGATAAAGAGCTTCCGCCTGAGGGAGGTGAGTGGGGTTGATAGAATTAGGCATGATAACCTCAGGTGGTGTCCAAGGCTGGTAATCATGATTGAAACTTGCCTCGAACTGTATATATGATACCCAAGGGCCACGCCTGATGGGGTGGCCGGAATCGAAGTAGACTCAAGCACGAAGAACGTGATTAGACTCTGTGAGTTGAGGCTCAGGCAGGACCCGGACGACCCGGACGCCCTCTTCGCGAAAGCGGCGGTATTCGCGGGATTGGGCCTCTACTCCGACGCCCTTGAGTGTATCGAGAGACTGTCTGCTGAAGCCGAAGACTATCCGGGCTTGAGGTTGTTGAAGGAGCGGGTCCTGGTGGAGATGAGGCGGTCTCCGACATCTGAGGCCGTGCGACATTCGTAGGGATGTGCCTCGAAAGCTTGATAACTCGCAGTCTCGATTGCTTCCACCTGGCCCTCGAACTCACCTTGCTTCCGCTGATATTCTTTCTCCCGGGCTACTTTCTGGTAAACCTCCTCTTTCCCCGAGTGGGTAGCCTGGGCGGCAGCATGGATCCCTTGTACAGGATCTTCTTCGGGATCCTGACCAGTATCGCCATCACCATCATCTACGGCAACGTGCTGGTCATGTTGGTCAAGGGTTCAGGGGAGGTGCTCTTCCTGCCCGGAAACCTCTGGCCAGGACTCGGCGGCCTTACCGTCGTGCTGTTTGCTCTGGGAGTGTACCGGGGCGCCTATCCGAGGCTACGAAGATGGCTGGGACTGACTGTCCCCAGACCGGCCGCCGAGGAGGAGAACCAGGCGCAGACACTCGACCGACTGCTGAGCGTGTCGGCTCGTCTGGAGGAAGCGAGGCGACGACTGGGTTCCCTCCGAGACGATGATGAAGAGGCCGCCGATCTGAAGGGACGCGTGGAGCAGCTAGAGGCCGAGAAGAGGAGGCTCGAGGAGGAGGCCCTGGGGCAGGTATGATGGAGTACAAGCTCGCCGTCGTGATCAGAGACGACCTGCGATTGTCAAGAGGAAAGATGGCGGTTCAGGTCGCTCACGCGGCGGTAGCCTGTGCCTTTCGCTCCCGACGCTCCCATAAGAGATGGTTCAAGGCTTGGATGGATGAGGGGCAGAGGAAGGTGGTCCTAAGGGTCGAGAACCTGGACAGGCTGAGGGAGCTAGAGGACGAGGCTACGTCTCTCGGGCTCACCGCCAAGTTGGTCACGGACGCCGGGCTCACGGAGGTTCCCCCCGGAACCACCACATGCCTCGGCATCGGACCTGGACCTGAAGAGCTGGTGGACAAGGTCACGGGTCAGCTGAGACTGGTATGATGAAGCCGCAGGTCAGGGTGATGGGCATCGATGACGCTCCCTTCAGCTTCGAGGATGAAACGGTGGAAGTCGTGGGTGTCATGGTGAGAATCCCGTCATACGTGGAGGGGATCCTCGTCTCTGAGGTGGAGGTGGACGGGGATGACGCTACCCAGCGGTTGGCGGAGATGATTCGGGGGTCTCGGTTCAGGGAGGGCCTGGCCCTGATTATGATCGACGGTGTCGCCCTGGGCGGCTTCAACGTGGTGGACATTCAGGAGCTTCACGATAGACTTTCGATCCCGGTGGCCACTGTGACCAAGAGGGAGCCGGACATGGAGTCCATTGAGAAGGCCTTGAAGGCCAGGTTTTCCGATTGGAGATCGAGGATGGAAGTCATAGAGAGGTCTGCCCTGGAGAGAGTCGAGACGCCCCACAAGCCCCTCCACGTATACGCCGTAGGCCTGCCTCTGGAAGAGGTGAGGGACCTCCTGCGACGGAGCACTGTGAGGGGCGCCCTTCCGGAGCCTCTGCGCATAGCTCACCTCATTGCCACCGCCATCAAGGTGGGGGAGTCCAAGGGGACCTCCTAGCGGACTCGGTACCGAAGAAGGGCGGCAGCGCCCCCTAGAGACCTCAACTTCCGTCCCGCATCGTGGTGGGTGCTGACCACCACCACCTTCCCCCTTCTCTCCTCGACCCTGTGCATCAACTCCTCGGCATCCCTCGAGCGGCACATCTCATCCGTGATCAGCAACGTGTCGACGGCCCCTGCCTCCACGGACTGCCGGACTTCCTCAGGCCCGTAGGCGTAAAGACCATCCTTCGCGACTTCCACCAAGACGCTCTCCACCAATCGGGTCTCCATGCCAATGCGGGACTCTTGGAGGAGTTTGGTGGCCAGTCCTCCCTTCAAGGCCTCTTGGATTCCGGTCATGCCACCGTGACCTGTCCCGAATGTCTGAGCCTCCTTCAGCAACGCCGGTTCCCGCTCCCTTCCGTAGTGCAGGAACTCCTCCCGGGTGAAGCCGGGCCCGAGAATGACGAGGCCCTCAGAAGGCTCTAACTGCCTCAGCTTCTGCAGGATCTGAGCGAAGAACTCCTCCTTCGTTGGCGGTGCTGCATAGAGCTTCCCGCCTCCCCGGGACCTGATCTCGGCCACCTCTCGTATCCCGTACTGATGCATCCGGGCCACCAGGGCGGCCTCGTCGTCGAGGGAAACGAGGGTGACGAGGGGCTCCTCCGTGGCTTCCACGGCTTCCCTGATCCTTCGCAGGTGGGGCTCCCTCCACTCCTTCACCACATCCACGCGGCTCCCGGGCTCCACGTTGAGGGTGTGGTGGGATCCCAAATCCCTGGCGCCCTCCTCGATAACACCATGGACCCGCAGCCGGTCGGCGAACTCGTGAAACTCCACACTTTCGACCCTTATGCCCAGCTTGAGGCGGACCTTGTCCCTCCTCTCAGGCCGAACCTTGTCAGTCCTCCTCTCCTCCCTCCGGTAGGTGGTGGCCCTCACCAGGTCCCCCGGTTCTACGAGGTTGTAGAGATGCCACAGGTCGTCAAGGTTCTGGGGCAGGAGCTTGATGGAGCCTGCCTTCAGATCCCTTCGGAGAATCTTCACGGTTCCAAAAGGACGCGGGGGTTATTTGTGGATATCGAGATCACTGGACGACGCCGTAGCCGATCAACCTCCAGCGACCGCCTATCCTCCTGCTGATGGCGGCCCTCTGGCCTGCCTCGACGGCTACAGGTATCTTCAGGGTCAGGTCCGAGAGGTCCTCCCGCGCGGACGTGACGATGCCCACGGTAGTGGCGGTCCCCACGCTGAGCATGAGGGGCTCGTTGGTTCGGATGTCATCTACCTTCAGCTCCTCCTCCGTGCCTACGACCCTCTCCAGCAGATGGGTCTTCAGGGTGAGCTTGTCCACCACCGGCGGGAGGCTATCGGGAGCCCCCGCCACTCGCCCCAACATGGCATCGGACTTGGTCATGACAGGATCCAGCTTCGTCCCAATGGCGATGAGGCCTCCAGGCATCACGTTCTTCCGGGACCGACCACCAGCCTGCAGGGTGACTATCTCCGTCACGACATCCTCCCACTCTGTCTTACCAGAGGCCTCGACCTGGCGCCCAGGAGTCACTTCGATCTCATCGCCCACCTTGAGCCGACCTTGGAGAAGGCTTCCGCCGATGACGCCGCCCACCAAGTCCTCAGGGCTCGTCCCCGGGGTGTTCACATCGAAGGAGCGGGCCACATACAGGCGTGGTGACTCCCCTTCATCGAAGCTCCTGGTGGGGATGTTTCGCTCGATCTCCATGATGAGGTAGTCGACGTTGATGTTGTGGTGGGCGGATATGGGCACGATGGGCGCCTTCTCGGCGACACTCCCCTTCAGGAAGTCTTGGATCTCCTGGTAATTCTTCCTGGCCTCTGCTTCATCCACCAGGTCGACCTTGTTCTGGACCACGACGATCTTGTCCACTCCGATGATGGTAAGGCCCATCAGGTGCTCTTTGGTCTGGGGCTGAGGACACCGCTCGTTGGCCGCGATTAAAAGGAGGGCACCGTCCATGAGGGCGGCGCCGGAGAGCATCGTGGCCATGAGGGTCTCATGGCCTGGGGCGTCCACGAAGCTTACCGCTCTGAGGAACTCGCCCTTGGCACCGCAGTGAGGGCACTTTGGGGATGTGGAGTAGGCCTTGGGCTCCTCGCAGTCGGGACACTTGTAGAAGGCCGTGTCGGCGTATCCCAGGCGGATCGATATCCCCCTCTTGACCTCCTCGCTGTGTCGGTCGGTGTACTCCCCCGAAAGCAGCTGTGCCAGGGTGGTCTTGCCGTGATCCACGTGGCCGATGAGCCCGATGTTCACCCGTGGCTGCTTCGGAACCTTCACTCAGTCTCCACCTTCTCCTTGAAGGCGTCCTCGATGGACTTCGGGCCGTAGGTGACGATCTTGAGGTTGATCTGTACGGTGTCTGGCCCCACGGTGTTACCCCTCAGGGTCTTCCGCCTGCGCAGCCCCCTCTTCTTGGGCCGGAAGCCGGTTCCACCGGTAACCAGAACTCTCTTCCTCCTGGGTCCAGGCAAGTCAGGCCTCATGGGAAAGCCATCCTTGTCCGAGCCCCCGGTGAGGACGAGCTTGTAGCCAGGCAAATCGAAAAAGATACCGTCCACCTCGTCCCCTATCCTCTTCCCGATGAGGGCACCGGCGTAGTGGCCGGAGACCCCCTTGTTATGGGACATCCCCGTTTTGGGATCGCTGATTACGGCTCTGTACTCTGCCATAGCTAACAACCGTTCTATGAGAGGGTTTTTTAAAAGGTTATCGTTGGCCCTTCAGGCCTGGAACTCCTCTTCGCACAGTCCCAGGATGGTGCAGTAATCGCAGAAATCCAGGAAGATCTTCTCCCCCGTGGCAGCGGGGATCTTCTCCCAGGCGCTAATCTCACGGGCGAACTCCAGGAGAGTTGCCGCTGCGCTGGCCGTATCGAAATCGTCGTCCATGGCGTCCATGAAAGCACTCCGGACTTCGTCCGCCCTCCGCAGAAGGGCCTCCTCCTCTCCGGGGCCCCCTGTCTCTGCGGCTTCGCTGAGCCTCTCGATGGTCGCCGCCAGCTCCGAGTGCTCCGCCTGGGCCTGCCTTATGGCCTCCTCGCTGTAGTCGACCGTCTCCCGGTAGTGGGTCTTGAGGATGAAGTAGCGAAGGACCTCCCAGTCGAACCCCTCAAGGGCCTCTCGGATGGTGACGAAGTTGCCCAGGGACTTGGACATGGGTTCGGACTTGATTGTGATGAATCCATTGTGGAGCCAGAGGCGGGCGAAGTCTCCCTTCCCCATGGCCTGAGATATGAGCTCCTCGCTCTCATGATGAGGGAAGACTAGGTCCATGCCCCCGCCGTGGATGTCGAAGGTGGGTCCCAGGTACTTGGTGGCCATCAGATAGCACTGCACGTGCCATCCGGGACGTCCCCTCCCCCACGGGCTCGGCCACGAGGGCTCCCCCTCCTTGGACTTCTTCCAGATGGCGAAGTCGAGGATCCCCTCCTTCTTCGAGTCCATCGGCAACTCCTCCACCACCATCTCCTCCACGGAGCGCCCGCTAAGGCCACCGAAGGAATCCTCGGAGACCCTCATGTAGACCTCCCCATCCACCACGTAGGCATGGCCTAGCCTCACCAGCTCTCGGACGACGGAGATAATCTCCTCCACATGTTCCGAAACCCGAGGGTAGTGATGGGCCCTCCTGATCTTCAGCCGATCCATGTCCTCCAGGAAGGCATCGATGAACCTCTCCGCCAGTTTCAGCGGATCAACGCCCTCCTCTTTGGCGCGGTTGGTGATGGAGTCCTCCATGTCCGTGAAGTTCTGGACGTGGACCGTCCTGAAGCCCTTGAACTCTATGTAGCGGCGAATCACGTCGAAGACGACGTAGGCCTTAGCGTGTCCCAGGTGGGCGTAGTCGTAGACTGTCGGGCCGCAGATGTACATGCGGACCTCGTCGCCCGAAGGCTGGAACTCCTCCTCTCTCTTGGTCTTCGTGCTGTAGGCCGTGAACCCCATGGGGAGTCTTCCACCGTTGTTCACGTATGCCGCCGACTTAAACGTTACTTTGGCTGTCCGCAGGAAGGGGAATCTGCCGCGAGGATGACGGTCAGAGGCCGCCCACGGTGCCTGCCTCAACGGAGAGAATGGGGGGCAGCAGGGCGGTGAGGGTCTGCCAAGACCCCCCCTCATCACGGCTGTAGTAGAGCTGCCCGGTCTTCGTCCCCACGTAGACGCCGAGGGGGTCCTCCTGATCCGTTCGCATGCCCTCACGCAGGATCGTTAGGTATGCCCCTTCCTGGGGCAGGCCCTTCGAGAGCCGCTCCCAACTCTTCCCGGAGTTCAAGGTGCGATAGACGGCCATGGTGGCATCAGGGGTGACGCGGTTGAAGTCGCCAACCAGCGGAACAACATAGGCTGAGCCTGACCTGTGGGGATGGGCCGCCATGGGAAAACCGAAGGTGGAGGGCAGCCCGTTCTCTATGGCCGTCCAAGCTGGGTCCCCTCGCTCCCTCCTGTAGACGCCGCAGTGGTTCTGATGGTACAGAATGGCGGGGTTTCCGGAGTCCCGGACCATCTTATGGACGCAGGAGCCGATCTGATCCTCCACTGTCACCTTCTCCGGCAGGAAGTCCGCCCTAACATCGCCATTCATCACACGCCATGAATCACCGCCATCGTTCGTTCCCAGGACCCCCACGGCGGAAATCCCCACAACCATGCGCTTGGGATCACCTGGGTAAGGCAGGATTGTGTGGAGGCAGAGCCCACCAGCCCCGGGTTGCCAATCCTTCCTGTCTTCTCGGTAGTTCAGGCCATCCACGGACTGCCAGGTATCCCCGCCATCATCGCTCCGGAAGAGGCCTGCGGGCTCCACCCCGAGCCAGAGCTCGCCATCTAGGCCGGGCTCTATGTGCCAGATGCGATCAACGCTGAGGCCAGACTCCTTGGAATAGTGGGGTCCTTCCTTCCCCCGGATCCACTTGTCTCCGAAGTCCATGGTCCTCTGGACTATGGGGCCCCAGTGACCTGTGATGATACCTGCCCACACCGTCCTCCCGTCCCTCGGGTCAAGGATGGCGTGCTTGACGGTCCGACCCTCGAAGAACGGGCCCCTAGACTTCCATCTCCTCCGGTCCTTCGAGTGGAAGATGAAAAGCCCCTTACGCGTCCCCACCACAACCGCCGTTTCACTCTTCTGAACGTCCGCCATGATCAACCACCAGCAATCGAAGGAAGGATGTGTACCGAGTCTCCCTGAGCCAACGAAACCTCCTCTGGGTTGAGGTGCCCAACGGAGTCTTCGTTCACGAAGATGTGCACGAACTTCCGAACGACGCCTTGATCGTCCAAAATCCTCTCACCGAGGCCCCGGAATCGGGAGTCCAGTTGCGCAATCACCTCCGCGAGGGTGCGTGCGGCGAGTTCAACGGAATCCTCCCCGTGAGTGAATTCGAGGAGTGTGCGAGGCAGCAAAACTCGCACCCGGTTTTCCCCTTCAGGCATGGAGTCCAACGGATGGGGCTGACGGTATTAAGAACTTCTTGGATGGCGTGAGCTTTTCGCGAATTGCTCCGCGAGTTCTAGACATGAGAATCTGGAGAGAAGGAAGATAGGTTGTCCCCGCGCCATTCTTTGAACGAGGAGAGTCCCTCGACCCTCCTCATAGTGAGTGATCGAGCTGTGCAAGTACGAGAAGGGTCAACAGCCGCAGAGAAATTACAGCACGTGACAGGGGTTGCTGCCGAACCGCTAATCTACCACAGCATCCGGCGGGAGTTTCTCAGTGACATCCATCATGATCCTGGAGTCCACATCGCGTATGCCCAGGGGAATCAGCACGTCGTGTATGAAGGCCCTAAGTTGTTGGTTGTCCTCAGCCGCAACCTTCAGGAGGAGCCTCCTCTCCCCACTAACGTGGAAGATACCGGTTACGTTCTTCAGGCGCAGAAGCTCATCCAGGATTCTCTCCCTATCTGCAGGGTCGATGTTGCAGAACACGAAGGCCTCAGATCGGTATCCGATCGCCGCCTTATCCACGCAGGCGTAGTAGCCCCTGATGATTCCCTTGGCCTCCATTCTCCGTATCCTCTCCCGAATGGTAGACTCAGACCTTCTGAGCTTCCTGGAGATTTCTGCGACCGTGGCCCTGGCGTCCTTCTGGAGGATGTTTAGGATTCTCCTGTTCATCGAATCTACGGTTTCCGCACGCATCTCTGGCCCTCAGGGGCAATGGGTCCCGCCACCTTAAAGACCGCGGATTCCACGCCATTTCTCGACAGGATCTTCCCCCATCCACGAGAACCGCTTAAGTAGGATGGGGTGCCATAGATTGGGCAGGAGGTAAAGCTCATGGAAGATATGATTAAGATGTTGGCCGAAGCTCCGGAGGAGGAGCGCAAGAACATGATGAGGGATAGGCTGCAGATGTTCATCAGCATGCCTGAGGACAAGCGGGTCGAGTCCATCGCACAGCTAGTGACTGGCTTCAGCAAGCTCAAACCGAAGCAGAGGGAGGAGATGATCAAGGGAAGGACGATGCTCGTGGCTTCCTTCACAGACAAAGATCGACTCACCCTCATGTCGTCCCGAATGAAGGCCGGAATGAGCCTTCCCAAGGAGATCCACGAATCGGACATGCAGCTGACGGAGCAAACGGTACCCCAGTTGCCCGAGGAACTCAGGAAGAACTTCATGACGACCATGGAGCAGGTCAAGAAGGCCATGGGAGCGGCCCAAGTGGGGCAGGAAGCCGCTGAAGCCGCCGGAGGGCCCCCGAGACATCACGACAAGCCCATGGTTCTCAAGGGAGTCTTCAGCAAGAAATACGTGTGCACTGTCTGCGGCCATAAGATTCCCGCCCAGTGAGTGGCTGAGGCAGCATTCGGCGCGCCATCACGGTGCTGACAACCGTGATGGTGTGTTTCTATCCTTTTTGGGTTTCGTTCCTCTCTATATCTGTTTTCGTAAGGGCGTGACCTTCCGCTTTGTGACTCGAGGCGGAAATCTGTTTTGGGTACCCGGCCCTCCTTCGTGGATCCACTCAATCTGGGCCCCACGGCGGCCTTCGCACTCGGGCCTCAGCCTGCGCGCATCGATTCTCGCCACTACTGATCCGATTCCTTCCAACTGCTGCGTTGGTGGGGGGGCGTCGAAGCCTAGCTCCCCCCCTTAGAAGTCATGGCCCCCGCCAGAGAGCTGCAGGTGTCGGAGATGATGACCCTTCTGGCCTGGACGAATCCTATGATGGTACCGAAGAACTTCCCGATGGCGAAGAATACCAGGCCCATTCCGATGAAGTTCCAAGGCTCTCTCAGGGAGGCCAAGACCTTGATGTCAACGCCTGCGTCCGCAGCGGCATCCACATCACCCGCGAGATCGGCATCCCTCTTCTGAAGCTGGAGGTTCAAATGGAGGGGAACCACCAACGGGAAGGTGGTGGAGATCAGGATGAGGGTCCCTAAGAGGAGGGGCGCGAACAGCTTCGTTGGGAAGCGCTTCATTGCCTCCTGAGATCGGGGCTTTACTTCGCCTTCGTCCATCGAAGGTGATGATGGGGTGACGGAGGAACCCCGAGCCTGCAGGATCTTTGCCATGGTGCCAGGGAGGATGGCACCGATACCCCTCAAGTTCACAACGATGACTCCGAGGGTGAGGCCTATGCCCATCATTGCCAGTGACATGCCTATGAAGCGCATGTCCGGAATCAGCTTCCCCAGCAGATCCATCATGAAAACCAGGTCAAAGAAAGCTGTATCACCTGCCCCCCGGAGGGCGATGGTCTCCCACCGAATGAATATGAGGAGGGTAGCCGGCACGAGCAACAATAGAAGCGTGAGAATGCCTCCCCCTGCCAGGTATCCCGCGACCCTCTCGGGCCACAGGGGTTGCTCTAGCGGTGGCGACTCAGCAGCGGCAATGTTGGAGCCCATGCGGAGAACCAGCCGGCGCTGATCCCGGAGGGCCTGTATGATAAGCAGGAGCCAGTATACGATTGCCGAAAGCATGGTCACTATGCCCGTCACGGCGATTACCGGGAACAAAGCGGTGGTCCACGCAACCTGTCGAGAAGCGGCAAGGTCCGTGGGATCAGCGGCGAGATCTGCCCTCGCAAGGGCTCCGAGGAACCCCACGGGGTAGCTGGCGGAGAGTGCTATGATGAAGCCAGCGAAGAGGAGGGCGAAGGGGAACCTCGGGAGGCTCGGCATGACCGGCTCCCTCATCTCCGCGGGTTTGCCGGAAGCCAGGGGAGCCACGAGCCCAGGAAGGCTACGGGCCTGGAGACGAAGGTTGTAGACGATCGCGGCCAGGCTCAGTCCTATGCCCAGTACGACGAAGGACAGGGCACCAGGGCGTTGAGGAGTCCGCAGCACTTCGACGAAACCAGCCCAGGAGGCCGCCGTGAACCCCGCGAAGGTAACGTCGATTATCCCTGCCGCAGCCAAACCGCCAGTCAAGGCGAAGAGGAAGTTTAAGACGACCAAGATGAGCCCCGCGAACATGAGCTTCGGGAACACCCTGCCGAACCACGGCTCCGACGGCATCGTCAACCTGCTGTCCGGGAATGCCTGCATGTAGGATCTCATCGCCTCCTTTCCAGCCCCTTTGAGGTTAAGGATAATCACAACTATTGACATGCCAATGCCGAAAGTCAGGATGCCCAGGCCCACGAAGTTCCAGGTGGGCGTGATGATTCGCAAGACGTCCTCGACCTGCTTGGCTCGGATGTACTCGGCTGTGTCTGTGGTGCCCGCGACCTCGAGGGTGTGGGCAGTCTGGACGGCAGATGCCTCCCACACGCCTAGACCCAAGGCTGATATCACAATCAGGATTCCGATCAGCAGGTATATGTTGAAGCGGCGGGCGACGCGTATGAGCCAAGGTGAGAACTCATCCGAAGCCATGTCAATCACCCTGCGAAAGCCCCTGCTTCAGTTAAGCTGTTGTCCGTGGAATTCCCCATTCCTCAGGCCTCTTCTGGTGGAAACCTCGGTCTTTCATGTGGGACCAGGACTCGTGTCGCTACCCGGAATAGAGTGGGTGACTCCCAGGGAGGTCCATTTGATGCCTACGACATCAATCCTCAGATCTCCTGAGTATTGTCACCACGAATCGGCCTATGCCTCCGATGTAGGAGAAATCAAACACTTGCCCACAATGCTTAAGAGGCGATGCCATCAATAGGCCAGAAAAAAGGGGGAGACATATGGCAGAAGAAGCTCCAAAGCCCGGTAGTATAGTGCATGTTGAGATACCCTGCAAAGACCCTGCGAGGGCCAAGAAGTTCTACGGCGAGGTCTTCGGATGGAAGTTCGAGGATATGCCGGAGATGAACTACACCACGTTTGAAACGGGGAATCCTCCCGGCGGCGGGATCTTCACTCCGACAGAATTCGATCCCGGTGGAGTGCTGAACTACATCCTCGTCGACTCCGTCGAAGGGACTTCACAAGAGATCGAACAGGCAGGGGGGAATATCGTGGTGCCGAGGACCGAGATCCCCAATATGGGCTGGTTTGCTATCTTCAAGGATCCTGACGGCACCCTCATGGCGATATACCAGGGTGCTCCTCCGCAGGAGGAGTAGCCAGGCCGAGGACCTACATCTAGGTAGCCGAATAGAAATCGACCCGGGGATACCATGGCTCTGTCAATAGGTTGGGGATTTGTGGCGGGACTGGTCGCGACGCTCGTGATGACGCTACTGATGACACCCGTGATGAGGATGGGGTCGTCAATGATGGCCCGTCTCGCGGCGATGGCCATGGGAGGAGAGCCTGACTCAAGCCGCAACATTATGGGCGGGATGGTCTTTCACCTGATATACGGGACCATAATGGGAGGCATCTTCGCCTGGGGTTCAAACGCCCTCATTACGATCGTTAATCCCTTGGTCAACGGTCTGCTCTTCGGGATCCTCCTGTTCGTCATTGCCGTTGTAATCGTGACACCCCTCTCTAGGGCGCCCATGATGCCGATGATGATGGCGGCGGTCTTCCTAATCTTCCACTTGATCTATGGCGCGGTATTGGGGAGTCTAGCCGCTTGGCTGTCCGGAGTAGACATCATCTAAGAGTGCGGGCTCTACACCCTATCCCAACCGCCCTGAACTAATGAGCTCACTCACCGCTGACCTTCCCTAGGCCTCAACCTGTTCCGCCGACTCGGCCAAGTCCTTCCTTGAGGCCTCAGACCCCGCCTCCGCCATCAACAGCCTCCACGCAGCGTTCACCAGAGCCATGTGGGTGAAGGCCTGTGGGAAGTTCCCGAGGAGACGATCGTTCTTCGGATCTACCATCTCGGCGTACAACCCGAGGTGATTCGCGTAGTTAGTAAGCTCCTCAAAGGTCTGTCTGGCCTCCTCCAGCCTTCCGGCATCAATGAGGGCTTCTACCATCCAGTAACTCAGCATGAGGAATGCTCCTTCACCAGGCCCTCTCTCCTTGAACCTCTTGATTAGGACGCCCTTGCCCAACTCCTGCCTTATCCTCTCCAGCGTCCCAGCGAACATAGGATTGATTCCCCTGATAAGGCCAACCAGAGGGAGAATCATTAGGCTTCCATCGACCTCATTCCCGCCATAGAACTGGACAAATGAGCCCAGCTTCTTGTCGAAACCGTCCCTCACCACCTTATCGTATATCTGGTCGCGAACCACGGCCCACTGTTCTGCTCTGCGCCTGTTGCCCCAGCGTCGGGCGATTTTCACCGCTCGGTCCATGGCCACCCAGGCCATGGCCTCGGAGTAGACGTACCTTCTCTCAACCTCCCGGAGCTCCCATATCCCGCTGTCGGGCCTCTCCCAGTTGGCAGCCACGAAGTTGGCGATGGACTCGACCGTTCGCCATACGTCATCGTTCATGTCCCTGTCCCTGTGGTAGCTGAAGTGAAGGGCGTCGATTACGGACCCGTAGACGTCTAGCTGGAATTGGTCGTAGGCGGCGTTCCCGGACCTCACCGGTCTCGCCCCCTTGTACCCCCTGAGCTGCGGCAGGACGGACTCATGGAGCTCCGAATCCCCCTCCACCCCATACATGATCTGGAGGCTCTCCAGGTCTAGGGTGTGGCCTCTAAGCCTTCGAATGATCCAGTGTCTGTACATCCGCTCCTCCCTGGTGTAACCGCAGCGGTGGAAGGCTGAAAGGACGTAGGCGGAGTCCCTGAGCCAAGAGAAGCGGTAGTCCCAGTTCTTGTGGCCTCCGGGAACCTCCGGCAGAGATGTGGTGGGAGCGGCGATTATGGCGCCGGTGGGCTCGTAGACCATGAGCTTGAGCACCAGCATGGAGCGCCGGACTAGGGACTCCCAGGGTCCACTGTAGGCGCACCTCCTGATCCACTCCCTCCAGTATGCTACGGTCTTCTCGAGCTTCTCTGCGGTCCTGAACTCCTCCACTGGCCGGAGGTAGTCGTCGTTCCACCGGAGGACCATCCACCTCTCGTCCCCAGAAGCCAGGGACTCATTCGCGGTAGAGACTCCGTTTTCCTGCCGCAGCCGCATGTCTGTGGCCAGGCTGAGCCACTCCTTTGACCCGCGGGCCAGACACCCCTCCTCCTCTATCAGGACGTGGCTGCGTTCCAGCCCGTATCTGAATCGGGGTTCGTAGTGCATCTGGACCGTTACCTGACCGTCGATGCAGCGAAGCCGGCGGTGGACCTCGTGGAATGCCTCCAGATCCCCGTTCTTCAGATAGCAGGGCATGTAGTCCACCACTTCGAGGGAGCCCTGTTTGGTGGTGAGAAGGGTGCGAAGGATGTTGGTGTCCTCCAAGTATGACTGCTGAGCCTCGTGCCTGCCCTTCACGGACAGAGTAAAGCGACCGCCTGATTCGGGGTCGAGGATCGCCGCGAAAACGCTTGGAGAGTCGAATCGAGGATAACAGAGCCAGTCGATGCTGCCATACTTTGAGACTAGGGCGGCGGAGTTCAGGTCCCCTATGACACCGTAATCGCCGATCTCGCGGTAGCCATAGTTCTTGCCCTTCATGCCTCATCCAGAAGAGGGGTACCGAGGGATAAAAAGGGCGCGACGACGTTATCCAGCCTCAGAACCGAGGGTCCACGGAAAGGCAAGGTGGGGCAACCAGAAGGCAGCCATGGCAGGAGGGACTTTTAAGGGAGTCGACACAATCTGAGGATAAAGGGCCCATAGATCAGTGGAAGATCGCCGCCTTCGCAAGGCGGAGGTCGCGGGTTCGAGTCCCGCTGGGTCCATCCGAACGCCAAACATATAAATCGCCGATTCAGATACTCCCACCGCGGAGGGCTAGGTGTTGGGCAGGCCTCGTTTCAGAGGACTGGATAGCCCGCGCCGATGGGGTTCAGTTGAGGAAATCAAGCTAGAGCCCTACGGGATTGCTGGCGCTCGTGGAGTCCCTTCAGGCGGATTAGCGATGAGGATTGGAGTTGCAGGAGAGGTCAAGGCTGGCGAGCGGCGCGTCGCATTGACGCCGGACACGGTGAAGCGCCTGGTGGACTCGGGGCATGATCTCTACGTTGAGGCAGGGGCCGGGAAAGAGGCCTATTTTCCAGACGAGGCCTACAGGGAGGCAGGGGCCAAGATAGTAAGGGAGGCGTCCTCCCTCTGGGGGAGAGCGGACATCCTAGTGAAGGTGAACCCACCGACCAGACGGAAGAGAGGACATGAGATCGATATGCTTCGGGAGGGCGCTATCCTGATCGGGTTCCTGAATCCTTTGGGGGATCCTGAGATGGTACAGCGGCTCGCTGAGAGAAGGGTTACCGCATTCAGCATGGAGATGATACCTCGCGTCAGCCGAGCCCAGAGCATGGATGCCCTCTCTTCCCAAGCCTCTGTGGCTGGCTACAAGGCTGTCCTGTTAGCGGCAGGGGCCCTGGCCAAGTTCTTCCCCATGCTCACCACCGCCGCGGGGACTATGAGACCCGCGAAGGTCTTCGTCTTGGGGGCAGGGGTAGCGGGCCTTCAGGCTATCGCCACTGCGAGGCGCCTCGGGGCCGTCGTAGAGGCCTTCGACATTCGCCCTGCCGTCCGGGAAGAGGTTGAAAGCCTGGGGGCGACGTTCGTACAGGTTGAACTTGGGGAGGAGACAGAGGCCGAGGGGGGTTACGCCAAGGAGGTCTCGGAGGCGGCCAGGCAACGGGAGCGAGAGCTGATTGCCGAACGAATAGCGGCCTCTGACGTGGTGATAGCCACCGCCCAGGTACCCGGGAGACGCGCTCCTGTGCTCGTCACGAAGGAAATGGTAGCCGAGATGGGAAAGGGGTCCGTCATCATGGACCTCACCGCCGAACAAGGGGGCAACTGCGAACTGACGAAGCCTGGGAGGGAAATCGTTTACAATGGCGTTACCATCTTCGGGCCCCTGAACCTGCCATCATCCATGCCCGTACACGCCAGCCAGATGTACTCCAAGAACGCCTCTGCCCTCCTGGAGTACATAGTTCGGGAGGGAGAGATCCATCTGGACTTCGATGACGATATTATCGACGGCTGCTGTGTTACCCACGATGGGGTCGTACGACACCAGGCGGTTCGAGAGGCCATCGCGGGGAGGACTCCCATCGAAGGTTAATCTGGGAGATACTGACCATGCATGAGCCGCTAATCATTGGTTTCCTGATCTTCGTGCTGGCCATGTTCGTCGGGCTTGAGGTGATCACAAAGGTGCCGCCGACGCTCCACACGCCTCTGATGTCGGGGGCCAATGCCATCTCCGGCATCGTGCTAGTGGGAGCGCTGATTGTGGCGGGGACGAGGGAGTGGAACCTCCCGGTGGTGCTGGGCCTCGTCGCCGTCGTCCTGGCCACCATCAATGTCGTCGGCGGATTCCTCGTGACGGACCGCATGCTGCAGATGTTCAAGCGGAGGTAGAGGATGCCGAACGGGCTCTTTTCGGTCATCGAGATCGCCTACATCGTCGCGGCCGCTTTCTTCATCATAGGGCTTCGCTACCTGAACTCTCCCGCCACCGGTCGAAGGGGCAACCTCTTGGCCTCCATCGGCATGTTCATCGCCATCGTCGTCACGCTCCTGGACCAGGCTGTCCTGAATTACGAGATGATCCTCATCGGCATCCTGATCGGCTCCATCCTTGGAGCCACGGGGGCTCGCCTGGTCCAGATGACGGCCATGCCCCAGATGGTCGGACTCTTCAACGGCTTCGGCGGCGGAGCCTCCGCCCTTGTGGCCATCGCGGAGTTCTGGCGTCAGACGGCGGCGGGGGCCATCGCCTTGGACACCTCTATCGTCGTCATGGCTGGCATCCTCATCGGGGGCACGACTCTCACGGGGAGCCTGGTCGCATTCGGGAAGCTCCAGGGCATCGTGCCTGGGGCACCGGTAACCTATCGCCTGCAGCACCCCATCAACGGTGTTCTGTTGGCCGCCTTCATCGCGGGCGGCGCGTACCTCCTCTTCTTCGAGCTGAACCTGACGCTCTTCCTCGTACTGGTGGCCATCGCCCTCGTCCTGGGCATCCTGGTCGTCATCCCCATCGGCGGGGCAGACATGCCCGTAGTTATCTCCCTCCTGAACTCCTTCTCAGGGCTGGCGGCGAGCACCGCCGGTTTCATTCTGGCGAACAACATACTCATCATCGCAGGCGCTCTGGTAGGGGCAGCGGGGCTCATCCTCACGCAGATCATGACGAAGGCCATGAATCGCTCCTTGACGAACGTCCTCTTCGGAGCCTTCGGAGCGGGGGAAGTCGCCGTTCCAGGCGGGGGCGCGATAACCATCGATAAGACCGTCCGCTCCATCGACGCGGAGGAGGGCGCCATGATCCTTGGATATGCCCGCTCCGTCATCATCGTCCCGGGCTTCGGCATGGCCGCGGCCCAGGCACAGCACGCCGTGGCGGAGCTGGCTGACCTGCTGGAGAGTCGTGGGGCGGAGGTGAGATATGCGATCCATCCCGTCGCCGGCCGCATGCCGGGCCACATGAACGTTCTTCTGGCGGAGGCGCGAGTGCCATACACGAAGCTGTACGATATGGATGATATCAACCCCGAGTTCCAGCGCACGGAGGTCGCCCTTGTCATCGGGGCCAACGACGTGGTCAACCCCGCGGCGAGGCACGATAGGGGCAGCCCCATCTACGGCATGCCCATCCTGGATGTGGACGAGGCGCAGCACGTCATCGTGATAAAGCGAAGCATGAAACCTGGGTTCTCAGGCATCGACAATGAGCTGTTCTACAACGAGGGTACGATGATGTTCTTCGGGCACGCGAAGGACGCTGTAATGGAACTCATCAGCGAGACGAAGCAGCTGTAGGCTGTGATGCCTCCCGGGTGGGGCTGGAAGTCTAGCGAAACATGGTGAGCTGGCTGTCGATCTCCCTTAGGTGGGCTCTGATAACCTCACCATCTCCCGCATCTGGTTCCAGCTCAAGATAACTCGTCAGGTCCTTCCGCGCTCCAATGAAGTCGCCGACCTCGTAGTGGACAAGCCCGCGGTCCCTGAGGTCCGTGCTCAATTCGGGATTCAGCAGGAGGAGCAAGTCCAGGACCTAGAGCAGACTGGGGAAGTCCTCAGACCTCATGAAGATCTGTTTCAGGTTGCTGAGCATCCTAGCGAGAAACTGGCGCTTCGGTATGGGACCCTCAGAGTCAGATGGCCATTCTTCTGAGAGAAACCAGGAGTTGAGAAACATATATACAGCCGGGTCGGGCTATTGAGACGGGCCCTATGGGAGAGGACGAGGAGCGAGTGGATCTGGAGGACTTGGCCCTGAGGATGGAGCAGCTGGAGAAGGCCATTGAACGCCTGAGCCAGCCCTACGGCCAGCTGGTGGGCTATCTGGACAGGCTGCAGGAGATCTCCAGGTCATACTTCCGCCTCTTGGACCTCCTCCAGCGGTACGGCTCTGTATCCCCGGACATGGCGATTCCAGAAATCAAGGATCCCATATCCCGGGAGATCGTCAGCGTACTCTTCGAAAAGGGCGGCAGGAACATCTCACAGATTGCGCAAACCCTTAGGGCTCGTCGGGGGACCGCCTCTCGAAGAATCGTCCGGGAGAGGCTCAAGGCCTTAGAAGAGGGGGGCGTGGTCTACTCCTCCCCGGGGTCCCGAGGAAAGGTCTATGATGTGACGGATGAGACGGTGCGGCGCTGGTCCCAAGTCTTGGGACTCATATCCCCAGCAAGTGAGGAGAAGGAGTAGGGGTGGTTCACACTTGCAGTCGGACATCCATCATGAGAAGAAAAGTGGCCACTAGTGCCCAGTTTCTTTAAGAGACGGGCCAAGGATGTGAGACTTGAGGTGAGTGGAATGAGTACAGACGTAGACGAACTGAAGGAAGTCCTATCAGTGGTCTCGACGGAGATACCCAAGCTCCTGACGGCCATTTCGGAGTCCTTATTCAACGCAGAGCAGACAGGACAATACGCCCAGGCCGTGGCGGACTTCTACAAGAGCCTGCGCGAGGCCGGTATGAACGAGGAGCAGGCGTTCGAGCTGACCCAGGGCTTTATGGACAAGACCAACTTCGCTGCCATGATACAGGAGATCGTTGGCGGAAGGGGTCCCTTGAGGAAGCTTGCAAAGGCCAGACACGAAGCGGGAGAGGACATCGGCGCCGCCATCGAGGACGCGGTGAAGGAGAAGATCAAGGAGAAGTTCGAGGAGAAGGGCTCAGTGGGCGACGAGGAATGACGGAAGGACGAGAGGTCTTCCTCGTCGTCGCAAGCTACATCCCCCTCCTGCTCGTGAGACTGGGGAAGAGCCTTCTGCGAACGGCCTTACTGAGTCGAAGGGGGGCGGCCTCCTTTCAGAGGGCTCTGAAAAGCAGCGGGATGGATACCGACCTGGCCAGAAGATTGACACAGCACTACCGCAGTCAGATTAGCCTTCGCAGCTTCATCAGGATGGCTGTGAGTGCGGTGGGTCGGCGGAGTACGTAGACGGCTCCCACTCCCCGCCGCCGAACCCTGCTCCTGATTTGATGACAGGCCTCATCGGTCTGTGATTCAAGCTGGATGTAGCCCAACTGCGCTACCACTTAGACTCGCGCCTGCCTTTGAAGGGCGCGAACAGAGTTGCGTGTTAGCTTACTCCTCCTCGGCTGTCTCCTCAGCCATCTCCTCTGCAGGCTCCTCCGGGGGCTCCTCGCGGGGTGCGGGCGCTGTCACAGGAGCAGGTGGCGGTGCCATTGGAGCGGGCGCGGCCATTGGCGGCATCGGTTTCCAGACAAGACCGAGGATGCCGCCTATGAAACCAAGGAGCGACCCTATGAAGAGACCCCACACCGTCGGGAAGGCGATGATGGCTATTACGAGCGTGAGTACGCCACCGTAGGTGACTTGAGTTTTGTCCCCGGTGTACAGCCAGTAGACGCCCAGGAATGCCAGCACGACGAATATGACGGCCAGAGCAGTGATGATGAAGCCTAGACCGAACGTGACGAATCCTAGAAACGCCCGAGGGTGGCCACACCTGCGGCTCCGATGGCGTGGAAGATCGCTCCGATGAGGGCTAGGATGAAGGCGGCGGTTGGCTTCTCTTCGGGCATCTTTTCCCTCCGGGCCGGAGAGTGGCGGGAGTTCCCATAAGCTTTTTGGGGAAGATAAGGCGCAAGTTGTCGATATTAAGAACGTCACGCCCATCAATCCACCTTCTCGTCAACTCTGCAGATTAGTCCCCTGACCGCTAGTCAGAAATGGTCTTCCACCCATCAGAGTGATGGCCATGCAGATCCGTAGCTACGATGAGGTGGATCCCTACGAGGTCTACAAGATCGGCATGATTGGGTTCGGATGGCCATTGACGCCGGAGTATGTCAGGCACGCTCTGCGCGAGGACCCCAGAGTACTCGATGGATTCGCCATCTACGCGATGGAACGGGAGAAGCCGATCGCCCAAGTCGTGCCCCTGGAGATGCCCGTCCGATTGACGAGTGGGGTAGAGACGGTCGGCGGAATCGCTGGAGTCTGCTCTCACCCCTCGGTGTGGGGTAAGGGATACGCTTGGCGACTGATGGAGCGCGCCCACGAGAGGTACAGAGAACTGGGGCTAAGCATCTCGACACTGACGACGAGTCCGAACATTCGCGGACACGGTATCTATCGGAGGATGGGTTATGTGGACCTCGCCCCATTCTACCGTGGTGGCCGCAGCCTCCCTGCGAAGAGAGATAGGCCAAAAGGGATCAAATCGCGTAGCGCGACCCGAAAGGACCTCTCCAGCATCCATTCCTTCTACAAGAGACATACCCGCGGACTCACCGGGTGGGTGATGAGGGACTCAAGGCTGCTTCCCATGCGGGTCGCAAGGGATCACGACACGCTCAAGGCGTACCGCATAGTCGAGCGCGACGGAGAGCCGGTCGGTTATCTCCGAGCTTCCCGGGGTGGAAACCTCCTTGCCTCCGAGATCATTCTGCCGAGGATGTCTGACTTTCGCGGGGCCATCCAAGCCCTGGAGTCAGAGGACAGACGAAGTCTTGTGAGTCTCGGTGCCGTCACCTCACGTCGCGACCAAGATCGGTATCGGGCCGTCGGCTATGACCTGTACGGGCCAACTCTAGCCGCCGTCATGGCGATGCCCCTCGATAGACGGTTTCGCCCGCGGGATTTGCCACAGCTGTTCGGCGCGGGGGAAGGTCGTTTCGTGCTCTATCCGACGGATCACTTCTGAGGGGGGCCGTGGCTTCATCCCGACCCCTAACCTGTAGAGACCATGAACCTCGGGTGCGACTACGTCTCCCTACCCGTGGAAGACCTCCAGGAAGCGGTGCGATTCTACGGCGAAGCCCTCGGACTTTCGCTGCTTTTCGAGCGTCCTCGGCGATGGGCGGAGTTCGACCAGCAAACGGGGCGCGGACGACTCGCAAGGTTCCAGGATCCAAGCATGAATCAGCTCGAGCTTGTGCAGCAGCGGTCAGCTGCTCTGTGAGCCCCATGCCGAGGAATCGGGAGCCTCCACGAGGGAGACCACTTCGTGAATCACCAAGATGTTGTCTCCGGAGAAGGCCTCTCTGGGCGGCGGGTCAGCGTGGGTTCCTCAAAGGCCTCGCTTCTTGTCCATGCCTCGAAGTCCTTCATGCTCTGCCAATACGTCTTCACGACGTTACAATCGCCCCGAATCGGTCGCAAAATCTCGTTCCGTATGAAGCCTGGCAATTCGGTGATTGACCACTCCCTTTCATTCCAGCGCTTCTCGAACTCCTCCGCTCACCCCTCAGCTACGGGTAGGCGGTTCGCGACGACGATAGTCATGGGAGGCTATGGGGAAACGAACTTATAATCAACGTCGCCTCGCGGCGTCCATGAACGTAGGCAAGCTGGTATCGGGCATAATCGTCATAGTGCTAGGCGCTCTGATGTTGGCTGAAGGGATTCTGGTCTATGTCTCAGATTCATCGATATTCTTCGAAGGTACGAATCCCTCATTCGCCGCAGCGGTGGGGCTGGTCGTGATGATGGTGGGCGGTTCTCTTGTTGAAGAAGGCAGAAGAGAATAGCTCCTTCACCTCTGGCGGATTTTAATCCTCGACAAGAGGTACCATTCCATCAAGGGACGCGGCCTCCTAAAACCCAGACTGAAAGAGTGCGTGTCCCGCCGCTCTCCTCTGAAGAGTTCAGACTAACGTGCACTCATCTGCCTCTCCTAGATCCCTTCGACCGCGAGATTGACGCCCTAAAGGACCTTCCGACCATCCACGGAATCGCCTTCCATCGGGACGTTCTGACGGACCTGAAGACTTCGTCGATCTCCCTCCACTCGGCCTGTGTCAAGCTCCAAGTGGTGGCACCAGCGGCTTCCTCGACGTGGGAAGCTCGCTTTGCGCCAGGAATCGGAACGACGGAGCCTGAGTTCAGGAGCCAATTCAGGGCCACTTGAGCTGGTGTGGTGCCACGCTCTGTCGCAATACGCCGCAGCACCTCGATGGCGGGCGTCACCTGCCAAAGGTTCCCGGGAGCAAACAGAGAGTTCACACTTCGGACAAGGTCCATCGGCACGGAACCTGCCCCGTACTTGCCGGTGAGCAAGCCCTGGGCCAAGGGGCTGTAGGCAATGAGCGTGATGCCCTCCTTCTGGGCGTAAGGTAGGAGGTGGCGTTCTGGTTTCCGTCGAAGGAGGCTATACTGGACTTGGTCTGACGCTATATCCTCTGACCTCAACGACTCTCGAGCTCGTCTCAGGCCGCGGACGCCGACGTTGGAAACACCAAGATAGCGCACCTTGCCCTTTCGAACAAGACGTTCCATTGCCCGAACGTTTCGACCGATGGACACCGCTGGAATTGAGAAGTGGAGCTGGTAGAGGTCGATGACCCCGACACCCAGCCGCCTCAGACTGGCATCGGCGGCCCTTTCCACACCGTGGTCCGTCACCCGCCATGGAAGAACCTTGGTGGCGATGAAAGCATCGTCCCGTCTCCCCTTCAGGGCCTCGCCCAGCAGAACCTCTGAACGGCCTCCCCCATAAGCCTCCGCCGTATCGAAGAAGTCTATGCCCAGATCGAGAGCCTGCTCGAAGGCCTCCAGGACGTCGCCCTTGCGGTACTCGCGGTTCCAGCCCCAGGCGTTGCTCCCCCACTGCCACGTCCCTATGCCTACGGGGGAAACGCGTTCGCCCGTATGACCTAGTTCGACCTTCTCCAGATTCGCCACCCTGGGAACTCCAGGGACTTCCCTGAACTTATCCATTCTCCCTTGCTGGGCTACCGGCGCAGTTTCGCAACCAGCCGGGAGAGATTCCCCCGCGCGTCTTCGTCCCTCACCAGGGCCGCCAAAGTCGCCGTGGGCAGGGCGGCCGCCAGGGCCTCGCATTGGTGGCGCGAGTCTTCCGGAAGAGAGACTGCTGCGGCAGCGATCCCTTGGAGAAACACGGAGTGGGCCGTCTCCGTCAGTCTGACGAGGAGCGTCTCGATCTCTTCCATAGGCAGCGAGGACCCAGCCCAGCCGAGCTCCTGCAGGACGGTTCGAAGGGAGGCCTCGTCCACCGCCGCAATGACCTTTCGCTTATGGGGTCCTCTCGTGGGAACGGGTCCCGTCTGCGGCGGATAGATGGAATAGCCAACCACACACAGGGCAGGCGTCGTCAGCCCATACCGCTTTTCCACGAGGTTGTTGTTGATTGTCCGAGTGGCTACGAGTCGTACCAGTCCTGTGGGCAGCAGCCGCCGCATGTGGTAGTGGATGGTGGCAGGAGTCTTGTTGAGGATGCGAGCCAGCTCGGTAATGGAGTGGTGTTCTTTCGCAAGCTCCAACGTCATCGCCCGCCGCGTGGGGTCTACCAGGGCCTTAACGGCATCAGGGTTGTCGATTCGCTGGAGGGGAGCGCTCATGAGGATTCCCTATTAGATGAACATTTAAAGGGACATCGCCCCTAGGTGGGCTCGATGAGTGAGATCAAATTCCGCTTGGCGAGCGAGGAGAAGCCCCTCATCATGGTGCCAGTGAGGGTCAACGGGAAAGGACCTTTCCGGTTTGTACTCGACACCGGAGCGTCCTCCAC
>JABAOD010010296.1_pt3 | contig 23348 bp, 19 predicted proteins | sample 7062151 | NCBI WGS metagenome assembly JABAOD01 (sample SAMN14538626, study PRJNA623070) | marine sediment metagenome | biome: marine biome [ENVO:00000428]; feature: marine pelagic biome [ENVO:01000023]; material: deep marine sediment [ENVO:00002113] | place: India: Gulf of Khambhat ... | reverse complement strand
CGGTACCTCGTCGAAGATCCAGTTCGCGACGTCGATCTGATGCGAGCCGAGCTCCGCGAGGAGCCCGCCCGAGTACTCCTTGTAGAGTCGCCAGTTGATCAGCCGCTCGAGTGACGGATCGGGCACCGGTCTCCGCCAGTTGTAGTTGCGGTGCCAGTAGCCGTACACGTGCGTCACGCGTCCGATCTCGCCACCCTTGATCCGCTCGATCGCTTCGCGGTACCACGGTGCGTAGCGGTACTGGAGTCCGGTCTGGAAGCGGCGCCCGCTTTCCCGTGTCGCACGGACGATGGCGTGGCAGTCCTCCACAGTGAACCCAATCGCCTTCTCCCCATAGACGTGCAGGCCACGCTCGAGCGAGCCGACCATGTGCTCGCGGTGAAAGCTCAGCGGCGAGGCGACGATCACGGCATCCAGATCCTGCGCGGTGTCGAGCATCCGCCGGTAGTCGCGATAGGCAGGGGTCGTTTCACCCGTGATCTCACGGCCTTCCGCGAACCGCGGCTCGTACACATCGCACAGCGCCGTGATCCGCATACCGGGGACGCGAAGGAACAACTGCATCAAATACTGTCCCCGGCTTCCCACACCAATCACGCCGACATTGATCTCGTCCGACGGCGCCACCCGACGCGGAGCAAGCGTTTCGGCGAGTGCGTCGACGCCGATCAGCGAGCCACCGGCGGCGGCCGCAGAGGCGGCGACGAACGTTCTTCTCTTCATCGTGTGGTTCCCCTCCCCTCTGGACACGGGGTTCACTTGAGCGATGACCCGACCGACCCGCCCCATGCGATGGCGACGACACGATCCACCGTCCCGCGGGTCGTGACTAGGAGAGCGGCCACGTCGTCGACATGGTCGAGCACTGCGGTGGCGCGATCAGCTCCCAGGACGAACAGCGCCGTCGCCAGCGCATCGCTCTCTAGCGCCGTGCGTGCGATCACCGTGACCTGGGTCATTCCGGTCACGGGCTCACCCGTCCGCGGATCGATGATGTGGCTGTACCGCTTACCGTCGAACTCGAAGGACTTTTGGGCGTTGCCCGATGTGGAAAGCGACCGGTCGCGCAACCACACCGTCGAGAGTGACCGCCTGGGATCGTCGGGGTCGGGGACCACGACGCGCCATCCGTCGGTGTCCGGCGGTGCGCCGATCGCGAAGTAGCTGCTCTGCCCGGCGCCGAGCAGTGCGGCCGTCACGCCGTGTCGCCGCAGGATCAGGGCGGCGCGGTCGAGCGCGAAGCCCTTACCGATGCCACCGAGGTCGAGCGCGATGCCTGGCTTGCGGAACTGCACGGTCCGCGCTGCACGGTCCAGGATGACGTTCCGCCATCCCACACGTGCCAGCGCGCGTGACAGCTCGTCGGCGGTCGGATAGCGCCCATGGCCGCGGAAGAACCCCCACGCGTTGACGAGCGCCCCGACGGTGATGTCGAACGCGCCATCGGTACGGAGGCTGTAGTCCAGCGCCTCATCGAGTAGGGTGAGCACCTCCGGATCGGTGACCACGGGTCCGCGGGCTGCGTTCGCATTGATGCGGGACATCTCACTGGTCGGCCGGTAGGTGCTCAGTGCCTGCTCGACGCGCTCGATCTCTTGGAAGGCAGCCTCGAAGAGCGCAGCTGCACGCTCACGGGTCGAGGCGTAGAGGTGAATCTCGACCGTCGTCCCCATGGCAGGACGCGCCTCCCGGTAGAGCGAATCGGGTGAGGCGCGACAGGGTGGCGGGAGCAGGCCACCGATCAGGAGCGGAGCGACGAGCGCGAAGTAGCGAGGCAGGTGGGCGGGCACGTCGGAATATGCGGCGAGGTGACGGCCCGAACAATGGAGCGGGCCGGATACCCAAGGCCATCCCTCGGCCGGAAAAAAAGAGAAACGCGGGACGGGAAGCTCATTCCCCGCCCCGCGTTCACTCCGCTATGAATGGCGATCTAGAAGAAGAACCGCACGCCGAGCTGCGTCTGGAACTGCAGCACGAGATTCGAGCCCAGTAGGTCTTCCTGGCCGAAGGAGCTGTTCACCCGGTACTGAATTTGGTCGGTGGCCGGGTCGAAACCCCGCGGGTCCAGCAGTTCTCGGTTCGAGCCGAAGACCCCCGTGACGCGACCCCAACCGCAGGCACCCGAGGTGGGATCGTAGTCGTCTGCCCCCTCGTTGCAGAGCAGCCGGCCGATGCCGTTGAGCACGTTGAAGAAGTCGGCTTGCAACTCGATGCGCCGGCCGCTTCGGCCGATGTCCGTGCCCCAAGTGAGTCGTAGGTCGAGTTGGTGCGTCCACGGGAAGCTGCACGTGTTGCGCTGGACGATCTCGCCTACGTAATCACCGACGCAGCTGTACTGCTCCAACAGTGTCGAGTACAGGGCACGTTCCTCTTCGGCGGCGGTGCCGGTGGAGGCGAGCGGCAGATCGGCCGGCGCAAAGATGAAGATTCGGTCGTTGCCGGTGAGGCCATCGCCGTTCAGGTCATCGTCGCCGACCACGGTCCAGGGCCGTCCGCTCTGGCTCTTCCAGAACGCCGACACCTCGAAGCCGAACGGAAGCCGCACGAAGCCCGAGCCGACCAGCGTGTGGCGCCGCGAGTAGTCACTGGGACCCCATGCGCGGTCATAATCGCCGAAATCGCCGATCTCGTTGGGACCGAACGCGCCGGTCGTCGGGTCGGCGTAGCCGCCGCTGGCGGTGCAGCAGGAGTACGGCGAGTTGTCGAACGCCCGGGTGTGCGTGTAGGAACCGCTCACGCGAACATCGGGGCTGAAGTTGTGGTTGATCTCCGCCTTCCAAATAAACGAGCGCGCTCGTCCGTCGTTGTAGTTGAGCAGCACATCGCCGAACTCCAGCGACCGCCGAGCACTGGTCAAGTTCGCGCTCGTCGGATCGAAGGTCCCCCGCGGGGAGAACACCCGACGGTTGCCCTCGCCCGCGAGCTGGAACTGCACGTCCCGAAGATTGAGGTTCCGCACCGTGTACAGGCTCTGGGACTGCGAGAACAGGAAATCGATCATTACCCTCGTGCGATCGCCCAGCACCTTTTCGAAGCCGACGTTCGCTTTGAACGTCTCGGGGAACTCGAAGTCCGGCGCCCAGAAGGTGTACGTCGGCACGCCCGCCGCCCCGGTGGAGGCACAGGTCGCCGGGTTGTCGAATCCGTCGATCCCCCACGACCCGTAGCCCGTCGGCGACGGCGGCGCATCGGGATCCCCATCCACGATCGACCCGTTACAGATCACCTCGAGCACGGGCCGCTCGGTCTGCAGCACATTGCCGCCCACCACGTAGGGAACACGCCCGTAGAAGTACCCGGCACCCAACCGCACGACCGAGCGACCATCACCGGCCAGGTCGTACGCCAGGCCGATGCGTGGCGAGAAGTTGTTGTTGTCGGTCGGCGCGAACCCCGTCTCCCACCCGAAGGCACGCTCGACGTCCACCACGGGTTGCGGGCTGTCGCGGAAGGTCTGGAGGTCGTAGCGCAGCCCCGCCGTGGCGGTGAGCTTCGGGCTCACCTGCCATTCGTCCTGGAGGTACAGCGACCACTCGACGACGTCGAACTCGGACGTCGGGATGCCGCCTCCCTGCTGAATGGGTCGAAAGTACGAGCGGGGGCGGAGATTTTCGAAGTCGTCGAGGTTGGCAAACTGAAACTCGCCCGCGCCCTGGAACTGCGACCCGAAGTTCTGAAACCGGTTGAAGATCCGCGTATAGAGCAGATTGCCGCCGATCTTTACGGAGTGGTCGCCGAACAGCATCGTGAAGTTGTCGATGAGCTGGAACTTCTGCTCGTCCAGGCGATTGTTGTACGAGGCAAACGTCCCGCCGTAGCGGATGCGCTGGCCGTTGGAAAGGTTCACCGTGAGGGTCGGCCGCAGATCCTTGCCCTGTCGCGGCCGGGTCTCATCGGCGAACTGGAAGCGCAGCACGTTGAACGTGCGGTCGCTGAGCACCGACTGCAGCTCACCCACGAACGAGTGCGAGCGGTCTTCGAGCTTCTCGGCGCGGGAGAAGCCATACTCGAAATCGAAGTTCCCGTTCCACTCGTTGTCGTTGCTGAACGTCGAGAAGTTGTGGCGCAGCGTCAGCCGGTGCTTGTCGTTCAGATCCCAGTCCACGCGCCCGAACACGGTGATGGCGTCGTTCGTGGTCTCGAACGGCACGTACCCGGCCTGCGGGTCGCTGATCCCGTACTGGTTCTCGAGGATATCGAAGTAGCGACCGATCTCTGCGAACACCACGGGGTCTTCCTGCTCGCCTCCGGGGCCGAAACGGCTCTGCGTGAGGGGGAGCTGCGGCTCACGTCGGCGCTGCAGGTCAGCCGACACCAGGAAGAACGCCTTGTCGCTCAAGATGGGCCCGCTGAACCGGCCGGCGAGCTGCATGACCTCGTAGTCCGTGGTGATCTCGGGATCGTTGGGATCCTCGATGAAGGGGCTGCCCGTCAAGGCATCGTTTCGGAAGTTGCCGTACACCGTGCCTTCGAACCGATTGGTGCCGCCGCGGGTCACGACGTTGATCACGCCTCCCGTGTAGCTCCCGTACTCGACGTCGAACCCGTTGGTGATGATCTGGAACTCGCGGATCGACTCCAGCGAGAACACGAACGGAATGCGCGAGCCGCCCCGGTTCTCGCCGAAGAAGGAGTTGTTGGCGTCGACGCCGTCGATTTGCACGCTCGTCTGCGACGCCCGCTGGCCGCCGATCGCAAACTGGCCGCCCGTCGTCTCTCCGGGATCAGGCGCGACGAAGCCGGACAGATTGATGAAATCGACGAAGTCCCGACCGAGCGACGGCAGGTCTTCGATGGTCTGCTGCGTGACCAGCATCTTGACGCCGCTCTCCGCCACGTCCACCGGACGCTCGGCGGTGACGACCAGCTCCTCGATCTGCACGACTGCAGCCGACAGGTCGAAGTTCATCGGCGTCGACCCGCCGATCACCACGCGTACGCCCTGCGCCGTCCGCGGCTGGAACCCGATGAGCCGTGCCGTCACGGTGTAGAGACCCGGCGGCAGGAGGCGGACCGTGTACAGGCCGTTCTCATCCGTCTGCGCCTCGCGTTGGAAGCCGGTCTCCTGGTTCCGGGCGGTGACGACCACCGCGGCCATGGGTTGACCGGATTCGTCCAACACGCGTCCACGGATCTGGCCGGTCGTCGAAACATCCTGCGCCGTCGCAGGCACCGTCACGCAGCCGACGAGGAAGGCGACGAGGAGAGTGCGGAATAGCATCGGCATCGTCTGAGAAGAGAGNNTCCGCCAGCGAGCGGGGGAAGATCTGCCCCGATCCGTTGAAGTTGGCCGCGAACCCATTGATGTTGTAACAGGCGCCGGCAGTGAAGATGGTGTCCAGCGTGTTCCGATCGGCGACCCCGTCATCGACGCGGATCACCGTCGCGCCACTCCCATCATCGATGCTCGAGTTCTGACTGTTCCCACTCGCCGAGAACGCTTCGAGGAGCTGAGCGTTCTCGATCCGCACGAACCGATTCTGCAGATCGTCGAAGGGATCGGCGCCGGAGGCCGAAATCGCGGCGGTCGTCACCAGGAGCGGGACGGGAACGGCCACGTCCTCCACGAGCTGACGCAGCACGACGTTGGTGAGCTCGAACTGGCCGCTGAAGACGGCCGTATTTCCCCCGACCTCGATCTGATCGCCGACCTCGATCCCCTGCCCCATGAGCGCAGGCGCGAACAGGAAGAGCCCGGCCGTCGCATCCTCGATGTAGGCGAAGTTGGACTCGATCTGGCCCGGAGCGGACGTCACGATGCCGCGGACGATCACGAAATCGCCGACATTGACGTCCTTGGCCGCCAGGATGGTGATCAGACAGCCGGGCCGTCCGGCCACCTGCTCGAACTCCGTCTCGTCGATGTAGACGGTCACCCGCAGCGGATTCTGACAGATGGCCACATCGGCCGGCACGGTGAGAGTGTCGATCACCAGGTCGTGGGTCCCGGCGGGGACGTCGGTGATCATAAACCGGCCGTCCGGCCCCGACGCCGTGGTCCCCCCGGCGAACGTCTCACCGGTGCCGCGATCCTGCACCGCGATGCCCACCCCCCCGATCGTGTAGTCGCCATCGGAGGGGTCGAACAGGCCGTTCTCGTTGGCATCGAAGAACGCCAGGCCCTCGATGTCGCCGGTGCCTTGCACCTGGAAGGCCGGTGCCACGTCCTTGCACGCCGGCAGCATCGCAAGACTCAGCGACACGACCCAGGCGAGGCCAAGGCGATGCGTTTGGCTCGAGCGCTTCACGGAAGTCATCTCCCTGGAAGTGGTCCTCATCACACGCGCACTCACTGGATATCCTGCGAATCGCGGATCTCCAGGCGCGCGGCCGGCGTGTTGCGATCATCCGTGCCGAGCACACCGAAGAGCGTCACCGCCGCGCCGATGGTCCAGTCGGTGCTGGCGACGCCGTTGCGGCTGTCCACGTAGGTGGTGAAATCGGTCCCGGCTCCGTCCGACAGCCACACCATGTGGTTGTCGAACGAGAACACCTGGACGCTGTCCACGGTCCCGCCAATCGTCACCAACTCGCCCTGGAACAGACCGCCGTTGATGTCCGCGCCCGTGACCGTGCGCGCGGCCGGGACGGGTTCGTTCCCGAGGATGCTGATGGCATTCACCGGCGAGAGCTGCACCTCGCTCCGGAACGCGCCGACCGTGCCCACCACGCGGATGCGGTCACCGCGCGCGAGCGTCGGAGCGCCCGAGTGGAAGGTCGAGATGCCACCGGTCGCGTCCTGCAAGAAGTACACACGCTCGTCCCAGTTCTGCTGCCAGGTGACGACGCCCTCGACGGTGACCGTCGAGCCCGACTGCGTGCGGGCATCGGAGATCGTCACGGTAGAGCCGCCCAGCACGGCGTCGCTCGGCTGCCGGAGCTCGACCCGATACTGGAGCGTGTTCCGGTCGTCCGACCCGAGGACGCCCACGATGCTGTAGACCTGGCCGGTCGTCCAGTCGGTGCTGCCGACCCCGGTCCGACTGTCGACATACACCGTGAAGATCACCGCCCCACCATCGGTGAAGAACAGCATGTGGTTGTCGAACGAGAAGACCTGCAGGCTGTCCAGCGTTGCGTCGATCGTCACCAGCTCGCCCTGGAACTGGCCACCGTTGATGTCGTTTCCGCTCACCGGACGCGGTGCGGGCTCACCTACGTTGCCCAGAATCTCGAGGCTGGTGACCGGCGAGATCTGCTCCTCGCCGCGGAACGCGGCGCGCTCACCGGTGAGCCGCACGCTGTCACCGACCTGCAGCGTCGGGCCGTTCGCGTCGAACGCCGACATCCCCGCCGTGCCGTCCTGGAAGAAATACACCCGCGCGTCCCACTGATTCTGCCACGTAATCACCGCCTCGACGGTGACCACCTCGCCGGCCGCCGCCTGCCGCGCCTCGGCCACGGTGATTACGAGATTGCCGGTGAACAGGATGTCGAGATTGGTCGTCACATCGGCAGTCACCGTGGCATTCACTGAGTCGCCGCCGACGATGGTGATCGTCTGGAACGGCGTGATGNNGATGTCGATGACGTAAGCGCCCGGCCGCAAGCCCGAGAAGGTGAAGAGGCCCGAAGGGTCGGTCGAAGTCGACGCGATCTCGATCGCCGTCCCGGCTTTGCGCAGCGCGACCGGCACGCCACCGGCCGGTGTGTCGTCAGCCGGCTCGAACGTCCCGTTGCCATTGTCGTCGCGGAAGATCCGGCCGCTCAGATCGCCCGGCATGTAGGCGTAGCGAAACTCGGCCGAGAGCGTTCCACCCTGAAACGGCACGGCGACGGCCGGGTTGGTCGCCGACGCGAGCACCGCGCCAGCCGGTGGCGTGCCGGACACCGCGAGCGTGTAACTCCCGGGTGAAACGGACGCAAACGTCGCCAACCCCTCGGCGTCGGTGGTCTCGGACAAGTCGGCGGCGTCACTGGTCGCGGTGATCGCGATCCCTGCCACCGGATCGTCGGCACCCGCGGTGTAGGCACCATCGCCGTCCGCGTCCACGTAGACACGGACTTGGAGGGTCGCCGGGGTACCTTCACCGAGGGTCAGTTGGTCGGCGCTGCACGCGACCCAGGCCAGCACAGCCAATGCGGGCAGCAGCCGTCCCGAGAGCCGGATCATATGCGGGGTCTCCTTATGATGGACGATGTGACGTAGCGGAAGGCCGGGAATCGCTCCAACGTCCCCGCGTTCGGCACCCGATTCGCTATCTTCACGGGTGCCTGTGCGAGAAATGTCGACGTGATAATGATCCCGCGACCGTGCACTGCAGCTAGGTTCTCGAGGTTCGAGTGTAGGGCTCACCACAGGAGGTACGAAGAGGTACTGGGAATGTCAAATGGCGTCACGTAGCCGTCGTTTCGCCGTGATGAGGCGGCTCTCGGCCGTCGTCGTCGCCGTAACGCTTGTGACGATCGGCTGCGGTGAAGGCGTGGTCGATCCCGGCAGTCCCCCGGTCATCACGATCAGCGGGGTCACCGACGGTGAGACGCGGGCCGGACCGGTCACTATCACGATCTCGATCGACCGGGGAACGTATTCGGCCACGCTCAACGGACAGTCGTTCTCGTCGGGAAGCACGGTGAGCCAACCAGACGACTACCTCCTCGCGGTGTCCGCGCGCGCCGGTGAGCTCACCAGCTCGAAGTCCGTCTCCTTCACCATCACCCTCTCGGGCGAGACGCGGCTCATCATCAGGGTGTTCGACCTCGGCGAGAACGAAGCCGGCGGCGGTGGCGACGCCATCCTTCTCACCGATTCGTCCAGCGCGGGGCTCCGTCACGCCCTGGTGGACGCGGGCCCGGCCGGCGTGGACGGGACAGATGCGACGCTGGTCCGACGGGCGCTCGACGGCCTGAACGTCGATACGCTCGTCGCCATGGTCTTGTCCCACGCACACTCCGATCATTTCGGCGGCATGAGCCCGGTACTCCAGTCCCGGGTGGTTCAGCGATTCTACGCCAACGGCCAGGTACGGAGCTTCGCCGCCTACAACGCGCTGATTGCCGAGGCCCAGAGCCGCGCAAACGCGTACGTCGAGCCGTCGGTGGTCACGGAACTGNNAATGCGGGCGCGACGTCCTCCGAAATCAACGAAGGATCACTGGGCACCGAAGTCGTGAAAGGGCCGTTCCGGATGTTCTTGACGGGCGACGGAGAGGTCCTGGCCAACCAGCGCTGGCGTACCGGATTCGGCACGCGCACCGGTCCCGTGACCGCCCTGAAGATGGGACACCACGGGGCGAACGACGCCGTGTTCGACAACGGGTTCAACGGCAGCTCGGCGTGGCTCGCGCACTCAGCCCCCGCACTCGCCGTGATCAGTGCCAACGGCACGACGCACCCCCGCATCAACGCCACAACTGCGCTCCTCACCGTGTCGGGGCTCACGGTGTACTGCACCCACGTCCACGGCGATATCACGATCCGGGTGGGAGAGCAAGGGATGTACACGGTCACCGTGGAGAAGAACGAGGGGCAGCCGTGCACGCCGGGGCGGGACGCCACGACGTAGCCGAGATCGCTCCGTCCCTGCCGATCGACCACTGCACCGCCTTCGCCCTCCAACACTACGTCCCGAAACTCACCCGATAGAACAACGAGTACAGAATCGGCACGAACCCCAAGGTGAGGGCCGTCGCGAACACCAGCCCGAAGATGATGGCAATCACCATCGGTTCCCACATCGGCCCCCCTCCCAGCCAGAGGGGCAGCAGGCCGCCCACCGTGGTCGCCGTCGTCAACAGAATGGGCCGCAGGCGGCGTTGCGCCGCTTCGAGGCGCAGGATCTTGGACGGCTGCCACACGACCTCGAGATCCGCCACCTGCCGGAGCGGCACCGATTGCCCGGTCACCTGGGAGTAGACGTTGAGTCCCTCGATCTTGCCGAGATCCTCGCGATCGGCCGAGACCGATCGCAGCGTCACCGGGATGATCTTGTCGTCTTCCCGGTACTGTGTCGTCTCAATGCCGGAGAGGACGGTCTGGAGCGAGACGGCGACGTCCCGGTTCGAGACGCCCGCCCGCCGCGCGCGCGCGCCGTTCACGTTGACCAGGATCTTCTTGGTCCGCCGCCATCTGGTCCAGCCCGATCCCCAACATCGCCATGATGGACATCGACATCAAGCGGTGGCGAGCGCAACGAGCAGGAGCCCTACGAGGGAGCGGTACATGGGAACTCGCAGGAACGAGGAACTCCTTCCAAAAACGGGCCGAGATCCCATTGCACAAGGCGAAGCGGCTGGGCGCCCGCCCGCGCGGACACCCGGGACACTCCTCCCTCCTCTCTCCTCCCTCCCCCCTTGTCGCTTCGCCATCCGTCGTAGCAGACTTAGGCGCCGTCCCGGACAGCCACCGGGACGACACGACATCTGGCCAACGGAGACCCCCGCATGCGTCTCTTACCACGGACCGAAGAGTTCTTCGACCTGTTTACCGAAGTGGCGCGACGGTCGCACGAGGCCGCCGGTTACCAGCGTGAGCTGTTCACCACCCCGGAGCGGACCGCCTATTGCGTCGATACCATCAAGCGCCTGGAGCACGAGGCGGACGAAATCACCCAAGATGTCGCCAGGCGGCTCGATCGCACCTTCATCACGCCCATCGACCGCGAGGATATCTATCTGCTCGCCTCGGATCTCGATGACGTGATGGACCGGATCGACAGCACCGCACGCCGCGCGCAGATCTTCCGGCTCGGCCCCACCCCGGACGGCATCGTCCAGATGTGCGACCTGGCGATAGCCGCCACGGGCGAGCTGGAAGCGGCGGTCAAGAAGCTCCGCGGCAAGAACGACCTCATGGTGCACCGGATCGAGGTCAAGCGCATCGAGGAAGAAGCCGATGCCGTGTTCCACGAGATGCTCGGCCGGCTCTTCGATACCGAGTCGGACCCCATCGCGATCATCAAGTGGAAGGAGATGTTCGACAAGATCGAGTCGACGATTGACAAGGCCAATGACGTGGCCAGGGATCTCGAGTCGATCGCGCTGAAGCACGGCTGATGCTCGAGTCGGTCTGGTTCGTGCTCGCGATCGTGGCGGTCGCGCTCGTCTTCGACTTCATCAACGGGTTCCACGACAGCGCCAACAGCATCGCGACCATCGTGTCCACCCGTGTCCTGTCGCCGGTGGCCGCGGTGTCCTGGGCGGCATTCTTCAACTTCATTGCCGCCTTCGGGTTTGGCACCGCTGTGGCCAAGACCATCGGCAGCGGCCTCATCGACCTCTCGATCGTCGATCCTCTGGTGATTCTGGGGGGCCTGCTGNNATCGTCGATCCGGTGGTGATTTTGGCTGGCCTGCTCGGCGCCATCGGCTGGGACATCGCGACGTGGTATTTCGGCATCCCGTCCAGCTCGTCGCACGCACTGATCGGCGGGTACGGCGGCGCGGCGCTCGCGAAGGCCGGAGTCGACGCACTCATCCTCGGCGGCTGGGTGAAACCGATCCTGTTCATCTTCGTGGCGCCCATCCTCGGGATGGTCCTTGGGCTCGGGCTCATGGTGGGCGTGGCCTGGACGTTCCGCCGCGCTCGGCCCGTCGCGATCGACAAGCACTTCCGCCGGTTTCAGTTGGTGTCGGCCGCGGCCTACAGCCTGAGCCATGGGACTAACGACGCCCAGAAGACCATGGGGATCATCGTTGGTCTCCTGGTCAGCTCACAGCACCTGTTCACCGACTTCCCGGTCCAAGCGTTTCATCTCACCACGGCCGAGGTGATCCCGACGTGGGTGATCCTCTCGGCGCACGCAGCGATCGCCGCGGGCACGGCCGCCGGCGGCTGGCGCATCGTCAAGACCATGGGATCGCGGCTCACCAAGCTCAAACCGGTGCACGGCTTCTGCGCCGAGACCGGGGGGGCGATTTCGGTCTTCCTGGCATCCGGGCTCGGTATCCCGGTCAGCACAACGCACGTTATCACGGGGTCGATCGTGGGCGTGGGATCGGCGCAGCGGCTGTCGGCCGTGCGGTGGGGGTTGGCCGGGCGGATCGTGTGGGCGTGGATTCTGACGATCCCCGCTTCAGCCGGGCTCGGCGCGATCGGCTACCTGGGCCTCCACCTCGTGATTCGGTAGGCGACGCTCACCCAGTCCCTCAGCCCCGCTCCAGGATCCTCCCATCGGGGGCAATCGTAACCTCGATCTCCGTTTGATCCGCGGTCACGAGCGCGATCTCGTACCCCTCCAGCGCCTCCGTTCCACGGATCACCGCCGTGATCGCCATGATCTCGCGGACCGCCGCCTGGGGATACTCCGCGCGACGGCCTCCCGCACGGCTCTGGGCAGGTCGTTGACGGCGATCTCCAGTTCCCAGTTGTGGATCGTACCGTCTTCCTTGATGTCCGCCTCGAACTTTCGAGCCTCCTGGGTGAATTCGATGTCGTAGAGGACGACGCCGTCCTCCTCTTCCCTGGTCCACTGGCGGATTTCAGCCTCAGGAAACCGGGCGCGCAGGACATCCATGACGCGCGCCGGAATCCTGGCGAGATCAAGAGTGTCCTTGACCTGAGCGTGAGCTCCCGGAACCGCGAACAGCACCGCGCCGAACACCACGCCGACCCCACACACCCTCGAGCCGCAACGACGTATCATCATGGGATCTCGCCCTCCTCTCTGGCGGGTGTTCAGGGCGACGGCACGTTGGTCTGAACCGGGTACTCGCCCGTTTCGAGCCGCACGATGCGCCGGCGAATCGCCGCGCCGATCCGGTCGAGCTTCTGATACAGCACCGGGATGAGCAAGAGCGTAAACACGGCAGAGCCGAGCACACCACCCATCGTCACCACCGCCATGGGCTTGCGGAAGAACGAGCCCGGACCAGACCCGAGCGCTTGGGGCAGCAACGCGATCGCGATGGCGACATTCGTCATGATGATCGGGCGCAGCCGGGCCGGCGCGGCCTCGAGCAGCGCATCAACGACGCTCTTGCCCTGCCGCCTGAGCTGCTGCGCGTAGTCCAGGATCAGGATCGCGTTGTTCACGACGATGCCCACCAGCATGATGATGGCCATCATGCTGAAGATGTTGACCGACGTCCGAGTCAGGAACAGCGCGAGCGCTACGCCGACGGCGCCGAGCGGCACGGTGACCATGATGGTCACCGGGTGTACGTACGACTCCAGCAGCATGGCCAGCAGCACGTAGGTCAGGATGACAGCGAGGAGGAACGCCTTGAGCATTTCGGCCACGGATTCCTGATAGGCTTCGAACTCCCCGGTGATCTCGTACGAGTACCCGGGCGGCAGACCCATGCTGTCGATCACCGCCTGCGTGCGCGCCGCGGCCTCGGTGAGGCTCCCTCCGGCGAGGTACGCGTCCACACGTACGGTCCGCTGCTTGTCATCGCGCTGGATGGTCGCCTCACCACCGCGCTGCTCCATGCGGCCCAGCGCGCCCAGCGGAACCATGCCGGCCGCCGTGCGCACTTGCAGCGACGTGAGCTGGTCGGTGGACGCCCGTGCCGTCTCGACCAGGCGCACCCGGATGTCCCGCTCGTCTCCCGCCTCCCGGTAGACGCCCGGCAGCACGCCCTCGATGGAGGCACGCATGGTTCCGGCCACCTGTCCAACGGTGAGCCCATATTCACGCAGCACCTCGCGCGTGGGCAGGAAGCCGAGTTCGGGCCTCGGCTCCTCGACGGTGTTGCGCACCTCGACCAGTCCGGGAACGGCGGCGACCAGCTCGGTCACCAGCAGGCCCAACGAATCCAACCGTCCTTGGTCCGGGCCTTTCACGAGCACCTGGAACGGTGCCTCGCCACCGCCCATCGTCTCCGACAGCGCGACCGTGACGTCGGCGTCCGGCAGGGCAGCCATCTGCTCGCGCAGCAGTGGGATGATGCTCTCGGTGGGTCGATCCGACTCGACGGTGACCTGGATCTGGGCGACGTTCACCCCCGACCCAACGAGACTGAACCCGCCGCCGCTGCCGCCCACCTGCGTCAGCAGGTCCGTCACCTCGGGCACCTCTCGTAGCAGCTGCTCGGCCCGATCTGCGACGGCCGTCGTGCGCGCGATGGGCGTGCCCGGCGGTAACTCGAGCGTTACCCGCGCCAGGCCCTCATCCTGACGCGGCATGAACTCGCCGCCCACGAACAGACCCAGAATGGCAAGCGCCGTTACAAACGCGGCGACCGTGCCACCGATGACGGCCCAGCCATGCCGCGGCGCGCCCAGGGCCCACGCCAGCGCCGCCCGGTAGTCGCGCGCGAGGTTGGCATACCACCCGTCGATGCAGCGCCACAGCCCACCCAGTCGTCCGGCCGCCTCCAGCCCGGATTCGCCACGCCGTAACAGCCGTGACGCGAGCATCGGCGCGGCGGTGAACGAGATGACCAGCGACATCAGCGTCGCGTACACCACTGTCAAGCCGAACGCAAAGAAGAATTGGCCGATGATGCCCTTCATGAAGGCGATCGGGGTGAAGACGACCACGTTGGTGAGCGCCGACGCCGCGACCGCCACGCCCACCTCCGCGGTGCCGCGCTCGGCGGCCTCGATGGGCTCCGCGCCCTGATCGAGGTAACGGTAGATGTTCTCCAACACGACGATCGTGTTGGTCACCAGGATCCCCACGGTGATGCCGAGAGCCATGAGGGTCATGACGTTGATCGTGAATCCCGCCTGATCGAGCGCCAGGAATGTCGCGATCACGGTCGCCAGCATCGCCACTACCGCGATGACCGTCCCGCGCCACGAGTGCACGAACAGGAACAGCACAAGCGTCGTAAGCAGAATGCCGATCAGCATGCTGCTCAGGATGTCGCTGATCGAGTCGCGGATGTACACGCTCGCGTCCCGCGCCACCACCAGCTCGGCACCGGCGGGCAGTTGCGGGCGCAGCTCGTCCAGCGCTGCGACCACGCCGTCGGCGGTGGCGACCGTGTTGGCCCCGGACTGCTTCTGAATCGAGAGGCTGACGGTTGGGCGCCCGTTGTAACGGGCAATCTCGCGCACGTCGGCGAACCCCCGACGCACCGTGGCCACGTCCCGCAGCCGGATGCGGCCGCCCTCGGGCAGGAACAGGGGCAGGTCGAGCAGTTGGTCGAGCGAGCCGTACTCCCCCAATACCCGGACGGCGACCTCGGCGTCCGGTTCGGTCACGCGACCCGCCGGCACCGACAGGTTTTCGCCACCCACGAGCGCGGCCACGTCGGTGATCGCGAGCCCGTACGCCCGCAACCGATCCGGATGCACCAGGACCTCGATCTCCTGGGTCCGTCCGCCGACGAGCGTCACCCGCGCCACGCCGTCCACGCGCGACAACCGCTCGCGCACGACGTCGTCGGCGAGATCGGTCAACACCTCCAGGGCCTGCGGCCCCGACAGCGTCACGTCCAGGATGGGGAGCGCATTGATGTCGAACTTGGCGATGGTCGGCGGCTCCGCGTCGGCCGGCAACTCGGCGCGGATCGCGTCCACCTGGTCCTTGACATCGATGGCCGCGAGGTCCGGGTCGATACCCAGCTCGAACTCGACCATCACCGTGGAGACGTTGTCCTGTGAGAAGGAGAGCAGCGATTTCACGTTGGCGATCGTGCTGATCGCGTCCTCGACACGCTCCGTGACTTGCGTCTCGACCTCCTCCGGGCCGGCGCCCGGATACACCGTGGTCGCGGTGACGTAGGGGAACTCGATTTCGGGCATGAGATCCACGCCCAGCGTGAAGTAGCTGAACGTGCCGAGGATGACGAGCGCCGCCACGATCATACTGGTGAGGACGGGGCGCTGGACCGCGAGGCGAGCGAAGAATCGGAACATGGTCGCCTCCCGCCTACGAACCCGACCCGCCGACGACGCGGGTTCGCGCGCCCTCCGACAGGAGCGACGCGCCCGCGACCACCACCCGCTCGCCCGGGGCGAGGCCGCGACGGATTTCCACGTGGCCGTCACCTTCGAGTCCGGTCGCCACCTCGCGTCGATGCGCGACACCGGCCGAGTCAACGACCCAGGCAATGCCCTCGCGTACCGCTGCGCGTGGAACCAGCACCGCGCCGGCCCTACGGCCCACTTCCACGCGTGCCGACACCAGCGTGCCGGGCACCGCGCCGGCCGCCGCCGGTCCGCCGGGGAACGTCAGCTCCACCTCGAGTAGTCGCGACACCGGGTTCGCCTGGAGCGCCACCCGCGAGACGGTGCCGTCGAGTCCGTGATCCGGGAGCGAGGCGGGCTGGCGCACCGCGAGCTCCCGAGCCTGCTCGGGACTCACCTGCAGCACCACCTGGAGGCGTGAGAGATCGGACACCCGCAGCAACGGGTCGCCGGACTCCGGCATGGTCCCGCGTGTCACCAGCACGTCCGTTACGACGCCGTCGATCGGGCTCACGAGATCGACGCTGCGCCGCGCGGCCTCGAGATTGGCCTCCGCCACTCGGAGGTTCGTGACCGCGTTGTCCCAATCCTGATCGCTGATCGCGCCGCGCGCGTGCAGTGGCCGGAAGCGTTCCACCGTTCGCTGCGCCTGCTCGAAGGCCGCTTCCGCCTGCCGCACCGACGCCATGGACCCTTCACTCGACTGGCGGATCACTACCTCGCCGGTGCGTACCCGCTGCCCGACGCGTCCGGGGATGTCGACGATCTCGTCGCCGGTACGGGCGCGGATGGTGGCACTGCGGATGCCGCGGAGCACGCCGGTGAACTCCCGGCGAACCACGAGCTCCCCCTCGCGCACCGCTGCCACCTCTACCGGGATGCCCGTGCGTGCACGGATTTCGTCCACCTCCGGTGCCTCCGTCGTACCGCGACTCGCCTGTACGATCCGGAACGCCACCAGCGCCACGAACGCCAAGGCCAGCACCCCCCACACGATCCGCTTCATCATGGCTGCCCCTCCCTCAGGAGCGTGAGCCGCCCACCAGCCAAGCGCTCCAATTGCGCGACCGCGGTGACGTACGCGGCCAAGGCCTCGATCTCGTTCACGCGCGCCTGGTCCAACTGCAGCGCCGCGTCCGACACCTCCAGCTGCGTGGCCAGCCCGTTCCGATACCGCAGGTCGGCCAGCTCGAGCGTCTGCTCGGCGAGACGCACGGTTTCCCGTCGCGCCTCGACGTTCGCCGCCGCTGTCCGGAAATCTCCCAAGGCGGCGGCGTACTGCAGCTCAAGGGACTCTTCGAGCTGCGCCTGCTGCAGCTTCGCCTCGCGCAACTGTGCCTGGGCCTCCGCGACGCGCCCCCGTCGTCCGAAGCCGTCGAACGGCACCCACGACACGGCGAGTGCCACGTTCCAGTCCTCGCGCCACTCATTGAGCGCCGGCGGCGCGGGATTGGCCGGGTACGCCTGGAACCCGAGGTTGCCCTGGAGGGCAACGGTGGGAAACCACGCGCTCCGCGCGATACTGACACCCGCCTCGCGCGCGGCTACTACTTCACGTTGGGCGCGCAGCAAGGGCCGATCATCCATGAGTCGGCGGAGCAGATCCTCATCGACCGTCACTGGATCGGCACGAAACGCCGAGGTGAGGATGAGTGGCTGAGCCGCGGGCACGTTGATGAGGCGACGAAGCTCGAGCGCCGCCACGTGAGCGGCATTCTCCGACTGGACCACGAACGGCTCCCGGTTTGCCAGGTCGACTCGGGCGCGCAACAGATCGAACTCCGACGCCGTGCCCGCCTCGCGGAAGGCTGCGACCTGGCTAAGATGGTCCTCGGCCGTGCGGCGGCTCTGCACTGCTACCTCGTGAAGCCGTCGGGCCAGCAGCGCGTTCAAGTATGCCATGCGGACGGATAGGACAAGGTCCGCCTCGGTTTCCTCAAGCTGATCGGCGGCTGCCGTCTCCAGATGTTTGGCCAGCCGCCGTTGGCCGGTGATCCGACCACCCGCGAACAGCGGCTGGGAGACCTGGAACAACGCGACGTAGGTGTTGCGACGGCCGAACGGCAGGCCGGCAAACAGCCCGGCCATGAAGTCCTCCATGAGCAACTCGCTCATCGTGTCGTACCGCTGGCGCGGGGTCCGGGTCTCGTCGTAGGCGAGTGGGATGTCGCTGGTATCGGCGCCCGTCGGTGCGGCGAGGTCGTCGAAGATCGTGCGCACGGCCCGGTTGTAGGTCAGGGCAGTCGCCACTTGGGGGAACGCCGCAGCGGTGGCCTGCGTCACCTGCGCGTTGGCTTGCGCCACCTGCGCGTGCGCGACGGCAATCTCCTCGCCGTGCGTCAACGCGAGCGCGACGGCTTCGTCCAGAGACAGCCGGAGCGTGTCCGCCGGCCGTACAGTCTGGCCCTCGACCAATCGCGGCCCGCACAGCGCCAACACGACCGGCAGCAGCCAGATCGATCGCCCACCACGACCCTGTGACATGCCCTACCCCCCTTTCCGTACCTGCGTCGCGCGTCGTCGACCACGTGCCTGCGCGATGCCGGAAAACACGATGTCGAGCTTCGCTTCGAACGTCCGCTGCAGGGCGGCCCGCGAGCCGCCGGCCGCGAGCCACTGCGCCAGTGTGCGGTGGAACGCCGACTCGACGAGCGACGCCGCATGCTCGGAATCGATATCGAGCCGGATCTCACCTGCCTCCTGGCCCTGCCGGATGATCGCGCGCGTCATCATCTGAAAGTGCCGCACCGGCTCGTCGTCGTCCCGGCGCCCTTCCACCATCGCATGCATGTAGCGAAGGCTCTCGAAGAACGCGAGCCGCGCGACGTCCGGATTCCGTGCACCGAGGTTTGCCAGGAAGCGGAACACGCGGCCGAGCTTGTCTCGCGTGGAGCCACGCCATTCGTCGATGGGCCCCAACTCCTCTTCGATGCGCGCGGTCCAGTCTGCCGCGAGCGCGGCGAGGAGCGATGTCTTGCGAGGGAAGTAGTTGAAGACGGTTCCCTTGGCGACGTCCGCGCGCTCGGCGATCTCCTCGACCGTGGTCGCGTCGTAGCCCTGTTCCAGGAACAGTTGGAAGGCCGCGTCGTAGATGCGGCGGCGGGCGTCGCGCTTCTTGCGCTCCCGCCGGGAAACCCCACCCGTCGTCCGTGCGTCCGACGTCACGACCCCACCCGAAAATGACTCCAGTCAAAAATGACCGGAGCCATGTCACCGCGTCAATCCCGGGATCGGGTTGCGCCCGCCCGTGCTTCGAACGCCTTCCGACCTTGGCCAAGCCCGGGTTCGAGACCTCACCCCGACGGCCCTACGGCCACGCGAGCATGCTACCGCCGTCCCAAGTCCACGGTTCGCCGAGCCACACCGCCTTTCTCGGACCGGACCGTGATCGTCGCGGACGCGCCGGCGCCACCGGTGCGCAGCACGTACTCCACCGTGCGACGCGACTCGGCGTGTCGGTCGGCACCGTTCGCATCGCGTGCGCCTGCCAGATGACCGACCTCGGTGCTGCGGGTGCCTGAGACTAACTCGGCGCCGCGCACGTCGATCTCCACCCGTACCGGTGGCGCGAGCCGAGCGTCCAACGCACGCTGCGTGATGTTGGTCGAGAGGTATCCCTCGTTCTCGATCACGACCGTGAGCTTCACGAGTCCCGCCCCGACCGGAGTGGAATGCAGCTCGCGGATCACCACCCGGGGGCTCACCTCGGCCAGCCAGAGCATCCACGGGACGTACAGCCTCAGCTCGTCCTCGAGCAGGTGGGCCGGCGGGTTCTGCCTCGTGAACCTGCCCTTCCATCCGCCGATCTCGATCGGTCCGAGTTGGGGATGCGTGAAGGACCTCCACGGAACGAAGCCGGCTCCGCGTAGCTCCTCGTCGTTCCATCGGAGCCGCTCGGCCTCGCTCACGCGATCATCGCCGTCGTAGTCCTTTCCGAATCCACCCCAGAATTCCGGCACCCACCCGATCACGCCGAAGTCCCAGTACGCCCAACTGATCAGGGTTCCGTGCCGATGCGACCGCGGATCCGAATAGCTCGGCACGACGCGTTGCCCGGTGGTGACGCGGTATTGCTCGCCCAGCTCGAGAATCAGGCGCTGATCGAACGGGGGGAAGGCATCCCACGGTCCGGTGGATGGCAGCCGAAAGAGGAACCCGCCCGACGTGTGCCCATGAAACACCCCGGTCACGTTCCGGTGCGAGTCCAGGAACTCGATCGTGGCCCGCGTCTCCGGCTCCGACAGCGGATACGGGCCGGCGCCCTCCTGCTCGAACTCCAGGCCCCACTCCCGCGGGAAGTTGCGGTTCATGTCAATTCCACCGATGCCGTCTTCGTTGAACCGCCCGTCGCCATCGTCGTCCGTCCCTTCCGAGAGCACGTCGTAGAACGTGCCGGCACGGTCGCCGGGCTCACGCCGCAGCATGATACGCGTGTCGCCCGCATGTGCTTTCCACTGTCCGGTGGGATTCGGGACCCGCATGGACACGATCACCCCGTCACCGTCCAGGTCGTTCTCGGGATCTTCATCCAACCGACCGTCGAAGTCGTCGTCGTATGGACGCGGTGTGCTGCGCAATCGTTCGCTGCTCCGGAGCGCCAGGTCGGCCCCGTCCGGGTTGAACTTCGGTCGCACATAGACCGACCGGGTATCGAGCAGGCGTGTGACGCGATCGTCCCCGCCATNNCGCCGTAGTTGCTCAGCAGGTACCACGCGAAGTGCAGCGCCACCTCGGCGCCTGCCAGTTCCCCCGCGTGGATGTTGCCGTCGTAGTAGTAGCCCGGCTTCTCACCCGCGGAACCAGTCGTCTCGCTCGTGATCTCGAGCACCATGAGCGGCGTCCCACGCAGGGTCTCGCCGATCGCGTAGAGCTCGGTGAGGTGCGGGAACTCCCTGGCCCACCCCTCGAGCAGCGCGTAGGTGGCGGCCGTTGAGTGATAGGTCTGCCAGTTGGGGCGAAGCGGATCTTCCCTTCCCTGTCCCGACACATAGCCGGTCGGAATGACGAGAAGAAGGAGAACGCGGTGCCAGAGTGCCAAGCGGGCCATGGAACCCTCCGGCGCTGTGTGCCGAGGTATGAACAGGAGCAGCATCTCCAAGATCCGCCGGTCGGGGTTGTCGAGCAAGCGCGCCGGAGCGGCAGACTCCACGCCGGAGATCGTCCAGCACGCCTGGCTGAGTGGAGAGCCAATCCGCATATTGGCGAAGCGACACGGCGGGATCGTGCGGCACGTTGGGCCGCTCCCGTGCGCCATCAGCGGAGCGACGCCGATGCGTCTCTATCTCGTGCAGCATGGAGAAGCCAAGTCGGAGGCCGAAGATCCCGAACGGCCACTGAGCGATCGTGGAGTCGGGTCGGTCGAGCGGTTGGCCCGGTGGGCCTCGCAGCTGGATCTCGAGGTCGGTCAGATCCGCCACAGTGGGAAACGCCGCGCCGAACAGACCGCCCGCATTCTCGCCCAACGGTTGACACCGGCGGGCGGTGTGCATGCCGTGAAGGGGCTTCAGCCCAAGGACGATGTGGTTCCGATGGCCGCCACGCTCGAGCGCGAAACCGCAGACGTGATGCTCGTGGGCCACTTGCCGTTTCTGGCCCGGCTCGTGGGTCGGCTCGTGGTGGGCGACGCGGACTCGGACGTGGTTCGGTTCACGAACGCCGGCATCGTGTGTCTGTCTCGGGCGGAGAATCAATGGACGATCGAGTGGGCCGTCCCACCACAACTCATGACGTCGGCGGGGACGGCATGAGGGCGACTCCCCGACTCACGGCTGCACCATGAGCGACCAACCGGCATGCCCGCGCATTGCCGCCCTCTCCTGGGGACGGGTCCGGGTGCAGGGCCACGGTGCGTTCAAGGACGTGAAGCTGTTTCCCGGCGGCGCCCGGGAATGGGACTGGCGGGAGACCGGGACCGGTCATCGCCCGGGAACGCAACCCGCCGACGTCGAGGAGCTGCTCGAGCACGGTGCCGCGGTGGTCGTGTTATCCACCGGGATGCTCGGTCGGCTACAGGTCTGTCCGGAGACCCTGAGCCTACTGGGATCGAGAAGCGTCGTCGCGCACGTGGTCAAGACGAAGGAGGCGGTGCGTCTGTACAACGAGCTGGCCGAGACACAACCGGTCGGTGCCCTGATCCATTCGACGTGCTGATAGGCCAGGCCGGGTGACCAGGCGGCGGGTTTACGCACCGATCCCACGGCCGGATCGGCTAGCCGCACCGGTTGTGCGAGCGACGCCGGGAAGAACCGGTGAGTGCGCGATCGTCACGTCACGCGATTACCGACGCTCTGGCCGCCGTGCTCGCACCGGCGGGGCCGGCTCCGGCGGTATCGGCCGTGCCTGCTCCGGCAACAGTCGCAATGCCTCCTCGACCGCGCGTTCGAGCTGGGGATCGCGACCGGCGATGACTTCCGCTGGCGCCTGCTCGACCTGAATGTCCGGTGCCACCCCCTCGTTCTCCACCGCCCACTCGCCGGTGAGGTCGAAGAACCCTCCGCGGGGTGCGGTGATCGATCCGCCGTCCATGAGGGGCGGAACGTCCCAGATGCCCACGAGACCGCCCCACGTACGGGTCCCAACCAAGGGGCCGATCCGCAGCGCGCGGAACATGTACGGGAGCAGGTCGCCACCCGAGCCGGCCGACTCGTTGACGATCATCACCTTCGGCCCGTAGATGGCGGCGTTCGGGTTGCGCCATGGTGTGCGCTCGCCAACCGGATTGTTGAAGAAACCCGTGAGCTTGCGGCCCATCAGCTCCACCATGTAGTCGGCCGCCGAACCGCCGCCGTTGAAGCGCTCGTCGATCACGGCGCCCTGCTTGTGCTGCTGGGCGAAGTAGTACCGATTGAAGTACTCGTACCCCGCCGTGGCGGTGTTTGGCAGCCAGACATACGCCAGCCTCCCGCCCGACAGCTCATCCACCCTGCGGCGATTGGCTTCGACCCAGGCGCGCCGCCGCAACTGCATCTCGCTGCCCACGGGGCGCACAGTAACCGTCCGTGACCCCTGCATCGACGGTCGATCGTTCACTGTGAGCGTGACCTGTTTGTCCGCCGTCCCCTCGAAGAAACTGTAGACGTTGGCGGACCCGGGAATGTCACGACCGTTCACGGCCAGGATGTAATCTCCGACCGAGACGTTCACACCGGGCGCACTCAACGGCGCGCGGAGATCGGGATTCCAGTTTTCACCGGTATAGATGGTGGCGATACGGTAGCGCCCGTTCTCTACCGTCAGGTCCGCACCCAGCAGGCCCACCCCCACCGTCGGGACGTCCGGAAGATCGCCGCCGAAGGTGTAGGAGTGCCCGATCGACAGCTCGCCGGCCATGTTCTGGAGCAGATAGGTGAAGTCCGCGCGATGCGCCACGTGCTCCAACCACGGATGGTAACGCTGCCACACAGCGTTCCAATCCGCGCCCTGGAAGTTGTCGACGTACAGGTAATCGCGCTGAAACCGCCACGCCTCGCGGAACATTTGGGCCCACTCGGCGCGCGGATCCACTTTCACCCGAATGTCCGTGTCAATCTTGCCGTCGCCAACCTTCTT
>JABAOD010006640.1_pt1 | contig 23351 bp, 25 predicted proteins | sample 7062151 | NCBI WGS metagenome assembly JABAOD01 (sample SAMN14538626, study PRJNA623070) | marine sediment metagenome | biome: marine biome [ENVO:00000428]; feature: marine pelagic biome [ENVO:01000023]; material: deep marine sediment [ENVO:00002113] | place: India: Gulf of Khambhat ... | reverse complement strand
AACTCCTTGGGGATGTGGGCGTTGAGCTCATGCTCGAGGGCCCACTCCACGATCCACTTGGCCGGGATGGCGGTCATCGACTCGGTCTCGAAGATGGCCCGCATGCGTTCATGCCCCCAGCGCTGGCGCATCTCGGCCACCTTGGCCTCCCACCAGTCGTTGGTGCCGAGCACGGCGTAGCCATGCTGGTGCTGCTTGTCGTGGCACCTCGAGCACAGCGGGATGGCGGAGTAGGGTGGCTTCACCCCGGTCCCGGCGCCGCTGCTCACCTTGCGGTAGTGCGCGGCGACGATGCTCGCCCCCTCGTCCTCGAAGGCCGAGCAGCACCAGCACACGCCCTGAGCTCGCGTGAACTGCAGGAACTCCGCGTCCTTGCCCAGCGCCTCGAGCACCTTGGGAGCGTGGAACCAGCCCCCGCGGTAGAGGGCCTGCATCAGCTTGCCGGCCTGGTTGTCGCCCTCGTTCTCGAGGTACTTGGGCGTGTCATCTTGCAGCTTGTCCTCTTCGGTGAACAGGTACGCCAGCGTCTCGAGGCTCTCGGTGAGGCCTGCGATGGCGACCACCCGCCCGACTTCAGCGAGGAGCTCGAGGGCCTGCCGGGTGTCTCGCTGATGGATGTCGACCTGGATGCGGAGCGTGCCGTCCGCTAGGCTCATGTACTTCGAGACCGTCGCTTGTACCGCTGCCATCTCACCTCTCGCGCAGGGCTCATCAAAGAGCCGGTTGGATCCCCGCCAGGAATCGGCTTCCTCAAGGGCATCCTGCCCACCACTTTAAGTTGTTCCCCAGCAGCTACTTCCAGGGTCCGGTTCGCGTCACTGGCCCGGCCAGGCCATCCCCGTAGTGGGATCTCTTCCCCTGTTCTCCTGGCGCTGGCTCGAGGCGCCGCTGCTGGCTACTCGCCACTATCGTAGGCCGTTGGTGTACCCGTCCACGGCGAAACGAGGACTTGCGTCTCTCAAGGGGGGTGTGGGAGGATCCGAATTGCAGGTGGATCCGACCCACCTTGAGAGCGGAAACTCACCGTTCCGCTTCTCCCGTCAGGAGGCCCCGGGCTGATCACTCGGGGCCTTCGCTTTCAGGGAGACCCCCATTGTGCACTTACCCTGAGTTCTGATCAAACAGAACTAAAGTAGTTAAACCGGGCTGTACCCCTGGTACAGGTACGCTATACTCGGGTTTCTTCTTGACGGGAGAATACCCATGACCGATGAGACCACGGCCCCGGAAGGGGACGATACCCAGCGCTTGCTGGACGCAGCCAACGAGGCGGTCGCTCAGTCCGAGCACCTGCTCCTTCAATCCAACCTCGAGCTCGAGAGGAGCCCCTCACAGACCCGGCTCTTCGAGGCTCTCTGCAACGCCCAGGCGGACTTCGACACCATCCAGGCCACCGCCGACAACGAGTACTTCCACTCGAAGTACGCCCCGCTCTACGCCCTCTGGGAGCTCGCCAGGCCCATCCTGAAGAAGCACGGCCTGGTGTTCATCCAGGAGCCCATGCCCAGCACCATCGAGGAGGGCGCCAAGCTGCGCAACACCCTGGCCCACACCTCCGGGGAATGGCGGAGCTCCGTCATCGTGATGCCCATCGACCTGGGCAAGGAGGGCAAGGGCAAGAAGGCGCCGGCTTTCGGGGCGGCCTACTCGTATGCCCGGCGCTACGGGATGGGCGGCATCCTGGGCCTGGTGACCAGCGCCGAGGATACCGACGCCAGCCAGTCGGATCCGAACTACTCGACCGAGAGCTCCGCCGCGGCCGAGGGCTGGAAGTCCTGGGCGGAGTTCATGTGCAAGAAGATGCGTGAGGTGACCTCGAGGCTCGAGCTCGAGAAGCTGGCGACCGAGACCAAGCAGCGCCTCGAGAACCAGGAAGTGCCGGACATCGTGCCGGACCTTATCCAGGTCACTTATGAGCGTCGCAAGGCCGAGCTCGCGCCGGCGAAGGGCAAGGGCAAGGGCATTGATGACATTGACGTAGACGAGGACATCCCACAATGAACGACCAGAGACTCATCGACATCGCCAACCGCATGGCCCAGCTCCGGGAGATGGAGCAGGACATCGACCCGGACGCCTTCAAGGACACCATGGAGGGGCTCAACTACGAGCTCGAGCGCAAGGTCGAGGCTTGCGTCCACGTGCTTGAGGAGTACGAGCGCGAGGCCATCCGCATGGAGGGCATCGCCATGGAGTACGAGCACCGCATCGACCGGGTGCGCAGGAACGCCGACTACCTGCGCGGCTACATCCAGGGCGAGCTCCTGGCGAGCGGTGCCAAGAAGGTCGAGACGCCTGAGCTCACCGTCGCGGTGCGCAGCTACGCCAAGGTGCTCATCCTGAACAAGCACGAGGTGCCCTCGCAGCTGTTGCGCCAGTACCCGCCCAAGACCATCCACCGGCCGCCGGCGCCGGACAAGGACGCGATCATGACGCAGCTCAAGGCCGGCGAGGAGGTGCCCGGCTGCGCCCTCGACTACAGCTACAAGCTGAACATCAAGCACCGCCAGCCGGCGGAGGAGGAGAGCAGTGGCGAGTCTCAATAGATGCGAGTTCATCGGCAACCTGGGCAATGACCCCGAGCTCAGGTACACCAAGAACGGCACGGCGGTGGCGAAGGCCTCGATCGCCTGCAACGACGTTTGGAACGACCGCGAGACCGGCGAGAAGAAGGAGCGCGTGGAGTGGGTCAACCTCGAGTTCTGGGGCAAGCTGGCCGAGACGGCGAGCCAATACCTGAAGAAGGGCCACCCGGTCTACGTGGCCGGCCAGCTGCGCACGGACAAGTACACGCCCAGGGACGGAGGCCCGGAGAAATACTTCACCAAGGTTAACGTCCGGGAGATGGTGCTGCTCAGCGGTGGCGGCCGTGGCCGTGGCGAGCGCCAGGCGCAGGCCCAGCCCAAGGACTACGCCGACGCTAAGGGCAAGGAGTACAGCCCGCCGCCCAGCACGGAGTTCAACGACGACATCCCGTTCTGAGACCTGTGTCACAAATCGTGGAATCCGTGGCCTTGACAGTAAAGTCCAGGTTGACGACCAGTTAAGCTATGGTATACTGACTGTTGAGGCCACGGAGAACACGCACATGACCCCGAACATCCAGCAGCTGATTGACGACGGCGCCCTCTTCATCGTGAACCACAGCGGTGGGAAGGACAGCCAGGCCATGACCATCGCCCTCGAGCAGGGCTACCTCGGCGCCGCCATCCCGGCGGACCAGGTGGTGGTCATCCACGCCGAGCTCCCCGAGGCCGACTGGTCCGGCATCCCCGAGCACATCGAGGCCACCGTGCCCCAGGCGTGGCCGGTGCGCTACTGCAAGGCCGTCAAGACGTTCTTCGAGATGGTCGAGCGCCGCTTCGAGAGCCGCCCTGATGCGCCGTCGTTCCCGAGCCCGCAGTTCCGGCAATGCACCAGCGACCTGAAGCGCGGCCCCATCGCCAAGCTGGTCCGCCAGATCGCCAAGACCCGCGGCGCCACCACCATCGTGAACTGCATGGGCATCCGCGCCGAGGAGAGCTCGAGCCGGGCGAAGCAGGCCACCTGGAAGCTGAACAAGCGCGAGTCGAAGGCCGGCCGCACGGTCTACGACTGGCTCCCCATCCACAGCTGGAGCGAGACCGACGTCCGCGACGTCATCCGCGGCAACGGCCAGGAGCTCCATTGGGCCTACGGCGCCGGCATGACCCGGCTCAGCTGCTGCTTCTGCATCATGGCCAGCAAGGCCGACCTGCGCACCGCGGCCCGTCTGCAGCCTGCGCTCTACCGCCGCTACGTGGAGCTCGAGCGCAAGACCGGCTGGACGATGAGCCCCAGCGGCAAGCGCCTCGAGAAGGTCACCGGAATCCCTGTATCCATCACCCACCAACTGGAGCTTGTCTGATGACTGAGTACGACCACGGCCTCATCCGCTATCGCGGACACACCATCACCGAGGAGTTCGTCGGCATCGACGTCCCCCACGAGTATCGCCTGCGCCAGATGGACGCCAACGGCGTCAGCACCCGCCGGCTGCTTGGTCTGTTCGAGACCATCGAGGACGCCAAGACCTGGGTGGACGAGGAGCTCGATGACCCCCAGCCCGAAGGCAACTACTGGCACACCCCCAGCGCATGAACAAGCTACCCATCTTCGGCACGCCCATCACCCCGGAGCACCTCCTCGAGGAGCTCCGCGGGGAGTCCTTCTGCGTGAGCTACGCGACCAAGCGCGACGGCCAGGTCGAGCGCCTGATGGAGCTCGCCGGCCGCATGCTGATGCTCGACAACGGCGCCTTCAGCGCCTGGCAGAAGGGCGGCGAGGAGCCGTTTCTGCGGGCCGAGTACCTCGAGGCCTACGAGACGTGGGCCCTGGACATCCTGGACCGGTGCCCGGCCGCCGTGGCGGTGGTCCCCGACACCATCACCGGGTCGACCGAGATGAACCGCCAGCTGGCTCTCAGCAGCCGCCTGCCGGCCGAGCGCTCCATGGTGGTGTTCCACATGCACGAGAGCGACGAGTACCTCGAGGAGCTCCTGAGAGGCCCCTGGGCCTACGTTGCGATCGGGAGCTCAGGCGAGTACGCGAAGCCTGGGACCGCGGACTGGCACTGCCGTATGGCCGCCATCATGGCCGTTATCGACCGGGTGGAGGCCGACACCGGCCGCCGCCCCCACGTCCACATGATGCGAGCTCAGGCCCAGCACCGGCACTACCGCTGGGACTCGAGCGACAGCACCAACCTGGCGGTGAACCACTGCCGCTACAAGCACACCGGACCTGGCTACGTGCGCCGGTTCGCTGACCGTATCCATGCAACCGTGACGGGAGAAGCAGCATGAGTGACTACGTTGAGGGCCAGAGCGCCCGTGAGTACATCGAGGAGCAGAAGGTGAAGGAAGAGAACGCCCGAAATTGGGCCTTCTACCTGGGCGAGAACGACGCCCGCAAGGGCCTGGACCCTGACCCGGAGCGCCACGACCTCTGGAAGTCGGAGCACATCGACTACCGCCGGGGCTTCGAGAGCGAGGTGCAGTTTCGCCAGCACTGCGAGGAGCTCGACCGCAAGAAGGCCTTGCGCGAGGCGGCCGAGAAGCAGGCCTCGAAGCTGCTGGTCGAGCACACCGAGGACATCTGCCGCAAGCTGGTGCCGGCGGGCCGGCGCTTCGAGGTGGCGCACCTGAACGACCTGGACTGCGTGCTCAACCCGGACGAGCCCCGCTTCGCCACCTACGAGGCCGCTCGGCTGCGGGCCCTCGAGATCCTCGAGGAGGACTGCGTGCCTGGCGACTGCGTCGTGCTGGCGGAGAACGGCAACACGGTGGAGATCCACCGCAAGGAGGTGAAGTGAGCACGCCCCAGGTGGTGCAGTGGCGCACCGATGAGGAAGGCATGCGGGTGGCCCTAGTGGTCGCCCGCGGCCGGCGCCTGCTGCAGATCATCCCCATCGACTCCCGCGGCATCAAGATTGAGAAGGTGCCGCTCTCGCAGGAGCGATGGATCACCCCGCTGGTGAAGCGTAGCGGCCGGCCGTATCCGCTCAAGGCCACGGCCCGTCGCCTGCTCCGCCTCCACAAGACATTCGGTGGGACACGCTCCGCCAAGCGCGCCCTCAAGGAGATCGTAGATGGCTGACAAGCGCACCTGCCCGCACTGCGGGAACACCAACCTCGAGCACTTCGAGGACAACGGTTACGAGCTCGACCACATGGACTGCACGCTGCTATGCCTGGCCCCGGTGGAGCCTGGTGACGAGTGCAACCCGGACGCCAAGGACGGCGTCTGCGGCTGCCAGTTCGAGCCCAACGACCCGGACCACCTGGCTGACCTGGGACTGCTGGACGAGGACGAGGACGAGGGCCTGCAGCGCGCCAGCACCGGCCGGCGGCGTGCCCTGGGGAGGGAGTGGGAATGACCCTCGCAGAGACCATCGCCCGCAACCTGCGCCGCGTCATGGAGGACCGGCGCATCAAGGCCCCCGAGCTCGCCGAGCGCGTGAACGTCACCAAGGTGGCGGTCTACGGCTGGCTCGAGGGCAGACCCATGACCCTCGAGAACCTCGAGGCCTGCGCCGACGCGCTCCAAGTGCAGCCCTCGACTCTCGTCAGGAGGCACGCAGCATGACCGCTCAGACGAAAGTGTTCGAGATCCGCGACGAGGGCACGTGCATCGTGGCCATCGGCATCAAGCCTGACAGCCGCGATGATGAGGACGCCCGCTGGTGCTGGGCCCGCTCAGGCTACGGCACTCACCCCAACGACCAGGGCAAGTATGTGCTGCTCGCCCCGCTCAACGGCGGCGAGGGCTACCTGACCTGCGACCCGTTCAAGCACCCAGGCCAGGCCCGCACGATGCGGGTGGCCCATGAGTACATCCGGGACATGTGGTACGAGCTCGGCAACGGCGACGTCATCGACGTCCAGTTCATCCTGAACGAGACCGAGACCTGCAAGCGCCCCGAGCGCGAAGAGGTGCTGGCCAAGTACTACGAGCTCCCGCACGGCGGGGCCGGGCGTGAGTAGCTGCTGGGGCTCCTGGACGGGCCGCAGGGCGACTCTCGAGCGAGCCTGGCTCAGACACCAGGCCGGTCAGAGCGGCGCCCAGGAGCTCGAGGAGCTCCTCGTGGCCATACTCACACATCGGAAGGCATCCCCGGAGCGTCGGGCCCGCATCCGGGAGGTGGTGGGGGACTTCATCAATGGCAACACATGACGACAAGAAGAAGGCGGAGCGCTACATTATCAAGGCCGAGGAGCTCACGCGGAGCTCCACGGCTGCGCTCCTGGTGGCGGCGGGGTTACTGGTCGCCAGCTACTTCACCAATACCAGCGGCTGGGTGGGCGTCTGCGTCATCGCCATGGGGCTGCTCGCGCTTGGCGCCGGCGAGCTCTACCTACGCTCAGCACGCCGGCTGATGGACCGTCAGTACCGGCGCTGAGCCTTCGCGTTGGCGTCCCGCTCGGCCTTGTTGTGGGCCATGATGGCCTCGGCATCGGACGCGCCCATGCGCTTCATCGAGCGCTCGACGCGCCCGGTGCTGCCGGGGTGCCCAGGATTGCCGGCGGCCTTGTGGGTGCCGGTGATGGTGCCCTTGTTCTGGCTCGCGTAGAACACCGCGTCTCCCTTCTCTTTGCCGTACTCCTCGCGCATCGCTGCTTTGATCTTCCGGCCCTTGCTGGTCAGTGGCATGAGCTCACTCCGTGGGCGGTGCGCTCCCGAAGTAGGTGAAGATGCCGAGCACGATGATGACCAGCAGCACCACGCTGGCGTACCTGAACACCTTGTTGGACTTCCAGAGATCCTTGAGGCCCTGCATGGCTATCTCCTCGGTGACGGCGCGAGATTGCGCGTGCCGAACCACCATAAAACAGCGGTAGTGCCCACGTATAGGACCGTTTGAATGATGAACACCGTCATGGGGGTGCCATCTGGAGCCGCCAGCGAGGCCGCCGCGGTGAAGTAGATGACGCCGATGAGCACCAGCAGACCGATGGTGATCACCGGGCGCATCAGCCCGCGGATGACGTCGACCCACACCAGCGCCGGGTGGTCCCCTGAGCTCATGCGGGTGGTCGACTCCTTGTAGCTCGCCTCGAGGGCGGACCAGGCCGCGGCGCGGTCCTTCCCCTCCATGTCGAGCTCCTTGATGTCCTTGGCGATCTGGGCCTCGACGCCCATCTGCTTGATCTCCATGTCCATGATGGCGAGCTCGTGGGCGTGCTTCTGCTTGTTCTCGAAGAACTTCATGCCGCCGCTGATGACGGTGCCGATGAGGCCGGTGGCCCCACCACTCAGTACCCCCAGGATCAGGTCAAGCATACTCCACCTCCAGGGTGAACGGCCGCCTGTCGAGCGCATCGAAGAGCCGTCGGGTGGTCGCACGGGAGACGAGCACAGCGGGCAAACCGCCGAGCTCCCCGACGCGAGCGCCCGGCAGGATGCAGCCCTTGGTGTGCGTCACGATGTTGCCCGGATGGATCAAGATGTGGCTGCGGCCTGGAACTCCGAGCAGAGCGTAGACCCAGCCGTACCGCGGGGACTTGTGCCAGTGGGCCTGGTACTCGCCAGGCGGAATGCACGAGACGTTGGGCTTGTTGTTCGCCCATGGTGGCTCCATCGTCACGCATGAAAACCCCTCGAGCTCAAGCCTCCCCAGGGTGCCCATCGGTGACGTGGCCTCCCGGGTGAGGATGGCCTTCACTTGGGCTTAGGCTTCAGCGGTGGGTGCCCAGGCGGATGCTTCACCCGGGGCCCTTGTGCCGTTTGCGACATCAGTACAGCCTCTCACCGAAGGCCGCGTCGGGGAGCTCGTAGTCGTAGGCCCCCGGGCCCATGCCCGCACCGGAGCTCTTGCTCTGCTCGTAGATCCCCTCCATGGCGCTCACGTACTGCTCGTGCGCGAACCTCGAGGTGCGGTCGATGTTGGATACCTGGCGGTTGGCCGCCCATTCCCAGCCAGGCTCACCTGGCTGCGGAGGAGGAGGGGGCTCCGCCGGCTCGGGCGCAGGCGTTGGCTCGGGCCAACCCCCCCAATAGCGCTCACCGCCGCCGCCGTTCAGGCCGCCGGCCGCTGGGCCACCCGGGTCTCCACCGCCGCCCTGGCCGGCACCGCCACCGCCGCCGCCACCGCCGCCGCCACCACCGCCCCACAAGCGGTAGTCGAGCAATCGGATGATCCACTTCATGGTCGTACCCTCAGTAGATGCGCTGCCCGAACGCCGTGTCCGGGAGCTCGTAGTCCTGGTTCATCACTGGCATCGGCCCGCCGCGGTTGCGCTGGCGGATGTCCTCGAGCGCTCGAGCGTACTGCCCATGCGTCGTGGGCCCCGGCTCTTCAGGAGGGGGCTCCGGTTCCGCTGTCGGCGCCGGCTCCTCGGTGATCGGCTTGGTGCCTATTTGCTGATGGCCGAAGCCAGGCTCACGCCACTTCATCCCCGTGTAGCGCTCACCGCCGCCGCCCTGGTCCGGGCCACCGCCGTCCGGGCCACCGCCGCCCTGGCCGGCACCGCCACCCCCCTGGCCGGCACCGCCACCGCCGCCGCCACCACCGCCGCCACCGCCGTTCCACAGACGGTAATCGAGAGCTCGGATAATCCACTTCATTGCACCTTCTCCTCAATGCGCTCGAGCATGTTCTGCTGTCGGCGTAGCAGGATGTCCAGCTGTCGGTGTAGCTGCTTCAGCCGCTGGTCATCACCATGATAGCGCACGTTGTTGCTGTGCCGGCGCTCGATCTCGTCCATCTGCGCGGTGACCTTGTAGATTTCAAAGTCGACGTCATCGGCCTGGTCCTGCAGGCGCAGCTGGTCGACCTGAATCTGCCGTGTCTTGGCCTCTTCACCGATGGCATCGGTGATAACGAACCAGGCGCCGAAGGCGAGACCGACGATGGTTCCCAGCGATGCGACACCGGCACTCACTTTCATCAGCATAGACCAGTTGTTAGTTCCGGCCACCGTAGGAACCCACGCCGCCGAAGTCGATCGACGGCCGCTGCTGCGGGTCGAGCGCCACCTCGGTCGTGGTCATGCCCTGCCCGTTCGCCCAATCCACGCACGTCGGGCTCTTTACCTTCGCCTTCTTCATGGTCAGGCAGAAGGCAGCCGCCGCGGCCTCCCTGCGTGCTTCCCCGGTCACCTGCTGCGCGGCCAGCCACAGGCCGCAAATCTCGTCCCACTCGCTCGCCGTGATGCCGGCGCCGAATGGCACCGCCGCACCCGTCACTGACCAGCCGAAGCGGCACTGTGCGCTGGGCGCCGGCGCGCTCGGGTTCGGCGCGATCGCGGCGGCGTCGTCGTCAGGGTCACCCGTCACCGTGACAGTGGCACCACCACCGGAGGCCTTCGCCACCTGCACTGCCATCTGCTGCTGTCGATCGTTGTTGCGTTCGCGCTCGCTCGCGCTCGAGCTCGAGGCGGCGATGGCGAGAAGTAATACCGCGATCAGTTTCATAGCGGCTCCTTGGCGATGTTGATAGGCACCTCTGCAAACGCGATCCCCACGTACTCGGTATTCAGCTCGTTGATTCGCACGTCACTGTCTCGAATCAGAATGCCGTTTGAGGCCACCAGGAGGTTCGCGTTGCCCGACGCATTCTCTGTCTGGTTCAGGTTGGAGGGGCGCTGCCAGAGGTTGAACTCGGCCGAATTGTCGATAAACCCGTCTCGCGTACTTGGGCCGAGTTCGGCGGCGCTGTGATATAGCCAGTTTCGGGCAGCCACATTAGTGGCCTTGATGAGCACCACCTTGGCGCTGAAGCCTGTGTAGATGAATGGCCCGACGGTGCCGCCCCCACCGACATAGCGAAAGACTTTCGAGAAGCCTTCCACCTCACGCATGGCGAAGCCGATGTACTCGGTGCCATCGGTGTTCACATCAGCATCAGTACCAAGCGTGATCAAGTCTGCGTCCGGCGCCGTGTCGTTCCAGCTGCCGGCACTCGTCACTGCGGCGACGTCAGTGTTTAGCACCAGGTGGCCGAGCTCCGGGGATGCGAGCCCGGTCTGGATGAGGCTGTGGTAGACGCGGTACTCGCTCGCGGATTGCGACTTGATGAAGAAGAAGTCCGGCACGCCACCGAGACCGTGCGCAATTTTCTGGGACTTGGTCTGGCCGATGCCCTGGTATCGGAACAGCGACATGCCGTTGTCGCCGTTGGGGAAGCCCAGGTTCCAGACTACGCTCAGGTGCGGTTGGTTGGCGCCCGCCGGCGTGCCTGAATTTGCGCATTCCGCGGTGCGCCGCTCGTAGTTTGGGCTGCCGGGAAGGTGGCCGACGATGCTGACCATGGCATTGCCCGGCGTCCAGCCTACTCGAGCGGCCACCTCTTCGACGGCGCTTGCAATGTCCGGGCTCTTCTGCGCGTCGAGCCGATCTTGAATTGTCCAGCCTGGGATGTTCACCCAATCGGTGAAGTTCGTCGTGCGCGTGCGCGTGGAGATGTTGCCGACCACCTCAACGAACGCCGGCGCGTCATCAATGTCCTCCATCCAGATGCGCACGTCGGACTGCACGCCGGTGCGTGTCTCGTCCGCCTCGAACTGCAGGAAGGCTTCGGTGACGGTGGCGCCCTGGTCGACCAGCATGTTGGGAAAGCGCATGCCCACGAACTGCTCGCTGGCTGCGCTGTCGGACTCGCTGTTGAGTTCGAGGTCACTCGAGCCATTGTCGACCGTGCCGGGGAAGGGCTGGATCTCTTCCGCGTCATCGTCCGCGAGAAGGGTTCTCTGCGTCTGCGCATAGCGCTGAATGGTGAACGTCGTCGCCTGGTAGTTGGTGCGTGGCGTGCCAAAGAGAGGCGGGTCGAGGTTGAAGTTACTGAAGTCGGTCCCGCCGATAGTTATTTCAAAGCCTGGGTCGAGCAGGTCAGTGATGACGCCGTTGGCGTTCACGGTTTCCCAGGCACTCCCCGCCGCGTTACTCAGCCTGACCTGGGTCGCGGGCGGCAGCAGTCGGTGCGCCAGGTATTTATCTCGAAGGCCTCCCGGCGGAACGAGCCCGACGTTGCCGATGGTCGTGAAGATCATGTCGGTCCTATTGACCAGGGTGTCGTGCTCGCTGTTCCAGATGTCGAAGCCGCCAGTGATGACCCGCGGGCTCACGTTGTCACCCAGCCATGAGACCGCACCGAGCGCCTCACGCGGTTCCACCACTTCTGCTGCCGGCAGGTTGAGCGAGATGAGCAGCTGTTCGCCAACACCTGGTCCCACTACGAACGGGCGCTGGCCAAAGTTAAGGTCACGGCCTGACAAGAATGTCGGATCGACGCGGCCTGACACACCCGTGTCCCACGTCACCGGCACGCCGTTCTCTTCCCAGAACCAGACGCCGGTGTTCGCCGCCGGTCGCATGCTGATTTTACCGTTGCCGGGATTATCGAGCGTGAGGCCACCGTTCGAGATGCCGAGTCCCTGATTGCCGACACCATCGGTGGGATCCAGCACGCAGTAGTTGCGCTCTGGCCAATCGTCATACTGATCGCCACCGGCGGGCGCCGCGTTCACATGGTTAGTGAAGTCGTTGCTGTTACCGCTGAAGTCCTCCCCCAAGTCAGCGGTGCGGCCGAAGGTCAGGTTGAATCCTTGGCTGCCCCATGGGCCGGCGAAAGACTTGTACTGCCAGACGCCCGGCGTGACGAATTGGCCGAACTGCGTCGGGAGCTCTTGGGCGCCGGCGACACAATGGAAGTCCGCGATAAGTCCATTAAAGTTCTCGGTGTTGTCTTGCCTTGCGCCGACAGAATGATCCGCGCCTGAATTGAGCCAGGCGTATCCGCCGACGTTGTCCGCGAACGGGGTCTGCCTCCACAGCGGGTCTTGCCATGGGATGCCGTTGACGTGAAGTGTGACGCTATTGGTCGTTCGATTGAACGTGATCAGGAAGTGCGCCCAGGCTGGGCCACCAGGCCAGAACGCTTGCGAAACTTTGAAGCCTGCACGCAGCGCTCCGCCGATGAAGGCCTCGAACTTAAACTTGCCGAGCGGCAGGGATAGGTCCATCCAGAAGCGCGTGTAGTTGTTCGCGTCGATACGCGCCTCGAAGATGGTCTGGCTAACACCCTGCTTGCCGACCGCCTTCATCCACCACGATACCGACCACACATCGGAGCCGAGCGAGTCCGCCGGCGAGTAGCCGCGCAGGACTGTCTGCCGCCCCTGGTCGAAGACAATGCTTTGCTCGGGAATCGGTGGCGCGAGCCCCGCGTACTCCTGCGGGATGAGCGTATTCTTGGGCATTACGGCAGCACCAGCGGCACGGTGATGGCCACTTCTCCGATGCCGTTAAGAGACGCCGGCGCCACAATCTCGACGCGATCCCCTGCAGCAAACGTCACATCACCGCCGGCCGTGTCGAGCCAGGTGCCCGCCGATGAACCATTGACGAAGGTCATCGTCCCCAGCTGTGTCGTGCCGCCGGCGAGGAGTTCCTTGTTGACCGTGAAGACAGTGTTGGCCGAGGGCTGAAGGTTACAGAAACCCTGCGCCGCATTGCCATCAAAGTCGTAGGTCGCGCTCCTGGTCAGAACGTGGCGCAGTACGCCGCTGGCGATCGGCGAGAAATCGAACGTACTGACGTCGAAGAAGGCCGCTACCGCCGCCGAAGCAGCAGCCGCAGCAGCGCTGGCGGCAGCGTTCGCCTCTGAAGTCGCCGCATTGCTTTCCGATGTAGCAGCATTGGATTCACTGGTCGCGGCTGCGGCAGCTGACGCTGCTGCTGCCGCAGCATCTGCAGCGGCGGCAGCCGCGCTAACGGCAGCTGCGGCCGCATCGCTTGCGGCTGCAGCGGCGGATGCAGCTGCGTTGGCCTCCGACGTGGCCGCATTACTCGCGCTCGTGGCAGCAGCCGCAGCACTAGCCGCTGCCGCCGTTTCCGATGCCAGAGCAGCCGCTGCACTTGCTGAAGCTGCCGCGGCATCGGCCGCAGCGGCGGCGGCCGAAGCAGCCGCGTTTGCTTCTGAAGTTGCCGCGTTACTAGCCGAAGTCGCAGCCGCAGCTGCACTTGCCGCCGCAGCCGCAGCGCTTGCTGCCGCTGCCGCCGCAGCCGCCTCGGCATCGTCCACCGCATCGATCAGATCCTGAGCTCCGAAACTCGAGTTTACCAACCGGTTGGGCAGGCCGTCCTCGGCCAGGATAGACCACTGCAGCAGCCGGCCTTCCGAGTATTCAGGGATCACCAGGAGAGTGGCGGGGTCGTAGCCGGGCGCCGCCAGGAACACGCGGGTCTGCAAGTCCGCGAACTCCTGGGCCACCAGCATGGCCTTGTCGAGACCGGTCTCATGGGTCTCCGCCGGGAAGGCGTCGAAGGCCACGTAATCGATCTCCTGGGTTTGATCGGTGGCGCGGATGATGGTGAGCGAGCCCGGCCCCGGCGCCACGTTCATCACTACCGTGCCGCCATCGTTGCCAAGTGGCGGTCCCGGGTTGAGGTTGACCGTGTAGGTGGCCGGGCTTTCGGGCGTCTGGTTCTGATCCAGGTACACCAGGACGTCGTCCTCCTCGAGCACTCGGAAGGTGAACGAGAAGTTCACCTGGATGCCGTCAGTGACGTGCTGGACCCGTGGAGTCTGTGCGTTGACTGTCATGGCACTAATCTCTCGCCTTGTAGAAGAGCTCGTGGACCGGGCTCTCGAGCTCGTCCGATGCGGCTCGGTTGAGCCAGTTGTAGGTGATCCACAGCTGGCCGGATGGAATCTTGGCGGTCACGCCGACAGCATCGAAGAGGCCTCGCAGCTGGCCCTCGGTCATCTCCTCCTCTGGGTCGAACGCAGCACCGATCCCCTGGGCACCACGCACCGCCTTCTCGAGCACCGACACCACCGGGCTGAAGTTGTAGCCGTACTCGCCGAACGCCCCCTCGGCCAGGTCGCGGGCGAACGGCACCGAGACCATACCGTAGAGCGCGGTACGCTTCGCCCACCACCAGAGGGGCTCATCCTCCTCGTCGGGCCACTCGCGCCGCGCCAGCGCCTCGAAGAACACCGGCAGGAAAATCAGGTACGACAGCCGCGCCACCACGTGGGGCGTGTCCTTGATGCGCTGCCGGCCCTTGGCCTGCCGCCCGGTCTCGGTCAGCCTGTTGTAGAGCACGCTGAAGAACGTGTAGAACATCGTGAACATCTGCACCGCTTCGCCACCGCGCTGCACCGCGGCCAGGTCTTTCACCCCGCCGGCGCTCTGGGCCTGGCGCACGCCGGCGTCGGCAATCTTGGTCGCCCGCTCCTCGCTCTTCCCCTGATCGATCGCCTTGGCATAGGCGCCGTACCAGGTGGCCATGTTGACGAACTTCTGCACCGTGCCCATCAGGGCGAAGGTGTAGCCCTGCATCTTGTTCCAGGCGCGGGCCGCTCCGCGGCGCATGAATTGCTGCTCGATGATCTGCCGAGCGTCCCGGTCGAAGGTGCGCATGGCGTGACGCACCTCGCCGGACTTCTTATTGATGTCCTCGAAGACCCGCACGCCGGCGCCCAGCTGCGCCGCGGCCTCGGTCATCCCCTGCAACGTGTAGCGGAAGCCAATCTGATCCAGCGTTGTGAACAGGCCGAAGGCCTGCATCATGGCCGTGGAGAACTTGAACCCCATGGCAACCACCGACACCCCGTGTCGGGCGTTGCGCATGATGACGTCGATGGTGGCGGTGGCGTCGGGCACCACGTCGCGTTGTTGGCGATGGCCTGCAGCCAGGGACGGAATTGCTGCTGCACCTCCTCTCCGAACGTGGCAATGAGCGCGGTCTGCACGTCGCGGTTGGACATGAGCTTGTTCACCTGGGTGACCGCCTCGTAGTGGGTGAGGTAGTGGATCACCTCGATGAGGTGCGCCGGCAGCACGTCGAGGCTGAGCAGCAGCGGGCCCACGTAATCGGTGCGGGCCTCGGTGAACCCCTTCGAGACGTCGGGGCGCATGAAGTTATTCTGCAGCAGCCCCTTGAAGTCCTTCGCCTCCTTGTGCTGCGCCGCCTTGGGGCTCTTTACCGGATCGTAGATGACCGGGTAGTAGCCGCCCTCGAAGCGCTGGCCCTGCACCTCGAAGGCCTGCGCCTCGACCTTGGGTGGCGGCAGCCCCGTCATGCGCTCGTTGAGCGCGGCGATGGCCGGCCACAGGCTGTTCACCGTGTCCCAGATGTCCTGCACCATCTGCCAGTCCTCGAGCGTCAGGATCTCGTTGAGACGCGCCATCAGCGTCTCCTGGGTCCAGCCTCGAGGGTCGCCCTGCAGCAGCTTGCGGATGTTGCCGGCGTTGCCCATGTTGAGCGCGATGGCGATCACCTCCTGGCCGGTGGTGTTCACCCCGAAGATGTCGAAGCGCTGGTGCATCTTCGCCTTCTGCTCCCTCGACATCTTCTTGAAGATGCCCTGCAGCCGCTGACCGATCTCGCGCTCCATGTCGAGCTTGTTGATCTGGGCGTCCACGAACGGCTGAAAGATCATCTCGTGCGCCTTGCCGGCCACCTCGCCATCGATCCACCGGGCGATGAACTCGGGCTTGAGGAGCTCGGCGTGGAACCTCTTCACCCGGTGCCAGATGCGCTTGAACAGCCGGCGATTCTGCTCGCGCTCGGCGGGCCGCTTCTTCTGGGTGGCGTAGATTTGCTCGACCAGGGCGTCCCGCTGGGCAGCGAACTCTCGTCGCTCTTTCAGCGTCAGCAGCTTATTCTTCAGGTTGGCCAGGTGCTCGATGTTCTTGACGGCGTCATGGATCTCCGCGAACTCAGTGACCGTCATCGCCTTGAAGTTCTTCAGGTTAGCCTCGTGGCGCAGGCGGTCTGGGATCTGGACGGCTTCATCGGCCTCCTCGCGTGCAGCAAGGAACTCAGCGAGCGACTGCCGCGCCTGGAGCGCCTTGATGGGCACCTTACGGAGCTCTATCCCGTTCAGGTAGTTGTCGATGGCGTCCAGGTAGGCCTGCCGCCCGGCCCGGCCCATGCGCTCGCGGACCTTGCGGGTGTCGAAGCGCTTGAGATAGTCGCGCTGCTTGGCAACTTCCTGGCGAGCCTCGGTGATGTACCGACTCAGCCAATGGTTGAGCAGCTGCTTGCGCTTTGCCTCGTGAGCCGCGACGAAGTCGCCCTTCGCAGCGGCCTCAATGGCCTTGCGCGATTCACGGGCCTCCGCCTGGCGATAGCGCCCGGGGGTGAGATCCTTCACCTGCATGTTGGCGACCCGGGCCTGAGCCGCCTGCTTGATCACACGCAGTGGCGTGAGCCCCTGTACCTTGGCTCGAGCGGAGAGAGCCTTGAGCTCGGCCAGAAGAAAGTTACTCACTGAGTCGCTGTGCATGGAGCGGATCGCCTCCGCCTCCATGGTGCCGTCGTTCAGCATGTCCCCATAGCGGGTGCGCATGCGCTGCTCGGTGCGGGCCTTCACGAGCTCGGTGCGCTTGGGAGACTTCAGGATCGCCTGGACGAAGTCGTCCCCGGTCTCGAACCCGAAGAGCCCGGCCGCCAGGTCGACGTTCATGCCGCCCTTCTTGTGCAGGCCCATCAGGCGCTGCAGCACCTTGCGGTGCGGGTACATGTTCATCAGGCCCTCGGTGCTCAGCTTCAGGCCCTTCATGTCATCGGGCACCTCGGAGCCATCGAGCATCTTCCCGGTGCGCATCAGGTACTTGGCCACCTGCACCGGATCCTGGGCAATCTCCGCCTCCACCTCGGCCTGCACGGCATCGCGCAGCTGGCGGTATTCAGCGGTGAAGATGCGCTTGTACTCGTTGAGCGCCTTGAGCTCGAGGTCGTCCATGGCGCCACGCACCGCCTTGTCCATCAGGCGGTGGTACTCGTGGAACTGCTCGGCCGTCATCTGCGCCTTCTCGGCGCTCTCGAACAGCGGCCGGATGTCCATCTGGTGGCGAGCCTCCGCGATCGCCTCCTCGCTCGCCAGCATGCGGTCCATGACGCCCCGCACCTCGGGGGTCATCTCGACGTTGAGCGCGGTGAGCTTCTGGTAGATGCGCTTCAGCCACTGCTTGAACGACGCGAAGGCCTCCATCAGCGCGGTGCTCGGCGCCTGGCCGTTCATCAGGTATTGCTCGAAGCCGCGGGCGAACTTCTCGTGGGCCTCCCGCGGGAGGGGCTCGCCGTAGGGCACCTCGAGCCACTCGTAGATGGTGGCCAGGTCGTTCTTGAGATCCGTGGGCGCGTCCGGTGACTCGGCCAGCCGGCGCGTCATCTCGAGGAAGAAGTGCCCGGTCTCGTGCAGGAAGGTCGACAGGTCCGCCCGCTCGGTGAGCGTGATCTTCATCCAGGCCTTGGTCTCGTCCATGGTGATGTAGCCACGGGGAGCTCGGCCCTGCTGCTGGTAGAGCCTGTCGGTGATCACTATGTCCTTGTCGCGGAACACCACGTAGTTGTAGGTGGGCTTGTCCTTCTTGCCCCAGCGCGAGTCGTAGTCGAGAAACTTGTTGCCCGGGATGCCGGCGCCGACCAGGAAGTCGGAGGCCTCCTTCTTGTGGAACCCGTGGAGTTCGAGCAGCCCATGGATGCTCTGCCCGGTCCACAGCGGCGCGGCGAACGAAGTGGTCGCCCGGGGCGCGTCACGCTTCGCCCGGCGCAGGTTGTCGCGGAGCTCATTGGCGCCGATCGCCTCCGCGTGGGCAATCATCATGTCGAACTTCTCAGGCGGCACCACCTCGTCCCACAGCAACCAGGCATCATCGGGCGGCAAGAGCTCCACCTGGTACACCTGGCCCTCGGCCTCGAAGGCCTTCTCCATCTGGGTGAGGTGGTCGACCGTGATCAGGCCACGCTCGAGCGCCGCGATGGCGGTGTCGTAGGTCTGGGTGTCGCCATAGATTGGCCCCTTAACCTCCCACTCCTCGAGCTGCTTCTCTTTCCTGGACGTGAGCTCCGCGATGACCGCAGCCTTGGTGCCGCCCACCTGGGCGACGGCCTCCGCAATCTCGTCGGCCATGATGAAGCCGGCGCGGGTCACGCCTCCCGGCACGCCGGGGTAGTCCTTGTCGGAAAACTCGAGGGACATCTCCTCGAGGGCGTCATTGATGCTCTTGTCGATGACGCGCTGGGCCACCGCCGACGGCGTCACGTCACCCACCATGGATCGGTAATACTCCGCGACCCCCAGCGCCTCCGCGAAGTACAGCCCCCAGCCGAAGGCCTGCGAGCCCTCGCCGGTGCCGATGAACTTGGTCAGGAACTGGTCGATGTCGGTGATACCGGTCCCGTGATACGCCGCCTGGTAGAGCTTCTTTACCGCTCGAGCGCCATGCGATCGAAGAGCTCCTGCTGCCGTCTCCGCTCTCTCAACCGATCCACCAGATTCTCCCTGCTGGTCTGTCGCTGTTTCGGCGTCAATTCGCCGGCGTGCCTGAGATAGGAGCTCAGCCAGTTCCTCAGATAGAAGCTCTCGCTCGCGTCCTGTGAGTCCATCGTAAAACTCCTCGAGCTCGGTCACGATGCCGGCCCGCTCGGCCTTCTCGACCATCTGCGGGAACGGCACCGTCAGGCTCTTCGATTGCTTGGTGGTCTGGGCGTTGTAGCACCCCACGCCGCCGCCCTTGTCGCAGCGCGTGCAGTCCCACTTCACGTTCCCCGATGCGATGGTTTTCACCTCGGCGTCAATGGGGCACTTGTTCTTCCGCAACTGCTTGGGGATCTTGGCGACGGCCGCCTGCTTGCGCTCAGCGGCCGCCGCTCCCTTCTCACCCATAATCGGCAGAATCACCTGGATCTGCTCGGCGTGCGCGTTCATCCAGGTGATCTCCTCGTCGGTGCCCTCGTACACCATGGCCACCTGCAGGTCAGGATTCTCGTCGGCCATCTCGAGGTTGGTCTGGTCGATCGACAGCAGCCGCACGTTGCCATCGGGCACCCGGCGCAGAAACTCCGGGCGCTTCGAGAAGATGTGCGCCCGCACCCCGCGGCGGTTGAGCTCTTCCACGAATGGCAGCCACTTCATGGAACCGTCGCCCTTGTCGAAGAGCCGCAGCGCCTTGTCGGCGTGATACTCGGGCATCGCCTTGTAGTCCGAGGCCACCATCTCCGCGGCCTCCTGCGGAAAGCGCTCCACGAAGATGGACGCGAGCTCGCCCTTGTTGATGTTGACCGCGTACATGTACCGCCCGCCGGTGGCGTAGCAATACTTGGCGCAGTTGCGGCTCGGCTCGCAGTTGAGGAAGCTGCTGTTCACCGCGTTCACCGGCTTGCCCGGGTGGCCGATGAGGGACTTGGCGCCGAGGTACGCTCGGAGCGCGTCGAGACCGTGATTCTTCAGCGCGGTGCGCAGCTTCTGCGCCTGGGGCGCGTCGAGGGTGGACTTGAAGCCGGGCTCCTTCCCCTCGAGCAGGCGCAAGATGGCGACCCGCGCCTTCGCGCCGGCAATCGCCTGGTAGGCCCACGGCGTGTCCGCGAGCTCGATCAGCTGCGCCCGGATCCTGTCGGCCTCGTCGGTGTGCTCGAGCGCCTCGTCCACGATGGCCCGGGTTTTCTTGGGCAGCTTCTCGTAGTTCCCCTCGTTGGTGTTGACCCCCTGGAACAGCGAGGCCTCCTTGATGGCCGCCCGCACCTCCTCGTTGGTCATCTCCTGGATGTCGATGTCCATGGCGTCGAGGATCTGCTCGAGCTGCTCCATCTCGTAGAACACGTCCTGCATGCGCGTGTCGCCTTCGCCCAGGCGGTAGACGTACTCGCCGCGGAGATCCTTGTCGATGAGGTCCAGCAGGTCGCCCTTGGTCGAATCCTGCCAGGCCTCCTCGGGCAGGAAGCCGGCCTCGATAGCCCGCTCGGTGGCCTCCTCGAGCGTCATGGCCTTGTCGCCGTAGCGGATGAGCCCCTCCCGGCCGCCCAGGTCTCGAGCGCTGAGCTCGCCGCCTTCGTCGCGCAGGCCGCCGCTCTTGCGCAGCCACTCGGTGAGCGTCTGCCCGAACATCTCCTGCTGGGTAGGCCAGGTGCCCTCGCGCAGCCGGCCGATGATGGCGTCCGAACGGTCGAAGCCGGCGCCGTCCTGGATCTCGATCATGGACCGGGCAATGGACAGGCCCGCGTAGGACTTGTACATCTCGAAGGGGTCGCGCCCGAAGCGCTCGCCGGCCCGCTTCCAGAACTCCCCGTGTAGCTGGGCCTGGTGCTCGGCCACCTGGGGGGCCACCCCGGCCTCCTCGAGCATGACCCGCACGTCCTCCCGGACGCGCTCAGGCGCCATCTCGTAGGCGTCCTCCCGGGCGGAGAGCTCGGCGTACTCCTGGTACACCTTCTCGCGCTCAGCGACCGCCTGCTCGGCCTCACGGGCCGTCATGCCCTCGGCCGCCACTCGGATGTCCCGGGCAAACTCCTCGAAGTTGTCCATCAGCGCGAGCTCGCTGCCGAGCTCCTCGAAGGGAATGAGCACCTCTTCGCCGGTGAGCTCCGCCTCGACCATGTTGCGGTGGGTCTCGGGCATGCGCTCCTGGATGTCGGCCTCGGAGAGGCCCGCCTCCTGGAAGAACTGCAGCAGGTTCTCGCGGGACGCCAGCGTCTGGGTGCTTTCGCCGTGGACGTCGCGGATCCGCAACAGGTGGTTACGGAAGTCCCGCGGGAGCGTCTGCGCCATCTCGGTGTCCTGCGCCATGCGCGAGAGCTCCTGGAGCTTCTCGTAGTTTTCGTTGGCCACGCGCTCGGCGCGGAGCTCCACGTAGGCCCGCGTCCCGGCGCCCGGGATCGCCAGGCCGCCACCGCCAGCGGCGCCCTTCGCCCCGGAGGTCAGCACCTGCTTGAGCCCCTCCTGCAGCGTCGGCGTGTCGTACTCGCCCTCGGCCACCTCCGCGGCCGCCACCTGGCCCAGGATGGTGAACGTCTCCTGGCCCATCTCGGTGAGGCCTTCCACGATGCCGGTCTTGGCGATGTTGGCGCCGAAGCGCTTGAGCGCTCCCTTGGCCGTCGAATTGCCCAGCAGCTTGCGCATGTTGCCGCGGCTGAACTGCGTCATCACCTTGTCCATGCCCGGCACGGTGCGCAGCAGCCGCTCGAAGGCCACGGTCTCGAGGCCGGCGTTGACCAGGCCCACCAGCACCGCGGCGCCCCGGGCCACGTCCTTGTCCATGAGCTGCCCGGTCTCGCGGTCGCGCATCTGGCGGTACTCATCGAAGGCCAGGTTGGCCTCGAGGTGGTAGGCCGCCCGGGCGCTGCCCAGCTTGAGCCCCGCCCCGAAGCCCACTGCAGCGCCCACAGAGGCCGTCACGGGGGCCGCGGTGCCGGCAGTAGGGGCCGAGACCGCCGCGCCCACCACGGCGCCTGTAGAGGCTCCCATGAGCGCCTCGTCCGTGGCCTCCCACAGCAGGTGCCCCATGATGGGGAGATTCTCGAGCATCGCCCCGTGCACGAAGGTGACGCCCTTGGCCAGCGGGTGCTCGAATCCGTAGTCGCGCTCCTCGAAGGCCTGCAGCTTCTTGCGCAGCTGCTTGAGCTGCGCCTCCTCGGCATCGGTGATGGTGCCGGCCATGGCCTTGCCGCTGAGCTCCGAGACGTCGAGCAGCGTCATACCCTTGCTGAACTGCATCTCACCGTGCAGCCAGAACCGCTCCATAAAACTCAGCTGCGCGATGTCGTTCTTCGCCGCCGGTCCGATGACCGGATCCTTGAGCAGCCCGGCAGTCACCTCGGGCGGTTTGTGCGCCAGGTCATGGAACACCGCGATCTGCTCAGGCTGCAGGCGCTCGTCATCGAGGTTGCGCTCCGCGGTGAACACGTCGATGCCCCGCGCTCGAGACACCTCGATCGCCTGGGCCCGGCGAGCCGCCGTCGTGGGCTGGCGCAGGTTCCCGGAAATCTCGTCGGCCTCTCCGACTACGAGCCCGTCGAACACCTCGCGCTGTTCTGGTGTGAGGTTGGTCATCGCCTCGCCGGCAACAGCCTCTTTGCCTTGAGCTCCTCGTAGGCCTTGATGATGTTGGGCCCGTTCACGTCGGCGCCGGCGGCCCGCAGGTTGCTCACGATCCACGGGATGGCGTGCAGATCCTCGTCGGGAATGTCATCGACGCCGAGGTCCTGCTGGTGCAGCCCCAGCCACTTCTCGCGCCGCTCCTGCAGCACCAGGTCATCGATCACTGCCTTGCGCTCCATCGGCGTCAGCGGCTTGCCCTTGGTCTCCGCGGCGATGGCGAGCTCGCTGTCGACCAGATTACGGAAGGCCGCCACCTGCCGCGCCTTGGGCCCGCTGCGGTTCTTGGGTCGTGGGTCGACGCCCATGCCGACCAGCGCGTTGTTCACCTGCTGCGTAAGTGACTGAGCCGCCTGCACCTTGGTCGAGCCAAACTTCTCGCGCTGCAGCGCCGAATACTTGTCCCAATCGCCCTCGTCCAGGTAGGGCATGTAGTTGCGCAGATCCAGGCGCTGGAACTTGCGGAAGTCGTCCCGGATCATCTGCTCGAGCTCGTACTGCTTGGCCCTGTCGGTGGTGATCGGCCCCTGGGCCCGCTTGATGGCGTACTGGTAGGCCGCCCGCTGGGTCTCGGCCGGCAGGTCCGCGGCAATCTTCTGCGGATCCGGGTTCTCGAGGAAGTCGTTCCAGAAGGCGTTGACCCGCTCCCTCTCGTTGCGCTGCGCCGTCGCCGCCTGCTCGGCGTGGCGAATCTTCAGCCGCTTCACCGTCTCGTCGCGGAGATCCTGGTTCTCGATCTCGCGGGCGGCCTCCAGCTGCTCCTCGGGGGTGCCGCCGGCGCTGAGCAGATCCTCGACGCGATCGTCGGCACGGGCGCCCAGCTGCTCCTTCTTCACGTTGGCCTTCACCCGGGCGATCTCGGTGCGCATCATGCGCGTGTACTGCCGCGCCTTGGTCGGCGGCAGGTTGGTCTTGCCGTCATTGATCTTCTTGATGGCGGCCTCCATGCCCTCGACGTCCTCCGAAATCATCAGGCCCTCGAGCACGTCCGACTCCTGACGCACCA
>JABAOD010025321.1_pt2 | contig 23367 bp, 19 predicted proteins | sample 7062151 | NCBI WGS metagenome assembly JABAOD01 (sample SAMN14538626, study PRJNA623070) | marine sediment metagenome | biome: marine biome [ENVO:00000428]; feature: marine pelagic biome [ENVO:01000023]; material: deep marine sediment [ENVO:00002113] | place: India: Gulf of Khambhat ... | reverse complement strand
TAAAAAAGTGCGCAGGCACTTTTTTATCCAAAAGAAAAGACAAAGATGACGAAAGCGGCCAGTATCAATCGGTACCAAATAAAAGGCCAAAGTGTATGTTTACGAACGAACGACAACATAAAATGAATAGCCAGAAGACCAGTCACAAAGGCTACGACCGCGCCTATACCGATAGACAACCAAGCAACCGACACGTCGGTAGTGAGCAACTCGAGAAGTTTTTTAATTCCTGCCCCTAATATCACTGGAACAGCCAACAAAAATGCAAAGCGTGCCGCCTCTTCACGCGTGAGACCTAACAACATACCCCCAGAAATAGAAGCTCCAGATCTAGACATACCTGGTATCAAAGCTAATGATTGAAACAGACCGATCTTGAACCCTTTTTTTACATTCATGTCATTAGTCTGATGGTTATTAACATAAAACCATTCTGCCAGAATAAACAAACCAGACCCAGCTACCAATACTCCTGCTACCAACAATGGCGAACGGAAGACAGACTCCATCATTGACTCAAGAGACAAGCCAAGTACAACAGCTGGAATAGTCCCCACTATCAAAGCATAGAGCAAAGTCTCATCCCGTTTATTTACCGGCAAACGACCCAACTTACGTAAGAATGATTGCAGCAACTGCTTAATGTCTGAAAAGAAGTACAAAATAACCGCCAGAGCTGTAGCTAAGTGCAAAACAGCATCAAAGGCTAAAGCATAATCAGTCTCTACACCAAACAATGACCTAACTAAAATAAGATGGCCAGTAGATGACACTGGTAAAAACTCTGTTAACCCCTGCACTACACCCAGGACAATCGCTTCAATAATATTCATAACTATAAGTATATACGAGAAAAGTCTTAATTAAACACAACTTTTCCCAATGGTGATATTTCACATGCTACAATACGGAAGTAATTAAGCTATAAAATATGGATGAAGAAAACACTTTTGCTCCAGTAACACCAGAGCAACCAAAAAACAATTCCCTGATCATTCCTCTGGCAATTTTAGTCGGCTTTGGAATGATTGCAGCCGCCATCTTCTTTAAAGGTGACGCCGGATCGATAGTAAAAGTTGGTAACTTAACTGAGACTGAATCAGAAACTCAAGAAACTGAAACCGGACCAATTCGACCGATTGATGAAAATGACCATGTTCGAGGCAACCCTAACGCTCCCATCTTGATTGTTGAATACTCTGACTTTGACTGCCCTTTCTGTAAGAACTTTCATGAGACTATGAACTTAGTTATGGATAATTATGGTTCAACTGGTCAGGTAGCCTGGGTTTATCGTCACTTCCCAATTCAGCAACTACACCCAAATGCTCCTTATGTTGCTGCCGCCTCAGAATGTGTTGCTAAACTAGCTGGCAACGATGCTTTCTGGACCTTCTCTGACCTGGCTTTTGGTGAAAGAACTACCAACGAACCTACTAACACAGCTCGACTGACAGAATTCGCTGTTACAGCCGGTGCTGACGCTACCGCCTTTGAAGCTTGTCTAGAAAATGGTGATACAGTAGCTGACGTGGAAGCTGATTATGAAGATGCTATTAAGTCAGGTGGACGTGGTACACCACATTCAGTTATTACTGTCGCTGGCCAACAAGGTGTTATTAACGGCGCTCAACCTTACAGTAACGTAAGTCAGATCATTGATAATCTACTTACTCAAATCGCTGGTGAAGAAGTAGATCTAGAAGCCACCGAATAGAGTAGTTAAACAAAAGCAGGCGGGACCTAAGGTCCCGCCTGCTTTTGTTTCACCTTACTCACCCTCCCTCTTTTTTACTTTTGCCTTTCCTGCCACAATTGCGCTAAGTACTCATACTCTGTGCTATCTGACTCAATGTTTTCACTTAACCAATCTCCAGCCATAATCTCTTTGGCAGACTGAATGATAGACATTTTCAGTTCCTCAATCTCTTCTTCAGTAACAGTAAACGACTCTTCATGAATCACTCCTTTTTGATCAGGTTCAACAAACGATAATACTCCCTCCTTAGTTTGGTAACGATCATCATCATACAATGACAGCAATAAAGCGTAAAAGACCAACTGTCGCTTATAGCCACCATCAGAACTCTTAGTCTTCCCTTCAATCACATTCCTAGTCTTAGGTTTACCAGTCTTATAGTCCACCACTCTTAATAAACCTTCTTTTTCATCAAAATCTAAACGATCAAACATTCCAGTTAGTGGCAGTTCCGGAAGTTCTGCTAAACCAGTTTCTAGCACCACCCGAACCTTCTTCTCTTCTTCAGTTCGTTGCGGCAGTTGACTTAACAAATGTGGGGTGTAAGCAAACAAGACCTCCAGACCCTTCTCGTGCAACCTGGTGAACTCCTCGACTGATAAAGGAAGCTTATGTAATTGCAGCTCAAGCTGTTCTTTAATTTCGTTATCAGTCAGCTGCCTACCTAAAGTATGTTGTTTGGTAACCTGTTCCAACACACCGTGCACCGCAGTTCCAAACAACATATGTGGTGGCTGCACTTCAGGAATACGCAAAACGTTGCGATAGAAATAGTCCCACGGACTCTTAAGGTAATTATTAAGTGATGTGGCTGAAAAACCTCGCTCAGCTAACAACTGCTGCAACAAACTTGTCTCAAGCCCAATATGAGACTTAGCTTTTATGTTAGACACTGGCGAAAAACTTTTCTGATCATCATCCAACTCAGCTGTCACCAACTCCGCATCAAGCTCATCGTATAAGCGACTGACCAACAATTCTTTACCACTACTATCTGCTCCAGAACATGAAAGGAAAACTTGTTCCTTTGCTCTGGTTAATGCCACGTAAAATAATCTACGTTCATCATCTAACTCATCGTACTCATCGTGTTGATGGCGAGTCATTGGCACATCAAAAAGATTACGTCTTCTTTTCCCACCCCAAGCACTATCATTTAAGTGTGGGATGAACACTTTTTCAAACTCTAAACCTTTTGATTTATGAGCTGTCATCACCTGCACAGAGTCTTCACCTAAAGAAATATATGGAGCATTTAGTCCTAAGTTGTGAGAACGATAAGTAGCAAAAACTTCACTAATATCGCCCAAGCCAAAAGTATCATTCTGAGTCACCAATGCTTCAATTTCATCGTAGAGTCGCCTCAAAACTCTGGACCCTTCTTGCCCATCAGCAACCATAACGCTATTAAGGAAGCCACTTTCTTCTAAAAGAAAAGCTAAAACACTTTGCGGACTTTCCACCAAACTCCTCTCCCTAGCCTCCTGCAAAACTTGACCTACTCTGAGAACTGAATCAACATCACTCAACTCAAGTTCAGCCAGAGACTCTTTGCCATCCAACAGGTCTACTAACTTTTTAGCGTAAGTCTGAGCAGATAGCAGCTTTGCCAAATCAGGATTGGTAATACCCCAGTATGATCCATGAAGCACCACGAATAGCGCTTTATTACTTTCTGGATTAACAACCGCATCGATTAAGCTGCTAACTTGATTGGTAATTGGATGACTCAAAATATCACCATCCGCAGAAGCTGAAGCTGCGATACCAGCATTACGTAGCAAACTAGTAATCTCTTCCACCTCTCGGTTAGTACGGAGAATGACCGCCATTTCACCAGCCGCCACACCTGACTCTAACTCAAGCTTTACTTGCTGCAGCAATGCGTCATGCTCAATAGCTCGATGTGGAAACTCAGTCATGGACACATCAGACTTTTCAATCAATGCTGCCTCCAAAGGAACACGCAAGTCTTTCAATGGGCCGTCATCAACCGCCACCAATGAATGTGCTATGTCCAAAATCGTCTGACCAGAACGATAATTCTGAGTTAAAGCAATGGTCTTAGTACTTGGGAATAGATCCTCAAAATATAGAAAATTTTCTAGTGAGGCACCCTGAAAACGATAAATAGCCTGCTTCTCATCACCCACCACAAAAATATTGGGTGACTCATGATACGCAGTTAGCAGTTCTAAAATACGGTTCTGGGAACCATTAACATCTTGATGTTCGTCCGCTAAAACATATTGGTATTGCTCCTGTAGATCACGCAACATATCTTCATTACTCTCAAGAGCTTGAATAGACCTACCAATCATATCTTCAAAATCGTGCAGTTTCTGTNNCGTACTGACGGTAGATATATTGCAGCTCACGATTTTTAGCAATGGCTTTTTCTTTCTTAGTGTATTCACCTCTAACTTTTCCTTTATGAGCGCCTTTCTGATGATACTGTTCAATGTCTTGCAGCTCAACTTCTTGTTGCTCAATAATTTTCACTAATTGATCTGGTGAAATATATTCCTGCTTTAACTTACCAATTAAACTCAGCAAAGATGGAATGTAATACGCTGGATCACCAGACGGACGCAAAAGCTTCACTTCACCACCATCAATAATTGACTGCAGTAAATTAATCTTCTCAATTTCATTAGCAGCGCGAGAACCAATAATATCCGTATAAGAATCGGGGTAATGGCCGATCAACTGCCCACAAAAACCGTGGAAGGTGTAAATGGGGACTCGATAAGCCTGCGCACCAATATATCGCCGCAAACGTTCACGCATAGCCTTCGCACCACTTTCAGTAAAAGTTAAAGCTAGAACATTTTCTGGTGCAATGTCAGTCTGCAAAAGAATGTTCGCAATACGTAAAGTCAGAATCTGTGTCTTTCCAGTACCCGGACCAGCTACTACCATAACCGGGCCCTCAATCGTATCTACTGCTTCTTTCTGTGCGTCGTTTAATAAAGAGTAAGCCTCGTTAAAAGCCTCCATCAAACCATCCTTATCTTTCATGACACTATTGTAACAGAGTTAAGAAATTTCAATTTTATCTAGCTGCCAACAGGAAAAATCATCGTCAGCTGGACGACGAGCAATATACGCTTCAACTTCCCCCTTAAAATCAGACACTTCACTTTTCAACAATTGCGCCTCCTTAGCTACGTTCAATTCATGCTCGCCCACATCACATCGACAGCCAGCACAATCCTCATGCACTGTAACTATCAACTTATCGAAAGCTATCAAACTACAAAATCGTCTCACAAAAAACAATAACGCCTCTCTATGCTCTTCATCACCCGACACACACGCATCGGGGCCAGGTACGGAAATATCATAAGTATGGCCAAAGTTCTCCTCTGTCATGGCTCTGAAAGACGAACCTAACCGCTTGTCACTACAGCGAATATGTAAAATATTCATGCTCAATTATTTAAGATGATAATGTATCGCTCTACTTATAAACCATCCTACGCCCACCTCTGGCAAAAGCAACCATTTTAATCACAATTTGACAGACTGATAATTCATGTTGAACGTGCATAACTCCCCTATACATTTTAGAAAACAGGGGTATCATACCCCCCGTTACAAATTGCTGTCGTATATATTCCCGTGCTATGCGCACTCATCAGAGGATATCACTGGAATGTACAGGACCATTCAAATTGAATGTTTAACATATGGAAGTAAAAGATATAATCAAACAAGCTTCTCTTATCACCACTACCGCCTCTTTTAAAGATGCTGTAACTCAGATGGTTAATGAGAAAACAAACTCACTTCTAGTGGTAGACGACGAAGGTAAACTAGTCGGCGAAATCACTATCAGTGAATTACTAGCAGCAGTAGTACCTGACTACCTCAGCGGTGACAGTATTTCAGCTCATTTCGTAGACAACGAAACTTTTGAAGAGACTGTTAAAGAAACTTCTGAAAAGCAGGTTTCCTTCTTCATGTCTGACAAGGTAACTCCGGTAAAGCTGGATGAGGAACTAATGGCTATCGCGACCAAAGCTATTAAGTACAAAACTGTACGTATTGCAGTTGTTGATGACGAGAACAAACCAATCGGTATTATTTCTCGCCGCGGTCTAAAACATATTATTGGCGACGCTCTAGGAATCGAAGATTCAGAGTAATTTAACTTTATTTAACCAGGCTTTTTTCTATTGCCTAATTTATCATGACTCAGATTGAAATAATTGCCCTGCTGATTTTTGGGACGACATTTTTCTTTATTCTTTCAGAAAGAATTCATCGTACAGTAATCGGTCTTTTTGGTGCCTTAACAATGGTACTGGCTGGTATGTACTATGACTTTTATCATCCGGGAGACCTAATGCACGTAGTAGACTTTAACACCCTTGGTCTTCTTTTCGGTATGATGCTTCTAGTAGGAATGCTAGAACATACCGGTGCTTTCCAATACTTAGGTATTTGGACAGCTAAAAAAACTAAAGGTAATCCTTGGTTATTAATGGCCGCTCTATCAGCCATTACAGCTGGTCTGTCGATGATCTTAGATAACGTAACTACAATCATTTTGATTGTACCGATCACTATCATCATCGCTGACATGCTGAAGATTAACCCAACACCAATCTTGATGGCAGAAGCTTTGCTTTCTAACGTTGGTGGCACTGGTACTTTAATTGGTGACCCACCAAACATCATGATCGGTTCAGCTGCCAGCTTATCTTTCAATGACTTCCTGGTGCACACCCTACCCGTCGTGTTAGTAACTTGGGTTTTAACTCTCTTATTCTTTAAATTCCTTTTCCGGAAGGACCTAGCTAAAAAGCCAGAGAACGTTGATAAGTTGCTGGCTATGAATGAAGCTGAGGCCATCACTGATCCTAAAACACTAAAGAAACTGCTGGTCGTCTTTGCGATCGTGGTAGCATTATTCTTCCTTCACTCTGCTCTCCATCTAGAAGCATCAATGGTGGCTTTAATTGGTGCCGCTCTTGCCCTTATCTGGATTGCTCCACAACACGACCCTCAAAAAACAATCGAGAAATGTGAACTTTCTGTACTACTTTTCTTTGGTTCACTATTTGTGATCGTTGGCGGTCTTGAGCACGCCGGTATCCTAGAACGTGTTGCTCACTTCATTACCTCAGGAGCTGAAAACAACCTCCTGATGACTGCTCTCATTATCCTTTGGATGAGTGCTATCCTGTCAGCTATCGTTGATAACATTCCTTTGACTGTAGCCATGATCCCAATCATCGGTTACCTTGGGACACAAGGTGTGCCGGTTGAGCTGCTATGGTGGGCACTAGCCTTTGGTGTTGGATTCGGTGGAAATGGTTCACCAATCGGTTCAACTGCTGGTGTTATTGTAGTAGCAAAATCTGAAAAGACAGCTCACCCAATCTCATTCATCGACTGGATGAAGCAAGGTGTGCCAACAATGGTTCTTGGACTAATAGTGGCCTCACTAGCCTTAACCTTCTTTACTGACTACTTTATGAATGAAGGAACAACTATCGCAGCATACGACGCTGGCGAAGTTAACCTAGAACACACAGTAGAACAAGTGACAGAAGAAGTTTCAGCTCACTAATCAGACTGACTGATTAAAAATAGGCGCAATAAGCGCCTATTTTTAATGCTTTTTTAACTACCCTATTGCGTCTTTTTCTGACAGGAGTAGTATATTTATATATGTTGTTAAAGGAAATAACAAAAGAAGCCTTTGTCATTTCTGAAAACGCGAGTTTTGGCGAAGCGCTCGACATGATGCTCAACAACCACACCAACACTCTTTTGGTGGTTGATAACGAAAACCAGTTAACTGGTGAAGTGTCTGTCTCTGACCTCTTTGATGGCGTGGTACCACTAACCATGCAAGGAGACGACGTACTGGAACATCTTAAAGATGAGGAATCTTTTATTGAAATGGTAAAGGAGGCCCGTGAAACTCCAGTCTTTGAGTTTATGTCTAGTGACTACACAACAGTTACTCCTGACGACACTATCATGGACGTGGCAGCCATGGCAGTTGCCCATCAACAAGCACGTATTCCAGTAGTTGATCATGACAACAGACCAGTAGGGATTATTTCCCGGCAGGGACTGAAACAAATCCTCGGCCAATTTATTAAGAGCTAAGAAAAAGGACGACCGTATGGTCGTCCTTTTTCTTAGCTCTTATCATCTAAATATAATTCGTATATGGTAGCTATCAAGAACGGTACAGCGAATATGAGTAAAACTTCCTCAAACGGCACCATCTCCTCAAATATAGTCAAAGTGAAGATGTACTGCTCTGGATTAGCAAAGACTTTATGTGTATTGATAACTGCCAAAGCCATCGCCATCGCACTAGGAATAGCTGCTAGCAAAGTGAAGTTGCGGATGCGGTTGAAGAAAGTGATACTGTAGTAACGATAAACCCCCATAGCGGCCACCACACAAGCACAGATAACTAAAACCATCCAAACGTAAGAGTAAGTTAGAAAGAACCCAGCTAACCAGTACTGCTGAATCATAATGAGCAACATGGCTGCAAATGTAAACAGTAAGAATGAGCCCATCCTGGTCCTCAAACTACTTCTGTTATAAACACCATCATCGAAAAATAGCTCATATAGCAACACAAAGAAGATAGACTGCATCATGGCCGCAATCATAGTTTCGGCTGGCACCAAGCCAAATAGACGGGTTTCAGCTGCACCTAGGGTGTACCAGAGACCGTAGATATGAGCCACGCTCTCCAAAAGCATACTCAAACCAATCCCGATAGCAGAAACCGTGATCAATACCACAGCCGGCGCGTAGGAATAATACGCCAACAGAATACTAGGCACTCCATAAAGAATGACAGCAGTCGCTACCAAACCAGCATCAAATACACTAAGTGCGTACCAAGCAATAGTGTAATAAATAACACTGACAATAGTTATAGCGAACCACTTTCTCATACTGTCACAATTGTACCAGACAAAAAGCGGTAATTACTCCGCAATTCCCGCTTTTTGTTAATGCAGCTTTTTGCTATATAACAGAATCAATCTTTCTAACCTTAAATCTTGGTAGTGAGATGAAGTACGAGGAGCCTAGGAATTTTGAGAGGAAGCCGTAGTAGGCCTACGGTGACTGAACAAAATTCCGTAGCGACAAAGTAATTCGCTCACTAATAGGATTTAAGCTGGCGAGCCTTTTCGTGCTGTCGTATTTTTTCAAGAGCCTTAGCCTCAATCTGTCTAATACGTTCACGTGTCACTCCAAACTCCTTACCAACTTCTTCAAGTGTGTGATAAGTACCATCTAGCAAACCGTGACGCATCTCGAGAATCTTTCGTTCTTTCTCTGAAAGATGATCCAGAATACCTTGAATCTGGTCAGACAGAATACGATGCGCTACTTCCTGATCAGGCGAAACCATTTTATCGTCTGAAATAAAGTCAGATAGACGTGAACGATCATCATCGTCACCAATCGGCAATTCTAGAGAAATAGTGTCCTGAGAAATCTTTTCAATCTGGTAAATCTTTTCTACTTCAACATTCATTTCAGTAGCGATTTCTTCCGGCATTGGATCACGACCTAAGTCTTGAGCCAAACGACGAGATACTTGCTTGTACTTAGCCATAGTTTCCACCATATGCACTGGGATACGAATCGTACGTGACTGGTCAGCCAAAGCACGAGTGATTGCCTGACGAATCCACCAAGTAGCATAAGTTGAGAACTTGAAACCTTTAGTGTGATCAAACTTATCTACCGCCTTAAACAGACCCAAGTTACCTTCTTGAATTAAATCAAGAAGAGTCAAGTCAGGAGAACGACCAACGTATTTCTTAGCAATTGATACTACCAAACGCAGGTTAGCTCGAGCTAACAAGTTTCGAGCCTCTTCATCACCATCTAGAATTCTTTTAGCTAGAGTCTTTTCTTCAACTGCTGTCAAAAGTGGGTACTGGCCAATCTCACGCAGATACATCTGAATAGAGTCGTAACCACTATCATTACGTTTATAAGAATTCTTTCTCTCAATCACTTCAGCTGAAGGATCAGCCCCTAACATACCGCCGCTTTGTAGCACGTCGATACCAGCGATACCGAATCGCTCGTAAAGTTCATCTAAGAAGTCAATCTCCTTTTCAATCTGTGGGAAGAAACGAAGAATCTCGTCATACGTGATATAACCACGTTCACGACCAAGCTTCATCAGCTCAGCTGCTTTTGCTTCCAATAACTTCTCTGCTCGTGACAACTTCTTTGGTTTAGCCGCTTTCTTGGCTACTTTTTTAGTGGTTGTCTTACTAGTCTTCTTAGTTGCTGTCTTAGCAACTTTCTTCTTGGTTGACTTGGTGGTGGTTTTTTTAGTTGTTTTTGCTGCCTTCTTGGCAACCTTTTTAACTACTTTTTTAGTTGTCTTTGTAACGACTTTTTTGGCCGTTTTTTTAGTTGTTTTTTTAGTTGTTTTTGCTGCTTTTTTTGCCATTCTATTTTCCAGCAGACCGCAAAGAAAAGTAGCCAAAGCTACCCTTATCCGCGATACAGTGCCGTACACTATACCCCGACCCTTACTTTCATGCAATACCTAAGTTGGATAATTAAAATCAGTTAAAATTAATGAGTTTTTGTTGCAAATACCGACTAAATAATTATCCTGTATCGCTGCCAACAGCACGAAAGTAAGGGTGGGATATACTCTATTTCTCAAATAATTCAATGGTGAAATAAGGCATTCCGAGCGCTTTTTGCAATTCTGCGATCTCAGCCAAGATCTCACTGACTTTAGCTTCATCATTTTTGTGTTCTGCCTGACGTAATTCGTCACGAGCACTTTTAAGTTTGTCTTTTATAATCAAATCGCGTAGTTCATTCACCTTATCGATCAAGTCTTGTTTATGATGCTTATTAAACTCTTCCGGCAACTGCGCTTCTAGCTCAAAAGCTAGACGACTTAAAAACTTCGGATCCGATTCAGCTCTTAATTCCTGCACCTCCTTCCCTGCTACTTCATTTATTTTGACCTGCAACACAGACTGAAACTCAGGCAACAAATCGTGCATGGTGACCAGATAACCTATCACCTGAATCATACGGTCGTTATTCTGAACTGTAGACACAGATTGAGTAGCTGCAGCTGTTGATTGCTCATCAGCGACAGGAGATTTTTGTTCAGTTGTTTGCTTTTCTTCCAAGCGTGTTACTTCAAAATGAATCGCATCTTTAGTGGTATTAAGTCGTTCTGCAATAATGTTTTCAAAATGTTCCTGATCTATCCGGTTAGGAATGCGTGATACATAAGGCAATATCTCTTCCCTGGCTTTTAGTTTAAAAGTACGCTCATCATTATTTTGTGACTCTAAAACATCAAGTAGATACTCAATAACGTGAGTGGAGTGGCCAATGACTTTTTTAAATTCAGCTTGATCTTTGGCGATAATATCTGCCGGATCTTCTCCGTCTGGCATACGTGCCACTTTTACGTCCATCCCACGCGCCAACATAAGTTCAGCCGCTCGCTTCACTGCCGCTATACCAGCCTTGTCGGCATCTAGAGCCAGTACAACACGATTAGACAAGCGTTGTAACAACATCACGTGATGTGGAGTCAAACCGGTACCAGACACCGCTACAGCGTTATGGTAGCCAGCCTGATGGGTCATCACTACATCAAACTGCCCTTCTACGATCAGCGAGAAATCCATAGTGCGAATTCCTTGCTTGGCCTTATCGTAACCGTAGAGAATCTCAGACTTGTTAAACAGTTCGGTTTCCGGTGAATTTACGTACTTAGGTGCTTCGGTGTCTTTGGTAAGAATGCGGCCAGAAAAAGCTACCACTCGCCCACTAGGGTCAAAAATGGGAAACATCACTCGATCACGAAATACATCGTACGGCTCCTTGCCAGTATCAAGCCCTTTGATTAAGCCAGCTTTTACAAGCTCATTACGCACAAACCCTTTTCCTTCCAGATACTCTTTACCATCACGCCAACCATGATCTGGTGGACCAGGAGCGTAACCAATGCGCCACTTCTGGATCGTTTCTGGTTTTACTCCACGGTCATGTAAGTAGTCTAGAGCAGCGGCTTTTTTTGTGAGCGAGCTCTCAAAAAAAGCTGCTGCCTCGTTGAGTACATCATACTGCCGATCACGTTCATTCTTTTTCTTTGGGTCTTCCGGCACCAATTCAACCCCAGCTTTCTCAGCCAAAATTTTTAGTGCACCTTTGAAATCCACACCCTCCATCGCTTCCACAAACGAAAAGATATCTCCGCCTTGTGAGGTTGAGAAGCAGTAGTACATACCGCGATCTGGCGAAACGAAGAATGAAGGAGTCTTTTCGTTAGTAAACGGAGATTTACCTTTATAGTTTTTACCGGCCTTATGAAGCTCAACGTACGGACTAACCACGTCCACAATCGTTAGTCTTTCCTTAATCTGATTTACTGAATCTCCTGCCATAGTTAGTCCCTAGCTATTAGTTTTTAGCTCTTAGGAACTATATTCTACCTGAAAATTATAATTGACGCACAATGTTGATTTTTTAATTTATGTTTTTTTAAATGGGTTACTATTGAGTAATGAATGAAGAACAAAATGAAGCAGTTGAAACACTCATCAAAGAACAGCAGACAAAGACTGAGACTAAGCAACCGTCTTTGGTCACTCAACTGGTTATTTCCCTTCTCTTCTTTACCGGACTACTAGCTGGTGAATGGTGGCTACTAGGAGTTATGGATAATCAAATTATTGCCACAGCAGTGGCCGCACTATTCTGGCTATTTTCTTATAAGTACATGCGTTTGTTTACCAAAATTGCTGAGCAAAAACTAGCCGTTTCTAAATCTCTCTACAACCAAAGAATGCTTAGCCTAACTGGCAAGTTAATTGTCTTATGGTCACTAGCTGCCTTAGGAATTTTCGTTTTCGAATTGTATCTGTTACTAACGGTGATTTAAAAAACCAAAAGGCCGGCGCGAAGCGCCGGCCTTTTGTTTAAGAAAACATATTTAGTTTTAGTCTTCGTCTTCAGCAGGTTGGATCTCTGCAATCATTTCGTTCTTATTAGAACCCTTGAAGCCAGTACCAGCTGGGATTAGCTTACCGATGATCACGTTTTCCATCAGACCAGCTAGGTTGTCTTCACTTCCCTTCACTGCCGCGTTGATAAGAACGCGAGTAGTGTTCTGGAATGAAGCAGCTGATAGAAAACTCTTACGTGAAAGTGAACTTTCAGTAATACCCATAATGAGTTTGTCACCCTTAGCAATTTCCTTACCAGCTTCTTTGAGCTTATTGTTAGCTTCAACCATGATCCACTCCTCTACTACTTCACCAACGGTAAAGTGAGAATCTCCTGAGGCTGTAATCTTCACTCGACTCATCATCTGCTTAACGATAAGCTCGATGTGCTTACGAGAAATGGTTACACCCTGAAGTTCGTAGATCTTGTTAATTTCAGAAATGATGTAGTCCTGCGTCATTTCCTTAGTACCGAACTTGAATAGATCTGGCAGAAAAGCAGAGCCGTCAGTCAATAACTGACCACCGTAAACCTCTTCACCCTTAGACACCTTAACTACACGACGGAAGTCTGCTTCATACTCAATGACATCACCCTTCTTAGGAGCATGTTTAGAATCTTTAGCAAATGCCACTACGATGATCTTACTCTTACCTTCGTTGCGGATTTCTGTAACGAAACCATCAGTCTTGGAGATAACCGCCGGTGCTTTAGGAATTCGTTTTTCGAACACTTCTTCCACACGTGGAAGACCCTGCGTTACGTCACCGCCAGCAGCTGAAGTACCACCCAAGTGTTTAGTGTTCATCGTTAACTGAGTACCTGGCTCACCAATCGCTTGAGCAGCCACAGTACCTACAGCTTCACCGATATCTACTAAGTGGTTAGTAGTTAGGTCTACACCGTAACACTGCTGACAAACACCGCGAAGTGTTTTACAGGTCATTGGTGATCGCACCTCTACTGATTCACAAGTTGATTCTTCTAGAGCTACAGCGTCGCGTCGACTAAGCATGTGACCCTTTTTGAAGACTACGTTACCCTTAGTATCCACAGCATCATCCGCTAATACACGGCCCTTAATAGCCTTTGAGAAAGCAATCTCAATACCAGAAGCTGACAGACGTCCGATAGTTGTATGGTCCTTACTCTTACAGTCAGCTTCAGTCACGATAGCATCCTGTGCCACCACGAAGAGACGACGAGTTAGATAACCAGCCTTCGCAGTTTGCAGCGCGGTGTCGGCCAGACCTTTACGTGAACCGTGAGTGGTAATGAAGTACTCAATCGGTGTCATACCTTCCTTCATACATGAAGTAACTGGGAATTCTAGAGTTTCACCACGAGTGTTAACGATCAAACCTTTCATACCAACCATCTGGGCAATCTGACGCATAGAACCTCGAGCACCTGACTTCCACATGTCGAAAGCAGAACCATTTAGATCCATGTCTTCTGGAATAGCTTCTTCCAGTTCAGACTTAGTTTTATGCCAAATTTCGATAATCATTCGTTTACGCTCTTCACGTGAAAGAAGACCGTTATCGTAGTGATCGATGATCACTCGTTCTTCTTCTCGAGCCTTAGCAATGATGGCATCCTTAGTTTCTGGAATAACCACTTCGTCAATACCCCAAGTTGTACCTGAAACAGTAGCGTACTTGAAACCGAACTGCTTAATCTTGTTAACCACTTTAGGTACAACGTCTGTACCTTGATCATCAATCAAGTCTAGAACTACAGCAAAGATGTCTCGCTGAGATACTAGCTCATTCACAAACTTATGATCACTCGGTAATACTGAGTTGAAAAGTAGACGACCTACTGTTGTCTCAAATACTCCACCTTCAAAGTGAGCGTATTTAGGAGTATCAGTAGCCAACACTTTGATCTTAGCTCGAAAATCTACTAGACCGTAATCGAAAGCGTTAATAGCATCGTTAGGAGAAGCAAAGTACTTCCCTTCACCTTTGCTACCTTCTACTTCCTTAGTCATCCAGAAAGCACCTAATGCCATATCCATGATAGATTCAGACACTACAGGTTCACCAGAACCTGGCTTTAGAATGTTACGGTTAGCAGAAATGATTTCCTTAGCCTCTAGCTGAGCCTCTTCTGAAAGTGGTACGTGTACCGCCATCTGGTCACCGTCGAAGTCCGCGTTAAACGCTTTACATACTAACGGATGAACCTGGATCGCATTACCTTCAATTAGTACCGGACGGAAAGCCTGAATACCCTGACGGTGCAAAGTCGGTGCACGGTTTAGCAGTACATACTTACCAGTAATAACTTCTTCCAGAATCGCCCATACTTCTGGCACTCCATCTTCAATTAGACGACCGGCACCACGAATGTTGTAAGCCAATTCCTGACGCAATAGTTCAGAAATCACAAATGGTCGGAATAGTTCCAGAGCCATGTGCTTAGGCAAACCACACTGGTCTAGTTCTAGTTCAGGACCGATAACGATCACCGAACGACCTGAGTAGTCTACACGCTTACCAAGTAGGTTCTGTCGGAAGTAACCTTGCTTACTCTTAAGATAATCAGAAAGTGACTTCAATGGACGGCGCTGTGCCTGACTCATTGCTGAGTACGCAGTGTTACCGTGACGGATTGAGTTGTCGATTAGAGCATCAACAGCTTCCTGCAAGATACGCTTTTCGTTACGTAAAATCACGTCTGGAGCCATGATGTCGATCAGTTTCTTCAGACGGTTGTTACGATTGATCACACGACGGTAAAGATCGTTAAGATCAGATGAAGCATGACGACCACCTTCTAGGGCCACCATCGGACGCAAAGCTGGTGGAATAACCGGAATACGGTTTAAGAACATCCATTCTGGACGTACTCCAGCGTGGATCATACCGCGTACTAGGTTTAGTCGCTTATCTAGTTTTAGCCGTTCAGCAGCTCCAGCTGTTTCACGTTGTGTTTCTAGCTGATCCTTTAGTTCCTCAAGATCAATACTTTTGAAGAGTTCGTAGATTGATTCTGCACCGATCTTAGCCTCAAATAGGTTTGAGTACTTCACTGAGAATTTATGGAAGTGAGTTTCATCGAGCACAGTTCCCTGCTTGATAGATTCAATTTCCTTCTTAGTTTCAGTCATTCGACTCTTCAGCTCATCTTTAGCTTCGTCGTTCTTAAGTTCCTTCAACCGAGCTTTGTACTCAGTATCAAGATCCTTAAGTAAACGTGCTCGCTCTTCTTCAGAAGCTTTAGTGATGATGTAACCGGCGAAGTAGATAACCTTCTCGATTGAGCTAGCTGTGATACCAAGAATCAAAGCGATTCGACTTGGCACACCACGTAGGAACCAGATGTGAGAAACTGGTACACATAGTTCAATGTGACCCATCCGTTCACGACGAACGATAGCTCGAGTTACCTCTACCCCACACTTTTCACATTCAATACCCTTGTATCGAATACCGCGGTACTTCTTACACGAACATTCAAAGTCCTCTACTGGACCAAAAATTCGTTCATCAAATAGACCGTGTTTTTCTGGGCGTTGAGTACGGTAGTTAATAGTCTCCGGCTTGGTGACTTCACCGTATGACCAGTCGAGAATTCGATCTGGAGAAGCTAGCTTTAAACTCACCTCTGTGAACTCTGCTGGCTTGAATGGTTTTTTGTTTGTTTTTTCCATTTTATTTTTGATTAGAGACTATTAATTAACCGCGGTCTTCCTTACGTAGATCAACATCAAGTGTTAGACCTCGTAACTGATTTACCAATACGTTAAACGCTGCTGGTGTGTGTGGATGACTAATTCGTTCACCACGCACGATAGCGTCAAAGGCTGCCGATCGACCAACAATATCGTCAGACTTAATAGTTAACATTTCACGAAGTGTATAGGCAGCACCGTAACCAAGGAGCGCCCACACTTCCATCTCTCCGAATCGCTGACCACCAATCTGGGCCTTACCACCAAGTGGCTGCTGAGTAATAAGAGAGTATGGACCAATAGATCGCATATGAATCTTGTCTTCAACCATATGGTGCAGTTTCAAGATGTACATGTATCCAATTGCAGTTTTCTGAGCAAATTCTTCACCAGTTCGTCCGTCACGCAGTTGCATCTTTCCGTCTTCAGCGATACCAGCTTCTTTAAGTTCAGTCTTAATTTCTTCTTCAGTCGCTGAAGCAAACGGTGGCACAATCGCCTGGTAACCAAGCGTATTAGCTGCCATACCTAAGTGAAGCTCAAGAATCTGTCCCAAGTTCATACGTGAAGGTACACCAAGTGGTGTCAGGATCACGTCTACTGGACGACCATCTTCTGTGTACGGCATGTCTTCTTCAGGAAGAATTCGTGAAATTACACCCTTGTTACCGTGACGACCAGCTAGCTTGTCACCAACTGATACGTTACGTACCTGAGCGATAGTAATGTGAATCTTCTTGATCACACCACTTTCTAGTTGATCACCATTTTCACGTGAGAAGATTTTTACACCGATCACACGACCGCGCTTACCAGCTTCTAGACGTAGAGATGTATCCTTAACGTCTTTGGCTTTTTCACCAAAGATAGAGCGTAGTAATCGCTCTTCAGGAGTTAACTGAGCTTCACCCTTAGGTGTTACCTTACCGACCAAAATGTCACCCGGGCGAACTTCGGCTCCTACTCGGATAACACCGTTTTCGTCTAGGTTACGCAACTTCATTTCTGACACATTAGGAATGTCGGGAGTTGTTACTTCAGGACCAAGCTTAGTGTCACGAACCGCAACATCTAGCTCATCCATATGGATCGTAGCGAACTTACTATCCTTAACTAGTCGTTCAGAAATAATAATCGCGTCTTCGTAGTTAGCACCACTCCAAGACATGAAAGCCACAAGAGCATTCTGTCCCACTGCAATCTGACCTTTGTCAGTTGAAGAAGTATCTGCCAGCACATCACCTCGTTTCACTTTGTCACCAACAGTCACTGATGGACGGTGGTAGAAAGCTGAGAAATCGTTAGTACGTTGGAATGTAGTTAGGTGGTACTCTTTCTTCTTACCATCTTTACCTTTTACAACAATCAGACGAGCGTCAGCTTCGATAACTTCACCAGCTTCAAGAGCTGTGATCACACGACCAGTGTCGCGCGCTGCAATTTCTTCAATACCAGTTGCAACTAGCGGCGCCTCCTGAACAATACAAGGAGTAGCCTGCTTCTGCATGTTTGAACCCATCAAAGTACGGTTCGCGTCGTCATGATTCAAGAAAGGAATCATTGAAGTTGCCACAGAGAAAGCTTGGTTGGTAGCAATATCCATATAGTCCACTTCTTTCTTAGGCATCAAGCGAGGCTCACCGTTGTATCGTACCTCCACCATATCTGGCTTGATTTTACCTTTATCGTCCACCTCAACTGCTGCGTGAGCAATGTGGAATTTTTCTTCTTCGTGAGCGTTTAGATAATCAATCTGACCAGTTAGTACACCTTTTTCTACCTTCACGTACGGAGTCTCAATAATACCGAAACGGTTTACACGAGCGTACATGGATAGACGAAGAATCAAACCAATGTTTGGACCTTCTGGAGTATGGATTGGACATAGACGTCCGTAGTGAGAAGTGTGAACGTCACGCACTTCAAAGCCAGCTCGTTCACGAGTTAGACCTCCAGGACCAAGTGCTGACACAGTTCGTAGCTGCTCTAGCTCAGAAAGGTTGTTCTGTTGGGGAGCAAACTGTGATAGCTGGTTAGTAGTGAAGAATTCTTTAATCGCTGCTTGCAGAGGACGTGGGTTGATGATCTGCATTGGCAAACTAGTTTCAGCTTCGATGGTACTCATACGATCCTGAATATTTCGTTTCATACGAGTCATACCCACACGTACACGCTGGATACACATTTCACCGAAGTAACGAACACGACGGAAACCTAGGTGGTCAATGTCATCAGGTAAAGCACCTGGTTCGTGATTCTTCTCCATAATTGTCTTCAGGATGAGTCGAAGATCCTCAAGAGAAACAGTTCTTTCGTCAGTCGCTTTTTTGTCAGTTGGACGGTCAAAGCGTTCATTAAAGTGATGACGACCAATTTCTGAAAGGTCGTAACGTTCAGGAGCAAAGATTGAGTTAACAAACTCCTTAGCGTTTTCTACTGTTGCCAAGTCACCATCTCGAAGTCGTTTATATATTTCGATGTATGACTCATCAGCTGTTTTAGCTGTATCCTTAGCAATAGTTGCCTTAATATATTCTTCACCTCGCTCAACATCAGAGAAAAGCTTAATCATATCTTCGTCTTTTTCTAGACCAAAGACACGCAATAGTGATGATACTGGCACTTTCTTTTTACGATCGATCTTGATGTAGATCACACCATCAGCTTCTGATTCGATTTCTACCCAAGCTCCACGAGATGGGATGATTTTTGCACCGAAACAAGTTTTACCTTTTAGTTCCTGTGAAGTGAAGAAAATGCCGTAAGAACGAGCCAACTGTGGCACAATCACACGCTCTACACCGTTGATAATGAAAGTACCATGATCCGTCATGACTGGCACATCAGCCAAGAAAATTTCCTGCTCTTTGTCAGAATCAAAAGTCAGGTTCTTCAAAACCACTGTCGCACGCAAAGGTGCATCGTAAGTTAACTTATTTTCCTTAGCAAAAGCTGGAGTACACTTTGGCTGCCCCATCTCATACTTTTTAAATTTCATCTCAAACTTCTTCTCTGAGTAGTCAGAGATTGGTGAGAATTCTTTGAAGATGTCCTTTAGACCTTCTTCAACAAACCACTTAAAGCTTTCTCTTTGTGGTTCGATCAAGTCTGGAAGATCAACCAGAGGATCCTTAGCCAATTTGAATTTCTTCTTTGGCATTGAACCAACTGATGGATACTCCTCAGCCTTTGGTTTTTGATACATATCGTTCATAACAAACCAATTAATTTGGCAAAACTAAAGACACAAAAAACACCCGCCAGAAGCGTTGTTTAAATACCTATTTATTTTTGCACGGTTTCTAATAACATCACTGACGAAAGTGATTTATTGTCCCCACCCCGAACGTGCAATCGCGACTCAATCTTTATCTCCGAGAAAATGACAAGTGGCCGAAATTTTAACAAAATAAACCAAAAATGCAAGGGCTTTTAACGATTAATTTGACTAGGTCAATATTTAAAGCTACATTCATAGCAAAGTTCCCATTGTTCCCATGTTCCCACAAAAAAACAGCTGAGGAGGCTGACATGAAAATTCAAATTACCGGCTGCAAGACCTTTATGAAGTCAAACGAACGTCCGCCCAATGGCATCTACGTTTGCGTCATGAAAACCGCTGGTTTTGGACGGGCGCAGTTTGAAGTTTGGATCACCAAAGTCACCGATGACAACGTCTCACACATCTACCGGGCTGCGAGTAATTCAACCCTATCCCTGGAAGAAGTCGCTGAAAAAGTCGTCGAAATCGGAAATGATCAACCATTCGTTCAGATCTGGATCACTCTAGGTTTCGTCAGCCAACTATCTCAAGCTCTGTCAAAGCTAGTCGATGAAAAAGCAATCAAGCCTGCTGACGTTGCTGACACAAGCGCCATGCCGGACTGGCGCCAGTTGGCCACACCGATCATCAAAGATTGATCGAATGGAAAATAAAATGGGCCGCACCTTCAGTGCGGCCCTTCCCTATTATTTTCGCCATAAAACAAAGTAAAAAAGCGCCCCAAGTAATCAAGGGGCGCTCTCAATTTCAGTTAACTATCACTTAGATAGCGCCGATCGCTTCCGCGACCTGTCCGTAACGACAAACCACATCGGCCACCACTTCGTCGGGTGGAACATTACCTTCGTAACCGGGCCACTTTGAACTATCAGTCGGATGAGCCGCCTTGGCCGCTTTTACACGCGCCCACCACTCAGGACAATTTTCTTCGTACCATTGACGGACCGGATCTTTATCGTAACTGCGACCATCCGGACCAATTAGGCGCATTTCGTCTGGTGAAATAGAATCACCAAAGATGAACTTATCGCGCCCATTAGGACGATAAAGAACACCTCCTTCGAACTTTCCATCCAGGCGATCAAAACCTCGAGCTCGAAAGAAGCGATTCAGAAAAGCTGAGGCTTCCCGGATGGCTGTATCGTAAATGATACCCAAAGCCTCAGGCGACATACCTGCCAGTCGTGCCGCCACCCTGTCCCAGACATAGGTGTCGGCGTCTTGATATTTGGTTGTACATTCGACAAACGCGGGTTGCAGACGAGCACCATCATCAAGACCATGCTCGCCAACCAACAGTTTCTCAACTGCTGCCCGATCAAGATCACCAGCCTGGACTCGCTTCCGCATCTTAGACGTCACCACGTTGCGATCAATCAACTCAACCGCCATAATCCGACCCACCGATGCGTCGCCATAGCTAACATCCAGTTCCTGAATATCAAGCGGCTGCACCTGCATGGTTGCAGTTCCAACATCATGGTTGATGTAATGAGTTGTGAACCCAGAATCTTCCATGGCTTGGAATAGACAGCCAGAAATAGCACAACGCAACTTACCAAGGCCAGTGAACTCAACTGGCACCGGGCCAATATCGAGAATGGATACCCGATCGGAGAACCTGAACTCGATATGGTCCACCTCTCCACGATGCATTACCCGATAGATATCTTTGGCGGAACCGCTCCGCTCCAATTGTTTTTCCATAATTCCCTCCTTCGGAATTCAATAAGGATGATGGGGAACATTCTGCTCCTGTTCAACTTGATGCTGCTTTACTGCATCGTCGATGTCTTCGTCGGTCAAACCAAGAATACGAGCCGCAAACAGAGCAGCATTGATAGCGCCAGCCTTTTCAAAACCCATAAAGCTTAGTGGCGCTCCTGACGGCATTCGCACCATCGACCACATCGCATCATTACCCTGCGGCGGCTTACTGGGTGCGACACCCAAGACCGGCAAAGTTGTTTCCGAAGCCACCATACCAGGCAGATGAGCTGAACCCCCTGCACAAGCAATAATTACTTTGTAACCACAAGTGCGCGCGGTACGTGCGCACGCATGCATCCGTTCAGGTGTACGATGAGCCGATACGACCCGATGTACAAAAGGAACACAGAGCTGATCAAGCATTTGACAACAGTGTTCTATACAAGGCCAGTCGCTCGGCGAGCCCATAATCACCAGCACTGAACCTTCAGCTGGTTTATCGAAGTCATCTTCGCTGAGATGACCATGTTTGAATTGTGATTTTTCAGCCATTTCGGCCTCCCTGTCAAAAGCTTCCAAACGGAAGCAAACATTTAACCCGCCACAGTGGCGAGTTATCCCGCCCCAGTTTTACCGTATTTTTCTTAAAAAAGCGAGGTGCGAACAAAAAAACTTCCAATCTGATTGGAAGTTTTTTGTTTTACTTTTTACCTGAGCGATAATCTTCTATTTTCTTATGGTCACCTGATAAAAATACTTTTGGCACTTTATATTTCTTCTTTTTGTATTCAAATACTTCTGGTCGCGTGTAAGTTTCACCAGTGGTATTTCTGTCATCTTCCAATGACTCTTGTGTACCAAGCACACCGGGCACCTGCCTAGAAACAGAATCAACAATAGTGAGAGCTGGCAGCTCACCACCAGTTAAAATATAGTCACCCATTGAGACATACTCGGCTTTCAGAGCTTTTTTTACTCGACTATCAATTCCTTCATAACGGCCAGCAATAATTACTACATGGTCATAATTCTTAGCCAGCTTCTTAGCCATCGTTTGATCAAACTGCTTACCGCGCACTGAAGTGATCAGGGTCTTAACCTTCTTCTGATCCTTCTTCCTTCCTACCGCTTTCTCCCAAGCTTTAATAATCGGCTCAGGACTCATAACCATACCTGGCCCACCACCGTACGGCTTATCATCTACCTTCTTGTGTTTGTTCTTAGAAAAATCCCGTGGGTTGTAGTAATTAACCGCAATCTTCTTTCCGCGCACTTTGGCTCCTTTACCTTTATCAGTCTTCTGCGCGCGCCCTAAAACACTTGCGTCAGTATACGCCTGCATCACCTCTGGAAATAATGTAATTAAGTGAAAATTCATTTCGTTAGCTTACCATGGACACACCTCCGTTTCAGTACCTTCCATTATCGGTAGTGAACCCCAAACTAATGCATGCTGATTCCAAAACTCTAAAGACTCGTCGGTCGCCATTTTATCCCACGGTTCAGGTGGAGCATTTTCACCAATATAGGCAGTTATTAAAATATATTGTTCCTCTTTGGATTTTTGATCGCACTTTAAGACGACTGTAAAAACCGAAACTGGTCTCAGTGATTTATTCTTCACGAACCTAGTCAAACCTTGCCTATTCGGACGCTGGGCGTAAATAATTTTATCTCCCTCTACAGTCGGCACACAAATACTTTCACCAATTATTCCACCAAAATCGTGTGAATAATGAAAATATACTTCGCCAGCAGGTGGATTTATATGAGGTAAGGTTTTTTCTAGATATTCATATATCTTGTCGTACTCAGTATGAATGTGACTTTTCACTCGATCAAAAACCGGTGCTCCGTTTTTTAAATGACCTAACAACTCACCAGTCATAATTTATCTTTATACTTTTCTAAGAAAATTGGGAATTGAGA
>JABAOD010012010.1_pt2 | contig 23372 bp, 25 predicted proteins | sample 7062151 | NCBI WGS metagenome assembly JABAOD01 (sample SAMN14538626, study PRJNA623070) | marine sediment metagenome | biome: marine biome [ENVO:00000428]; feature: marine pelagic biome [ENVO:01000023]; material: deep marine sediment [ENVO:00002113] | place: India: Gulf of Khambhat ... | reverse complement strand
GATATCCTCGCCGCCCGAAAGGCGTCGGACGCGCGCCGGTTCCGGCATACCCCGGAGGGCGCGCTGCTGCATGTCAACGGGATCACCAGCCTCAAGAAGGACCTGCCGCTGATCGCCGTCGTGCCGAGCCGGGGCCTCGTGCAAGTCATCCGTTTGGCCGACGCCTACCGCGCCCGCCGGCGCGACGGCGGCGCGGGGCTGGCGCTGGCGGAAACGGAGGTCCGCGCCACCGTCGTCGCCGCCCTGGCCGGCAAGCCCTCTCCAACCCGTTAGGCCAGCGTCTCCTTGAAGAACGCGATGGTGCGCGACCAGGCGAGCCTGGCCGCCGCCTCGTCGTAGCGCGTCTCCGAGGTGTCGTTGTGGAAGGCGTGGTTGACGTTGTCGTACATGTACAGCGTGTAGGCTACGCCCGCCGCCTTGAGCGCCGCCTCGTAGTCGGCGATGCCCTTGTTGATGCGGTCGTCCAGCCCGGCGTAGTGCAGCATCAGCTGGGCCCTGATCCGCGGCACGTCGGCGGCGTCCGGCTGGCGGCCGTAGAAGGCGACGACGGCATCGACCCGGTCGGAATGCACCGCCAGCTGGTTGGCCATGGCGCCGCCCCAGCAGAAGCCGACGGCACCGATCTTGCCGGTGGTGGCGGCATGGCCGTCGAGGAAGGCGGCGGCGGCAACGGCGTCGTTCACCGTCGCGGGCCCGTCGAGGGCGCGGATCATCTCGCGCGCCGCGTCCTCGTCCGCCGGTGTGCCGCCGGCCGGCGACAGGAAGTCGGGCGCCAGCGCGACAAAGCCTTCCAGCGCGGCGCGCCGGGCGACGTCCTGGATGTGCGGGTTGAGGCCGCGGTTCTCATGGATCACGACGATGCCGGGCAGCTTGCCCGAAGCGTTGGCCGGGATCGCAAGGTAGCCGGACAGGCCGTCCTGGCCGCCGGGGATCGCGACCGTCCGGGTCGCGAGGCGCGCATCGTCCGCCGCGACGATCGCCGCACGGGCGGCGTTCGCTTCGAGGAGCGGCACGATCGCCGCCGCGGCCGCGGTGCTGCCGGCGAGCTTGGTCAGCCGGTCCATGAACCGCCGCCGGTCCAGCGTCACATGCGTGTACTCGTCGTAGAGCAGAACCATTTCCTGCGTGACATCAGGTTTATGCGTCATTCTCCAATCCTCCCGGAATGGCCGCACCGCGCGGCCGCTATACAACCGATAATAGTGCGGCCGGTGCCACTGTCCACCGGCCTGCCGCACCGTACCTGTTCAGCCTTGCGTTCATCGGTACCCCCGCGGCACCCGCAGTATGTCGTGCGTCGCGTCCGGCGAGAATCCCCGGCGAGCGGCGTACACGGATTTGTGATCGGGACGCCCGCTGGCGGTGTGCCGGCGCCCGCCGGCAGCGGTTCAGTCGGAAACCGAGAACGGCCGGAACCTCAGGTCGCGGTCGTAGACGTCGACGCCGTCGGCACGCTTGAGGAACCCGACCGCGGCATAGGTCAGCGGCGTCGCCAGCGCCTCGTAGGCGGACTTGACCAGCCACTGCGTTATGATCGCGCCGGCCAGCACCTCGCCGGGCATCACCCCGGCGAAGGCGATGGTGATGAAGACCGCTGAATCGAGCAGCTGGCCGACCAGCGTCGAGCCGATGGTGCGCACCCACAGGTGCCGGCCGGCCATCGCCACCTTGAGCCGCGCCAGCACCCAGGCGTTGACCAGCTCGCCGACAAGGTAAGCGAGGAACGAGGCGGCGAGGATCCGCGGCACGGTGCCGAGGATCGCATCGTAGGCCTCCTGGCCGCCCCAGAAGCCGGCGGCCGGCAGCAGCCCGCCGATCCAGATGGCGGCGACGGCGACGAGGTTGCACAGGAATCCCAGCCAGATCACCTGGCGCGCCCGCGCGTAGCCGTAGACCTCGGTCAAGACGTCGCCGAGGATGTAGCTGACCGGGAAGATGATGATCGCGGCCGGCAGGACCAGCCCGGCGACGTCGATCACCTTGACGGCGATGATGTTGGAGACGACGAGGCAGGTCACGAACAGCGCCGCGACGATGAGGAACCAATTCGAATGCCGCACCGGCGCGGTGCTCTCGGTCATCGTTGTCTCCATGGGCCAGGGGCGGGCGGTGTGTGCCTGAAGCGGGGGGCGAAGTCAAGTCGCGGCCTTGGCGGTGGCAGTCGCGCCGTACCCCCTCCCAACCCTCCCCCCGCGCCGGGGCGGGAGAGGGCTCAATCATCATCTCCATAGCCTAAAAGCCCCTCTCCCGCTTGCGGGGGAGGGGTTGGGGAGGGGGTCAGGCGGCCTCGTCCCTACGGGCCTTGAACCGGTCCTCGGCGATGCGGTCGGCGGCGACCTCGGGGGCGACGCCGTCCTTGCGGGCGCGGGTGAAGATCTCGCTCAGGGTGTCGCCGATGCCGAGCACGTGCGCGGTCGCGGCCTCGGCGTCGAACTTCGGCGCCTCGTGGCTCACCCAGATGATGCCGCCGGCGTTGATCGCGTAGTCCGGCGCGTACAGCACGTTGCGTTTCCAAAGCAGGCGGCCGTGCCGCGGCTCGGCGAGCTGGTTGTTGGCCGAGCCGGCGATCACCGGGGCGCGGATCTCGCCGATCGTCGCATCGTTGACGACGGCGCCCAGCGCGCAAGGCGCGAACACGTCCACGTGTTGCGCGTGGATCGCCTCCGGCGGGACCGCCGTCGCGCCGAGCTCGCGCACCGCCTTCTTGACCGCGACCTCGTTGATGTCGCTCACGATGAGCGCGGCGCCCGCTTCGTGCAGCCGCTCGGCCAGCGCATAGCCGACATTGCCGAGCCCCTGAACGGCCACCTTCAGGCCCTTCATGCGGACCCGGCCGAGGCGCTCGGCGATGCAGGTCTGGATGCCGGTGAAGACGCCGAGCGCGGTCGCCGGCGACGGGTCGCCCGCGCCGCCTTCGGCGATGCCGGCGACGTGGCGCGTGGCGCGGCGCACGATCTCGAGGTCGGCCGGCCGCGTGCCGACGTCCTCGGCGGTCACGTAGCGGCCGCCCAGGGTATCGACGAAGCGGCCGTAGGCGAGCCACAGCGCCTCGGACTTGTCGCGGGCCGGATCGCCGATGATCACCGCCTTGCCGCCGCCGCAGGCAAGGCCGGCCAGGGCCGACTTGTAGGTCATGCCGCGCGACAGGCGCAGCGCGTCGGCGAGCGCGTCCTCCTCCGTATCGTAGGGCCACATGCGGCAGCCGCCGAGCGCCGGGCCGCGCACCGTGTTGTGGATGGCGATGATCGCCTTGAGGCCAGAGGCCGCGTCGCGGCAGAACACGATTTGCTGGTGGTCGTCGAAATCCTTCATCGAAAAGACGGGCATGTTTCCTCGCAATCGCCCGCCCTCTGCCGCGGGCGCAACCTGATCGATTTTCCGTCTCAGATATAGGCCCGAAATGCCTTAACGAGAGGTAACGAAACCGCCACCTCGTGCAAAAAGACCGTTTGTTGCAAAGGGATTTGCGGGGCGGCAATTTTGCGCCGCCTCGCCCCTCTCGCGCGCAATTTCCGGACCGGCGGCGGGACAGGAAATTTGCCGCCTCCGGGCCGCGAGTCGCGAGCGGTGACTTGGCGCGGGTGCGCGGCGGTCGGGGCGGGCCGCACGACCGCGCCGCGCCGATACCGCAGGCGGCCGCGGGGATATCGGCGGCGCACGGCACGGGCGCGTGTTCCGGCCCGAACAGGGGCGCCGCAAACCCGCTGAAAACCCTAGCGCATGGGGTCGTTCCGCGTAACGCACGGGAGCCGGCCATGCGGCCGCTTGACAGACCGCCCCGCCGCCGGGGACGCTGGGGCCATGCCGGCGCGCCCCATCATCATCGACTGCGACCCCGGCCAGGACGACGCCGTGGCGCTGCTGCTCGCGCTGGCCTCGCCCGAGGAGCTCGAGGTCCGCGGCATCACCTGCGTGGCCGGCAACGTGCCGCTGCCGCGCACCCAGGCCAACGCGCGGCGCATCGTCGAGCTGTCCGGCCGCACCGAGGTGCCCGTGTTCGCGGGCTGCGCGCGGCCGCTGCTGCGCCCGCTCGTCACGGCCGAGCACGTGCACGGCAAGACCGGGCTCGACGGCTGCGACCTGCCGGCCCCGGCGCTGGCGCTCGACGCGCGGCACGCCGTCGACTTCATCGTCGCGGAATGCCTGGAGGCGGGGCGGGACGGCATCACCCTGTGCCCGACCGGGCCGCTGACCAACATCGCCCAGGCCATCGTCAAGGCGCCGGAGATCCTGCCCAACATCGCCGCGATCGTGCTCATGGGCGGCGCCGCGATGACCCCCGGCAACACCACGCCGTCGGCCGAGTTCAACATCTACGTCGACCCGCACGCGGCCCACGTCGTGTTCGAATGCGGCCGGCCGGTCGTCATGCACCCGCTGGACGTGACCCACAAGGCGATCACCACGCCCGAGCGGCTCGACGCGATCCGCGCCATCGGCACCCCGGTGTCGGCTGCCGTCGCCGGCATGCTCGCGTTCTACGACCGCTTCGACATGGACCGCTACGGCATGCCCGGCGGGCCGTTGCACGATCCCTGCGTGATCGCCTACCTCCTCAAGCCGGACCTGTTCGCCGGCCGGCGCGCGCGGGTGCGCATCGAGACAAGCTCGGAGCTGACGATGGGCCGCACCGTCGTCGACTGGTGGGGCATCGAAGGCGAGGCGCCGAACGCGCTGGTGCTGAACGAGATCGACGCCGACGGCTTCTATGCCCTGCTTACCGAGCGGCTGGCGCGGCTGTAGGGGGAGACAGGCCGCCGCACGGCGGTCACGCCTCGCCGCGCCTCGCCGCTTCCTGCGCGCGCAGCTCGCCGCGCATGATCTTGCCGGTGGAGGTGAGGGGCAGGGCGGATACGAACTCGACCTCGCGCGGGTATTCGTGGGCGGCGAGACGGGTCCTGACGAACTCCTGGATCTCGCGCGCCAGGGCCGGCGTGCCCTCGTAGCCGGGCCGCAGCACGACGAAGGCCTTGATGCTCTCGGTGCGCAGCGGGTCGGGCACGCCGATCGCAGCGGCCATGGCGACCGACATGTGCCGGGCGAGGCAGTCCTCGACCTCGCCCGGCCCGACCCGGTAGCCGCCGGTGGTGATCACGTCGTCGTCGCGTCCGACATAGCGGAAATAGCCATCCGCATCGCGGATGCCCCGGTCGCCCGTGAGCAGCCAGTTGCCGGCGAACTTGCGTGCCGTCGCCTCCGGGTCGCTCCAGTAGCCGAGGAACATGACCGGGTCCGGGCGGCGGACTGCGATGTTTCCTTCGACGCCGTCGGCCAGCTCGTTGCCGGCGTCGTCGACGATGCCGACGCGGTGGCCGGGAATGGCACGCCCCATCGAGCCGGGGCGCACCTCCATGATGCCGGCGCAGTTGCCGACCACGAGGTTGCATTCCGTCTGGCCATAGAATTCGTTGATGGTCAGCCCGAAGGTCTCCCGGCCCCACGCCAGCAGCTCCGCGCCGAGCGTCTCGCCGCCGGAGCCGATCGAGCGCAGATGGCAGCCTTCGGACAGCGGCGTCGGGCCGATCTGGCGCAGCATCTTGAGCGCCGTCGGCGGCATGAAGACGTTGCGCACCCGATGCTGCGCCATCAGGCGCATGGCGTCCTCGGGGTCGAATTTCTGCGCCCGGTACGCCAGCACCGGCACGCCGTGGTGGAGGGCCGGCAGCAGCACGTCGATCAGGCCGCCGATCCAGGCCCAGTCGGCCGGGGTCCAGAACAGGTCGCCCTGCTGGGGAAAGAACTCGTGCGGGAATTCGACCCCTGGCAGGTGCCCCAGCAACGTTCGGTGCGCGTGCAACGCGCCCTTCGGCGGGCCGGTCGTCCCCGAGGTGAAGATGATCAATGCCGGATCGTCGGCCCGCGTCGGGGTCGGCTGGAAGCTGTCGAAGGCGCGAGCCAGCAGGCTGTGGAAATCCTCGGCGCCGTCGCCGCGACCGTCGGTCGAGAGCACGAGCTTGAGGTCGGGCAGGCGGTCGCGGATGGCTGCGATCTTGCCGAGCCCGTTGGCGTCGGCGACTAGCGCGCGCACGCCTGCCGCCTTGAGCCGGTACTCCAGCGCGTCCGCTCCGAACAGGGTGAACAGCGGCACCGCGATCATGCCGGCCTTGTAGACCGCGATATGCGCGACCGCCGTCTCCGGCGCCTGGGGCAGCAGGATGCCGACCCGATCGCCCCGCCTCATGCCGCGGGCCACGAGCACGTTGGCAAGCTTGTTCGAGAGTTTCTTGAGCTGGCCGAAACTGTATTCGGTCAGCCGTCCCTCCGCATCGCGGCAGATCAGCGCGCGGGCATTCCCCGCCTGACGGTCGCATACATCGACGCCGATATTGTACGAGGCGGGAACGTTCCAGCGGAACGCGGTGACCGCCTCGGCGTAGCTGCGCGCCCGTTTCAGCATGGACCCGGCGGGCCGGTCCGCGCGCGCACCGGCTCCGGTGGCAAGATCGCAAAGCCCCGATACGCACCCATCCGGCGTTGCCCCCGCTGGCCGCCCCGTTCCGATGCACTCTAGCCCCGTTCGGTGGATGATGCCAGACGACCGAAACGCTGCTAAACCAGTATCCTCGAGTGGAGAACGACGGGAGAGAGACGGCACCATGTTCCAGGCGGATCTGTTGGCAGGAAAACGCATTCTGGTGACCGGCGGCGGGACCGGCCTCGGCCTTTCGATGGCGCGCCGGTTCCGCGAACTCGGGGCGGTCCCGGTGATCTGCGGCCGCCGCCCGGAGGTGCTCAAGGAGGCGTCTGCCGTGCTCGGCGGCGCCGAGAGCCATGTCTGCGACATCCGCGATGCGGAGGCGGTCGGTGCCATGCTCGACAAGATCTGGCGCGTTGCTCCGCTGGACGGCCTGGTCAACAACGCCGCCGGGAATTTCATCGCGCGGACCGAGACCCTGTCGCCGCGCGCGGTGGATGCTGTGCTCGGCATCGTCCTGCACGGGACCGCGTATGTGACCGTCGGCTGCGGGCGCCGGTGGCTCGAGTCCGGGCACAGGGCAACCGTGCTGTCGATCGTGACGACCTACGCGTGGACGGGCTCCGCCTATGTCGTTCCGTCGGCCATGGCCAAGGCCGGAGTGCTGGCACTGACGCGCAGCCTCGCCGTCGAGTGGGGCGGCCGCGGCGTCCGCCTGAACGCCATCGCGCCGGGCCCGTTCCCGACGCCCGGTGCGTGGGAGCGCCTGGTCCCCAAGCCGGAGCTGGCCGCCATGATCGAGAAACGCAACCCGCTCGGCCGTCCCGGCGAGCATATCGAGTTGGCCAATTTGGCCAGCTACCTGATGTCGGACGCGTCCGGATTCGTGAATGGCGAGGTCGTGACCATCGACGGCGGCGAATGGCTGAAGGGCGCCGGCGAGTTCAATTTCATCGGCGACATGATGAGCGACGCCGACTGGGAGTCGTTGCGCCGGGGAAAGAAGACAACCTGAAGACGCTTCATTCGATCAGCGAGACCTTGCGCCCTCTGTTGTCCTTGCCCTCGCCGACCACATAGGTGCTGCCTCCGACGTCCTTCATCGTCAGGGTGCCGCTGGCGTTGAGGTCATTGGCGCAGGTAAGAAGCCATCGCATGAAGAGCCTGTCACTCTCCCGCTTGTCGTAGTTCACGACTCCCTCGCATTGGCGCCCGGCGCCGGCACCCAAGGTAATGACACCATTCTCTTGCCCCTCCGGGATCCGGATCCGGCCGCCGAAGATGTCGACCCCCGACGAATCGTTGGCCCAGATCACCTGAATCGGAATCGAAATCGAGCCGGTCCTGTTCGTTGATGCTGTCGACGCGGTCCAGCCCGCCGGTGGTTCGATCGCACCATATGTGCGGTGACCGATCAGCCTGACGATGGATTCGGATTCAGCGGTAGAGGGCATCGTGCCCTTGCCCTTACAATAGAATCCGCTCAGCACGCGCGTTCCCACGCCGGTCCCCTCACGCGGACCGAAGGTCTGGAGCCAGGCGACGCACGCGATGCCATCGGCGGTGGCGGCGGCATACTCGATGCGACCGATGGCGTTGGCGGTGTCACCGCTCGCGCCGATCTCCAGCGCCTTGCCCCGGAACCAGTCCCACTGTTCGAGACCTTCCTTGACCGGCTGGACACGCGTGAAATGCCGCGTCGGCGGTGTTTCCGCAAGATACATCCGGGCAAACGGAAACTCACCGGATACCGGTCCGTATGACGCTATGGTCCGGCGAACGAAGTGGTTGTCCTTTCCCGTAAGGAACAACCGGTAACCGCCCGCGAGGCCGGGCCCATAGAACTGCAGCTTGCTCTCCTCCTCGCTGACCTCGAGATACTCCGGCCCGATGTCGCCGCTGGTGCAGGCCCCGGCAAGCGCGAAAACGGCCAGTACCAGAATCCTCCTTGCATGCCGTATCATTACCTCCCCCGTTATCACGTGTCTGGATTGTCGATTATTCAACCATATGCCGGGCCAGCATGACACCCCGTCCTGGAATAGTCGCGACAATCGGATTTCCGGGGCCATGTGCCTCATCGCGGCGCATCAGTCGATCAGGGCAAGGTCCCGGCCCTCGCTGTCCTCGCCCTCGCCGATGACGTATTCGTCCCATTGCCGGTATCGCAGGGAGCCCTTTGCCGTCAGCCCGTCGCTGCAGGCCAGCGACCATTTCATCACCGTTCGACCTTCGCGGACTCCGGCCGGGACCAGCGGCCCGCTGCACTTGCGGCCGCCACGCGGCCCGACGTGAATGGTACCGTGCTGGCCATCCCTGGGGACCCGAATGATGCCGCGGAAATGGTCCAGGCCAGACGAAGCGTTCTTCCACATGACTGCGATCGACAGTGTTCCCGCGTCGCTCCAGCCGATCGGCGGCTCGATCGGGCCATATTCGCGGTGACCGATCTGTTTGACGATCGACTCCGCCTCGACGGCGGTGATCATCGGACCCACACCACGGCAATAATAGCCGCTGATGAGCCGGGTTCCGGCACCCCCATCCTCCCGGAGTCCCATTGGCTGGCGCCAGATCACGCAGGCAACGCCGTCGGCGCGTGCGGTGGCATATCCGATGCGGCCCATGGCGTTGGATGTCGTTCCCGAGGCGCCAGTTTCGATGCTTCGGCCCCTGAACAGGCCCCAGTGCCCGATCGTCGCTGCCGCGGCGAAATCGTATTTGATCTGGCGACCGGCCGGCATCTCGGCATAACGAATTCGGGCCAACGGATAACTGCCGGTCTGCGGTCCGTAATTGGCGACCGTCCGACGCACGAACCTGCGGTCAGTGCCGGCAATGAACTGCCGATATCCCCCCGCCAAACCGGCTCCATAGAACAGCAGCCCGCTCTGCTCCTCACTGACGCTGACGTAATCCGCTCCGATATCGCCGGCTGTGCAGGCACCGGCGAACGCGAACAGCGCCACGGCCAGCCACGGTTTTGCTCCCTGTTTCAATTGTCTCCCCGTTTCTTGAATTTAGGCGCATAGCTCAGCCATCGTTCAGAAGTTCATGAATGATGATACGCACTTTTGGCATCGCGTCCTCTCGGGAAATTCCCGTCTCGAGGCGCCGGTCGTAAAGAGTCTGCATCAGATAGTGATCCCAGCGCGTCAGTTCGGTCTCGCCATGCATGTAACTGATGGCGGATCGCACGCGATGGGTATGACCGCGCCAGCCGAAGGCGTGCAGTAGCTCGTGCACGAGGCATTCAGTCCGCCATTTGTTCTCGTCGATGCGCGCTACAAACACCTCGGCCATTTCCAGCCGATTGTCGCGACCGCTACGTGAATGTGCGTAACACGCGGCTCGCTGGTTGTTGTTGATCACGAAATCCTTCTTGTCGCTGAAAAAGACGCGGAGTTGGGCCGAGGCGTCACCGGGCGTCGCATGAACGATGTCCAGATCCGTCAACTCGCCGAACTGGTCCAGCGTCTTCTTTACGAATTCGATATTTTCCGGTGTTGCCGCTTCCATGACGCTGATCGCCACCGAAGAGTGCCACTTCGACAGACGTAATTCGTTGTTGCCTGTTTCGGAGCTGTTATGCGCGAGACCACGATCGCCGAACATGGTTTCGCCAAAGGCCGCAACCAGCCTGTCCTCAACAAGTTGCGGAGACTGGCACGCGCTGACGATGGCGCCCGCAAAAAGGATCAAAATGTACTTAAAATCCAACATGTAAACCGAATTTACACGATTTGGGCGGCATGCTGTCAGGAAATTTCGCTGTCGCACTGACGCGACGGAACTGAATGGGTCTGGCTTAATGTTGAACGCCGCGGAATACCAAACCGATGGCCGGCGCACGCACTGCGTCGTCGTTGGAAACGAAAAGGGGGGGTCCGGCAAGTCAACGACCGTAATCAATCTGATCTTCGGCCTGATGGACAGCGGTCATTCGGTAACCTGTGTCGATCTTGATTTCCGGCAGCGGACCCTGAACAGGTTCCTCGAATGTCGCACGGCCTATTGCGAAGCCAAGGGTCTGGAGCTGCCGATGCCGGAGTTCAGACGATTCTCGCCAAGCGCGCTCGGCTCGGTTGCGTCTGCACGCGGTGCCGAACTGTCCCGCTTCGACGGTTTCATGAAGGGGCTGCAATCGAGTTCCGATTTCATCGTCATCGATACACCGGGCAACGATACGATATTGGGCGCGCACGCGCACAGCCATGCCGATGTTCTGATCACACCGGTGAACGACAGCTTTATCGACCTCGATGTCATCGCCAAGATCTCGCCGCTGGAATACAATGTCGTAGGTCCGGGGCACTATACCGAGTCGGTATGGCAGCAACGCGAAATCAAACTGAACCGCGATAAACGATCGACCGAGTGGCTTGTCCTCCGCAACCGTCTCAGCGCGCTTGAATCAAACAACAAGCGGGCCATGGATACCGTCATGCAGGAGCTGGTTGAGCGGTTCGGGTTCAGGGCGCTACCCGGTTTCGGCGAACGTGTGATCTTTCGCGAGCTGTTCCTGAAGGGCCTGACTCTGTTCGATGTCGACGCGGCAGACGGCGACAGCCGCCGCAGAATGTCGCATGTGGCGGCGCGGCACGAAGTTCGCAACCTGCTTCGGGCCGTGCACGAATCTCTTGACCTCCCCATTCGCAGCCACGTCGCGGCCTGACGGCGATTGCAGTTGATCCGGTTGGAATCGCTCCCAAGATAAAGTACATCGACAGGACCGCTACTCCTCCTGATCGTGCTGAAGCCTGAAGGGCCGATCGTGGCGAAGCTACCGACACAGTCCAGCCGTGGCGATGTGGACGACTTTCTGAAGAAAGTCGCGGACCTGCCGGCGCGCAACGTGGCGGGGGAACGTGGCCGCCTGATCTTCGCGATGGACGCGACCATGAGCCGTGAGCCAACCTGGGATTTCGCCTGCGGAATTCAGGCCGAGATGTTCAAGGAAACGGCCGCGCTCGGCGGGCTCGACGTGCAGCTCGTCTATTACCGGGGATTTGGCGAATGCCGCGCCAGCCACTGGGTCAGCGATCCCAACGGCCTCTTGCGCCTGATGACGAGCGTGACCTGCCGCGCCGGGCATACCCAAGTCGGCAAGGTCCTGGCGCATGCCGAGCGCGAAACGCGCAAGCGCAAGGTGAATGCGCTGGTTTTCGTGGGCGATGCCCTGGAGGAAGATATCGATCCGCTTGGCCAGAAAGCCGGCGAGCTCGGCCTGCTCGGCGTTCCCGTCTTCATGTTTCAGGAAGGCGACGCGGCTGATGTACGTGCGGCGTTCCAGGAAATTGCGCGACTGTCCGGCGGTGCGTACTGTCCCTTCGATGCGGGGAGTGCACAGCAACTCCGTGAGCTCCTGTCTGCCGTTGCGGTATACGCTGCAGGCGGAAAACGCGCGCTGATCGAGTTCGGGCAAAGGCAGGGCGGCAAGGCCGTGCCGCTTCTGACTGGTCAGATCCGCGGGAGGGAGTAATGGCTCTCCAGTGGCTGCTGATCGTAGCGGGCCTGGTATTCCTTGCCATACTTGCCGTCAATCATTACGTCCGCGCGAGCCCCGCAGCCTTGGCCCGCGGCTTGCGCAATCTTGCGGTCGCGGTGGTTGTCATGGTCGGTTTGCTGTTGGTTGTGAGCGGCCGGCTGCCCTGGCAATCCCTTGCGGCCTTGTTGTTCCTGCCGGTTGCGAATTATCTGTTCAGTCGCCGCGGGGGCGGCGCGGGCTGGCAGCGGCCGGAGGCCGGGCAGAGTTCCGAGGTTGCCACGAAATTCCTGCGGATGACCCTGGACCACGATTCCGGAGAACTGGACGGAACGGTCGTGACAGGCACTTTTGCGGGGCGAACACTGTCCTCGATGTCGCTCGACGAATTGCGTGCGCTCGCCGCTGACGTGTCTTCGGATACGGACTCCCTCAATGTCCTGGCCGCGTACCTGGACCGCACGCACGGTGCTGCGTGGCGCGAATCGATGGACGGCGCCGGCGGCAAACCGGGGTCGGCGCCGAGCGGCGCAATGACACAGGAAGAGGCATACAAGGTCCTCGGCCTGTCGCCCGGCGCGAACGAAGAACAGATCCGGGCGGCACACCGAAAGCTGATGAAACTGTCCCATCCGGACCACGGAGGGTCCGATTATCTGGCGTCGAAGATCAACGAGGCCAAAGATCTGTTGTTGGGCAATTGAGGGGGCACGGCGATGAGTATCGCTACGCTGTTCGTGGGGCGCGGCACGATCCTTCTCGAAATCGAAACGCCCGATCGCCGGGGGGAGATAACGCTGCTCTGGGTGCTTGCCGGGCTCGGTGCACTGTATCTCGGATATGCGCTCGTCCGTGTTCTGACGGCTGGCCCGGATTGGCAGCGGTTGCGCCGCCTGCGCGACTTGGCAATCGGATCCGGCCTGATCGGGCTGCCATTCGCCGTCATGGCCGGCCTGGCACCCTGGGTGGCTGCCGTGGCGGTCTGGATCCTGCCGGCGATCGCCATTCTGCTCGATCACCGGTTCTTCGTGCCGCGTGCCGCGACATTGCGGGACCACGACGGTCCGCTGCTGCGTACGCAGTTTCTGCACGTCATTCTTGATCCGGATGCCACGATGATGGACGGCGATATCATTCGTGGAAAATTCAAGGGTCGCCAATTGTCCGAGCTCTCGTTGGGCCAGCTGGAGGCTGTCATGCAAGAGGCCGCATCCGACCCGGATTCTGTTGCCATCCTGCGCAGAGTTCTCCTGCAGTCGGATGCAGCCCGTGACCAAGCCGAAGAACGCGGCGATTACCGAGCAAAACGGCGACACCGCAACACCGACGGGGCGAGCGGACCGCGACAGCGCGCGCGCGCGATGGAGGTGGCGGAAGCCTGCAGGGTTCTCGGTGTTTCGCCTGACGTGGACAAGGCGGAAATCCTCGCCGCGCACAGGCGGCTCATTAAACTGGTCCATCCGGACAAGGGCGGTTCGGATTACTTCGCCGCCAAACTTAACGAAGCTCGAGATGTTCTCCTCGATTGCTAGGCGCACGCGAGGCGACGTCCTGCCGCACCGCTTGCATAGGATTGGCCAGCATGGCAGATAGGCGTGCGTCCATTTGACCGGGTATTCCGGATAGGCAATGTCGCATGGCAAAGAGGGTTCGCAAGGCAGTGTTTCCGGTCGGTGGTCTTGGGACCCGATTCCTTCCGGCGACCAAGGCGATGCCGAAGGAAATGCTGCCTGTGGTCGACAAGCCACTTATCCAGTATGCGGTCGAAGAGGCGGCCGCTGCGGGTATCGAGCATTTCATCTTTGTGACCGGCCGTGCAAAGCAGGCCATCGAAGATCACTTTGACATCTCCTTCGAGCTGGAAAACACGCTCAGGGAGCGCGGCGCAAATGAACGCCTTGCCGAAGTCGAAGCGGCGCGTCCTGGCCCGGGACGCGTCGCCTACACCCGGCAGGGCGAGCCGCGCGGTCTCGGGCACGCTGTCTGGTGCGCGCGCGATCTTGTCGGCGACGAGCCGTTCGCCGTGCTGCTCGCCGACGACCTGGTGCTCGCCGACACGCCCTGCCTAAAGCAACTGATCGATATTCATGAGAAGACACGCGGGAATGTGGTTGCGGTCACCGATGTTCCGCGTGACCAGACCGAGCGCTACGGCATCCTGGACGTAAAGAATAATGATCGCCGCCTCGCCGAGGTACGGGGACTGGTCGAAAAGCCCCGCCCGGGGCGTGCGCCATCGACGCTTGCCGTGATCGGACGTTACATCCTGCTGCCGGAGGTTTTCGCCCATCTCGAGCGCGCGTCGGTGGGCACCGGCGGTGAGATACAGCTGACCGACTCGCTGGCGCGCATGGTCGGCTCCACGCCGTTTCATGGTCTTCGGTTCGAGGGCCGGCGGTTCGATTGCGGCGACAAGCTGGGATTCTTTGAGGCAAATATCGCGTTCGCGTTGCAGCGTGCCGACCTCGCCGACGGGGTGCGGCGCATTCTCGCTGATTACGCCAGTGAAAAGCGGCCGGACGCGACGCGGAATTAAGGATACGATTCGATGCGGATTACCATGATCGGCGCGGGCTATGTGGGCCTNNGGGCCTCGTATCCGGCGCCTGTTTTTCAGAGTTTGGCATCGACGTGACCTGCGTCGATAAGGATGCGGACAGGATCGCAAAGCTGAACGCTGGCAAGATTCCCATATTCGAGCCTGGACTGGAACAACTTGTCGAAAACAACGTGAGTGCGGACCGCCTCTCATTCACGACCGATCTTCCGGCGTCCGTCGCGACTGCCGATGCCGTGTTCATCGCCGTCGGAACTCCGAGCCGGCGTGGCGACGGCCATGCGGATCTGTCCTATGTTTACGGGGTTGCGGAAGAAATCGCCGATGCGCTCGATGGTTATACGGTGGTCGTCACGAAATCCACCGTTCCGGTTGGCACCGGGCGCACGGTGTCACGCATCATCGGGGAAAGGCGGCCGGGCGCCAATTTCGATGTCGTCTCGAACCCGGAATTCCTGAGGCAGGGCGCTGCAATCGGCGATTTCATGCGGCCCGACAGGGTCGTCATCGGTGCCGACAGCGAACGGGCGCGTGACGTCATGCGCAGACTGTACCGCCCACTGTACCTGATCGAAACGCCGATCCTGTTCACGTCACTGGAAACGGCGGAGCTTACCAAGTACGCCGCCAACAGCTTTCTTGCCACCAAGATAACGTTCATCAATGAGATCGCCGACTTGTGTGAAAAAGTCGGCGCAGACGTACAGGATGTAGCGCGGGGCATCGGCCTGGATGGCCGGATCGGCTCCAAGTTCCTTCATGCCGGGCCCGGATACGGTGGGTCGTGCTTCCCGAAAGACACGATGGCGCTAGTCCGTACCGGTGAGGAATGCGGCACGGCGCTGCGCATAGTCGCAACGGTCGCGGAGATCAACGACAAACGAAAGAGGGCGATGGCGACGCGTGTAATTGAAGCGTGCGGCGGATCCTTGGAGCACAAGACCATTGCGGTGCTCGGCCTGACGTTCAAACCGAATACAGACGACATGCGCGAAGCGCCCAGCCTGGATATCGTGCCGGCCTTGCAGACCGCCGGCGCGGCCGTGCGTGCCTACGACCCCGAGGGAATGGCGGAAGCGGAGCCCCTGCTGCCCGACGTCGTTTGGTGCCGCGACGCCTACGCGACAGTCGAAAACGCGGACGCCGTCGTAATCATCACCGAATGGAATGAGTTCCGGTTGCTCGATCTGGCGCGCGTCAAAGCGCTGATGAGGCAGCCGCTCATGATCGACCTGCGGAACATTTACAGGCCTGTTGAAATGGCCGAGGCCGGGTTTCGCTACATGTCAGTCGGCCGGCCCGTCGTAGGAGGGAACTGAACGTGGCGCGCGGCGGACACCGCTTCGATGCGACGATTCTGAGGGAATACGATATACGGGGAGTCGTCGGAGAGAATCTGACAACAGCGGACGCGGCGGCGGTCGGTCGGACGCTGGCCACCCTCGTCGCCCGCAACGGTGGCGGCTCTGTGGCCGTCGCTTATGACGGGAGGATGAGCTCGCCGGAACTTGAGGCGGCGCTGGTCGACGGGATAACGGCAACCGGCCTGATTGCGCGTCGGATCGGGCGGGGCCCGACCCCTGCGCTTTATTTCGCGACCAAAGTGCTGGATGTCGATGCGGGCATTATGGTGACAGGTTCCCACAATCCGCCGGGCCATAACGGCTTCAAGATGACGCTCAACGGGCAGCCGTTCTGGGGCGCGGATATCCAGCGCCTCGGCGAAGCCGCCGCGCGCGGCGACTGGATCGACGGGTCCGGCCGCGCCGAGGACGTCGACATAATTCCGGATTACGTCGCACGGCTGCGCACCGGCTATACGGCAGACCGCCAACTGTGTGTTGTCTGGGACCCAGGCAATGGGGCGGCCGGCGACGTCGTCGTCAATCTGGTATCGCAGTTACCGGGTCGGCACGTCCTGCTCAACGAGGCGATCGACGGGACCTTTCCCGCACATCATCCGGACCCGACTGTGGAGGCAAATCTCGTCCAGCTGATAGAGGCCGTACGCGAACATCGTGCCGACGCTGGTGTCGCCTTTGATGGCGACGGCGACAGGATCGGCGTGATCGATGGACAGGGGCGAATCCTGTGGGGCGACCAGATACTGGCGCTGCTGGCACGGGATGTGCTGGCGCGACATCCAGGGGCGCCGATCCTGGCGGATGTCAAGGCCAGCAAAATGCTCTTCGACGAGATCGCACGGCTTGGCGGCAAGCCGGTCATGTGCCCGACCGGGCACTCCATCATCAAGGCACGCATGGCGGAGCTCGCGGCGCCGCTTGCCGGAGAGATGAGCGGCCATATCTTCATCGCGGACAACTATTTCGGATACGATGACGGGATCTATACGGCGGTGCGGGTGCTCGATCTGATCGCCGCGTCCGGCGTTCCGTTGGCGGTTCTGCGCGACAGTCTTCCTGCCATGGTCAATACGCCGGAGATCCGCATCGACGTTGACGAAGCGCGCAAGTTTCTGATCGTTGCCGAGGTCAAGGGGCGACTGGTGGCCGACGCAAAGAAATCGGTGGACGACACCGACGGTGTACGGGTTACGACGACAGACGGCTGGTGGCTGCTTCGCGCATCGAACACGCAGAGTGCGCTCGTCGTCCGGTGTGAGGCGGGCGACGACGACGCGTTGTCCCGGCTGAAGTCGGAAATCTCGGAACAGCTGTCGCTTTCGGGTGTCACGCCGCCCGCCTTTTGAGGGAACGGGCTGCACTCCTGGCGACGAACGCGCTAGCGGACCAGGCTGGCGCTACGGAACTCACCGGTGTCAGCTATGGCAAGGCAGGGGATGCCATGCCGGGTCAGCTGCTGGCACGAGAAATGTGCCTCGCTCTCGGACAGTCCGGTTAGGCGGGCGCGAAACATGCGCTGACCACCGCGGATAACCTGCGTCACCAGGACACGGGCGTGTCCAAGCAGTGACGGGAATCTCTCCGCAGCGTGCGTCGCCGCTTCCATGGCTGGCGGCGCGCTGTGATAGGCGCCGACCTGGATTGCCCATGCGCCATCGAGACCGGAATGGGCCTCCTCGTCGACCATGTCATCTTCCGACATCTGGCCGGCCGCATCCGCTTGCGGCTCTGGCGCCCTTACGCTGCGCAGCACGACGTCGAACGCGGACGCGCCCGACGGGTCCGTCACGTATGGCAATGCCGACGTTTCCGGTTGCGGATCCTCATCTTCCGACACTTGGAACCCGTAATCGAGCATTGTGGCCATCATCCATTCGCGCCGCTCGACACTCTTGCCGCCAAGAACCACTCCAATGAGCCGACGCCCATTGCGGACCGCGGAGGCCACGAGATTGAATCCCGCTTGCCGGATGTATCCGGTCTTGACGCCGTCAATGCCCGCATAGGATGCCAGCATCGTGTTGTGGTTGCGAAATTCACGGCCATGCCAGACGAACGTCTCGGTGGAAAACAGCTGGTACTGGCTCGGGAAATCCCGAATCAAGGCGCGGGCGAGCCGCGCCATGTCGCGTGCGGTCGTCGTCTGTTCGGGGTGATGCAGGCCCGAGGCATTGCGGAACACCGTCCCCGTCATCCCCAGCGAACGCGCACGCTCCGTCATGCGTCGGGCAAACTCGGCTTCGGATCCGGTCAGGGCCTCGGCAAGAACCACCGAAGCGTCGTTGGCCGATTTCGTGACCAAAGCGAGGACAGCGTCCTCCACCCGAATTGTCCTGCCGCGGCGCAGCCCGAGACGCGAGGGCCTCTGGTGCGCGGCCTGTCGCGAAACATTCAGTCGCTGGCCCGCCTTCAGGCGGCCATCGCGCAGGGCCTCGAACACCAGGTAAAGGGTCATCATCTTGGTCAGCGAAGCCGGCGGGTGCAGCGCGTCGGCTCGATACGCATAGTGAACCGTTCCGGTGTCCGCATCGATGACAAGCGCCGCGGACTCGGCCAGCGCGGGTCGCGAGGCGGCGAAGGCGAAGGCGTGGACCAGCAGTATGATGGCGAGCTTTACGTGCTGGCGGCGGAAGGTGCTAGGCGTGCCGGTTCGGCAGTTCCTGACGTCCAGAAATGGCCCGCTTTTCATTGTTTTCCAAGGTTGTTGTGTGTCCCCGACGCAATGATCAACAGAACTGGTTAACAAATTGTTGCCACAATTGCAACCTTTCCGGGCAGCGCGACCGGCTGACCGATCCGGCACAAAAAACCGCCCCTGCGAGGGGCGGTATCTGGTGGCAGACGCGTGGTACCGGTCTACTTGATCTTGGCTTCCTTGAAGGTCACGTGCTTGCGGGCCACCGGATCGTATTTCCGAAACTGCAGCTTTTCGGTCTGGGTGCGCGGATTCTTCTTGGTGACGTAGTAAAACCCGGTCCCGGCGGAACTCACCAGTCGGATCAGTACAGTATTCGGCTTTGCCATGGCGGCCAATCCCAGTCGCAAGGTTCCGCTCCGGCTAAGACCGAAGCAACGTGTCGGGGAAGATACAGTCGCCGTCCCCTATGTCAAGTCCGCAGTCATGCGATGGTCGATCGGGTTCGGCTGGATTCGGCCGTCATTAACCATTTATTTGCAGAGTTAAGGGAGATTATGGAGCGTCCCGGGATTCGCAGGAAATCCCGCGTACAACGAAGCCGCCAGGAATGTGCAAGAGTGACCAAGATGCGACATCCTAGAACGATCATTCTGCCGATTGCGGCCGCTCTTGCTGTTTACAGTGCGCCGATCACGGCATTCGCCCAGGAATATTACTTGGACCTGCATATCGGCTACAACGTGGTCGACAATGGCGACCTTGAATACGGCCCCGACATTCCAACCTCGTACGAACACCGTCCCGCCTTTGGCGGTTCCTTTGGCTATATGGCGCAGAACGGATTGCGGCTCGAGGGCGAACTGACCTGGCGCGGCAACGACATCGACAAGATCGCGGGCGCAAACGATGGCGGGCGTCTGACCAGCCTGAGCCTGATGATCAATGCGCTTTACGAGCTGGAGATCGGGAACGAGGGCCTGTATGGGTTGGGCCCGACGACCCCGCTACGGCCGTATATCGGGATCGGTGGCGGCGGCGCCCGGTACACGATCGAAGCCATCCCCGACCTCGCCGCCGCGCCGGCGATCGACGATCAGACCTACGCCCTTGCCTATCAGGGCATTGTCGGATTTGGCGTTAACATTTCCGAGAACGCGACGCTGACATTTGATTACCGGTATCTGGTCTCTGAAAATATCAAATTCGCCGACGCATCGGCCACGTCGTTTGAGATCGATACCGTCCAGTCGACATTCACGCTCGGTTTGCGCACTGTCTTTTGAGGCGCTCCACCACCGTGGCTTCTGTTATTCGCTGACGACGCTGTTATACTGGTTCGAGACGGGCTCGGCCGACGGTTCCGGCGGACATCAGCGACGGATTTCACGGGAGTATGGGTATGCGCAAGGTTCTTGGTGCGCTCGCGGCTGTTGCGGTTCTTTCTATTGCCGCTGAAGCGAACGCGGAAGCATGGTATGTGGGCGGATACGGCGGACTTAATTATACGCATGACGGCAACGTCAACGCGGCTGGGGTCGACGCGAGCTACGACCTTGGCCTTGCTCTTGGTGCATATGCCGGGTTCTTTGTGCAGGACAACGCCCGCCTGGAAGCCGATCTGTCCTACCGGGCGAATGATCTCGATTCGCGGGGCGGCGTCGCCATCGCCGGTGAGGCGGAAACGACCGCGTTGCTGGTAAATGCATTGTTCGACATCTCACTGGAGTCCGCTGTTCAGCCCCATATTGGAGCGGGCATCGGCATCGCCGAAGTGGATTACCGGATCGGCAACGGGCAGTTCGACGACACGGTGCTGGCGTTTCAACTGATCGTCGGCGCCGACATCGAAATCGTGCCGGCGACGAACCTGACTTTGGATTATCGGCTGTTTGTGACGGAGGATCTCAACGTCGGGGGCGGCGTCGGGTTCGGATCGGTCGAATATATCAACAGCGCGTTCCTGGTGGGTCTCAGAAGATCGTTCTAGAGAGGCCACCGAAGCGGGCGACGGCGCGCCGGAGCGGCAAACCCGCGCCGGCAGCCGATCCGGCTGGAGCAGACTGTTGAACGCGCCGCAGGTGTTCGACACGGTAGTGCGATGTCGTTTTCTGGTATCTGGGAATTTTGAATGGCGCTGCCCCGACATGTCAGAATGGTCGAGGTCGGTCCCCGCGACGGCTTGCAGAACGAGCCCGGGGCGGTGACCACCGCGCAGAAGGTCGAGCTCATCGAGCGACTTGCCGATGCCGGGCTGAAAGTCATCGAGTCCGGCAGTTTCGTATCGCCGAAATGGGTGCCGAAGATGGCGGATACCGCCGCGGTTCTCGCCGGAATAAAGCGGCGGCCGGGTGTTCATTACCCGGTGCTGGTTCCCAACATGAAAGGCCTGGAGGGAGCGCTGGCGTCCGACGTCACCGAAATCGCCGTGTTCGCGGCTGCGTCGGAAACGTTTTCACAGAAGAACATAAATTGCTCAATCTCGGAGAGCCTCGACCGGTTCGCTCCGGTCTGTGCATCCGCATTGGCACACGGGGTGCGGGTCCGCGGCTACATCTCCTGCGTTCTGGGCTGCCCGTACGAAGGCGCCGTCGAAATATCCGTCGTAGCTGATGTCGCCCAGCGTCTGGTGGACCTCGGCTGCTACGAAGTCTCGCTGGGCGATACCATCGGCGTCGGTACGCCGCTGTTGGCGCAGAATATGGTGGATGCAGTCGCAACGGCGGTGCCGCGGGACAAGATTGCGGTCCATTTCCATGACACCTACGGCCAGGCGCTGGCCAACATCCTGGCGTGCCTCGAACGCGGTGTTTGCGTCATCGATTCCTCGGTGGCGGGGCTGGGCGGCTGTCCCTATGCCAAGGGGGCAACCGGAAACGTCGCTTCGGAAGACGTCCTCTACATGCTCGACGGGATGGGTCTCGACACCGGTGTCGAACTGTCGGCGCTGGTTTCAGCCGGACGCTATATCAGCGAGATCTTGGGTCGCCCGGCCGCCTCCCGGGTTGCTCGCGCACTTGCCGCCAGGGAAACAGCGGCGTGAATCGACCGAGTCGGTTGACGCGATTCACGCGATTGGGCAGGCTTCAACAGTGATTCGCGAAAGGATCGTGCGGGGACGACGGGCGCGATGCTGGTCAAGATGGAGGGGCTCGATGTCGTCGTGGCCGACGACAGCGAGCAGATGCGTGCATATCACCGATCCGTACTCGAGATGATCGGAGCCGTCCGCATCCGCGAAGCGTGCGACGGTGAAGAGGCGTTCGCAGCAATCTGCAGCGAAGTTCCAGACCTGCTGATCACGGATTACGGAATGGCGCCGGACGACGGAGTCGATCTGACGCTGGCTGTGCGCGACGAGTCGCGCAGTCCCAATCCGTATCTGCCGGTGATCATGGTGACGGCCTATACCGACAAGCGTCATATGGGGAAGGCGCGCGATGCCGGTGTGAGCGGGCTGCTTCACAAACCGGTCACGCCACTGGCACTCTCGCGCAGCATCGCCAACGTGATAGACGATGCGCGCCCGTTCATCCGGACCCGAGCCTATTTCGGCCCGGATCGGCGCACCCGAACGGCCGTGGAGATCCGCAACGAACGCCGCGCGCCCCCGTCTGGCGGCAGGTCATGACCGATCCGCGCAGGCCGGCCACGCTCAATCTTGTCAAGCTCGCCGTCGGGATCGAGACCCCCGAGCACTTGGCACAGGTGCAGAAACGGCGCCTCCGAGATGCCGGCGCCGCGGGCGGCAGTCTGTGCCATGTGACGCGGAATGTGCCGCGGCGCAGCGCAGAGCTGCTCGCCGGCGGCTCCATTTACTGGGTCATCAAAGGGCGTATACGGGTGCGCCAACGTCTCGTCGGCATCGAAGCGGACACCGACCGCGAAGGGCGTCGGCGCTGCCGGCTCGTCCTCGACCCTCAGCTGGTCGCCGTGGAGGCTTGGCGCTGCCGGGCGTTTCAAGGCTGGCGCTACCTGCTGCCCGAAAACACGCCGCCCGATATCGGATTCGCGGAGGCAGATGCCGCGCTTCCGCAAGGTCTGGCGGAAGAATTGCGTGAACTGGGGCTGCTCTGACGGGCAGATGTATTGAAATCCGGGAGAAAAACCCCAGATATGGGATGTTCGCCGCCGTGCCGCACGGCAATGCGAATTTCCTCAATTTGGTGCTGGACAAACGCCACGGACGGTCATATATGTGTGTCCGCCGGTTGGGACGGACGCCGTCGGCAAGCGACGGGTAGCGACGTCCGGCAGAGCGTGGTGCGAAACGCCGCGCTATGATGTGTCGGGCACAGCGGTCGGCCACTGGCTCGGTAAGAATATAGAACCCGTTTTCGGGGCTTCGGCCCGGGAGTCGGGTTGGCGATGGGGGGTCGGGAGAGCCCGACTTTGTTGTCGCTGCGTTTTTTGACATTGTGTTTTATGAGAAGGGATACGCGGGCGGCGGTCTGTGTCGTCGGTTCCCAATGCGCGGCATCGTATGATGCCGGGCGGGGGGAGCCGATGGAGTCCGAAACCTCAAGGTCCTGTTGCCCGATATCCTTTACTTACATGTGCCAACCGCACGGTCGTGCGACAGCACGGCGGTGCGTGCCATGTGATTTTGGGTGACGGGATCCTGTCATTCGTGTCCGAGCCTTCGGGGTCGGGTGCGAAGCAGCAACTTGAGAGTTTGATCCTGGCTCAGAACGAACGCTGGCGGCATGCCTAACACATGCAAGTCGAACGGTAACAGCGGAGCTTGCTCCGGCTGACGAGTGGCGGACGGGTGAGTAACGCGTGGGAATCTGCCCAGGAGTGGGGGATAACCGCTGGAAACGGCGGCTAATACCGCATACGCCCTTCGGGGGAAAGCTTTATGCGCTCTGGGATGGGCCCGCGTCGGATTAGCTTGTTGGTGAGGTAACGGCTCA
>JABAOD010003399.1_pt2 | contig 23412 bp, 18 predicted proteins | sample 7062151 | NCBI WGS metagenome assembly JABAOD01 (sample SAMN14538626, study PRJNA623070) | marine sediment metagenome | biome: marine biome [ENVO:00000428]; feature: marine pelagic biome [ENVO:01000023]; material: deep marine sediment [ENVO:00002113] | place: India: Gulf of Khambhat ... | reverse complement strand
TTCTACGGCGGCGTGGTCGCCATGGAGGTGGGCGCCGACGCGCACGCCGAGGAAGAACTGCTGCGGCTGACGCAGCTGGTCCCGGCCGAGCCGGCCGGCTGGGCCAACCTGGGGCGCCGGGCACGGATCACGAGGATCGCGACGTGCGGAAGGACGGACACGATGAGCCCGACCGTCGCAATGATGTGGACCAGGTCCCAGCCGTAGCTGATCCTCGAGGCGAACAACGCCTGGTAGGTCAACACGAGCCCGGAGACGATGGCGGCCAGAACGGCCACCAGAGCGAAGTAGCCGGTCAGGACGACTTGGGAGAGGCTCATCCTGCGGTAGATGACCCAATGGCGCAGCTGGTACCAGGCGAAAGGAGCCAGGAAGAGCAGACCCGCGCCGGTATGCACGAACACCATGACCTGGTTCGGCACGCTGAACGGAAGCAGCCAGATCGCCAAACCCGAGAGCGTCTCGAAGAGCAACAGCCCGGACACCCAGTATAGCAGCTTGTCCTTCCATTCCCCCGGCGCCGGGAGTTTTTGGAAGCTCTTCACCGGCCTCTCCTTCTCTCGTCGGTCGTTGCGCCTCCAGGCGGGAGGCGCTTGTGACTATAAGTCGATTCGAGACTCGCGCGGCCGCAGCGACTCGCCACTCTTAGAGCCGCGCCCCGCTCAGGCTCTCTCTGTTTAGTCGGCGGCCGAGACGGGAACGTAATCGCTCTGGGGCGTTTGGAGGAACGATCGACTGTCTTTGTTCGCACAAAGGTGGGACGAATATAGAGCGCCGGTTCAGCCGTCACCAGCCGCAAACCGGCGACGCCACCGTCAGCCGCTGTGGTCGTGGACGGTGTGAGATCGCTTACCAGCCCAACCGCTGGACCAGCTGTCGAGTCTGGGCCTCCGACAGGTGACGCAGCGGCCGCCCGGGGTGATCGGCCAGCGCCCATGCCGCCGCCGCCACCGCCGCCGCCGAGGCGCGCACCGCGTCCAGGTCCACCTTGTCCATCGTGTCGCCGGCGTTGTGGTACCAGCGGGGCGACTCGGGCGGCAGTACGGTCCGCACGTAGATGGTCGGCACCCCGGCGAGCAGGAACGGCTGGTGATCGCTGCCCGGGCCGCCGCCGTGGTCGACCTCGCTCTCCAGCCCCAGATCGCGAAGCTCGGGTTGTGTCGCCAGCCGCGCGAACAGGGTGTCCGCCTCCGAGTGACCGGTGGCGCCGTAGCCTTGAGGGGCGCCCACCATGTCCAGGTTCATCATCGCCGTCACACCCGCCAGCTCCGCGGCATGGGCGCGCACGTATTCCCTCGAGCCGATCAGACCCATCTCCTCCGCCGCGAACAGGACAACACGCACCGTCCTCCGTGGACGCCGCGGCCCGCTCGCCAGCGCCTGAACGGCTGTCATCAACGCCAGCACGCCGGTGCCGTTGTCCACGGCGCCGTCCCCCACATCCCAAGAATCGAGGTGCGCCCCCAGCAGGAAGACTTCCCCCGCCGTCCGCGGGTCGCTGCCGCGCAGTTCGCCCACCACGTTGGCCGCGGTGCCCGGCCGCGTTTCGGCCGTCACGTTGAGGTTCAGCATGAGCGGTCCGGCGGCGACCTGTCTGCGAAGCCACAGCCCATCCTCGTGCGACAGGGCGAGGAGCGGCAGCGGCGCCGGTGGCTCGGCGACGGGGGCGACCCGGGCCTGGGGCAGGCGGCCGGGTTCGAACGAGATCCGCAACAGCGCGACCGCACCTGCCTTCGACGCGAGCCGGACCAGCTCGGGGCTCAGGAGGTCGGTGAGCAGAGCCGTTCCCTGGGCGCGCCCGCCCAACGCGGCGACGGCGGTCGTGTCGCCCCGCCCGATGTCGATCACCTGGACCGAATCGGCCCGCGCGCCGGGCGAGTAGCCGTAGGCCAGGGCGGCGATCTTGCGGTGTTGCAGCGCGGCCGGAACGACGACGCGGACCTCGGCCGTGCCGCGCCGCCAGACCGGTAACCGCACCACCTCGTACCACACCGAGTCGAAGCCGATGCCGCGCAGCCAGCCGGCGGCCCACGCCTCGGCCCGGTTGCCCGCCGGCGTGCCCGGCAACCGGCCACCGATCGTGTCGAGCAGGCCGGCGGCCATGACCGGCAGGTCCGGCGATTCGAGCGTCGCCTCGACAAGCCAGGCGAAAGCGCTGTCCGGTTCCTGCGGTCCGAGCGCAGTCGCCGGGTTCTGCCACAGCCGCGGCCGTCCCGCGACCGTGACCAGACAGAGCGCCGCCGTGAGGCCCAACCACGCCAAGCCCCCAAAACGACGAGAGGGCCCAGTGGGCCCTCGGTTCAATCGTCGCACGCCACTCTCCCGACGCCGCTCAGTCCCACTCGTCTCGGCGGGGCCGCCGCTCGAAAGCCTCGCGGTCCTCGTCGTCCTCGTACTCCTCGAACTCTTCGTCGTCTTCCTCCTCGTCTTCCTCCTCGTCTTCAAACTCGTCGACGAAGTCGAGGTCTTCCTCTTCGTCGCTGTCGTCCAAGTCCAGGTCTTCTTCGTCGTCGTCCCGAAGCGAGAAGTAGTCGTCTGGGTCGATCGGACGACCGTATTTCGCGCTCATCATCCCTCCTCCTGAGGATTGCACCGACGAGGATCGGTCTGAATTAGTGCCCCGCTGGCGGTTCAGGCGGCCCACAACGCGCCAACTTCCAGCGACCCACCCTTCCAAAACCGCCTAATAATAGGGCTCGTCGGGCTTGTCAAGCATTTGTTTTTCGACGGAACAGCGTGGGGGGCCGGACCCGCCTCGCAGGCGTTCCTGCACCTGTCCCCCGCCCGACACGCGTGATATGTTAGGAACGATGATCCACCGACAACTTACTGCCGTCTCCCTGGCCGTTCTGGTGGGACTCTTGCCCTCCGCCTGCAAGGCGCCGCAAGCGTTCGGCGATCGCAACGTCATCATCGTCCGCGCCGACCGCGCGCTCTGGGGACAGGTCGATTCGCTGGTCATGAACAGCCTCGAGCGTCGAGTGTTTACGACGCGCCCCGAGCGAACCTTCGAGGTCACCTTCGTCGCCGCGGACGATACGCTTTGGGAAGAGCTGCGCCTCTGGCAACAGGTCTTGGTCCTGGGCACACAAGACGACGCGCTGGTGGACCGTCTGGTCGATCGGGCCGACGACTCCGGGGTGCAGGCACCCGCGATCGTACAGGTCAAAGATGTGTGGGCCCGGGCCCAGCGGGTCACGGTCCTGCTGCTTCCCGCCGAGGGCGCGGCGGTCGCGGTCGGCGCCCTGCTGCCGGAGCTTTTCACCCGGCTGATAACGCAGTACGACGAGTGGGTAGTTGAGCGCATGTACACGAGCGGGCTCAACGAGGCGCTGATCGACAGCCTGACTCGAGCCGGGTTCACGCTGCAGCTTCCCAACGTCTACCTGCACACACACAGCGACTCGATCTTCCGCTTTGGAAACCCGTACCGTCAGGGCGACAGCGACCTGCTCCGTTCGGTGCTGGTGACCTGGCGCAGCGGCGCGACGGGAGCCACGCGAGAGTCGCTGCGAGTTTGGCGAGATGAGATCGGCGGCAGGCAGTATTCGCCGAGCCAGATGGTACTGGAGGACGGATTACGGGCCGACTCGATCAGGGTAGGCGGCCTTGCGGCCGTCGAGCTGCGCGGCGTGTGGCAGGACAACGCCGACTTCCCGGCCGCCGGACCGTTCATCGCGCGGGCCATCGCCTGCCCCGCTCAGGACCGCACCTATTATATGGACGCGTGGCTGTTCGCACCGTCAACGGACAAGTACCCGTACCTCCGCCAGCTGGAGATCGTGCTCGACTCGTTCCGCTGTGACGTGTCGGGTCAGCCGGTCTCGAGCTCGGGAGGCGCGGCGGGCCGATAGCCGACATGTCTTTTGTCCACCTTCACACTCACAGCGAATACTCCCTGCTGGACGGTGCGAACAAGCTCGAGGCGCTGGTCGAGCGCGCCGCCCAGCTCGACATGCCCGCCCTCGCCCTCACGGATCACGGCAACCTCCACGGTGCGTGGCGCTTCCACGAGATCGCCCGCGCCCGCGGCGTCAAGCCGATCATCGGCTGCGAGGCGTACGTCGCGTTCGGTGACCGCCGATCCAAGGAACGACCGGCGAACGCCCCGGCCGAGTACTCGCACCTCGTCCTGCTGGCGCGCGACCTCGAGGGCTACAGGAATCTGGTCAAGCTCGTCTCGATCGGGCACGTCGAGGGTTTCTATCGTCGGCCCCGCATCGATCGCGCGACGCTGGAACAGCACGCCCGCGGGCTGGTCTGTCTCTCGGCCTGCATGTCGGGCGAGTTGGCGCTTTATCTGCTGCAGGACCAGTACGAAAAGGCGCGCCAAGCCGCCGAGTGGCACGCCCGCACCTTCGGTGAAGGTCACTACTGGCTCGAGCTGCAAAATCACGGCATCCCCGATGAGACGAAGGTGCGGCAGGGCGTCTGCGAGCTGGCGGCCGAGCTGGGGCTGCCGCTGGTGGCCACGAACGACGCCCACTACCTGAACCGCGAAGACGCGGACGCCCACGACATCCTGCTCTGCATCGGCACGGGGAAAGACCGGGACGATCCGAAGCGGCTGCGCTTCGACGGCCAGGAGAGCTACTTCAAGTCGCCGGCGGAGATGCGCGAGGCGTTTCCCGATCATCCCGAAGCGATCGACAACACGCTACGGGTCGCCGAGCTCTGCAACGTCGAGTTCGAGCAGAAGGTCTTCCTCCCCGAGTTTCCGCGGCCCGAGGGTTACGAATCGGAGGACCGGCTGCTGCGCGAGCTGGCCGAGGACGGAGCGCGCGAGCGCTACGGCGATCCGCTGCCGCTGGAGGTTCGCGAGCGGCTCGACTACGAGCTGGATGCGATCACCCGCACCGGATACAGCGGCTACTTCCTGATCGTCTGGGATTTCATCCGCGCGGCTCGCGAAGCAGGCATCCCGGTCGGGCCCGGCCGCGGATCCGCCGCCGGCTCGCTGGTCGCCTACGCGCTGCGCATCACCGACATCGACCCGCTGCGCTTCGGTCTGCTGTTCGAGCGTTTCCTCAACCCCGACCGCGTGTCGCCGCCCGACATCGACGTGGACTTCTGTTACGAGCGGCGCGGCGAGGTGATCGACTACGTGAGGTCGAAATACGGCCGCGACTCGGTCGGGCAGATCGTGACTTTCGGGACGATGCAGGCACGGGCCGTGGTCCGCGACGTCGGTCGCACCCTGGGCTTCACGCCGGCTGAGACGGACCGGATCGCCAAGCTCATCCCGAGCACGCCCGGCTACTCCATCACCGTGCGCGAGGCGGTCGAGCGCGTCGAGGAGCTGAAGGCGCTCTACAAAGAGGAGCCGCGTTACAAGGAGCTGCTCGACTACGCCGCCACGCTGGAAGGACTCGCCCGTCACACCTCGGTGCACGCGGCCGGCGTCGTCATCGCTCCCGGGCCTTTGGCCGATTACGTGCCCGTCATGACCGCGACCACCCGCGGCGGCGGCAGCCCGCCTGAGAACGGCGACCTGTTCATCACCCAGTACGACATGCAGAGCCTGGAAAAGGCCGGGATGCTGAAGTTCGACTTCCTCGGCCTGCGCACGCTCACCGTGATCGAGGATGCCATGACATCGATCCGGGAGCGTCATGGGGTCGAGATCGACTGGGACGAGCTGGGCCTCGAAGACCCCGAGGTGTACGAGATGCTGGCCGCCGGAGTGACGAGCGGCGTCTTCCAGTTCGAGTCGAGCCTCGCCACCGACAAGCTGCGGGCCATGCGCTGCGACCGGTTCGACGACCTGATCGCCGTCAACGCGCTCATCCGTCCGGGCCCGCTCGACTCGGGGATGACCGACGTCTACATCCGGCGCAAGCGGGGCGGCGAAGCGGTCAGCTACCCGCACGACAGCCTCTCGACGGTCCTCGAGCCGACCTACGGCGTCATCACCTATCAGGAACAGGTGATGCAGGTCGCCGCGAAGATGGCCGGCTTCAGCCTGGCCGAGGCCGATGTGCTGCGCAAGGCGGTAGGGAAGAAAGATCCCGGTCTCATCCGCCAGGAGCTGGATCGCTTCATCGAGCGTACGCAGGATCACGACATCCGCCGCCGCGAGGCCGAGCACGTCGCCTCGCTGCTCGAGACGTTCGGGCGCTACGGCTTCCCCAAGGCGCACTCGACGGCCTACGCGGTGATCTCCTACCGAACCGCCTGGCTCAAGCGGCACTTCGCGCCGGAGTTCATGGCGGCGCTGCTCTCATCGGAGATCGGCAACACCGACCGCGTCGTCGGCTACATCAACGAGTGCCGGGCGCTGGGCCTGGAGGTGCTGCCGCCGCACGTCAACGAGTCCGGCTACAAGTTCACCGTGGTGAGCGACACGAGCATCCGCTTCGGGTTGGGCGCGATCCGTGGCGTGGGCCGCTCCGCCATCGACTCCATCATTCAGGCCCGCCAGCAGGACGGCCCGTTCACCTCGCTCTTCGACTTCTGCAGCCGGGTCGACCAGCGGCTCAACAACAGGCGGGTCGTCGAAGCGCTGATCGGCGCCGGCGCGCTGGACGGGCTCGGCACGCGCGCCGCTCTGGCCGAAGGCCTCGAGGCGACGCTCCGCGAGGCACAGCTCCAGCAGCGCGAGCGCGAGCTGGGCCAGGTCAGCCTGTTCGGCGACGACCTGTACGGCGGCACGAACGCGCAGGAGGGGGGCGGGGCGCCGGCGCTGCCCGACGTGCCAGAGTGGTCGGAGGCGGAAAAGCTGGCGCGCGAGAAGGAGCTGGTCGGCTTCTTCGTGTCGGGCCACCCGCTCGACTCGCACCGTGACCTGGTCGCGCTTTACAGTGAGCGCGCTAACACGAGCAACCTGCGGGAGCGACGGGACCGTAAGATCGAGCTCGCCTGCGTCGTCACCGAGATCACGCGCCGCATCTCACGTCGGGACGGCTCCGAGTGGGCGCGCCTGACGCTCGAGGACTATCACGGCACCGCCGCCGCCCTGGCCTTTCGTGAATCGTGGTCCAAGCATCGTGACTCGCTGGAGCCCGGACGACCTCTGCTTGTGCGTGGCACCGTGTCGGGTCGTGAACGCGACGAGGCCGACCCGCCCATCTTCGTCGATGAGATCGTGCCGCTCGATAGCGTCTACGCCAGCGGGTGCGTCGCCATTCGCCTCGAACTGAGCCACGCCGGCGAGCTGGACGACGCCCGGCTTCGGGAGGCCATCCACATCGCCCGGGCGTACCCGGGACCGGCGGCCCTGCAGGTCGTGCTGACGAACGGCGACGACGAACCTTCGCGACTCCGTTCGCGGGCCCTTTCGGTGACGCCGGGGCCCGAGGCTTTGGACAAGCTGCGGGCGGCGCTGGGCGCGGATCGGGTGCGCCTGGTCGAGGTGCCCGGCCAGCCGTAATCCCGGTCACTTGCCGGAGGTCAACCCTAGAGCCTCTATTCATGTTCTCGACGTTCGGCTATTTTTGTAAGCTCTGCTGCGTTAGGCGTGGCCCAGGCGATGAACGGCGAAAATGGCGACGCATCAGGACTTAGAGCGCTCGATCGAGCAGACGATGGCACAGATCGGCTTGCTGAAAGAGCTGGCCAGCGCAAGGGGGCTCGACGTGGAAGCTGAGCTGAAGAAACTCGAAGCTCGGCTGGAGGAGCTTCGCACCGAGACGTTGAAGTCGCTCACAGCGATGGAGCGGGTGCAGATCGCACGGCACCCCCAGCGCCCGCACGCGCTCGACATGATCGAGCGCATCTTCACCGACTTCATCGAGCTGCACGGTGATCGCGGCTTTCGCGATGACCCGGCGGTGGTCGGCGGCTGGGCCCGGCTGAACGGCGATTCGGTGATGGTCATCGCTCAGCAGAAGGGCCGGAACACCAAGGAGAATTTGAAGCGCAACTTCGCGATGATGCACCCGGAAGGTTACCGCAAAGCGCTCCGGCTGATGCGGCAGGCGGAAAAGTATCGGCGGCCCGTCATCACGCTCATCGACACGCCCGCCGCTTATCCGGGTATCGGCGCCGAGGAGCGCGGGCAGGCGGAAGCGATCGCCCGCAACCTCCTGGACATGTCGCTGCTCGAGACGCCCACCCTGGCCGCGGTGATCGGTGAGGGCGGGAGCGGCGGAGCGCTGGGCCTGAGCGTCACCGATCGCATCATCATGCTCGAGTACGCGATCTACTCCGTGATCTCGCCGGAAGGGTGCGCCTCGATTCTCTGGAAGGAGAACACCGAGGAAGCCCGCGCCAAGGCGGCGGCCGCGCTCAAGCTGACGGCACCCGACCTCTACAAGCTGGGCGTGATCGACGAAGTCGTCCGCGAGCCGGAGGGCGGCGCGCACGATGAGTGGGATCGTGCGGCGGAACTTCTGAAGGAAGCGCTGGAACGTCATCTGGCCGAGTTGCGCGCGACGCCGCTCGAGCAGTTGTTGGAGAAGCGCTACGAGAAGTACCGCAAGATGGGAGCGTGGGCGGAGTGATCGAGCGGGCCGCTCACGAAGAGCCGAAACCGGTCCAGCCACCGAAGCCGCTGGGCGGCGCCCCATCCGGTATCATCCGCAAAGGCCCGGCGCCCAACTTCGTCGAGGTGCGCTTCAAGGGCAAACGCCGCGACTTTTTCGCCGTTCACATCTCGCCACCGCTCTCGCCCAGGGAGTTCGTGGTCGTCGAGGCCGATCGCGGCCAGGACCTGGGCGTGGTCAGCGCCGCCGGCGAGCTGGCGAAGAAGAAGTGCGAGGCGTGTGAGGGGTGCAGCCAGAACGCACTGCCCGGCAAGCGCGTGCTCCGGCGCGCCGCCCCCGTCGACGTGGAGCGGGCGCTCGGCCTGCGCGATGAGGAGGGGCGCGTGCGCCGCGAGGTGCGCCAGATGGTGCTGGAGCACGCCCTGAAGATGAAGGTCAGTGACGCTGAATGGCAGTGGGACCGCAACAAGCTGATCATCTACTTCACAGCGGAGAAACGGGTCGACTTCCGTGCCCTGGTCCGCAGCCTCGCCAAGCGGTACCGCACGCGGATCGAACTGAAGCAGATCGGCGTACGTGACGAGGCGAAGCGGCTGGACGGCGTGGGCCGTTGTGGGCGCGAGCTTTGCTCATCCAACTGGTTGCCCGAGCTGAAGCCGGTGACGTTGCAGCTGGCGAAAGACCAGAACCTCTCACTCAATCCCTCGCAGATCTCCGGAGCCTGCGGTCGGCTGATGTGCTCGCTTCGCTATGAGCACGACTTTTACGTGCAGGCGCGCAAGCGATTCCCGAAACAGGGGCGGGAGGTGCGGACCCTTCAGGGATCCGAGACGGTAGAATCCGTCAACATCTTCGGGAGTCGCGTGACGCTGAAGACCGCGACGGGCGCCCTGCGCACGCTCACGCTCGATGAGCTGAAGCGGGAGACGGCAGAAGCCCGTAAGAGCGCTCGGAGAAACTGAGAGGTTCGTACCGTTGTCCAGGTTCTACATCACGACAGCCATCGATTACTCGAACGGCGACCCGCACCTCGGGCACGCCTTCGAGAAGATCGGCGCCGACGTCATCGCCCGGTACCGGCGGCTCTGCGGCGACGACGTCCACTTCGTCATCGGGATGGACGAGCATTCACAGACGATCTTGCAGCCCGCCGCCGATGCCGGCCTCAGCCCGCAGGCCTGGGTGGACAAGATGGCCACGGTGTTCTCGGAGGCCTACGACCGCCTGGGGATCGGCAACGACGACTTCATCCGGACCACCGAGCCACGGCACGCCCGCGCCGTCGTCGAGCTGGTCGAGCGGACGAAGAAGGCCGGCTACATCTTCGAGGGCACCTACGAAGGCTACTACTGCGAGCGCTGCGAGACCTTCAAGCAGGAGAAGGACCTGGTCGACGGCCGCTGCCCGGAGCACCCCGACCGCGAGATCGGCTGGACGCGCGAGGACAATTACTTCTTCAAGCTCTCGGCTTTTCGCGACCCCTTGCTGCGTCACCTCGACGAGCACCCCGAGTTCGTAGAGCCCGAGATCCGGCGCAACGAGATCCGCAACGTCCTGGAGGAAGGGCTGCAGGACATCTCGGTCTCGCGGCCTCAGCGTGAATGGGGCATCCCCTTCCCCGGCGACCCCGACCACGCCGTCTACGTCTGGTACGACGCGCTGATCAACTACCTGTCGGCCGTCGGCTTTCCCGACCCGGGTCACCAGGAATGGTGGCCTGCGCAACTCCACGTGATCGGCAAGGGCATCACGCGGCACCACTGCATTATCTGGCCCGCGATGCTGATGGCCGCCGGGGTCGAGCTGCCCCGCACCGTCTGGGCCCACGGCTACATCAACTGGCAGGGGCGCAAGCTGTCGAAGTCCGCCGGCGCGCCGGTCAGTCTGGAAGGCGCCATCGAGCGCCACGGACCCGACCCGCTGCGCTATTACCTCCTTCGCGAAGTGCCCTGGAACGCCGACGGTGATTTTTCCTGGCCGCGCTTCGACGACATCTACAACGCCGAGCTGGCCAACGACTTCGGCAACCTGGCCAACCGCGTCCTCGCCATGATCCACAAGTACCGCGGCGCAGAGGTCCCGGCGGGCGCCGAGACCCGGCTCGACCGCCAGGCCGAGGAGGCGTGCGACCGCTATCGGGAGGCGATGGATGCCTACCTGCTCCATCAGGGCGCGACCGCCGCGATGGAGCTGGCGGGCGCCGCAAACGTGTACATCGAGGAGGAGGCGCCCTGGAAGCTGGCCAAGGAGTCCGACCGCGCCGGCGACCTCGACGCCGTGCTGGGCAGCCTGGCCCGCTCACTCGGCCGGCTCGCCACGCTGCTCAGCCCCTTCATGCCCCGCAAGAGCCGGGAGCTTTGGAGCGCGCTGGGACGCGACGGCGACGTCGCGCCGCTGAGCGACCTGGGCAACCTCGATCTCGCGGGCGCCCAGGTAGAACGCCAAGCCGTGCTGTTCCCCAAGCTTGAAGCCTGAGACCGTCCGACCCGCGCTCGACGTCGCCGCCTTGGCACGGGCGCGACCGAGCGGGCCCGGCTTGCTCGCCGCACTCGCCCTGCTGCTGGCCGGCTGCGCGCCCAGCGTGACCCGCGGACCGGCGCCCCCAGAGCCCGAGGCCCCCGAGGCCCCGGCCGAAGCGGTCGAAGCCGAGCCGCCGGCGCTCGTGCCGGCGCCAGCCGACACGCCCGCCGCCGCTCAGCCGGAGAGCGAAGACACGGCCACCGTCCCCGCTTTGGACCTCGTGCGCGTCTGCGCCGGCGGCGACGTGATGCTCGGCAACAACCTCGACACCCTCTGGGCCCGAGCCGCCGGCGCCCGTCTCGGCCGGCCCGTTCCGGCATTCCCAGACCCCGACGGCTTGCTCGCGCCGCTCGCACCCCTGGTGGCGGATGCCGACCTGGTGCTCCTCAACATCGAAGCGGCGATCGGTGACGGCGACGCGCCGTCGAAGTGCCGGCCGGGCTCGACGACCTGCTACGCCTTCCGTCAGCCCCCCACCGTCGCCGGCGCCCTGGCCCGCCTGGCTCCCGGCGCCGCGGTCGTTGGGAACGTGGCCAACAACCACGCCATGGACGCGGGGATCGACGGCTTCCACTCCACCGCACAGCACCTGAGAGCGGCCTGGGTGGCCGTCACCGGCGCGGATACACTGCCGACCCTCGTCCTCCTCGGCCCACGGCCCGACACCGTCGCCGTGATCGGATTCAGCACTTTCCGTGCGGGACCCGACGCCCGCGACCTCGATGCCGTCCGCCGACACGTGGCCCGGGCGTTCGCCCGCTATCGACGCGTCGTGGTGAGCGTGCACATGGGAGCGGAAGGTCGCGACGCCCAGCGCACTCCTCGGCAGACCGAGATCTTCCTCGGTGAAGACCGCGGCAACCCCGTCGCCTTTGCACGCGTGGCCGTCGAGTCCGGCGCCGCGTTGGTCGTTGGTCACGGTCCGCATGTCCTCCGCGCCCTGGAGCGCCGCGGCGACGCGCTCATCTTCTACTCGCTCGGAAATCTGGTGACGTACGGACCGTTCAACATGACCGAGCCGCTCAACCGCGGTGCGATCGCCTGCGCCGCCATCGACGCCGCCGGACGTGTCGATCGCGCCCTTGTACATTCCACGATTCAGCGGCCGCCGGGCCGAGCCGAACCCGACCCGTCACGCCGCGGAGCCGAGCTGATCGACGGCCTCTCGCAGCTCGATTTTCCGGAGTCGCCGGCCCGGGTCGAGGCCGACGGCACCGTCCGCTGGCGAAGCCGTTAACTGTAAGCCAGACTTCGACCTGTAGCCGTCGGGGCGGTCACAAATTCGCTCGACGGTGAAAACTTTACCGAGCCCGATCCGGGTACTGTCAAAAGGGCGGTCGAGCTAATTCCCGCGCCTAAATACGCTTAGGTCTCCCCGTCTCACGTAGGAACAAACCTTGCACACCGTAAGTGCTGGCGGTGTCGCTTGACACCCGAACTACTTGGCATTAGAGTAGCGCCGCCCCTCCTCCACCGTTGATGCAGTCGCCAGTATTTCGCGCTTAAGCGCCGGGCACTCGGCTGTGCGCGTCGGTGGACAAGCCTTAAAGCCGAAGGACCTCGCGACCCGAGGGCGAATGGAGCGAAACCGCTTTACGTTCCTCATCATAGCCGACCCTGCACGGCCGGCGCATACCTTCCAGGTTTCCCAACGCCTGGTGCGGGCGGCTCTGGGCGGGCTCACCGGTTTGGTTCTTTTCATCCTCTTCGCATCCGGCGCCTTGATGCTCAAGCTGGCCGATCTGTCGCAAGCGTCGAAGCTCGAGCGCCAGAACCAACTGCTGGTCGCGGATGTGGCGCGGATGCGTGAAACGGTGGCGAGCCTGACCGAGTCGATCGACGCGATCTCCGAGCGCGAGCAGCGCTTCCGTTTGCTCGCCGGGCTTCCCGAGCTCGACCCGGAGGTACGGCAGGTGGGTATCGGCGGTCCGGGAACCGGCTCGATCGAGGGCGAGCCGCTGCTGGAGATGGACGCGGAGTTGGGCGGCCAGGTCTATTCGACGACCACGGACCTGACGCGCCTTCTGCGCCAGTCGAATCTGCTGAAAGTCAGCCTGGGCGAGGCGGCGCGTAAGATGGAGACGCACCGGGAGCGTCTGGCCGGCTACCCATCGATCGATCCCACCAACGGCTGGCTGAGCTCGACCTACAGCCGCAGCCGCTGGCATCCGCTGTTGAATGTGCGGCGGCCCCACGAAGGCATCGATCTCTCCGCCATGCCCGGAGCCGCCGTGGTGTCGACCGCGGACGGCCAGGTCACTTTCGCCGGTTGGCGTCCGGGCTTCGGGTGGACGGTGGAAATCGACCACGGCAACGGGCTCAAGACCCGTTACGCGCACAATCAGAAGAACTTGAAGGTGCGGGTGGGTGATCGGGTTCGGCGGGGCGATACGATCGCCCACGTCGGGAGCAGCGGATTGGCGAAAGGCCCGCACGTCCACTACGAGATCTTGCTGAACGGGCGGGCGGTGGATCCGGAGAATTACCGGCTCCACGAAGTGATCGTGGAATAGCCGCGCACCTGCGGGTAACGGGCGCGGCGGCGGGCGTCAGAGCGGGACTTCAACCCGCTCTTTTTTTGGCCCCACCAGAATGCGGTCGCCCTCGACCTTCACCATGTACACCCGTATCGGCACCTTGACCGGGCCGCCGGCCGGCTCGCCCGTCCGTATGTCGAATTGGCCGCCGTGCCAGGGGCAATTGAGGGTGCAGCGATCGTCGCCGACCGAACCCTCGCTCAGCGACGCACGCCCATGGGTACAGCGGTCGCTCACCGCGTGCACCTCGCCCCCGACATTGAACAGCGCGATGGCCTCGGCTCCGCTGTAGACCCGCTTCGAGGTCCCGGGTGGCAGTTCGCTCAAGCGGGCCACGACCGTGAAGCCCTGGGCGTCGCGCTCGAGCGACCGCGCCATCTCGGCCACCGAGGCGCCGCCCAGGGAATCGAGCGCATCCCATATCGACATCTGGATGCAGGTGAAGATCGGAGTGTCCTGCAGCGTGTAGGCCGAGGCGCCGCTCTCGCGCAGCTCCATCACCAGCTCGAGAAACTCGCCTGGATCATCGCCTTCGAACGCGACCATGAACTCCTGATCGTCGAGCCCGAACGAGTAGGATGTGTTGATGCGAATTGTCGGATACTTGCGGCCGACACGAACGTGCTCGTTCATCATCTCCTGCCGCTGGTCGAACGGCAGCTTGTACCAGGCTCGCGTTTTGACGAAGGGGTAGAGAAACAGGTACTTCGAGTCCTGCGGACTCACCCGGATTTGATCGCCAACCTCCGGGTCATCCGGAAACTCGTAGATCGAACGCTTTGTCATCGCCAGATAGCTGTACGGCGTCGTCAGGTACGCGCCGATCCTCGTGGAGAAGATCGACGTCTCCAGCGCCTGCAGCGTCTCCATCGCCTCAGTCGCCTGCCACAGCATCAGGTCGACATCGCCCCGCGTACCCATGAGGCTGTAAGAGCGGAGCAGCGCGCGCCCCTGAAAGCCGCGGAGTGTCTGGGCGAACTCGACCTTGTGCTCGATCTGCCTTTCCGCGCTCAGCCGTCGCCACGCCGGGTCGAGCTTGAAAAACAGGTACCGAACCAGCTGTCCTCTCTCCTTCTGACTCGACATCGCCATCCTCTCTTGAGTGCGAGCGACGGCCGGCGGCCGCATCGCCGCACGGCCCCGCACACGCCCGCGCTCCGTCTCGTTTCACGAAAGCCCTGTCTTGTTAACCCGTCAGGGGGGCCTGAGGTTCGCCTTGAAACCCGGCCGCCGGGCCACGCGTAGTGAGGCCGGGCAGAGTTACTTCGAACAAAGACAGGGTACACACAGTGAGAATCGGGGCACTACTCGGCGTCATCATCACGTTCTACGAGGGACTCATCATCCTGCGGGCGATCGTCTCCTGGTTCGCCGAGCCTCACTCGACCCACCCGGTCGTCGAGACGTTGAAAAAGCTGACCGACCCGGTGCTCGAACCGGTACGCAGTGTTCTGCCGGTGACGGGGGGTGTCGATCTCTCGCCCCTCATCGTTCTCATCGGTCTCGAGCTGGTCAAACGCATCCTGATCTGACCTGCTCCAGCAGCGGCGGCGCGCCTGGCCCGAAGCTCAGTCGCCGGGCGTTACGTCGAACAGATCGAGCCGCCGAGCACCCACCACCTTGGCCGTGACCAGCTGCGGAAACTCTGCGATGTAGGAGTTGTACTGGCTCGCCGCCTCGTTGTAGCGGCGACCCGCCTGTTGAATCCGCTCCTCAGTCCCGGCCAGCTGCGAACGCAGCACCTGGAAACCCGGATCCTCGTCCAGGCCTCGATACCGGCGCGCCGAATCCAGAAGCTCGTCGAGTGCTGAGGTCAGCGCGACGCACGTCTCGCGCATCCGCGCCAGGTTGCCCGCCTCCACGGCAGCGGCCAACGCGATGCGTGCGTCGGCCACCCGGGCGATGACGCTATCGGTCGCGCCGCCGTATTCCTGGACCGTCTCCAGCAGACTGGGCACCAGCTCCGCCTTGCGCTGAAGCTGAACCTCGATCTCGTTGCGGGCCACGCCGGCCTGCTCCTCCAGCTGCTGCATGTCTCGATATCCGCAAGCCGCCGCCTGCAGCGCCGCGACCAGCACCAGCACGCGTGCCCCCAGCCCCGCCGGTCCGCGCGTGCGGAGAGGCCGACGGCGCGCTCGGCCGGCCGTGCCCGTGCCGGCCGGCTCGATCCCTGGTGAGGTCAGTGCCATGCGGATGCCCGGTGCCCTTGCCCCACGGCCCGGCGCACGTTTTCGAGTCCGCGCGCGGCCCGACCGAGGTTCTTGAAAAGTCCCGAAATCCTGCCTACGTTTGCCCCGATTCAGCGGTTCATCACTTTAATCTGGGAGAGCTCAATGAACAAGCATTGGGTCCTGGCGCTTGCTGCGTGCGTCGTGTTCACGGCGTGCAGCCGATCGACCCAACTGGCCATCCGCGCCGTCTCCGAGGGTCAAGGCGAGACGGAAATGGGGCTGGCTCAGCTGCAAATCCGGTTGCTGCCCTACGACCGTGATTCGCTCTTCGCGGCCCTCACCGCCCAATACGGCGAGCCCGAGCCCCAGCCACCGGCGGATCTGCTGAGCCTGCGCGACTCCATCTCGGTGGCGCAGGAGCGTTGGCGGACGGCGGAGGCCGATTGGAACGAACAGCGCTCCGAGCTTGAAGCGCTGTCGGAGCGGATGAAGGCGATGAGCCGGACCAGCCGCGAGTACGCACAGGCGTTCCGGCGGTTCGACCAGCTCGATGGTCAGCTCCGGCGACTGGACCGTGAGAAGACTCGCTTCTTTGAGCGCTTCACGGAACTGCAGAGCGCCTACCGGGCCAAGGCCGATTCGTTCAACGCCGTCGTGTTGGGCTGGGGTGACGAGGCGTTCGAGACCTTTAACGAGATCGTGGACAGTCTGCTCGAGGCGCGCGGTGTAGAGGAGCTGTACGACACGACCGACGCCAGCGGCTGGGCTTACGTCGTTGTACCGCGAGGACAGTGGTGGGCCCACACTCGCTACGAGCTTCCCTTCGAGGAGTTGTACTGGAACGTTCCCTACCGGTCCGATGGGGGCGCCGACACGCTGGTGCTCAATAAGTCGAACGCGGAATTGCGCCCCATCTTTTGAGCCTGTGGGGCCGCGGGAGGCCGAGAGCCGCCCGCGGCCCCCGAGGCTGTGATGATCCAACCACAGGCCCTACAACTCGAAACACGCGACGGCGTCGCGGTGCTCACCTTCGACAGGCCCGACTCGAAGGTGAACCTGCTGACCCGAGCCGTCATGCTTCATCTCGACCAGCTGCTCGCCGAGGTCGAGGGCGCGGCGCGGCGCGGTGAGCATCGCGCCTTGCTCATCCGCAGCGCGAAGCAGGGAAACTTCATCGCCGGCGCCGACATCGATGAGCTGGCGGCCCTCGAAGACGCCGGAACCGCGACCGAGATCTCGCGTCGCGGCCAACAGATCTTTCTGCGACTCGAGAACCTTCCCATTCCTACGCTGGCGGCCATCGCCGGGAATTGTGTGGGCGGTGGGTTGGAGCTGATCCTCGCTTGTGACCACCGCGTAGCCGCCGACGACCCGGGCACGCGCCTCGGTTTGCCCGAGACTCGCCTCGGCATCCTACCGGGTCTCGGCGGCACCGTGCGCCTGCCGCGCCTCATCGGCATCCAGCCGGCCCTCGACCTCATCCTCACCGGCCGACTGGTGAGCGCCGAGCGCGCCGCCAAACTGGGCCTGGTCGACCGAATCGCCCCGGCTCAGAACTTCGAGGAAGAAACCGCCCGGCTCGCCGCAGCGCTGGCCGCCGGTCAACACCCGCTGCGTAGGCGCCAGCCGTCGGCGCTCTCCCGACTCATCAAAGAAGGGGCGCCGGCTCGCTGGCTGATCCGTCGAATGAGCCGGAAACGAGTGCTCGCCCGCACGCGCGGACACTACCCCGCCCTGCCCGCCGCTCTCGACGTGACGGTGCGCGGGCTGGGCCTCTCTCCCGATCGCGCGCAAGAGGTGGAGGCGGAGGCGTTCGGCAGGCTGGCGATCAGCCCCGAGTGCAAGAACCTGATCCACGTGTTCAGGATCACCGAGGCCGCCCGCAAGAAGGCGCCGGCCGGAACGGCGCGGCCGGTGAGGCGTGCCGCGGTGATCGGCGCGGGCGTGATGGGCGCCGGAATCGCCGAGCTTCTCGCCTACCAGAGCGTGCCCGTCCAGGTGGTCGATGTCGACGAGCCGCGGGTTCAGGCGGGAGTGAAACGGGCGCGTGGGCTACTTGAGAAAGCGGCCGAGCGGGCCGATTGGCCAAAGCGCGACTTGCAGCAGCGCGTCGGCTACCTCATCGGCGCGACGGGCTACCACGGCTTCGAGACGGTGGACCTGGCGGTGGAAGCGGTTCTCGAAAACGTGGAAACGAAGCGCGAGGTGTTCGCCAACCTCGAAAAGCATCTGCCTGAGGACGCCGTGATCGCCACCAACACCTCTGCACTCTCCGTCTCTCGGCTGCAGGAGGGGCTGCGCCGTCCCCAGCGCGTTTGCGGGCTGCACTTCTTCAACCCGCCCCACCGCATGCCGCTGGTCGAGCTGGTCCGAGGCGAAAGGACATCGGACGACACGCTGGCCACCGCGTTTGCGTTAGCGGTCCAACTCGGCAAGACGCCGGTCCGGGTCCGCGACGCCCCGGGCTTCGTGGTGAACCGCGTGCTTGCCGCCTACCTGACCGAGGCCGGCTTCCTGCTGCAGGAGGGGATGAAGGTCCAGGCCATCGACCGGCTGATGTCGCGCTTCGGCATGCCGATGGGACCGCTACGGCTTCTCGACGAGATCGGTCTGGACGTGGTCGCCGAGGTCAGCCGCACCCTGGTGTCCGGGCTCGGGGAGCGTTTCACTCCGGCCCCGGCGGTGGAGCAGGTCGTGGCCCGGGGCTTCCCGGGCAAGAAAGGCGGACGCGGCTTTTACCGGTACGCCGATTCCCGGGCCCGGGGTGTCGATCCGGAGGTCGAGCGGCTGCTGGCCGAGGCTGGCGACGGGACGCCTCCGAAGCCGGAGGAAGCGGAAGGGAGGCTGATCTTCACGATGGTCAACGAGGCGGTGCGGATCCTGGACGACGGGGTCGCCGACTCACCGGCCGACCTCGATGTCGCCATGATCATGGGGACCGGCTTCCCACCGTTTCGGGGCGGGTTGCTGCGCTACGCCGACTCGGTGGGCGTCGACCGGATCGCCGACCGCCTGAGGACGTGGGCCGAAGCAGTCGGCCCGCGGCTGGAACCGGCCCCCGGCCTTGTATCCCGCAAGTCGTTTTACGACTGACGTCTGTGCCGCGACTCCACGCGCACCGCCATGCCACGCGTCGAGATCCATTACCGCCGCCCCCCTGACCGTCTCGACGTATTCGTCCAGCAACTGGTCGTCGATCGAGCCGACTGCAAGATCACACTGCACGATCCGGCGACGCTCGACGCCGAGCTGCGCGTGGACGATCAGGTCATCTATGAGCCCGGCGCAGCCATCGTCTGGTTCGTCTTTCCCGGCGGCTGGTACGATGTCGGCCGCTTCCACCTGAGGGACGGGACGTTCACGGGCTTCTACGTGAACCTGATCACGCCGGTGGAGATCCAGGGTCACGTCTGGACGATGCACGACCTCTGCCTGGANNTTCGGATCCTCGATCAGGACGAGTTCGATGAAGCGGTGGACCACCGGTGGATCGATCGCGCCACGGCGCAGCGGGCTCGAGAGACGCTCGATCGTCTGGCCGCCGCGGTGCGTGAAGGCCGCTGGCCGCCGGCCGTCGTGGCCGAGCACGACCTCGAGCGCGTCCGCGCCCTGGCCCGCGCGGGCCCCTGAGCCCCTCGATTGCTTGGGGCCGCTGGCTTGCGGGGTCCGCCCCCGTTCTGCATGGTGCTTCCTGTGATCGACGAGCCCAACACGGAATTCTTCCGCCTGCAAAAAGCTCTTGCCGGGCGCTACTCGATCGAGCGCGAACTGGGCCGTGGTGGGATGGGCATCGTTTATCTCGCCCGCGAGGTGAGCCTGGACCGTCCTGTCGCGCTCAAGTTGCTACCGCCCGCCTTCGCCAGCCAGCCGCACCTTCGTGAGCGCTTTCTCAGTGAGGCCCGCACCGCCGCCAAGCTGTCGCACCCGAACATCGTGCCGATCTACGCCGTTGACGAGGTGGACGAGTTCGTGTTTTTCGCCATGGCCTACATCGACGGAGAGACGCTGGGCGAGCGGATCCGCAGGCGCGGGCCACGGCCCCCGTCCGAGGTCGCCCGCATACTTCGCGAGGTGGCGTGGGCGCTCGGTTACGCCCACGGTCAGGGCGTGGTCCACCGCGATGTGAAGCCGGACAACATACTGCTCGAATCGGGCACGGGCCGAGCGCTGGTGGCCGACTTCGGCATCGCCAGCGTGGCCCGGGATGTTGGGGACTCGCACGATCCTTCCCGGGTCGCGGGCACGGCCGAATTCATGAGTCCGGAACAGGCTCGAGGAGAGCCGGTGGGCGCGGCCAGCGATATCTACTCGCTCGGCGTCGTCGGGTACTACGCCGTTTCCGGCAAATTTCCTTTCGAAGCCTCAACGCCCGCGGCGCTGCTCGCCAAGCACATCGCAGAGCCACCTCCGCCGTTGGCCAAAGTGACGAGAGACGTGCCGGGAAAGCTCGCGCGTGCGATCGACCGCTGTCTGGTCAAAGCACCGGACCAGCGCTTCGCCAGCGACGCGGAGCTAGCGGAAGCCGTCGGTCAGCTGCTCGACGAGCACCGGGACTTACCTGTGGCGCTGCGTGTCTTCGTCAAGCGCAGCGCTCGGTTCAGCGGCGCCGGCACCCTGATCTACCTCTGGTTCCTCGGCATCGTATCGGCGACGGTCGGCAACAGCGTACCCCCGGAGTTGGGCACCGTCGCCGGGCTGGGCACTTTCATCGGTGGCGTGACCGTCGTCCCCCTGGCGATCCTCATGCGTCGGGCCCGCCGCTTGATCGAGTCCGGCTATGGGCGGGACGACGTGGTGGCGGCCCTGAAGGTCGAGGTCGACCGGGCGAGGGAGGAGGGAGCCTTCGAGTTCGGGCACGGGCCCTCGCGCTACGAGCGGGTCGTGCGCTACATCGCGGCCGGCGGCCTGGGCGTCGGCGTTCTCTCGAGCGTCGCCGCCGCATTCATTCCCGGACCCACGCCCGACTTCTTGGCCATGACGATCGGGATGTCGCTGACCATCGGCGGCGGCGCTGGTGTGCTGGCAGCCCTGCGCTTGCAGCGTCGACGCGATCTTGACAGCGAGCTCTGGCACCGCTTCTGGCGTTCACGCCTGGGGCGCTGGGTCTTTCGTCTCGCCTCGCTGGGGCGAAAGGGCATCCCGAGCGCCGCCTCGGCGACGCACCGGCCGACGGAACAGGCCATCGGCCTGGCGGCCGACCGCCTGTTCGACGAGCTTCCCCGACCGATGCGCCGCGTCCTCAGCGATCTACCCGACGTCGTCGGCAAGCTGCAGGCCGATGCTCAGAACATGCGGCGCCGGGTGGAGGAGCTGGACGCCGTCATCGCGAAGCTGGGGTCCGATCGCAGCAGCCGCGCACTGGCGGAGGCGGCCGCGGCCAGCGCCCGCGCGAGCGTGATCGAGGAGCGCCAGCGGCTGGACGACGAGCTGCACCTAGCTCGCAACGCCACCCAGCAACGGTTGGCGGACGCCGTCGCGGCGCTCGAGACGATCAGGCTCGGGCTTCTGCGCATGCAAGCGGGTGCCGGCAGTGTCGAGAGCCTCACCGGTGACCTGGCCGCCGCTCGCGAAGTGGCCGAGGACATCGGACGTCTTCTCGAAGGACAACGTGAGGTCGAGTCGCTCTTGAAGGTCGAAAGAAAGGGACCGAAGTCTTGATCAGTCACTTAGCGCAGTGGTTGTGCGCGATTCTATTGCTCCTGGCGGGTGGCACCCTCCAGACGACGCTCGCGCAGGATGATTATCGGTCGCTCGGCTCGCCCAACGCGCGGGCGGAGATGGTCGTCTACTCGGACTTCGAGTGTCCGTACTGCCGGAACTTCGCTCTCGCCGCGCAGCCGGGGCTGCTCGCCGAATTCGTCGACACGGGTCTCTTGCACTTCCACTTCGTCCCCTTCCCGCTCGCCGGCATACACCCGAACGCGGTGGCCACGGCCAAGGCCGCGCACTGCGCCGGACTCGCCGGCAAGTTCTGGCCCTACCACGACTATCTGTTCGTGCGCCAACCCGAATGGGCCGGCGCCCCGAGGCCCGACTCTCTCTGGATCGAATACGCGGCCAACCTGGGGCTCGATGCGGATACCTTTTCGACCTGCATGGCTTCGCCCGCCACGCACGCAGCCGTGGAAGCCGACCTGCGTCAGGGGCTCGCCGCCGGCGTGACCGGCACGCCCACCGTCGTCTTGGCCGGCCGATCCATCGCCGGTTTCGACTCGTACGCCCGCCTGAGAGAGCGTATCCTCGCGGCCGTCGCAACCGAGCGGCCGTGATGCCGCCGGCCCACGAAAGACGGCAGCGCGCGCGATGACGACTCTCGAGCTTCTCACCGTTCTCGGCTGGGTCGCGGCGTTAGGGCTGAGCCCTTACGCCGCCCTCGCGCTTCCGGGCATCGCCGCCTGGCTCGGCTTGCTCACCCTGCCCTCAGCACTGAGCGGGATCGCCACGCCCATGGTCTGGGGGACGCTGCTGATCCTGGTCGTCGTCGACGGAGCGCTCTCTCACTTCCGCCTGGCGGATCTCGTCTGGACCGCGCTGAACGGAATCGTCAAACCGCTGGCGGCGGTCCTGCTTGGGGCCGCAGCCGCCGCAGACGCCGCCCCGGCAACGATCTGGGCCGTGGCGCTCCCCGGCGGCCTGGCCGCTTTCATCGTTCATGTCGCGGTGGCGGCCGTCCGAACCGCCTGCCGCACCGCCGGGCCCGCACCCGCCCAGGTCGGCTTCACGTCCGTCCGCCTGGCCGCGGCGGCTATCCTGGGCCTGCTCGCCCCGGCCGCCCCAGCGTTCACCGGTGTGGCCGGCGCTCTTCTCGTCGCCGCGCCGCTTCCCTGGCTGCCCCGCCTCTGGGGCGCGGCCAGATTGCCCCACCTGGCCGTCATCGCCGTCCTGACCGCGCCAAACCGCCCGCACGACTGGGAGGTCGGCCTCGACAAGCTTCCCCGCCATGTCCGGCTGTCGATAGCCTCCAAGCCGACCACGACCAGCGGCCCGGTTCGATCAGCGCCGGCGACGCTGGCGCGCCTCGGCAGCCGCTGGCCGTACCTGAAAGGGCGGATCGTTCTCTTGCCGAACGGGTCGTCGATCTTCGCCTACCGGCGCGGCCTCAGAGCAGCCGAGGTGGAGCTGCAGGCCGGAGAAGGCCGGGCCGATCACGGGCTGCTGATCGAAACGATCGAGGTTGTGGCGGAGGGGGGGCCGTCGGCGCTGTGCATGGGCCCGGGTTCGCCGCCCGGGCCCGCCATTCTGGCAGCATTGGGTGGCGCCGGTCGAGGCTAGGGGCCGGGAACAATCGTACCCTCTCCGAGTGTACTACCAGCCGTACCCAAAAAAGGCCCCGGATTGCGGTGTGTTTAGAGGTGATTCGCCTTATTTTCGGGGTTTACGGATCCTGGGGTCGGTGTTAAAATAAACGGTCTTGCTTACCAACGGCTTGAGGTCGTCCGTTTCCGCCACTGGTAGCTTTAGGGGCGGGCAGAGTGGCGTGGGGCATGGCGCTCGGGCGTGCCATTGCATCTTCGGCGAGACCACGGCGCGGGTCTCGCCCTTTTTAACTTCAAGCCCATCCTCTTTCGGCAGGGTCGCACCGGAGTGAGCATGTATTTCAGCTCCAAGGCTTTAGACTCATTCGATCAGTACCTCCACGACGTCGAGAAGTATCCCCTCATCGAGGACGCGGCGACGGAGCGCGAGATCGCCCGGCGGGCCCGAGCGGGTGACCGGAGGGCGGCCGAGCGGCTGGTGACGGCGAACCTGCGGTTCGTCATC
>JABAOD010001318.1_pt1 | contig 23496 bp, 20 predicted proteins | sample 7062151 | NCBI WGS metagenome assembly JABAOD01 (sample SAMN14538626, study PRJNA623070) | marine sediment metagenome | biome: marine biome [ENVO:00000428]; feature: marine pelagic biome [ENVO:01000023]; material: deep marine sediment [ENVO:00002113] | place: India: Gulf of Khambhat ... | reverse complement strand
CATCACCCGACAGGCGCTTGTCGAAAAACAATCGCTTTCCGAGCTCCGCTTTCAGAATGTTGGTTTTAAGCTCAGGCAGCGGTCCGATATCGGCTGCCGTTCCGGTCATGCTGAAAAACATCAGGCTTAAACCGGAAAGAGCCATTATCAGCCGGCCAGGCTTGGTGAGGTTGGGACCCATAATGATACCTCCTTCAATAACTAGACCCCGTCGAATACGGAGCGCCATTAAAATCAATCTATTTATTGCATGAATTGCGCCAATCCTCTGAAATCTTAGAAAAGGCTCTTTATTTCAATTACTTATGAAGGATATTCGAGAATTGGTTCAGGTCTCGCGAGTGTATGAATCTTTCAATTCCAGATTCATTGAACCCAGGGATTGATCGAATTATTCAATGCCCGGGAAGGAGGCTCTAACGCGTGCTCGCGGATTGGACTCGAGGCAGGGACCGGCAGATCAGGTCGACGATTGCACGGTTGGTCGCCGATCCTGCGCTGTGAGGAAAATGGGCTTCAAGAGGTTAGTAGCGTTTTCGACGGCAGCCCGTATCAGGAAGTCGATTGGCCGATTTTGGTTGAGCAGGGCCCCGTGTGGTCAGGGCTGCCGATGGGATCTAAGGTAAGGTGGCGTTACTGCAGTGAATTCAGGTAGTCGATCAAATCAGTGAGTTGCTCTTCAGAGATTTCATTTTTCCGGCATAGAGATCTTGGCGCTCGCTTCTTTTTCATTCTTTCTTTCAATTCGAGAGTTTCTGCATGATCGGACTTCCAGGTTGCCTGCGGGTCTGTCAAAAACTGTCGCAACCACTCTTCGCTGTGGCGTTCGCTCACGCCTTTCAATCCCGGGCCAACCATTTTCCGCTCATCGATATAATGACAGCTGTTACAGCCGCCGCCGTTGATATCGCTGAAATAGGCTTCCCCTCTCGAGGTATCTGCCAGCACAGGGGTACCGATGGCGAAAATTGCCAACCCTAAAACACCGCTACGAATCAATGAAGACTCCATTTTTATCTCTATGATGTCGGCTAACCCAATTATCGACATTTACCAAGGTTACCCAGCGAAGAGTTATAGCACCCGGGATCCGGTGCAACAACATATAAACCTGAGGGTTATCGGCACAGTATCTCGGGTGCCGGTGACGCCAGCTTATTGTTCAGTCGTGAAAACCGTAAGTCTGTTGGAATGCGCGGGACATGAAACTCCTGTGCCGCAGGTTGCGTCGGCTATGGCTGAGCAGAGACGAAGCGAAGACCAAAAATACCAGTAACAACAGCTGGTGATCATGCGTGAGAAACGGTAACAGGCCGATGAGTCCAAGCTTGACCAGAACACTGATGCCGCGAACCTCGAATAGCGCGATACAGCTGCCGTAGAGGTCGATCGCAAAAATGCCCAGTCCGGAAAGCAGGGTGCCGATCAACCAGGGGGTTAGCGTCGACACGTCCTGTCCGAAAACGATTCCACCGACCAGCGGACACAAAAACGCAATATGGGCAGCCCGCAGAATATTCAGTACCCAGTGTCGGTACGGAAAAATTCGCAAGGTTGCCGGAAACATTAGACTGCGTATTCTATCGGGTATGAGTTCCTCGACCGGTGGCGTGGCCGGTAGGTTCTGAACACTGATTTTCGATGTGGTCGATGGCATGACTTTCCTCTCAAGCGAACAACTCGCTGTACGGAATAAACTTCACGTTGTCACCGGCGGCGATGAGCTGATCGACGGCCTGAACCGCAAATCCGTTACTCCAGCTCGCGGCCGATAGTGCGCCGCTGGATTGATTGTCGTGCAGGCTCGCACTCATCAGCCCGTTGTCGGCAATATCGAGACGCGCACGCAAGTACTCCTGGCGTTTGGCCGGAAAATTGCGGCTGAAATTGGCCTGCACCGTGAGCGCCATAGGTAACAGCCCGTCGGCACAGCCCTGGCAGCGAAGCAGATAGGGCCGCGCGACCATGGCGAATGTGACAAACACCGCGGCCGGGTTGCCGGGCAAGCCGAAAAACGGCTTTCCCAATACATTGCCGAAGGCCAGGGGTTTACCCGGTTTAATCGCCAGGCGCCACAGCTGCAGCTCACCAAGTCGATCGACGCAAGCCTTGACGTGATCTTCCTCGCCGACCGAGACACCACCGGTAGTTATCACGCAATTGGCGAGCTCGGCGGCCTTTCGCAACGCCGTTTCGGTGGCATTCGGATCGTCCGGGATGATGCCCATATCCACGCATTCCATACCCATAGCGTCGATTAAACCCGCCAGCGTGAAGCGATTGGAATTATAAATGTGCCCGTCGGGACAGGCCTGACCCGGTTCGACGATTTCATCGCCGGTAGACAGTATTGCGAGTCGCAGGCGCCGATATACCTCGACTTCGGCCATGCCGACCGATGCCAGTAAACCGAGATCCTGCGGTAGCAATTTGTGACCTTGCCGAAGAATCGTCGAGCCCGCGGTAATGTCCAGTCCTTTCTCGCGAACGTGATCGCCGCACGTCACATTGGCCGGAAATTCGACAGCTCGATCGCAGTCGATGCCGTCGACGTCGGTACCTGCCAGGCTGCGGCACTGTTCCTGCATCACCACCGTGTCCGCCCCCGGCGGTATTTCGCTACCGGTGAAAATGCGCGCCGCGGTGCCCGGTTTCAGCGGCGAGGGCGTAGCGCCGGCGGGTATCCGCTGACTGACTGGCAGCACCACCCGACCGGCATTACTCGAGTTGGCTTGGGCTATGTCATCGAAACGAATAGCGAATCCGTCCATTGCGCTATTGTTGGCGGGTGGCACATCGATCGTGGCGCGCAGATTTTCGGCTAGCACGCGGCCTAGCGCTTTTGCTACTGGCACTGTTTCGGTTTCGGCCAGAGGCGTTGCCGCCGCCAGCAGATCTTCGACGGCTCGATCGTAAGGCAACAGTTCCGCATGATCGCAGCAGCTCATGGCCGATCTCCGGCACAAGCGGTCGCCAACGGTGCGGGGTCATGTGGACGTGGCATTTCCGCGCTGACTAGCTGTGGTTTGATATTCAGGTGCGGCACGAAATTGCAGGGTCGATGGCGGCTGTCGATTTGCTCGACGATAATTTCGTCCCAGCCGGTGCGGCATGCGTTAGGGGAGCCGGGCATGCAGAAAATCACGGTATTATTAGCGAGGCCGGCGAAGGCACGAGACTGGATGGTTGAAGTCCCTATGTCTTTTACCGATACCTGCCGGAACAGTTCACCGAAGCCGTCGACCTGTCGATCGAACAGCGGTGTCACCGCCTGGGGCGTATTATCACGCTCGGTAAAACCGGTGCCGCCGGTAACTACCACAGCGTGAATATCGTCACGAGCTATCCAGTCCGAGAGCACGGCACGAATCTGGTAAATATCGTCCGGGACCAGGCTGCGTTCGCTTAAACGATGTCCGGATTCCGTTACCCGCTCGGCAAGTAACTGGCCCGAACTATCCTCGGCCAGGCCGCGGCTGTCCGAAACCGTCAGCACGGCCATGTTCAACGGCAGAAATTCCGCCATACCTTTGTGATTCGACATCTCAATCCTCGTTTCAAAATTTAGTTAGAAAACCTTTTTGCGCGTTGTGATCTGACCAGCATCAGCCCGCAAATAAAAAACAGGATAGCGACGGCCAGCGGAATCCCGATGACCCGGACCTGCTTCGTTTCTGGTGGTAACACCAGCCAGTACCAGCTCGTCAACGTATGTTTGGAACCAATCTCGCCGTTACTGCCGTCCCAATTGGCAAAAGAAACTGGAATAAATCGGCCTTCCTCGAAGTCGACGTCGGGTGCCTCGCCGTTGTTTCGCGGCCGCTTGAACATGACTTTCCACTGTCCGTGCCGCCACTGCCCGCCAGCGGTCAAATCGCCGCCGTCGCGGAACGCCAGTGGCTGGTCGGGGCCGTAGGCGTCGATCAAAGCCGAGCGGGGCTCTTGTTCGGGCTCGACGCCGCCAGCGTTCCAGTACCAGATGGTCGTGGGATGGTTTTTGTCCCCGTGCCGGTACAGCGGCTTGACCACCACCGGATCGGTCTCAAAGGCATCCCGTTGCGGAAACTGGAGCGCAAATGCGTCCGGGTGCAGGGTCAGGTCCGAATCCTGGATACCTTCGGAGACCTCCTCCCCAGGACGGCTGTCGGTGCGGTCGTTGACTTCGAGCAGGAAGGCGATGTTTTCGTCGTCATAGACGGCGCGCACGCTGACCGCGTCCGCCAGCGGCGTGAAATGACGTTCGGCTTTGATGATATTCGGCACCAGTCTGAAGGTCACGGCGGGCGCCTGTGCCCAGAGTTCGGAATCGATGTCCTGCGGCAGGGCTTCCATTTTAAGCGCCGTGAGCACGTTGCTTTCGCCCGGCGCCGGATTGGCGTTTTCGCGCAAGGAATAAACGTAGTTCGCGATATGCCAACGATCCTCGAGGCTGATAGGATCTTCGTTACCTTCTTCGACGGCGCGATGCGCCGGCATCGGCGTGCCGGTTATTCCGATCGACAGGCGCTGGTAGATTCGTTCGACGGTTTGCGACCTCGACTTGTCGATATCACTGCCGTTGACCTCGGATACACGGTAGGTCCAGGGTTTGGTCAGGTCGCGCGGCCAGATGCGGTAACCCCAGTCGTCTTCAAGCTGTTTGCCCGAAGTTATATTGCCGCGCCCTGCGTCGCCGTGGCATTCGTGACAGGCGGTCTCGAAAGCAGCCTTGCCTTTTTGCACCGAATCGGCGCTGTATTCGATTTGGCCGGTAACGGGTTCGTTTTCGCTGATGGAAATAAAGTCGGTCTTGGTATAACGGCCTTCATCGTCGAAATCATCGTCGTCGGCATCTTCCGGCGGCCAGGTTGCGGCGAAATCGAAACTTTTGATCACCGGGATCAGACTTTCTATTTGCCTGTCGCTGAGCACAGTGCTCCAGCCCGGCATCGCGGTGCCGTTGAGGCCGTGTTTGATCGTGTCGAAGAGATCCGCGTCGCTCGGCGGCAGCGCTCCCGGTGTAGTCTTGTACTTGAACAGGCCAAGCCCGAAGTCGCGCGGCCTCGGGTAGGTTATATCGGCAACGATACCGTCGCCGAGACCCTCGTCGCCATGACACACGGTGCATCGATGCTGATAGAGTTCCCTGCCTTCCATGCTGGCGCGGCGTTTGACCAGGTCGTCCTTGATCGCGGTGGCGATTTTCGATTTATCCTGGTCCCAGATGCGCGGCACCTGGCCGACGTAATCGTAGAGAAAGATAATGACCTGCCAGACTTCCTCTTCCGAGAGCATCTCGTGCCACACCGGCATGGCCGAATTCCAGGGTGTGCCTTCCCGCGGCAGACCCGGACCGCCGGTGGTGATGCGCCAGAACAGGAAAGCCTCTTCCAGCTGCGCGATGGTGCCTACGTCGCGGAAATTGGCAGGCAGCGGATTGGTAAAACCATCGGCATAAGGTCCGTTGCCGTCGAGCAGATCGCCGTGGCAGTAAAAACAGTTTTCGTAATAAACGTCGCGGCCGGCGAGCACGGTATCGTCATAGGCCTGTATCGCGGCCTCGCGGTCGTCGTCATAGAGCTCGAAAACCTCGGCGCGAAGAGGGTTTTCCAGTTTACCCAGATCGTAACTTTGATCGAAGAGCTTGATACTCGAAGGCGGTGCGGGATGAACCTGACGCAGTTCGACCGGCGCCTCCAGCGTCGGCTTGACGCTCTGGTAGGTGACCCAGCCGATCAGCCCCGGGATCGCAAGCAGGAAAAACCCCCGCAGCAGCGACTTGTTGTCGTCGCGGAGCACCGCCTGCATCGGCGCCAGAAACTCGGCCCAACGGGCATCGTCGAAGGAGAAATACAAAATGACGCCGACGATCGTGATGGCCATGAACTGGATCATCAGCGACTGCGGCATCACCGGCGGAAAGGCGTTGTCGAAGATCAGGTAGGCTGCGACGACGACCAGGATGGCTTGATAAAATGCGGTAATACGCATTTTCAGTTACCCGCCTTTTGCGCGGCCAGGTAGTCGACCATCATTTGCAATTCGCTCACCGTCATCTTGCTGGCGAAATCGGCGGGCATCATGCCCGCGGCGAAACCCTCGGCGATCTCGGCGTTGGGGTCGATGATGCTTTGCCGGATTTGCCCCGGGTCGAGCCGGTCGCCGATCTGATTCAGATCAGGCCCGACCGGGGACTGGCTGCCGGCAACGCTGTGGCAGGCGGTGCAGGCGTATTTGGCCAGCGCGGCCTCGGCGCTGTCGGCGGGGGCCGGTGCCGCGGCCACCGGGGCGGGTGACGCCGCTGGCTCCTCAGCCGGCATTTCGCTCGGTATTTCGACCGTTACCTCGTTGCCGTCTTTGGCCTGCATGTAGGCGATCACGGCATCGATCTCGACCTGGTTCAACAGGATCGGCGCCACGTCGACCGCCGGCATCGGCGACTCGGTATCGTTGGTGCCTTTCTTGCCGTACCCCGCAACCACGAACGCATTCGGCTCCAGCATCGACTCGCGCAAATATCCGGCGACATCGTTGGCGCTGCCCACGTAGCGCTCGTCGTCGAGGCGCTCCAAGGATAATTGCGCCATGTCTAGCTCGAGGATGTCCGGCGCCCGGCCGAGGTTGTTATGGCACAGGGTACAGGTGCCCTTTTCACGAAAAATACGTTCACCGAGGCCGATGAAGCTGTCCATGTCGAGCGCACTCAGATCAATCTCGGTTTCCTCGGGAACCTCGCCCTCAATCTGCGGCAGCATATTGGCGACCAGGGTAAACACCAGGGTCAGCGACAGACTGAATAAAACAACGCGCAGCAGAATCGATCCCTGCTGCGGGCGCCGCCCCTTGCGCCGGCATGGGGTCATGATGCCTGACTCGTGAGCACCGCCGGGCTGTTCTGTTTGCTGTCGCCCAGGGACGCGACCCAGAATATGAACAGCACCAGCAACAGGAATAACACGGTGACTATCGTCATCATGTTACCGGCGTGACCGATTGCCGGAATGTAGTTGTCCGGCGAGTTGTCTTTCATCACCGTGTACACGTGCCAGTGGGTCCGCACCGAAGAGCGCACGTAACCCATCAGCGCCATCAGCCAGGTAAAGGCGACCGGCAGGGCGAACAGCGCATACTGGGAGCGATTGGATACCTTGCCCCACTCGGAGGGCAGCTTTTTCGCGCCCTTGAACATCATGGTATCGATGGTGACTCCGGCGACGATGACGATCAGCGTCGACACGACCTGCATCACGCTGGAGCCGACCTTGTACACCGTATTGGTGAAATAACCGTAATACACCCCGGCAAAAATAATGTTGACGATGGCGACGGCATAAATACAGATCAACAACGCGTTGCCGAAACCGGCCCAGCTGACCTGCACTTCCTTGTCAGCACGGCGGAACAACTGAAACGACAGGAAGGTGAATATCAGCATCAGGTTCACCGCGATGTTTTTCGCCGGCATGATTCCCAGCGGACCCAGTATCCCGTGATGGCTGCCGCCGAGTTGTCTGACTTCAGCGGTGCTCAAAATGATTGTGTGAGGCGTTACCCAGATCAGGAAACACACCACCAGGCCGGCGGCGATATATTTGATCAACCAGGTGTAGCGCTCCGATCCCGGGGTTCGTGACATACCTGCCCACAGGTAATAATTTCCCGCGAGCAGGATCGTGCCGATCAGCACCGCCTGCACGATGAATAGCCAGGCGAGAATACCGCCCATCGCAGTAATACCCATTTGCTGCGAGTAGGCGTAAATTTCGGCCATCAGCCAGTAGCCGGCGAAGGGCAGCGGCAGAAATGCCAGAATCGCGATGAAATTGGCGGTGTAACCCATCCAGTCATAGTGCGCGCGGGCGCGTTGATCGGTCGACGACAGGAACTTGTAGGCGGCATAGGCGCCGATAACCGCTCCGCCGAATGCGATATTGGCGACGAACCGGTGCAGGTTGACCGGGTTCCACAGCGGTCCGCGCATGATTTCCCAGATGCCGCCGGTAACGGCTCCGGTGGAGTCCACTCCGGAAGGTGCCATCATGAAGGTGGCCCAGGCGTTGGCCAGCAGCAGCAGCGTGGTTCCCACCACGTTCAGCATCAAGCCGAGGGTCAGATGAACCCACTTGGCGTTGCCGTAGCGCCAGCGATACCAGCTGTAGTAGTAAAGGTAGAGAAATCCGCTCTCGGCAAAGAACAGGAAAGCGTAAACCAGCACCTGCGAGTCGAACACGTGCATCATGTACGCCATGAATTGCGGATAGAGCAGGAACAGGGCGAACGCCAGCGTACCGCCGAACAACGCCGTTATCGAGTAGGCGGTCATGCTGATCTTCATGAATTCGTGCGCCATGTCGTCGTAACGTTCGTCGCCGGTATAGACGCCGATCCATTCGATCACCAGCACGAACAGCGGCACCGCGAGCACGAAGGCAGCGAAGAACAAGTGCATTTGCGCCACTACCCAAACGATGGAGCGGCTGCTGTAGCCGACGTTCGGGTAATCCTCACGCTGCAGCTTGGGCGCCGCAAACGGCAGGCGGTCTCTCAGGGTTTCTGTTCCGGCAGCGGTTTCGACCGCGGCTTTGGCAGCGTCGCTGGATGCATAGCTTGTACCACTAACGCCAACAGCGACGACCGTTACCGAGAGTAAAAAGAATAGAATCAGCCAGACCAGGGGCAGGTATCGTTTGAAGTTAAATCCCGAAATTGCTGACATTATTGTGCCGGCGTCAAGTCGAGGTTAAGCGGCAGGCCCTGTGCCGACATGATCAGGTGGTTCATGCCGTAGAACAGGCAGATGACGATTATCGCAGCCAGCAACCAGTGCAATAGTGTGTTGTCGGGATTCATCTCAGTGACCCTCGACACCGTGCGGATAAATCACCATCCACCAGAAAAACACCAGTACAGCGACCAGAACGCAGTAGAAGAGTATGGGCCCCCATGTCGCCTGGCTGTCGACCTGAGAGCTGCCGGAAGCGGATTCTTGTTCGTTCATGTCCGTCCTGTCTTTGGTTGTTTGCTAAATCCGGTGGTGCAATTACCTTGCCAGAAATTGCCGGTACCTCTAATTTCGAAGCCTCTGGAAGGCTACTTGATGCGTGAAATCAAAGGATTATTGAACCTTGCAACGGCCAGTTGGTGCGGTTTCGCGGAGCGATAGCGGCCGGGGGAACGGCCTCGGTAAGAAACGAAGTGTTCAAGAAAAATCAGATTGACTGATCAAATCATCCCATTGCGCGATTGAACGATTCGTTCAACACCCACTACAAAAGTTTGCCTATGTAACGAATCGTTCAATTTTACTGCAGTTCGATCCGCCATTCGCAGCTGATGCTGGTAACAATTTGTATCTTATTCAATGACTTATGCGTCTATGTGTCAGATTGGCATTGATTGTGCTGTACCTGTTGGAAGCAACATAGCAAAAACAAACGTGACCAGAGGTTAAACAAAGGTGCTAGCAACTGAAAATGGCCAGAATGATGGCAATACAGCCCTTGCCTGCAAGGACAAGGTGATAAGCAGCCTGCGGCATTTGCTCGATAGCGGTGACGAGGTCGATAAATGTAATGCCAGTCGGGCGCTAGGCTCGATCGGTGCGACCGAGGCCATCGACGACCTGGTGCTGAGACTAGGCGATGAAGACATCGATGTTTGTATCGACGCTGCCGAGGCCCTGGGAAAACTCAGGGCTGAAAAAGTGGTGCCCACGCTGCTCGATTCCCTGCTTAACGATCCCGATGGCGAATTGAAAACGGCGCTGGTCAAAGCGCTGGGGGTAATTGGCGATCCGCGCAGTATCCCGTTATTAATGGAAATTGCCGAACATCCCCCAGAAGAAATGGTACGGGATAGTAACGAAGACTGGGACGATTGGTGGGACATGCAACGCGAGGCCGTCATCGCATTGGGGAACATGAGGGCCGAGCAGGCGACTTCGGTGCTGCAGGCGTTGCTGACCGAAGAAGAAGCGCTCGACATAGAGCAGGATATTCTTAAAGCGCTGGTAAAGATTGGAGTTGCCGGCGAAAAAATCGTGATCCAACAACTGCAGGCATCGGCTGCGTTATCGCGCCGGCGCGCGGCAAACGCACTGGCCTTATCACGAAATTCCGAAACCTTGAAGCCATTAGCCGCGATGCTAAGGGACAGCTCTGAGGAAGTTCGGCTGAGTGCTCTAAATGCACTGGTGGAACGCAAGGCAACAAAGTATCTGGGAGCAATTGAGCTACTGAAGCGTGACCGTTCGGAGAAAGTAAGGCAGGCCGCGATACTGGCCTACGACAGACTCGCTCGCCCGACCGATACCGAGACCGAGGGGACGCCAGCGCCGCGTAGTGATTTGTTGCAGGACCCGGATGCGGAAGTTCGTGCTACCTACCTGAACTCACTGCAGCAAGCGGAAAACCAAATCGACGATGTCGATTTGCAGCAACTGGTATTTACCGCTTTGAGCGATCGTAACGATCAGGTTCTGCAAGCGGCGATTCCGCTGCTGGCGATGCTGCCCGAGCCACGGGAGAGAGAAGCCTTGTTAATCGACCTGATGCAGCGGCCAAAGCTCACATCGCCGCTGCTGCTGACCTGTATTCAGACGTTGACGCAGATGTCGCGCTGGAATGACAGCGTGGCCCAGGCGATGAAACGTTTGATCAGTCACGACGACGGTTCGATCCGGCTGGCGGCACTGCAAGCGCTGATGTCGATGGAGCGGGAAATCGATGCGCTCAAAATGACCGGTCAGGAGAATACGCCGATCGATATCATCGACGAAGCGCTCAACGGTCGTATCGTGCTCGAGGTCGAGGTTGCCGCCGAACCGGTCGAGGCGGATCCGGTGCCCGTGGAGACCGCGGTCGCCGAGACTGCGGCCGCAGAGGATGCGGCGCCGGCGACCTCCACGCTCGAATCGATCATGCAGGACAACCAGCAAGTGCAGGACGCTTTGCGCGAGTCCAATAACACGCCGCAAACCGACGAAGAACACGACGCTGCACTCGCCGAATACAGTGATCTGGTGCAGAAAAATGTCGTGCGCGGCGAATGGCTGTTCGGCAACAAGGAACGGGTTAGTGCAGCGCGCGACGTACCGCGACTGGCGGCCAGAGTGCTGTCGGGCCTGCCGGCTCATCTGAGTGCGCAAAAAACAGCGCGCATCGTAGACAGCCTGTTATCTGCCCTCAATTCCGGTGATGAAAAGCTGCGCTGTGATGCCGCCGACGCGATCGCTCGTATCGCTACCGATAACCCGCGAATTGCTGAAATCGAATACGCCTACGGCGGCCTGGTAACCCAATTCCACAACGAACAGTGGGATCTTAAATTGGCCTGCATGCGGGCATTGGCCGCAATCCGTAACCGCGCGGCGATCCCGATTTTAATGTCCGCGCTCGATCACCAGCGCCCGGCGCTGCGGGTAGAGGCGCTGCATTCGATTACCGAGTTGCTACTGCACGGCAATGCGCCGGTCAAAAATGCGCACATGCCGGAAGAGCCGCCGACGCTGACCGAATGGGTCAACCGGCTAATCGATTGCTTGCGCGACGCCGAGAGCGGAATTCGCTACGCGGCGGTTGCCGACCTCAAAAAGTGTCTTCGCACCGAGGAAATCGCACAGCAGCAGGAACTCACCGATCTCGCCATCGAAAAAATCATCGCTGCGGCCTTTGATAATCAGGGTGGCAGGACGCGTGACATGGCTTTGGTATTGAAGGAAGTTGCGCCCGTTCAGGGGACAGCAAGCCTGCTGCAGTTATTACAAGATTTGTCCGGCAGTTACGACCGGCGTTTCGCGATCGAAATGCTCGAGGAAATTTATCGCACGGCGCCGAAGAGACCGGAATCCGATTCAAACTAAACGACACGGGAGATTAGCGTGATTAGAAAATTATCAACCATTGCGGTGCTGGCCATCTTTTCGGCCATAAGCACCAATTCGATGGCGGCCAAGTACAAGGTCGTCGACGTTGCCGACGGTGGTAGCATCAGTGGCAAGGTCATGTTCGACGGCAGCGACCCCGCACCAGTCACCTTCAAGATATCCAAGGACAATGACGTTTGCGGCAGTGGTAACCGTGAAGTCGACTACGTTCGCGTCAATAACGGCGGGCTGGCCGACGTCGTGGTTTATCTCGACAAAGTGAAACAGGGCAAGGCGTTCAACGACGAAGATAAGGACGCTACGATTTTGCAAGAAGGTTGTGAGTTCAAACCGTACTTGCAGATCATGCATAACGATAACAATGCGGCCATCATCAACGAAGACTCCGTATTGCACAATATTCACACTTACGAAATTATCGGCAGGGCGAAAAAGACGGTGATGAACATCAGCCAGCCCGATAAAGGCACCATCAACAAAAAGGTCAAGCTCAAGCGCGGCGTCGGCATGAAGGTGGAATGCGATGCGCACGACTTCATGCACGGGTTCGTTTTCGTTGCCAAGAATCCGTACTACGCGCGGGTGGCTGATGATGGCAGCTATACGATCGATAACGTCCCGCCCGGCAAGTACAAGGTGATGGCGTTTCACGGCACGCTCGGCGCCAAAAAAGGCTCGGCCGAAGTGTCCGCGGGCGGCAGCCACACCGTCGATTTCACTTTCAAGAAGAAGTGATCCAATAGCGGGACGACCGATAGATGGAACCAAGCCGAAATCCAACTTTCTTTCAACGGCTCACCGGCTTTGACTATTTCGTCTTTGCCGGTGCGTTGATGAATATTCTCGTCGTGGTTTACCTGGTGGGATACTGGTTGATACACGGATAAGGGGATAAAAATGGCATCCGTACTTCAGGCTGAAACGATCGACACGCTACCGCGCTATCGCTCTATCCTGATCGCCGCTGATTCGTCCGATCACTCCAACCAGGCGGAGGCCGTGGCGGTGGGCCTGGCCGGTTTGTGGGGCAGTACGGTCACCGGCACGCATGCCTACGCGGCCAAAATGCACGATATCCGTTTTCGCCAGATGGAAGGCGGTTTGCCCGAGCAGTATCGCGTCGAGCAGGAACTCGAGCACCAGCGCCGCGTGCATGACGACTTGATTACGCGCGGGCTGTCGATCATCACCGACTCCTATCTCGACCAGGTCGAGCAGCGCTGCCGGCAGTCCGAAATCGAGTTTCGCCGGGTATCGCTGGAAGGCAAGAATTACCGCGCGCTGGTCAATGAGATCAAACGCGGCGATTACGATCTGCTGGTGCTGGGCGCGCTCGGCGTCGGCGCGATCGAGGGCAGCCGCGTGGGTACGGTGTGTAACCGGACCGTGCGCCGCAGCGATATCGATACGCTGGTGATCAAGCAGCCCCGGCGTGCGCTCAGCGACGGACCGCTGGTGGTCGCGCTCGACGGCTCGAGAAAGTCCTACCACGCGTTGCGAGTCGGGTTAGCGCTGGCAAAAGAATGGCAGATCGATATCAAGGTCATAGCGACCTTCGATCCTTACTATCATTACGTGGCCTTCAATCGCATTGCCGACGTGCTGTCCGAGGAGGCGGGCAAGGTATTCAAGTTCAAGGAACAGGAAAAACTGCACGAGGAGATCATCGATTCGGGCCTGGCCAAGATTTACCAGGGCCATCTCGAGGTCGCCTCCTCGATCGCCGACGAATATGGTGTGGAAATCGAAACCCGACTGCTCGACGGCAAGGCTTACGACGCAATTCAAAAATATGTCGCCGAGGTCGACGCCTCGTTGCTGCTGATCGGCAAGCTGGGTATTCATGCCGATCCCGAACTGGACATCGGTGGCAATGCCGAGAACCTGCTGCAGCGCGTGGACTGCGCGATCATGCTGTGCATGCAGGAGCATCAGCCGCGCATCGAGGAAATCGCCGCGGCGACCACGTCATGGTCGGTGGAAGCCGAGCAGCGCATGCTACGAGTACCCGACTTCGTGCGCCCGATGGCGCGCATGGCTATCCTGCGATACGCGCAGGACCGGGGCCATACGGTTATTACCGAAAGCATCGTCGAGGCAGCAACCGCTGAACTGATGCCGGGCCACGCGCAGTCGGCCATCGAAGAAATCGTCGATGCCGCGGAGCGTGGCGAGTTGAAAAAATCGGTGACCCAACGGGCCATGATCTGGTCCGATGCCGCCGAAGCCATTTTGCAGGGTATCGATGACGAGTCCCTGCGCGCCAATCTCAAAGGCAGGGCAGAAAAAAAGGCCCGCGCCGATAACACCTGGCATGTAGAAGCCCAGCACATCAATGCCTTTGTGGATGTCGGCGTCTCCACATCCGCCGAATCGAAGCCCGATGAAGCCGCGCTCCATTGGCAGGCCGACGCTATCGCCCGCCTGATGCGCGCGCCCGAGGGATACATGCGAGATCTGGCGAAAAAGGAGATCGAAAACTACGCCGTTGCCAACAAGTTCACCCGGATTACGCTGGAAGTCGCGGAAAAAGGTCTCGAGAAAGCCCGTCAAACGATGCAGCAGCAAATCGAAAGCGGCGAAAAGCCGCAGCCGAAAGCGGGTAAGTGCCCGTTCGCCGGCAAGTTGCTGCAGCAGCCGGAAACCGGAAACGCGGAGATATCGTGGCAGCAAGGCAGCCGCGAAATGCTCGACGGAATTCCCGAGGGTTATTGCCGCAACATGACCGCTAACGCGATCGAGACGATCGCGGCGAAATCGGGCCGCGATACGGTCGATACGGAATTTATCGAAAATATGCTGGCGGTTTTCAAGAAAGGATCGGCGAAGGTTACCGAAAACATGCCCTGGCTTGACGCGGCGCGCGCCAGGCTTAGCGCGGTACCGGACATGGTGCGCGGCATGCTGGTGCAGGAGATCGAGTCCGCCGCCGAGAGGGAGCGGCAGGAGGCGGTAACACCTGAATTCGTCGAGCAGGTTATCGAGCGCTGGCGCGAGGATGGACGGTTCCACCTGGATCCGGCAGATCCGAGAAATCAGGACTGAATCGACGGCAACGCGATGGAGCCGGGCCAGCTACAAATCGTCGCAATCAATCTGACTCGCAGGTGCAATCTCGCTTGCGCACACTGTTATCTCGATGCCGAAACACTGACAAAACCCTCGCCCGACGAACTCAGCACGGACGAGCTCAAGCGTCTGCTGGAGCAAATCGCGAAGGAGCAGCAGCAGTCAATGGTGGTTTTAACCGGCGGTGAGCCTCTGGTCAGACGTGACCTGGAAAAAATATGCGCACACGGACGCGATCTAGGCCTGATGGTCGTAATTGGCAGCAACGGTAGCCTGCTGACCGAACGCCGCGTCAAATCCCTGAAACAATCCGGTGCCATGGGTATCGGTATCAGCCTCGATTCGCTCGATGCCGCTCGCCACGACGAGTTTCGCGGTCAGCCGGGCTGTTGGCAGAAAACCATGACGGGTATCGAAAACTGCAGGAAGCATGGTCTCGATTTCCAAATCCATTTTTCGATCACCGATGACAATCACGACGAAATCGAAGACCTGGTCGCCTTTGCGCAGATGTCCGGTGCCAGGGTAGTCAACTTCTTTTTTATTATCTGCACCGGGCGTGCGGAGTCGGTGGAAAATATTTCGGCGGGCAATTACGAAGCCAGTATCCGTAAAATCATTCGCTGCCAACAGCAATACGACGACTTGATCATCCGTCCGCGCTGTGCACCCTATTTCAAGCGCATCGCCTGGCAAATGGCGCCCGATTCGACCCTCAATCGTATCAGCGGTATGGACGGCGATGGCTGTATTGCCGGCACGCACTATTGCCGGATCACGCCTGAAGGTGATGTCACCGCTTGCCCTTATATCGAGCAGGCGGTGGGGAATATTCGCAATCGGGAATTTAATGACATTTGGCGAAATGCGCCCGATTTTCTTGCCCTGCGTTATCCCGACCTCGGCGGAAAATGCGGGCGCTGTGAATTTCGCAAGCTCTGCGGCGGTTGTCGCGCGCGGCCGCTGGCTGCCGGCGGGCAGCTAATGGGCGAAGATAGCAGTTGCCGCTATCAGCCTCGATCGGCAAAGGTGATCGAACCGGTGGTCGACTTCAATCACATGTCACTGATCTGGTCTGCCGACGCCGACGAAAGACTCGCCCGCATACCGGGTTTCATTCGCGAAATGGTAAAAAAGCGCACCGAATCCTATGTGGTCGATCTCGGGGAAAATCTCGTGACCGTCGAACACATGCAACAATTGATGGCCAGGCGGTTTGGTGGCAGGCCGCCGTGGCAGCGGCCGCAAGTCGGCGAGGATCTGAATGATTAGACACACGGATGTCGTGATTATCGGCGGCGGCGTCTCCGGCCTGGCTACGGCCTGGTGGCTATCGCGGCGCGGTATCGATTCGATCGTGCTCGAACGGAATGCTCGCAGCGGTGGATTGATCGACAGTACCAGAAAGGACGGCTACCTGACTGATCACGCTGCCTCGATGATGCTCAATTTCGATACTTCAGTGCAGCGTTTCATCAACAGCTCGGGATTACTCAGGCGTCGCATCATGCGTAATGAAATCGATACGCGTTACCTGGTGAAACAGGGCCAGCTGGTCGAGGTGCCGCTCAAGATTCGAGGGCTGATGTCGTCGAATCTGTTTTCGAGCAAAACCCGGTTGAAGCTGATGAGTGAAATCTTCAGGCCCGGCCGTCCGCCTCACTGGGAGAGCGCCGCGGATTTTATCCGCCGTCGCCTGGGGCAGGAAATACTCGACCTCGCAATCGATCCTTATGTTTCCGCGGTTTTGGCCTGCGATCCCGAAAAGGCTTGCGCGCGAGCCACCCTGCCGCGTCTTTCCGCGCTGGAGCGGCGTTTCGGCAGCCTGACCATGGGTGTCCTACTGAAGAAACTTTTGCCGGGAGCCAAGGGAATACCCCAACAGGCTTTTACCTTTGACGGCGGTATGAAAACTCTGATCGACATTCTGGCAAAAAACGATTCGAGTGACGTGTTAACGAATCAGCAGGTACTGGCGGTCGAGCCGATCAGAAGCGGCTGGCGCATAACCAGCGAGCATGCCGGCAACGAATATCAGTTTTACGCGCGTCAGGTTGTTTTTTCGACCCCGGCCGATGTAGCCTCGTCACTATTGAAACCGTTATCCCGCGAGCTTTCCGACCTCCTCGCGCAAATTGAGTATGGGCCGATAGCTCAGGTGCATCTCGGTATTGATTACTCCGCTTTTCCCCGATTACCGCGTGGTGGAGGGTTCCTCGTGCCGAGTCGGGAAAACCTGCCGATACGCGGCAGCCTTTGGATCAGCAATCTGATCGGTAATCGCGCGCCGGATAACAAACTGTTGGCAAGCAATTTTATTGGCGGCGCCTGCCAGCCCGGAGCACTGAACAAACCGGACCAGTGGCTCATCGACCAGTCCTTGTCCGCATTACAGAAACTATGCGGGCTCAAGGGAAGCCCGGAAATGATTCGGGTCAACCGTCATCATCAGGGCCTACCGCTTTATCACGGCAGGTACGACATGCTAATGCAGACAATCGAAGATCTCGCTCGGCAAACCAATGGGTTGCATTTTGCCGCTAATTACCTGCAGGGAATTTCGATTCGTGACCGTATTATCCAGGGTCGGCAGGTTGCCGCACGGATCGATCAATCCCTGGCCTCGAGGAATTCGCCGATCGGCGACTTGTCGCGACTTGGTCTGGAGCAGGGTTGCAGCTGAGATGGAAGCGCGTGGTGATAAACTTATACCACCTGAAACGAACGCGCCGACTCGTTTCAATCCATTAAAAATAATTATCCCGGTGTTATTGGCACTGTTGTCTATCTCAGTTATGTCGCAATGGTATGCCAATAACGTCAGTCTACCGCGCTACTGTAAAGATCCCGAAACGGCACTAAGCGCATTACAGGTATTGATCGAAGAAGAGCCCACGATTGATAACGATCAAAGAAGACGATACATGGTTGCGGCCAAACTTCTATTCCTGCACCCGATGCATACCAATGAAAACAAGTCCGACTATATAATGCGTATTCGCGGTCTGATGGCCCAGGAGTGTCATTAGTAAACCATGCTCAGTCACGAAGCCAGTCACCATCTCAGCCAGAACCAGCGGATTTTGCGCCTGAGTCTTTGGTATGCATTGATCGCTACGGCGGTGCTGGTTACCGTAATTGCGGTGCATTACCAGCTCTACGTAACGTCGGAGTCTTCACGCCGCAGCGACAGTGAGTTATTGAATCTGCAATTGGGTAAAACCGCAATCGTAACTGAATTGTCGAATATCCAGGCGGACGTCAATTTTCTTGCGCGCCAGGCCGAGCTCCACGGGTATTTCGATCGACTTGACGATACGAACCTCGAAATCATGGCACGGGATTTTGCTCTGTTTGCGGGCGAAAAAATTGTTTACGACCAGATCAGGTTGCTCGACCGAAGCGGCCAGGAAATTATCCGTGTCAATCACCAGGATGGCCGTGCGGTTATCGTCGAAAAAAGCCAGCTGCAAAATAAGGCGAATCGATATTACTTCACAGAAAGCATGCAGTATCAGCGTAACGAAATTTACATTTCACCGTTCGATTTGAATATCGAACATGGAAAAATCCAGATTCCGATAAAACCGGTTATCCGTTTTGGCGCGCCGGTGTTCGATTCCGCGGGCAACAAGATCGGCGTGTTGATATTGAATTACCTGGGGAATCGGTTGCTCGACAATTTTCGCTCCGCTACCTCGAACGTTGCCGAACATATCATGATCCTCAATCACGAGGGGTACTGGTTGAGTCACCACAATCGGGATCTCGAATGGGGATTCATGCTTGATCACGAACATACGTTTGGCACCGATTTTGAGTCGGAATGGGAAACCATATCGACCTCGCAATCTGGCCAATTCGAAACCGCCAACGGATTGTTTTCCTTTAGCACCGTATACCCCAGTCTCGAGATTAGCGGGGTGGAAAAAGACTTGAATTCCTCGGGGGCAAGGCCCGAGCTTTTTAACCGGCCCTGGAACCTCGTGTCTCATGTTTCGATCGCGGAACTGGAAGCGCTGTCCGCTACGTTCATCAGGAATAACCTGTTGTTTTACCTGCTGCTGTTTTTCATCTTTCTGGTTGCCACGCACATCATCGCCCGCCTGCAGGCGCGCCACCAGATGGCGGAAGTCGAAGTCGAATTCGAACAGCATTTCAGAAGGGTGCTGGAATCGGTCGAACTAAAGGTGCTCGCGATCGATACCCGTGGCACGATTACCTTTTGTAACGATGCGCTACTGAGTTTGCTCGGTTGGCAAAGACACCAGCTCATCGGGCAAAACTGGCTGGAAAAGCTCGTCGCGAGCCACTGCCGCGCGGAATGCCGTGAGCTCTTCGAACAGACTGTTCACGAGGACCTGGAACCGTCCACCCACGAAAGCTGGATGCAGGATCTCTCCGGGAACGAGTATCTGATCCGCTGGCACGATTCCCTTTTACGAGATACTTCCGGCGAACTCATGGGTTTGATTTTCATGGGTGAAGACATAACCCAGGTTCGTGAAAACGAGATCAGGGTGCGGCATTTATCAGAGGCCGTTGAACAAAGTCCGGCATCGGTCGTGCTCACCAATAACCAGGGATTAATCGAATATGTCAATCCGAAATTCGAACGTGTTACCGGTTACAGTCTCGACGAGGTCAAAGGCAAGAATCCACGCATACTCAAATCAGGTGAAACCAGTTCGAGAGATTACTCGAAGCTCTGGTCGAAAATAACGAAAGGGGAAACCTGGCGGGGAATTTTCCACAATCGGAAAAAGAATGGAGATCTTTACTGGGAGTCAGCCTCGATTACCGGTATTCGTAGTCCTGACGGTGAAATTACTCATTTTCTTGCGGTCAAAGAAGACATCACCGAGCAAAAAATGCTCGAGGAACGTTTTCAGCACTGTTTCAACTCGGCCCCGGTCGCGATGGTGATGTCGGACGATAGCGGCAAGATCCTCATGGCGAATGATCAGTTGCTCGACCTGTACGGATATGATCAAGGTGAGCTGATCGGGGAAGATATTCAGAAAATCATTCCCGCCGGGACCGACTCCGAACAGCCGTATGAGCTTACCGGCGGGATCCGTAGTGAAGTTGATTCAATTTCCGCCGGCAGCATGGACTTTCTCGCGGAAAAGAAATCGGGCGAAGTTTTTCCAGTCGAAATTGGATCGAGCACCGCCCCAAGCCTGGAAGGCATGTTGAACATTTCGGCTGTGATTGACCTGACGGCAAGAATCCGGCTGGAAAACGAGCTGCTGCAACGCAACGAGGAAATCAGTCGGAACCGGGCACTAAACAAGGTCGGTCGCATGGCTAACATGATCGCGCATGATCTGCGCAATCCACTGTCGTCGATCAAATTGGGTTTGCAGATTACGCAAAAGCGCCCGACTAACATGACTACCGAAAACGCGACCGAAATCAATCAGATTGCGCTTGAACAGGTCCAGTACATGGAAGACATTCTGGCTGACATGATGAGTTACTCGCGCCCCGATGCGCTCAACCTCGAGTGGGTCGACATAACCAAGGTCATTGAGCACAGCATCAGTATGGTACAGAAGGAGATCGACTCCACGAAAGCGACAATTAACACCTGGTACGAGAAGGGTTTGCCGCTCATCAGTGTCGATGCCCGCAAGTTACAGCAGGTAATTACCAACTTGCTGTCGAATGCGATACAGTCTGCCGAATCACTTGAAGATGTGTCGCCGGTGGTCAATGTTTCGGCCCGAATGAATCTCGGCAACGAAGGCCAGGGAATCAAGATAGTGATAGAGGACAATGGCTGCGGTATTGACGAGGAAGCGGTTGAGGAGTTGTTCGAGCCTTTTTATACGAATCGGACCAAGGGAACGGGATTGGGACTTGCCATTGCCAGGCGATTTGTAGAATTGCAACGAGGTGACTTGCATCTGGAGGCAAGCGACAAGGAAGGCTGTGCGGCAATAGTCAGGTTGAAAATTGACCCAGCGCAATGAATCGGAAGCCAGCCGGTCTAAGATGCTATTAGTTGGTAAATCGAAGAAAAATCAGAAACTTGAAGATACTTTAGGGATATGAGCACGATACTGATAATCGATGACGATGTGGCGATCTGCAGAACCCTGCAGTTGCATTACAGCAGCCAGTCTCACCGCGTCATCACCGCGCATAGTGTGAACGAAGGGCTGTTGTCGGCAGCATCGAACGATGTCGACCTGATCATGCTGGACCTGCAATTACCCGAGAAAAGCGGCCTTGACGGCATCCCCGACTTCAGGGAAGTGGTGCCTGACGTACCGATCATCATGATTACTGCTCACCACGATATGNNTACAGCAGCCAGTCTCACCGCGTGCTTACCGCGCATAGCGTCAACGATGGGCTGTTATCTGCCGCATCGAACGACGTCGATGTGATCATGCTGGACTTACAATTACCCGAAAAGAGCGGGATCGACGGCATTCCAGATTTCAAAGAAGTAGTGCCGGATGTACCGATCATCATGATTACCGCACATCACGATATGGAGTCGACTATTGCCGCGATGAAAAATGGCGCTGACGACTACATCCATAAACCGGTCGATATTAACGAACTGGATCAGGCGGTCGGGCGCGCGTTGATTCGTGCGGATGAACAGGAAACAGATTTCTCAGTCGCCGCAGAAGATCCTTCTCAGGGCAAAAACAAGTACTTGAACATGGCGGGTCATAGTCCTGCCATGCGCGAGATATACAAGACTATCGGTTTGATCGCTGACAAGCCTGTCAACGTTTTAATCATGGGCGAAAGCGGTACTGGCAAGGAACTGGTGGCACGCGCCATTCACGAGTCGAGCGATCTCAAGGAGCAGCCTTATGTCGCGGTTAATTGCGCGGCCCTGGTGGAAACCCTGCTCGAGTCCGATTTGTTCGGCCATGAAAAAGGTGCGTTTACCGGTGCCGTTGGAAAACACCCAGGTAAATTTGCGATGGCTGAAAACGGTACGATATTCCTAGATGAAGTGGGCGAACTTTCGCCGGCGATCCAGGCCAAGCTTTTGCGCGTGTTACAGGAAAAGGAATACACGCCTGTCGGCAGTTCGAGATCTTTCAAAACCAACGCCAGAATAATTGCCGCTACCAATAACGATTTACAGGAGAAAGTTAAACTCGGACTTTTCCGGGAAGACCTGTTTTATCGCCTGCAGGTTGTCAACATCGATATTCCGCCGTTAAGAGAGCGCATGGAAGATTTCATGGATTTGATCGAGGTATTGCTCGGGCGCATCAATCGCGAATTACATAATAATGTAACCCGAGTATCCATGGAGGTCATCAAGGCATTTCATCACTATCACTGGCCCGGGAATATACGAGAGCTGGAGAATGTGCTGACCAAGGCGGTGGCCTTGTCGCCGACGGAAACGATTACGCTCGATCAAATCCCTGATTTCATTGCCGAAAGATCGTCTGACGATAATTATGATGTTTTGCCCGTGAATACCAGTCTCGAGGAAATGGAAAAACACCATGTGCTGCGGGTTCTCAATTCGACCAGGTGGCACAAGGGAGAGACCTGTAAAATTCTCGGCATATCCCGCCCGCGTCTGCGGCGCATCATCAAGCAGCACAACCTGACGGATCCTAATGGTTTCGATTCCGAAGAATCCGAAATTGAGGAATTAGAGGAACCCACGCCGGTACACTAATGCCGGTGAAGGCTTTTCGATTGATTAAGCTGCTTTAACCCGGATTGCTCGTTTGGGGCAGCTTCGGTAACACTGTCCGCACCCCGTGCATTTGTCTAAGTCGATTTCGGGCGATATTCTGGCGCTGGTCAGAACCTCAAAACTAATCGCCGAGTGCATGCATGCTTCAGCGCAAATCCGACATACACCGCCATTGTAATTGGCGCAGTGCTGGGTAATGATTGCTTTCAGAGACCAGGGTTCGTTACCGACATATGCCAAAGTCGATAAACTATTATTTTCGCAACTGTCGACGCATTTAGCGCAGAATGTACAACCGGCGGAAGAAAAATCGACCACGGGGAAACCCTGCTTGTTATGTTTAATTATTTGCTCCGGGCAGTTTTCGAGACAAGCGTCGCAGCGAGTGCACTTTTCGACAAATTGCACTGACGGGATGGCCCAGGGCGGGTGACTTTCGTCCGGATAGGTGGACAACTTCCCGCGTAATAGCTGTCTTCTCGAAATCAAAGGTGCTTTTATCAACCGTCGTCAATAACTTGAATCAACATGATATTTCGGTTTGCGGATTTGGGGATTGATATGCATCAGGGGAACATCGCTATCGAGAGAGAAGTTTGGTTTTGTTGGTACAAATGTTGTTAGATACAAGGCCCAAAAATAAATTATTCCATTAGTTTTTAATGGCTTATGTGTGTAATTCGATTCCGCCCCTGTGCCTGTGCCTGCAAATCGGAAAATCTACCCGACAACGGACGCTCAAATATCCGGTCCGAGAGTCTGAAATTGGCCGTTCTCAGTCCCTGGTTTTGTAGCTTCGAGCGTCTGTTTTTGGAATGTAGATTCACCCAGCTAAATTTATGAGGAGACCAATTTTTTCCAGATTTTTATA
>JABAOD010002078.1_pt1 | contig 23526 bp, 25 predicted proteins | sample 7062151 | NCBI WGS metagenome assembly JABAOD01 (sample SAMN14538626, study PRJNA623070) | marine sediment metagenome | biome: marine biome [ENVO:00000428]; feature: marine pelagic biome [ENVO:01000023]; material: deep marine sediment [ENVO:00002113] | place: India: Gulf of Khambhat ... | reverse complement strand
GTGCACTTTCCACGCGTGGGCTACCGCGTGGAGCGCGCGGTGAGCGCTGCTCTCAAGGAATCAATCGCCTGAACCCCATTTGGTGCGCCAGCGTACTTGGATGAGATTGACGCCTTCGTTGGACTCGTCGTCCTTGATGCCGAGATCTTCGCCGTGCGAGCGATGGCGCCACTGTATATCGAAGTGCTTGCTAATTCGGAACCCCACCGCCGTGCTGAAGTTCAATTTCGTTCCCGCACGGCCACCGCATAGGCGTTCGTCGGATAAGGCCAGTCCGAGCCCGAAGTACCATCGTTTGTAACGCCAGACGGCCTCGCCACCGACCGTCCACATGGAATCGTCACAGTTAGGATCGGCGTATTCGAGGTAGGCCTGGTAGCCGAACTTTTTGTGCTTGGGCCAGATCCCCGTTTCCACAGAGACGGCGCCCATGGGATCGAAGTTGCGGTAGTCGGCGCCGACGGCAACACCCCACCAGCGCTCGCCAGCACCCGCGGATGGCAGCACCACCAGCAACAACAGAGNNACCCGCGGATGGCAGCACCAGCAACAACAGAGTGCCTAAGGTCAACGCAACGAGATAGCGTGCCTGCATGTTCGTTTGTCGTTTTTTCTTAAAGTGCCGTGTCGCGCCTTGGTCTCACGGGCTGCAAACCGACAATAAGCATACCCGCATTGGACCCGGCGCCAGGCCGGGATCGGGTAGATCATTATGCCTGTCTGAACGCGCAGACGTGAAAGGCTGGTCTACTTTCAGATAGTCGACCGGCAAACAATTATCAAGCCGTTGTCTGGAACATGGCAGCGGTTGAAAAGCCACCCGCTAGCGCGCTTTACTCACCGCGTGCCGCCGGTTATGGTGCGGGCTCGCCACCCGTCGGTGAGGAGGGTTCGTTGCTTAATGCACTCTTCAAGCTTCGCGAGCACGGCACTAGTCTGCGTACCGAGTTGCTCGCCGGCATCACGACCTTTCTGACGATGGCTTACATCACCTTCGTGAACCCTGCCATTCTCGCCGATGCCGGGATGGACTTTGGCGCCGTGTTCGTGGCCACTTGTCTGGCTGCGTCCTTCGGTAGTCTGGTGATGGGTTTGTACGCGAACTACCCGATCGCGCTGGCCCCGGGCATGGGACTCAACGCCTTTTTCACTTACGGCGTCGTGCTCGGCCTCGGCCACAGTTGGCAGGTGGCGCTGGGCGCGGTATTCGTCTCCGGCGTGCTGTTCGTGGCTTTGAGTGTGTTGCCGGTGAGGGAGTGGATCATCAACTCCATACCGCGGACACTGAAGATGGCGATATCAGCGGGGATCGGTCTGTTTCTGGCGATCATCGCCTTGAAGAATGCCGGTATTGTGGTCGACAATCCGGCGACATTGCTGACGCTCGGCAACCTCTTGGCACCGAGCGCATTGCTCGCACTGATTGGCTTTTTCGTCATCGTGGCATTGAGTCAGCGCCGCATTCCGGGTGCTGTGGTGATTGGCATCCTGGCTGTTACGGCCGTGGGTGTCGCCTTGGGTGTGTCGCCTTGGAAAGGTCTGACCTCTGTGCCGCCGAACCCTGCGGCGACGCTTTTGCAGCTCGATATCACCGGCGCGCTTGAGCTGAGCCTGATCACCGTCGTACTGACATTTCTGTTTGTTGACCTGTTCGATACGGCCGGGACCTTAATCGGAGTTGCCCACCGAGCGGGCCTGCTCGATCAGCAAGGACGGCTGCCGCGGCTGGGACGGGCCTTGATCGCCGATTCCACCGCCACCGTTTTCGGCGCCGCTGTTGGCACCTCGCCGACGACGAGCTACATCGAAAGCGCCGCCGGTACCCAGGTGGGCGGACGCACGGGACTGACCGCAGTGGTGGTGGGGCTGCTGTTCCTGTTGTGCTTGTTTCTGGCGCCGTTGGCGCAGAGCGTTCCAGGTTATGCCACCGCGCCGGCGTTGCTTTTTGTCGCCTGCCTAATGGCCCGCGGTCTCGCTGAGATCGACTGGGAAGATGTAAGCGAAGCCGCGCCTGCGGTCGTCGCCGCGATCGCCATGCCGCTCACGTTTTCGATCGCGCACGGTATTGGCCTGGGCTTTGTCACGTACGCCACCGTCAAATTACTTAGCGGACGTTACCGCGAATGCTCGCCCGCGGTCACCGTCATCGCCGCCTTGTTTGCCGCGAAGTTCGCTTTTCTTTGAGGGAGTCCGATACAGCCAGCAGAGGGCCGGTTGAAGATTGATCATATTGAAGTCATCCCGCTCGACATGAAGCTCGAGCGGGTTTTCAAGGGCGGCACTTATGAGGTGAGGTCCCGCCCGACCATCGTCACGCGCGTTCACTTGGCCAACGGACTTAGGGGTGAGATCTACGGCGGCGATGAGTTTCATACTCAGGACCAGATCGTCGCACTGATTCGCGACCATTTCGCGCCGATGCTGATGGGCGAGGACGTGCGCGATATAGGCCGCCACTGGGAGCGCATGTTCCATAGCAATATTGATCTGGGTCAGCGCGGTCTGCACCAGCTCAACATGCATCAGCACGGCATTCTCATGCAGGCGATCAGCTGTGTGGACAACGCCTTGTGGGATGCGGTGGGCAAGCTCTACGGGGTGCCCTTATATAAACTGCTGGGCGGTCATCGCGAACGCGTGCCGGTAATTTCCATCGGCGGCTACTACCCACAGCTAGGCGAGGACGCGATTGCCGCGATCGGCGCCGAGATCGAGGCACTGCGCCAAGGCGGTGTTGCCGGCATCAAGATGAAGGTAGGTCGGGCGAGCCTGGAGGAGGATCTGGCGCGTGTGCGCGCGGCCCGGGAAGCAGGTGGCCGGGACTTTGTCATCGCCGTCGATGCCAATCAGGCGTGGTCGCCGAAGGAGGCGATCGCATTTTGCGTCGCGCTGGAACGCGAGCAGTTGAACGTGCGTTGGATGGAAGAACCGGTGGCGTGGTATGACCAGAGCGACGGCCTGCGTTTACTGCAGGCGAAGACCTCGATACCCATCGCCGTTGGCCAGGGCGAGATCTCGGGGCGGGCTTGCCGGGACCTTATTACGAAGGCCGCCGTCAATGTCTTGAATAGCGACTGTACGCTCTGCGGCGGCGTGACCGAGTGGCAGCGCATTGCCTCTATGGCAAGCTTGATGAATGTGGAGATGGCGCATCATGAGGAGCCCCAGATTGCCGTTCATCTAATTGCGGGCAATCGCCATGGCACTTACGTCGAGATATTCCACGATCGCACGCGCGACCCCTTGCTGTGGCAGCTCCCGATCGACTTCCCGCAAATCGAAGATGGCTACCTGAAAGTCCCGCAGCAGCCGGGCATGGGTATCGCTCTGAGCCCGGACGTGATCGAGCGTTATCGAGTCGACTGAGGAGGCTGAGGGAGTGCTGAATGGAGCCCTCTCAAAATCGAAGACGGATGAGCAAGCCATCATGCCCTGGAGGTGACGCGGAGAACGCAAAGGCGCAGAGGGCGCAGAGAATATTCGAAAAAATTAGTACTTTATTGTTTTTCTCTGCGTCAGTTTAGTTTTTCTTTGTCCGCGGGTGCTGCCGGCAACGCATGGATCTCCACGCCCTCTTCGCGCAGCGCCATGAACTCATCGTGCGTGGTCACGCCGCGAATGTTGCGCGCTTCCGTCTCCCCATAATGAATCTTTCTCGCCTCCTCGGGGAATGCGGTGCCGACGTCGGCGAAGTTCTCGCTCACGTAGCGATTAAGCGCCTGCAGCATTTTCTGCTGGTGGCTTGAAGTCTTGGCTGTCGAGCTTGGGCCGGATGGTGACGGCAGTTGGGTCCGGACGTGACTCGCCGTAGGCAGTTTTTCTACCTCGATAGATTCACAGACCGGACAGCTGAGCAGCCCTTCGGCCTTCTGCTGGGTGTAATCCTCAACGTGAGTGAACCACCCCTCGAACTGGTGTCCGGCGCTGCAGTGCAAGTCGTAAACGATCATGGTTAAAGTATCTACTCAAGGGAGAAGAATCGCAATGCGTTGTGAATGGGGGCAAAGTGCAGGGAAATCAAGCGTATTCAGCCACGCGTCCGGGGCTCATTGCGCCCCTGCGATCTGGTGAAAAAGACTCGCTGTGCGTTTATAGAAGCCTTCGGTGTGAAGGGAATCGGCCAGACCCAGTAGCTCGTAGTCGAGATGATGGCAAAGCTCATGCAGGAGTGTTCGCAGAAAGGTCTTGAAGGCGACAACGCGCTTGTAGTGGGCGGTCCGCATCCAGAGCTGAATGACCGCGCGCTTGCGCCCGGATGCTGGCGTATAGAGCCCGTGCAGCTCGCCCCAGTCGTCGGCCGGCCTGACTGCAAGCAGCTCGACGCGTACTGCCGGTACGTGTAGTCGCGCGGTGATGCCGTCGGCCAGCTCCTGGCAGATTCGTTGCGTGAGCGACTTGTGCTCGGACTGCAGGGCCTGCGAAAGTCTCGTCACCAGCGGTTGCAGCGGCCTCGGCTGTGGCAAGCGGATAATGGCGACGGCATCGCTCTCGCGATAAACACGCTTCTGTGTGGTCGAGAGGCGGTGGTAGTAGGCGAATACCATGGCCGACTATGATACGAATGGCGGACAAGTTCGGGAAAGCGGCCCGGCATGCGCAACCGCTCAGCGGCCTTGCACGCTGACAAGGTGTAAGATAGTTCCGAAGGGGTTCCGTCAGCTCGTAAGCAGTGCTTTCTATGGTTTGTAGCACCTCTTTTGCGTTGACAGTGTTGATGGCTTGTTTGGCGTCGTCGGTGCATGCGGCGGAGGCGATACCTAGCGACATGATTGTGATACCGGCGGGTCCATTCACAATGGGCGACGATTCAGGGCCCGGCGATGAGCGCCCGGCGCATCAAGTTGATCTGGCTGCTTACAGGATCGACCGAACACCGGTAACGAACGCACAGTTTGCAGCCTTTCTGGAGACTACCGGTCCGGTCGATACCCGCGGGCGGCGCCTGTTCGATTTCGATGACGCTGACGCGCGTATCCACCGAATCGATGGCAAGTGGATGGCTGATCCGGGTTTTGAGCAACACCCGGTGGTCGAGCCTTCCTGGTTTGGCGCTTATGCGTATTGCGCTTGGCTCGGGCGACGTCTGCCGACGGAGGCCGAGTGGGAAAAAGCCGCACGCGGCGTCGATGGGCGACGTTATCCGTGGGGCAACGAAGCGCCGGACAGGACACGCGCGCAGTTCGCTGCAGGGTGGAATGAGACCGCACCCGTCGGAAGCTTTATCGCCGGCGCGAGCCCCTACGGCGTGCTCGACCTGGCTGGGAATGTGTGGCAGTGGGTCAGTAGCGTCTATGCGCCCTATCCATACGAAGCCCGTGACGGTCGCGAGGATCCAAGGGTTGAGCGTGCGCGCGGCACGCGCGGTGGCGGACACGATTCGCCCGCGGGCGAAATCACAACGACCCAGCGCGGTCGCGATCTGTCGCGCAACCATCGCGTCGGTCATCACAACATCGGCTTTCGCTGTGCGGCTAACGTGAACTGACTGGACAGGCCCTCTATGCATCGTGCCATCCTCATTGTCGTTACAGTCGTACTCGTCCTGTCGCTTGGCTGTGCGCTGGCGGCGATCGCGTCTGGTCTGGGACACAAGTGGGGTTGGTGGGGTTTTCGCGCAGGCTTTAGCTTATTGCGTTGGTCAGCCTACGGTGCGCTGCCGGTCATCGGGCTTGGGCTGGTTGTGGTGATTTTTGCCTGGTTTCGGCAGATGTGGTTCAGCGTAACAGTGGCACTGTTGGGTGTCGCATTCTGTGTCGTCACAGTCGCACTTCCGTGGAGTCATCTGCGACTTGCGCGCTCGCTGCCACCGATTCACGACATCACGACTGACACGGGCGACCCTCCCGAGTTCGTGTCCATTCTTGCGCTGCGCGCCGATGCCCCCAACCCCGCTGTCTATGCCGGCGCGGCCATTGCTGAACAGCAGCAGCGTGCCTATCCTGATTTGAAGCCGCTCAAAGTTGGGCTCTCGCCTGCAGATGTACTTGCGCATGCGGTGGATGTGGGACAATCGATGGGCTGGGAGATTGTCGCAGCGGTGCCATTGGAGGGCCGGCTGGAGGCCACGGCCACGACATTTTGGTTCGGGTTCAAGGACGACGTCGTCGTACGCATTACGCCGAGTGACGGTGGCAGCCGCGTCGATGTGCGTTCTGTCTCGCGCGTGGGTCGCAGTGATGTCGGCGCAAATGCGCGGCGGATCAGGACGTTTCTTAAGAAGCTCGATGCGCGGGTCGAATGGAAATGGCCGCAATGACGTTCTGCGTTGAATCGGAAGGGTAAGATCTCATGTTGTTACAACTTAGCACCTGGCAGGAAGTCGAGGCCTACCTCACACGTTCCAGCGGAATCATCATTCCGATCGGGTCCACAGAACAGCATGGCCCGAATGGTCTGATCGGCACCGATGCGATCTGTCCCGAGACCATTGCCAGGGGCGTGGCTCAAGAGATCGACGTGCTCATTGCGCCCACCCTTAGCATCGGCATGGCGCAGCATCATCTCGGTTTTCCCGGCACGATCACGCTGCGTCCCGGCACGTTGCTGGCGCTGATCCGCGATGTCGTGAATTCGCTCGCCGTGCATGGCTTCGATCGCTTCTACTTTCTGAACGGCCATGGCGGTAACACCGCCACGGTCACGGCTGCATTTTCGGAGATCTATGCGGAGAGTAGCCTCGGCACCGCCGCCGCCGGTAGGCCGGCGCTGCGTTGCAAGCTTGCCAACTGGTGGGTAGGTTCACGCGTCAAGGCGCTTTCGCAAGAACTGTTCGGTGAGGCCGAAGGCAGCCACGCGACACCGGCCGAGGTGTCGCTGAGCTACTTTGCCTACCCCGATGCGGTCAAGAGCGCCGAGATGAACCCGAAGATTGCCCCCAAGGGAGAGTTCCTCGACGCTGCCGATTATAGGCGTCGTTTCCCCGACGGCCGTATCGGCTCCGACCCCTCGCTCGCCAGCATCGGGGCCGGGGAAAAACTGTACAAGGCGGCAGTCGCCGATTGTGTAGAGGACTATCAACGTTTCTCCTCAGCGGCGTAGCCAATTTCAGGATTCCTCTATCTCATTCGTTCTGTTGTCCGCAATTCGCTCGTAAGCCACCTGTAAGAAAATATCGGTGCCCCATCACTTCGGCCAGACAGCGGGCGTAAGTGCGATAATCTCGGTAGGCTGCGGTGGAGGAGTGCCACTCCTATAACCTTTGGCCATACAGGAGAAGCGACCTAATGAACCCGCGTGTTCGCAAGACAAGCGCAATCATCGCGCTAGTGTTAGCAGCTATTGTGCTGGTAGCCCTGACTGGATCGCCTTGGCGTTCCTACGAGGCCACCCGTCTACTGCTCGATCTATCTAAGTTAGGTTCGCCGGTGTCTGAGCATCGCGAGTTGCCGATAATGCGCGCACCGCTGACGTATGGGGTGAACAATCGTTCTTACAGTGCAGACATATACCGGCCATTGGAAGAACCTTCGGCAGGACTCATTCTTCTGCACGGCGCCGCGCCTACAGGTAAAGACGACCCGCGTCTGGTAAACCTTGCTGCAATATTGGCCCGCGCGCGTTTTGTGGTGCTAGTGCCAGATCTTGTGCGCTTACGCAAGCTACAGTTGCGTGCGAGCGCAACGCAGGAAATAGTAGACGCTGTTCGCTACATGGTCTCCTCGCGGGGTCTCATGCCTAATAGCAATGTTGGAATCGTTGCCATTAGTGTGGCCGCTGGCCCCGCGGTCAGGGCCGCTCTGGAGCCGGAAGCCCGTGAGCGCGTGCGTTTTATTCTGGCGATCGGTGGTTACTATGATTTGTTGGCCACGCTAACGTTTTCTACAACTGGGTATTTTCGGGACGAGAAAAAGTGGCGTCAGCAGGAACCAAATGAGATGGGCAAGTGGATATTTGTACTGAGCAATATCGAAGAATTGACCAGCCGGACCGACCGCAAGATTTTTGAAATGATCGCTGAGCGCCAACGGCGTAATGAGCCGATCGAGGTTGATTTGTGTGCTGCGGAAGAAAGGCTGTATCTAAACACACATACACTCGTGCGCATCCTGCAAGAGGCTTACTATCTGCACTGGGCCATGGTGGGGAGCGTCTGGTCTCGGTTGACAGCGCGACGTCCGTACCCTAAGGCCTGGTCCTGATACGCAGCTACATTCCCGCGATGCGGCTGACTGTGGTTAAAGATGAATCTAGTCTTGTACATCCGTGCTGACTGTCATCTGTGCGAGGAGATGCGCGCGGAGCTCGAGCCGTGGCGCTCGAAGCTCGGCTTCGACTTGCAGGTGGTCGATATCAGCAACGACCCGACGCTTGTTACCCGCTACGGTGGCAAAGTGCCGGTGCTGGCGCACGGTGAGCACGAGATCTGCTGCTACTTCCTCGACGAGTCCGCACTGCAGGATTGCCTCAAAAGTCTGTAACTGGAGCTGGACTATCTCGGAAAATAGCGGTGCTGCTGCTTGAAGGCAGAGATATCTCCAATGAGGACAGTCTCGGTGCTATCGAACCCAGCCACTGATGCCCCACCGTGGTTAGTCCCTGCACTGAGCACAACAAGGTGCCGGTGCTGCTTGCCGAGCAGCAGATCCCGGTAATATCGTTCCAACGTTTTCTTGTCTATCCTGCGCACCGCTTGCGCCAGACGTTCACGGGAATCGAATTTGTAGCGCTTGCGGTCGATATCGGTCCAATAGCGGTCCGAGCGCGCCTGTAGGTTTCGGTCCTTTTGCATGATGCGAGTCAGTAAAGCCTGTTTGTGCCTGGCAAAATCATCATCGCTCATGGCGTACAGCAGGTCCGCATAGCCGCTGATGAAGTCATCCACGTTCTTCTTTAATGCTGCCGGGCCGGTGTTGGGTGACTGCACCACAAAGGCGATGCCCGGAACCTCGAGAACGGGTAGTGAGCTGGCAAAGACGACATAGCCGAGCTGTTTTTCAGTACGCAAGTCGTTGTAGAAAGGCGTAGACACGAGCTGTGTCACCAAGGCCGTTTTTGCAAGCGTACTGTAGCGCTTACTTGGTCCCTGTACGTAGACGGTTAGAGCGGAATCCGGATGATCGATGTGCAACATGCGCACGAACTCCTCACCGCTCGGAAGCCTTACAACTTCTCCCGCCGGTACTGCGGTCGGCGTAGCCGAAGCGAGCAAGCGCTGTTGCAGTATGTCCGTAGACTCTAACGCATCCGTTCGATACAGATTGCCGTGCGCCAAAACAACGATGTAGATTCGGCTCAGTAGCTTGGGGACGAATTCCACAAGATCGTCGGCAGTGAGCGATCCCAGGGCCGCGTGGCGTTCCTCCTCCGGCCAATACGGACGCAGCAGGAGCTTGGTGACCTCGGATGTCGTCTGGCGGTAAGGCGTTTCGCGCTCGATGTTCTTAAGATCCCGCGCGAGCTCGTCCTTGGCGATGGCGAAACGCCGCGGGTCGACGACGGGCTTTGCCAGCGCATCTACCACGCGGGAAAGCAAGACTGCCTGCTTGTCGCTATAGCCAGAGATGCGCACGCTGATACCGCGCAGGTGCTTATAGAGCTCGTAGCTCAGGCCGGCCAGGTGCGCCGGGTAGGCGAATTCGTTCAGCTGGTCGTTGACGAGCTTTACATAAAGCTCGGTCAGAGCCGCATGTTTCGGGCTGTCGTTCGCCAGCGGGCTGCGGAGACTGAAGTAGAAATCCGCGCGCGGCACTCGGAAGGTTGTGTCCTGCTTGAACCAAAGCTCTAAACCCGGAGCTTTTTTGATCCGCACAGGTTTAGCCGTCACATCTTTGGGTGCTTTGACTGTCAGGTCGTCCGGCAAGAATATGTTCGGTGCCGGGATAGCGAGCCGAATATCGGCAGCGGGCCGGCGCCACTGTGCGACGAGCGCCGGGCTGATCTGCGTGATCCGGTAAGGTGTGCCGAACCACAACTCCTCGGCGTTAGTCGGCAAACCCTTGGCGTTTACCGTTAACAGCAGATTGTCGGGTCGGAGCTCGTCCAGAAAGAGGCGGATCAGTGCGGGATCGTACCGATCCATCTCGTAGGGCCCTCGCAGCACTTCACTTGCCGGATAGATCTGCAGGTTGGCGGCAAGCATGCTCGCATAACGGATGGCGGACGTTCTTTCCTTGAAGCGAAAGTCGATCTCGGCGATGCGCCGTTGCTCATCGAAGATGCGTTCAGTGATGCCCTGCTCCCGGATGAGGTCGATATACCGGAATAGGTATGAAATGATCTCATTGATATGCTGCAGACCTTCCTCAGTGAGCTCCATGGAAACGGAGAGCGTTGCCTCGCTGACATTACTGATACCTAAGCCCGCGCTCAGGGTTTCCGCCCACCCCTGTTTCTTGAGCAGCGACAGCAGACTGCCCTTGCCTTCGTAACCGAGAAGATTGGCGATGTAGTGCACCGGTTTGCGCCGCCAGTAGTGGATGACCGGCGGGATCGGAAAGGTCATGACCAGCACCCGTCGGTCTTCCAGAGGAACGACGTTCAATCTGGCCGGAAGCGTGCCGGGGGTCAGTAGCGGCTCGCTGGTGTGAAACGGCCTGGCGTTGACATTTCTTATGGCGGAAAACTTTTCCGTGACCCATTGCTTGAGGACCGGCAGCGGTTCCTTCCCGAGCACGACCAGAGTCATGATGTTGGCTGAGTAATGACGCCGATAAAACTCGATCAAGGCCTCACGCAACTTGCGGTCGTGATGGTCGACCAGCGTGCTCAGGCTGCCGATCTGGAAGCGCGAGAACGGGTGGCGTGGATTGGCAGCAGTTTTCCACGCATGGAACAATCGACTGCTATCGTCTTTGCGCCGTGTCTGGTACTCGGAGTCAACAGCATTTCGCTCACGATCGACGTACTGCGGTGTGAACGAAGGGGCAATGAAGAACTGAGCAAAACGATCGAGGGCAGGTTCCAGGTAATTCTTATCGATGTCGAAGAAGTAGTTCGTGTTATCGTCGGACGTGTAGGCATTGTGCCGACCACCGTGCTTGGAAATGAACGCTTGGTACTCTCCCGCCTCGGGGTATTTCTTGGTACCGAGGAACAACATATGCTCGAGAAAATGCGCGAGCCCTTCCCAGCCTTCAGGGTTGCTGCTGCTTCCCACGTAGACATCCAGTGCTGCCGCCGCCTTGTCGGTAGTCGGATCGGAGATAATCAACGCTGTGAGCTGATTGGGAAGGACGAAGCTTTCGTATTGGCGCGGATCGTTCGGGCTCTTGATGACTTCCGCGGCCGCGCTAGCCGGTTCGTGCAGCAGCCAGAGACTGCTGATCAATACTGCTATGAAAAAAGCGCGCCAGCGGGTGTTATTGTGCCGCATCAATATTTCCAGGTCCGTTGTCATGCGCACCCGCATATACCTTGTAGCCAGGCTGGATTCAAGCCGCGGACGGCAAGCCCATTTGTGCATCCACAGGTCACCTCTAAGTGACGTGTAAGCGATCTGTTAGTTCCCTTTGGCACCGGCACTTCTATAATCCTGGCTATAGGGTGTACAGATGATACGACATTATCGGTTGTTGGCGGGTATCTTCTTCGTCATTTCAGTTAGCGCGACGTCCTTAGCCGTAGCGCTTGAGGATCGTGCGTCGCCGGGCAGCCCGGCCGAGCCTGCCACCGCGCACGAGGACGAGACCGAGGAAAGCAAGCCGAAGGATCGTGGCTGGTACATCGGCTTCGGCTTTGGGTTTGCGGACGACAAAGGGCTGGACGATGACGGCGATGGTTTCAAGGTGTACGGCGGCTACCGGTTTAACAGATACATCGCGCTCGAAGGCGCGCTAGTGGGTTTGGGCGATGACCTCGGGCCTATTGACGTCATCAAAGACGGGATCTCGGTACAGGCGGTTGCTACCTGGCCGGTGCGCAAGAAGCTCGGCCTTTTTGCCAAGGCTGGATTCGTTGACTGGGAGGAACGCGCGGGCAGTGGCGAGCTTGAGTGTTTCAGCTTCAGCGGTGGATTCACCTGTTTCGAGGAAGAAGACAAGATCGACGACGGCACCGGTGCCGTCTATGGTCTCGGCCTGGACTACCACTTTGGCCGGCGCTGGAGTTTTCGTGCGGAAGCCGAGCGTTTCGTTGATGTGGGGGAAGGCGACATAGATATGATATCGATCAGCTCGCTATTCAGGTTCTAAGCTGCGGCTGCACGGGTCTCTGTGCTGGTTCCCAGCTAAGGTGAGCGATAGTCCTGTTCACGGGTGATGAGGCGGCTTACCACAGTCTTCGTAGCCTTGTCCACGAGCTGGATGTCACAACGCCGTTTGTCCAGCTTCTCGATGCGCGCCTCGTACGCGTGTTCCGCTTTGGCCTCGAAGTTGAGTAACACGCGTCCGAAGTAAGCGCGCGTGCCGAATGCACCCGTATACTGACACGACAATACTAAGTCGTGTACGCCGGCGGACACCTCGAACTTCTTGGCCAAGGTCGGGGTATGGACATCGTCGATCTTGTGAATATGCAGGTTGGGGAGTCCGCCTTCGTACCTCGGCAACTCTACCGTTGCTTTGGCGTCGACCACCGGCGGTGTCTGCATGTAAGGGGGCGTGCTGCACCCTGCCAGTATGAGCACTGTTGAAGCAAGAATTGTCTCTCTGACTATGTCCATGACGAGCGTCCCATTTTCCCCCTGGCGGACGTCACTTTACGGTACATCGTGCCTGGCTTCCAGCCACCGGGCCACGGCAGACCGGAGCGCTGCGGGTTGCGCGCATTCGTGTCACAGCGATGGCTGAGAGCGACCACTTCGGTTCTCATCCTTTCACTCTGGGGGCCCCAAGGCGTGGCCCAGGAACAGGTTCGTTTCGACAGCGCCGGCGGGGATAGCTCGATGGTACGTTTGAGCGCATACCTTTATCGCCCGCCCCCCATGCCGGACCTTTTCCTGCGGCGGTGCTGATGCACGGTTGTGCGGGGCTCTACAGTCGGCGAAACGACAAGATTGCCTCAAAGATGCACACGTGGGCCGAATTTCTGCGCGAGCAAGGCTATGTGGTTTGCTGGTCGACAGTTTCAGTCCTCGCGGACTGGATGATATCTGCACGAAGCGCGCGCAGCTCAACTAGCAGATGCGCGGTACATGCCGCTGTCATATCCGGCAACGGCACAATACAATCCGTCTACGTTCCAACGTTAGCTGTGCCTATGTGCAATCCAGTCACTACCTTTATGGCGCGATTAGGCGCGCTTCGCGTTGCGCTCCTCATCGGCGCCGTGACCACGATGGTCCTGGCGCCACCTCCCGCTACCGCCGGCGTGTACACGGGTTGGGCATTTGTGCCGACCGTGCTCGTGCCCGTGTTGGCGCCGTTGATCCTCATGGTGCTGCTGCTGGACACGATGATGAGCGCCATATTCATGATCGACAAGGAGATCGCCGAGCGTCGGCGTTACCAGATGATCATCGCCACTCATTTACTCTTGGTCGTTGCCCTGGTGGTGCGCTGGTTGCCGTATTTCCTGGCTCTCTGACGCGCCGTGGAGGTCCTCACGCGAAAGATCAAGATCCGTCCAGAGATCCAGGTATCCTCGTTATGGGCGGTACCGCCTGACTACGAACCCGCACGCGGTACCGGTTTGATCCTCGCTCACGGTGCCGGAAACGACATGCACAGCCCTTTCTTGAGCTTCCACCATGAAGCGATCGCCGCACGCGGCGTGCTGAGCGTGAAGTTCAACTTTCCGTACAAGGAACGTGGTGCCAAGGTACCGGATCGTGCGCCGCTGCTGGAGGCCACATGGCGTGCGCTTATCGCGGCGGTGCGCAACGACATCGAACTCGGACCGGCGAGGCTTTTTCTCGGTGGCAAGAGCATGGGTGGACGTATCGCCTCGCAGGTGGTCGCGGCAGGCGAGGAATGCGCCGGACTGGTCTTTCTCGGTTATCCGCTGCACCCACCCAAACGGCCGGAACGGCTGCGGGCGGATCACTTGCCTGCTATCTCGTGCCCGATGTTATTCATCCAGGGCACACGGGATACGCTCTGTGATCTCGCACTGTTAAGAGAGGTGCTGGCAAGGCTACAGGCGCCATCCACGTTGCATGTGATCGAAGGGGGCGATCACTCGTTTCGTGTACTCAAACGTAGCGGGCGCCGTGAGTCGGATATTCTGCGGGAAATCGCCGGAATCGTCGCGCGTTTCTTGTCGCCCAGTGATCAACTTACCCGGTGAGCAGCGCTTACGTTTGGCAGCTGGGGAAAAAAATGGTTATTGTTATCGCTTGGGTCACCCTGAAGTAGATCATCGAGGTTGTGGAAAAGTCTAAGCATGTGTCTGTGAGTCGCTTTACGCCTATCGCGCGCAGTGACGGGCTCATTGTGCTGGTGCTGGCGCTGTGCGTATGGCCATTACCGGTGCTGGCAGAAGCACGCCTTGGAATGTTCGTCGACCGCGTCCCTAAGATTACCGCAAATGCACATAATCTCGCGCCCGGTACGGGTGCGCACATCGTCAGCGTCACGACTGGCGGTCCCGCGGCGCGAGCGGGCCTGCGAGCGGGAGATATTATCCTGCGCATCAATGAGCAACTGATCCATGACCCGCAGGACGTCGCCGCCATCGGCGAGACATTGACACCGGGGCAGGCCGTTCCTGTCGAGATCGTGCGCGATGGCAACCTGATGCAGCTTTACGTCCAGCCCAGCCCGTGAAGATAGCGAGACGGGCAAGCGCCAGCCATGGTGCCTAAAGCTAGCTGAACGAGGAACACGGTGCGAATCACTGAGGTTAGGGCCGAGTTACTGCATCTGCCGCTGCCGCGCCCGATGATGTCAGGGTCCTCAAGCGGTGCCAGGGGCGGGCCAGTGACGCATATCAATATGCCGCTGGTTTTCATCACCACAGAGGATGGCGCTCGTGGGCTTGGCTACGCATGGAGCCTGCTCGGCGGAGCCAGCGCGACACGACGTGTGCTGGAAGACGACTTCGCGCCACTGCTAATCGGCGAGGACGCGCTCGATCACGAGCGACTCTGGCAGCGGTTGTATCGGCGTTTGCAATCCATCGGACGTCACGGCCTGGTAATGCAGGCCCAAGCAGCGGTCGACCTCGCGCTTTGGGACCTCAAAGGCAAAGCCGCAAACATGCCCGTGTATAAGTTGCTTGGCGGCGCGCGCGAGCGCGCACCCGTGTACGGATCCGACGGTGGCTGGTTGTACATGACGGTAGCGGAAATGGTGACCGAGTTCGAACGCTATCTGGAGCAGGGTATGGCCGGTGTCAAGATGAAGATCGGCCACGATGATCCGCTGATCGACATCGATCGCGTGTGCCAGGTTCGCAAGGCGCTCGGTGACAACACATGGATCGCGGTCGATGCCAACCAGAAGTGGGACTACACGACCGCCCTGAGGGTGGGACGCGAGCTCGAGCAGCTCGGTGTCGCGTGGTTCGAGGAACCTTTGTTGTGCGAGGACATCGCCGGCCATGCGCGCCTGGCCCGTGACCTCGATATTTCAATTGCGCTTGGTGAGACGCTGGGCTCGCGCTTCGAGTTCGATGCCTATTTGCGCGCGGATGCTGCCGACATCCTGCAGCCGGACGTGATTCGTGTCGGCGGTATCACTGAAACTCTCAGGGTGGCAACCTTGGCCGATGCAGCGCAAAAGCGCGTCGAGCTGCACCACATGATGGAGGTGTCGATACAGATTGCTTGCGGGGTGCTGTCGTCAGGAATGATCGAATACATGCCGTGGATTGCCGCAGCTTTCACGGAACCGGCCATCATCCAGGAAGGCTACATGCGCCCGCCACAAAAGGCCGGCCTGGGTCTCGAGATCGCCGAAGACATACTCGAGCGCCACTGCGTTAGCTAAGAGCCCCCAGGCATTGCCCAGACCGAGCAGGTGTCGCTGCACGCACTGACGAGTGCGGCCTCTCGTGGGCGCAGAGAGACTGGACCAGGCGTTCGAGGTGGCTAACGTGCCCGCTAGCCGCCACCACTTACCGGTATGCGGGCGCTGCTGCCGGCGATTGCGCGCCACGCGTTCGGCCGCACCTGACGGACCGCTCGAGGTGTGACAACCCGGCCTGATGGCATGACGGTACGTGCTACCGAAAACTCTCGTCGTGTGGCCATCTCGGGCGTTGCAATCCCCCGCCGTACCGCGGCTGTATCGGTGTTGCCCAGAACGCGGCCCTACCCGTGCGCGCTGCGTCCGCACGGTGTAAGGCTTCTTGTGTTTCGGTGCAGGTAGCTTGGCCCGATGCACGGTGGGTGGAGCAGGGCGCTTGGGCTTTGCTCGCTTTCTAGCGACGACCCTATTATTGATGTTGATAATGCGCTGATCGACGATAACCGTCGGCAAGCCCCCCGGCGAAGAACGGATCCACGACGCCCCCACCCACATAGATCACGCGCTCCGCGGTGGGCAGTACGTACACGGGCGCCGGCGCGATGGGCGTTTCGGCGGGCGGTGCAGGTTCAAATGTGGTGGCATCATGGATCTTGATTCCGACCAGTGCGGCCGTACTGTCAAAAGCAAAGATCGCCTCTAGCGGATCGAGCGCGATCTTGCCAGCCAGCGCCGCACCGACGGTCAGTGTGCGCAGGCGTTCAACCAGTGCCGCGGTCATCGGTTCATCGAGGTCCCACTTTCCAAGTCGCGGCCCAATGCCGGCTTCAGTAAGCACTTCGGCCGCCTGTTCCGCCGTCAACCGATCGCCAAGGCCGAGCTCGATAGTCAAGCGCTGAGCAAACTCACGCTGCGTCACCGAGCGCGAGAGATCTTCGCGCGACGTAGCGTATGATCGAACCGCCACTTTTGCACTCTTTGGCGCGAGCGCTGGGTTATCAGTGAATGCCATGCTTCCGTCCGTGTTGCGCCACGAGTACACCGAGGTATCGGCCAACGTGAGTGCAGGTAGGCTAACGAGCAGGGCTACGGCGGCAAAGCGGAGAGTGTGCATGAGTGGATAATGCTTAGACTTGTCAACAACACTGTTACCTTAAATACCGGCGCCCGTGTCAAGGCGAACCGTGGATATGCTCACTAAGTGAGGGGCTACTAGGACTGCTAGCGAAGCGATCGCAACCCGTCGATTCAATGCCGTTTGAAATCGCCCTCGGTTGATGCGGATCAAGGCGGAGACTCCCGGTATTGAAGTAACGTAAACAACGTCGGGTAAAGACCGCCAAAGGGCGAGGAAAGGATTGATTATGTTTCGAACCATCGTCGCTGCGACCGACGGCTCAACGAACGCCCGTAAAGCGATAGATCTCGCGAGCGAGTTGGCGGCCAAGTATCGGTCGAGGCTCATTCTGGTTCACGTACTGCAAAAGGCCCAGGTACCCGAGTCGGTGCGTCACCTGCTGGAGATGGAACACGTGGCTGAGCCGCAGCCAGCGCAGCGTCCGCCTACGGGCGATTATTCTGTCATGTTGGCAAGTACGATGAATCGGGGCAGCAGTGATGCCAGCGCGGCGCTGCGGCGCGTCTTCGATGCTTGGGGCAAGCAGATCCTGGAAGGAGCCGAGAGCACGGCACGTGAGCACGGCGTCCAAGAGGTCGTTACGGTCCTGGAAGAAGGGGATCCGGTGGACCGTATTCTCGAATGCGCCAAGCGCGAGAACGCCGATCTGCTGGTCGTCGGCAGTCGCGGGCTGAGCAATCTCAAAGGGCTGTTCCTGGGCAGCGTGTCGCATAAGCTCAGTCAGCTCGTCGGCTGCACCTGTATTACCGTCAAATGAGGGTTATGGCCCTATTCTGAGCACCTTTAAGGGTGCGCGAAGCCCGCCATTTTTGCCTATATTTGATTTATCACCCCTGAACGGGGGTGAGCCGTGGCACGCTTGTTGCTGTGCCACGTGAGATCCAAAACAATCAATGCAAATATTAGGGATTGCTGATATTCGGCCGCTATGGCGAGTGAAGCGAAAACACGGACTATCTCCCGGGTACCGATGAAAGGGAGAGGGGAAGACCCCTATCTCATCATCATTGCTGGCGGTGCCGTCGGGATGATGTTCAAGGTGCACCCAAATGGCAAGACCATAATCGGGCGCGGCCTCGACGCCGACATCCGGCTCGACGACGAAGGCGTCAGCCGCCGCCACGCTCAGGTCGTCGCCGCCGATGGTAATGATCCGATCATCGAAGACCTGGGCAGCAGCAATGGCACTTTTCTAAACGGCCAACAGATCAGACGCCATAAGCTAAAGGATGGGGACAAGATCCAAATCGGATCCGTGTCCATTCTCAAGTTTTCCTACCAGGATGAGCTCGAGACGACTTTCCAGCAAGAACTCTTCGACCGCGGCATCAAGGACGGGCTTACCCAGATCTACAACAAGCGCTACATCGTGGATCGTATGGCTGGGGAATTTGCCCACGCACGGCGCCACGGAATTGTACTCAGCCTGTTGATTTTCGACATCGACCACTTCAAGCAGGTGAACGATAACTACGGCCACCCCGCAGGGGATATGGTGCTGCAAGAGCTGACGAAACTGGTACGCAAAATGTTGCGCACTTCAGACGTCTTTGCCCGTTACGGGGGAGAAGAATTCATAGTGTTGATGCGCGATGTCGACCGGGCTGGTGCACTTGTTCTCGCTCAACGTATCCGCAAGCATGTCAAGCGGCACAGCTTTTTGGTCGGCGAGAGGTCTATCTCCCTGACCGTCAGCCTTGGAATCGCCACGCTGACGGATAACATGAAAAGTGCCGATGACCTCGTGCAAGAGGCAGATTTGTATCTCTACAAGGCCAAGCAAGCCGGCCGCAACCGCATTGGCGGGTATGGAATAAAGGCCATTGAGGCGGCAAATCCCTCTGCGACCACGGTCATCAAGAAAGCTTGACAGGTAAGGAACTACCAGTGTCGGAAGCAAACCCCGCCTTTTCGCTTGCCAGGGCGGGCGCAAATAACATCGCGCTTAACATCGGCGCATTGATCGTTGTTGTGGTAGCCGTTCTTTGTGGCGCGTATTACCTGAATGCGCGTCACGATAGCGAGATGGCGCGGCTGCAGGCGCAGCAGCATGCAGAACTGATCACACAAAAGCTGTCATTGCTTGGCCGATTACTTCAAGATCGTTCCATGCGTCGCGACGCCGAGAGCGCCTTGGCGGAAGGCACGCAAACAGCGTTAAGCGAGTGGGCCCGGCAGCAACTTCAGTACCTGCCGCAAGCTGCCGCCCTTGTGTTGGTTCCGGATGCCGGCAGCTCGTCTGGTGCCCCGGGACCCGGAGAATGCAGCCCGGCCGACGGCCTTCGGCAGGCGATTTCAAATGACCTTCCCGTGCGTTGGTTCAGCAACGACCCCGAGCGCTTTAACGCCCTGATACCCGTCGTGAGTCGCGTCGATAGGAAGATCATGGGTGTCGTGTGTGCAAGCTTCGGTATCAACGTGCTGCACGCGACGATTGCACCCGTCCTCGCATCCGGACAACGTGCGACGATCCGTGACGGTTCCAACCGGGTGCTGACAACAGCGGGAGAGGTCCCACGTGAAGCCGCGCTGCTTGTGGCAACAGCTGAGTTAGGTATCGGTGATTGGCGTCTACGACTGGAGCAGGCTGCGGCAGACCATAGCTCTGACTATCTCGTGCTCGGCGGAGCCATAGGCTTGATCGCGTTTCTGCCTATCGTATTCGCGGTGTTCAACGCGCGCTTGTTACGAACTGCAGCGGGTGAGCTAGTTAGTCTAGCGGATTACCTGCGCTTAGCGGGTCAGGAGGGCTTCACGCCGGACCCACCGACATGCAAGACCTGGGAGACGGCAGGATTATTGCCCGTCGTGCAGCGCATCGTCACTGATCTGCGCCGGAGCCGTGAAGCGCTAGAGGAGCTGAGTCTTACGGACGGCCTCACCAAGTTGCCCAATCGTACGTACTTCATGAAGATGTTGGGTCACGCCTTTGAGCTGGCTAAACGCGGGACCGATATCTGCCTGCTGTCTGTGGAGATCAGCGACTTCAAGCAGGCCAACGATATGCTGGGCAGCGAGGCCGGGGACGAGCTTTTGAAGATGGCTGCCGAGACTCTGAAGCACCATACACGCAAGAGTGATTTTGCTGGGCGCCTCGGTCTGTATAACTTCGCAGCCATCTTCTACAACGCCAAGGGCCATCTCATGCGCAACAGGCTTGCGCAGCTGCAGCAGGACTTTGTCAAGCGGCAAAAGCAAAGCGCAGCCACGGCAGGCACGGTGCAATGCAAGCTGACCTGTGGACTGACCTATGTCGATCGTCACCGAGACGAGCGCCCCGAAGACACGCTGCTCCGGGCGGACGACGCCTTGCGAGCGGCGAAGCGCGTAGGGGGTAATCACATGGAGTTGTTTCTCCCCAAACCGCCCGAGCAAACAGAAGAATTAACCGCCGTAGCCGCTAACGCTCTCGACGCACGCGACACCTCGGATTAGTGTCAACCATATAGTCAGCGCTACCACTTCCGTCACCCGAACTGATCCTGTTCATTTCCGCATCGTGCCCGGCGCTGGCCATGGTACGATAAGCCCCCGCGCCAGACGCCGGGACCAACACTTAACGCACCATCACTGGTTGAGTCTGCGCACCGGAATCGTTAACGTTGAAGCCAGCATGAAACATTATGCCGCCGCGCTCCTGTCGTTGTTCTGCCTAAATGGCTGTTCCGCGTTTCAGGAGCCGCCGACTGTCTTCGAAGGCCCGCCCTATCAGAAGCCGCCGACGGAAACCGAATGCGAGTACGTGTTTTGCAGTGGATACCCGGAGCGCGAGTATGACCCGCGATATTGCTGCATAGACGGGTCGCACGATTGACGGCGCGACTCGGATTGGAAGCCCAGTCTTGTATCAGCTCTTGCAACAACGCTTGAAGCGGCTGCTAGATGCCGGCCAGGCAAACTTGTTGGCAGGCGGGCTGAAGGGCATCGAAAAAGAGAGTCTGCGGGTCAACCGCGACGGCCATATCGCACAGACGCCGCACCCAACTGGGCTTGGATCGGCGCTCACTCATCCGAATATCACGACCGATTATTCTGAAGCCCTGCTCGAGCTGCGAACGCCGCCGTTCGCGGCGATTAGGGACACGTTGGAGTTTCTGGCGCAGTTGCACACCTTCGTCTATACGCAGATCGAAAACGAGCTGCTCTGGGGCACGAGCATGCCGTGCGAGCTCAACGGCGATAGCAGCATTCCGATTGCCTGGTATGGGAAGTCGAATGTAGGCACGATGAAACATGTCTACCGCCGCGGCCTAGCGTACCGCTATGGTCGAGCGATGCAGGCGATCGCCGGCGTGCATTTTAACTATTCTATGGCGGCGGCATTCTGGCCCGTATTTCAAAAGATAGAAGGCAACACGCAACCACTGCAGGACTTCGTCTCTGACTCGTATTTTTGCTTGATCCGAAACTTCCAACGTCTGGGTTGGTTGATCCCGTATCTGTTCGGGACATCGCCGGCTGTGTGTAAGTCATTCTTGCAAGATGAACGCCCGGCAGGTTTCGCTTACTACGAGCCGGGTACGTACTATAAGCCGTATGCGACCTCGCTGCGTATGAGCGATATCGGCTACAAGAACAGCACTCAAGCCAGTTTGAAGATTACATACGATAATCTTGCCGGGTACGTCAGCAGTCTTACCCGCGCGATCGAGACCTCTCATCCCGCCTACGAAGAGATAGGCGTCGTCGTTGATGGCGAGTACCGTCAATTGAACACGAATATCTTGCAGATCGAGAATGAGTATTACAGTTTCATACGGCCGAAGCAGATCGCGCGTTCCGGGGAAAAGCCAACGCTGGCGCTGAAGCGCCGGGGCGTGCAATACGTGGAGGTGCGGGCGCTCGATGTAGATGTCTTTGAGCGTACCGGGGTTAGCGATGGAGAGCTGCGTTTTTTAGAAGTGTTTCTGGTCTTCTGTTTGCTACAGGAAAGCCCGCCCATCAGCGCCGTAGAGCGGAAGGAGTTCGAATACAACCAAAGGATGGTCGCGGACTATGGCCGGGACCCCTCGCTCACGCTGCAACGTCGCGGAGGACAACAGTCGCTGCGCGAGTGGGCGACCGAGATATGCAACATGATGCGGCCGATCGCGGAAATCTTCGACCGCGGTGAGCGCAACCATCCGTACGCGAGCGCGCTCAAGGCCCAGTTCGAGGTCATTGGCGATCCGGAACGCACACCTTCCGCGCGGGTGCTCGCCGAGATGTGGAAAAACAAGGAATCTTTTTCGCATTTCGGTCTGACCATGTCGCTGCAGCATGAGCGGCATTTCAAGGAACACCCATTGCCGCCAGGACAGCTACAACGTTTGAGCGCGATCGCGGAGCAATCGTTGAAAAAGCAGCAGCAGACTGAAGAAGCTGATGACATACCTTTTGAGGAATATCTCAGACGCTATTTTGCGCAGTCGTGACCGGCATGTGGCGATACCCTAAGAAAGCCATGCTGTATACGCTTGCATCCCTGTTGTTCGCGGCACCGATCTCTGCGAGCGAATACTACGTGCGCGGCAGCGAGCCGGTGCTTTCGCCGCCGCAGCCAGATCGCGCGATCGTATATTTCGCAAGGTTAGGCGAAACGGCCTCGTGGAAAGAGGCGGATGCGCTATTCGTCGATGACCAGCCGCTTGGGTTGCTGCCAAAGAACGCTTTCCTGGTGGCGACCGTCAGGCCTGGGCTGCGATTGCTATGGTGGACGACATTCCCATCACATAACTTGGAATGGATAGATTTCAAACCCGGGCGGACATATCTATTACGCTCGCCCTCGCGTCACGGATACTGGTACCTGGATGATCCCAACAAGATCGTTGCGCTCGTGCGCGAGGGCGGTCTAAGCCAAAGCAAGACAACGGACCGCGGCCTTGCGCTTTTGCAAGAGCAAAGTGCGAAGACGTACCACAAACTGCAGCGGCAGGGATTGCGCAGAACCGGCCAAGTCCAGGCCATGGCCGACCGGGCCGCGAGGGCAGTACCGCCCCTGGCGGTCAGCGGCGTCGACTACCAGCACCAGCTGGGCAGGTTTAGGGAGCCCAGATTTTGGGGACACTTTGGCAGGCTTAGTGTCGACGACGTAAGCGTGCGCTGGCGCTCCGGGCGCGAGGAAGTCGAGATCGCGATTAAAGACATCCACGCGATTTCCTTCGCCGGTTTGTCTATCAGGGAGCACGTGGCCTGGCTGCAGGTGCGCTATGGTCCAAAGAGTGCGCCGCGCGAGGCTTTTTTTCATAGCCCGGTTGACGATGGTTTTTCTTGGAGTCATAACCGAAAATTCGCTGCGCTCGCCGATGCTATCGAGACGAGCGGCGCACGGTAGCCACCCACGTTGAGCGCGGCGCATCGGGTGTTAAACTGGCAGCCAGCAAAGAGAGGACCGCTGTGATGGACGAGAAGATACGAGTCGAGCTTGAGGCAGCCACTTTTCGCCGGCTTCTTCAGCACCTTGCGGAGCGCAGCGACGTGCAGAATATTGCCCTGATGAACCTGGCCGGATTTTGTCGCAATTGCCTGTCGAAATGGTATACGGCCGCCGCCGAGGAGCGAGGCATCGACATGAGCTACGACAAGGCGCGTGAGATCGTCTACGGCATGCCCTACGACGAG
>JABAOD010013606.1_pt2 | contig 23549 bp, 27 predicted proteins | sample 7062151 | NCBI WGS metagenome assembly JABAOD01 (sample SAMN14538626, study PRJNA623070) | marine sediment metagenome | biome: marine biome [ENVO:00000428]; feature: marine pelagic biome [ENVO:01000023]; material: deep marine sediment [ENVO:00002113] | place: India: Gulf of Khambhat ... | reverse complement strand
CCGGGTTACAAACTCTATTGGGAACATCCATCTTGACCGACACGATGACCGAGGGCCGTGCAACCCATCAAACGGCCGGTCTCTTTATCGGACCATCACTCGCCGCGTTGATGTTGCTCGGCGGCGCTCCTGCCGATCTTTCGGATGCTGGATGGAGTACCGCGGCAATCGGCGTCTTGATGGCCGTCTGGTGGGCAACCGAGGCCGTGCCGATTGCAGTCACGGCGCTGCTGCCCATCGTCGCTTTTCCCTTGCTGGGTGTCGCCAGCATCCAGGATACAACCGCACCGTATGCCAACAAGGTGATCTACCTGTTCCTCGGCGGCTTCATGATCGCGCTCGCCATGCAGCGCTGGAACCTGCACCGGCGCATTGCGCTCACCGTATTGCAGCATGTCGGTGGCGACGGGCGTTCGCTCGTCGGCGGCTTCATGCTCGCAAGCGCGATCATCAGCATGTGGGTGATGAACACCTCGACGACGATGATGCTGCTGCCGATTGCCATATCGATTATCACTGTGATTCACAAGACGGTCGAAGGTCTCGATGAGGTCGCGAAGCAGAATTTCCAGTACTCGCTGCTGCTTGGCGTCGCCTACGGCGCAACGATTGGCGGTATGGCGACGCTGGTTGGTACGGCGCCCAACGCCCTGCTTTCCGCGTTCATGCAGGAGAGCTACGGGACCGAGATCGATTTTTCGAGCTGGATGTTCGTAGGCCTGCCGCTAAGCGCGATGATGTTGCCGCTGGCGTGGGCCACGCTGACTCGCTGGGTCTTCAAGGTCGACTTCAAGACGTCTGCCGAAGGACGCGCCACGCTCGAGCGCATGAAAGACGAGATGGGCCGGATCACCGTGCCGGAAGTGCGTATCGCCATTGTGTTCACGCTGATGGCGGTCTCCTGGGTGCTGCGCCCCGTGCTGGTCAAGCTGCCGGGCCTGTCCGCGCTCGATGACTCGGGCATCGCGATGGCCGGCGCCATCCTGCTGTTCCTGATTCCCAGCGGCGACAAGAGCGACCCGTTATTGTTGCGATGGAAATACGCCGAGCAGTTGCCCTGGAGCGTGTTGATCCTGTTCGGCGGCGGCCTCACGCTCGCCAGCGCCGTCACCCGGACCGGCCTTGCGGAATGGCTCGGCGGCAGCCTGCAGGCCGTTGGCATGCTGCCTCTCGCGGTGATCGTCGTCATCGCCGCCGCGATGATCATCTTCCTCACCGAACTGACCAGCAATATCGCGACGACCGCAACGTTTCTTCCCGTCGTCGGTGCGATCGCCATTGAATCGGGGTTCGACCCGATCATATTGACGGTACCCGTCACCTTTGCGGCGAGCTGTGCGTTCATGCTGCCGGTGGCGACGCCGCCGAACGCCATCGTTTTCGGCTCGGGCATGTTGACGATTCCGAAAATGGTTCGCGCCGGGCTGCTGCTCAACCTCATCGGCATCTTCGTGGTATCGCTGGCCGCATTGTTTCTTGCCCCGAAGTTTCTCTAGGGAGCCCGCAACTTGACCAACGAATATCCGGTGAGCAAACAAAACAAGGTTCGTCAGCTGCGCGAGAAAGCATCTTACGACCGGGCGACGGTCCACGGCATCCTCGATGCCGGCCTCGTCGCGCACGTCGCCTTTGTCGAAGACGGGCGGCCGGTCGTCGTGCCCATGCTGTTTGGCCGAGACGGCGAGACCATCTTCCTGCACGGCGCGAGAAAAGCGCGGGTCATCCGGCTCCTCGAAGAGACAGGGACGGCGAGCCTGAACGTGACCCACGTTGACGGCCTGGTCTTCGCCCGGTCCGCCTTCAATTCTTCGATGAACTATCGGTCGACGACCGTGTTCGGATCTGCCCGGCTTATCGACAACGTGGACGAGAAACTGCACGCCTTGCGCGTCATCTCGGAACGCACGATGCCCGGCCGCTGGGAAGAGCTTCGTGAACCCCTGGAGAACGAAGTGAAGATGACCGGAATCATCGCGCTTCAGATCGAGTCGGCATCCGCCAAAGTATCGACCGGCATGCCCGAGGACGAAGACGAAGACTATGCGATTCCAGTCTGGGCGGGCGTATTGCCGCTCGAGTCTCGTTTCACGGCCCTGGAATCCGATGATCGCGTGATCGAAGGCGTGACACCGTCGGACGCCGTGCGCGCGATGCAGGGCAAGGTGCTGTAGGAGCGCGCCCCAGCGCGCGAGCGATTGCTGCGGCCGATAGGCCGTCGGGAAGTGTCGCGCGCTGCTACAGCAGGTCCTGGGTGTTTTCCGCCTCCAGCCGTAGCAGCGCTTCCTTGGTATCGAGGCCGCCACCGAATCCGGTCAGGTCGCCGCTGCTGCCGATGACACGATGGCACGGAACGACGATAGGAATCGGATTCCGGCCGTTGGCCGCACCGACCGCGCGCACGGCCTTTGGCCTGCCGATGCGTTTCGCAATCTCGCCGTAAGACACGGTCTGTCCGTAGGGGATCTTCCGCAACGCTTCGAGCACGCTGACCTGGAATTCGGTGCCATTGATGTTCAGCGCGAGATCGAAGTCCTTTCGGGTGCCGGCGAAATACTCTTCAAGCTGCTGCCGGGCCTTCGAAAGCGGCTTCTCGTTGTAGATCCACTGGGGTTCCGGGTCCCGGCGCATCGAGCCTTTCGGGAAGCCGATCATCGCCAGCCCGTCGTGCTCGCCGGCAAGCAGCAGTTCGCCTATCGGCGTATCAAGATAGCAGTAGTACATAGCTTAGCCTCCAGCCCCGTTTTCGGAGCCCCATAACAATAGCGCAGCATAAGCGCGCCACGGCCGCCAGGCCTCGGCACGCTCCAGGAGTTCTCGTGGTTTCATGCGTTTCCGATCCGGCGCATCGAATGCCCGCAACAGACCGAGGTCGGATGCAGGAAAGGCGTCCGGGTCCTTCATCGCGCGCATGGCAACATACTCGGCGGTCCAGTCTCCGATGCCTTTGACCGCTTTCAGGGAAGTGCGGAAGCGATCCGCCGGCTCGGCCACGCCAAAGCTGATGTCGCCGGCAACGACAGCGCTTGCGACACGTCGGATCGTTCGCGCGCGGCTGGCGACAATCCCCAGCTTTTCCAGCCGCGCTCGCATGAGCCTGTTTGGCGGCGGGAACAAGCGCGTGGGTCCCTGGGCAATACCGTCCACGGCGACCTCGATCCGTTCACCGTAGCGATCGGNNGGTTTTTCGTTACGAGCGGCCTCAATGCCTTGTCGGCGGATAAGGTGCTGGCAATATCGTGCGTCATTGCGTCCAGATCGAAGATGCGCCGGACGCGCTGAACGATGGAAAACAAGCCCTCGGTGCCGATACCATGCAGTGACAGGGACAGGTGGCCACCCGCGTCACGAACGTCGACGATGCCGCGGACATTATCGATTGCGATCGTTCGCAGGTAGCGGCCGTTTTCGACACGCTCGACCCCTGGCGTTGCCCTCGCCGAATAAAACGCCAGCACCCGTTGCCAGTCGAACGGCAGCCGATAGGGCAGCTGCAGCGCGAGCGCGCTGGAGACGACGACGGACTCACGATGACGGCGCAGTTCACGCGGCGTACGCCCATACGTCTTTTTGAAAGTGTCGTTGAAGCGCCTGACGCTTCCGAAACCGGCCGCGGCCGAGATATCCTGCATCGAGAGCGAGGTTTGATCGATGAGGTTCTTGGCGAAATGCAGTCGCTGCGTGTGCGCCACGGCGAGCGGGCTCGCGCCGAGATGCCTGGCAAATAGCCGCCTGAGATGGCGGCTGGTGACGCCGAGACGGTCGGACAACCGTTCGACGTTGCCGTCGTCCAGCGCTCCCTCCGCGATAAGCCTTAGGCCTCTTTGAACCGTCGTCGACGTTCCCGCCCACGCCGCCGTTCCCGGGGCGCACTCCGGACGACAGCGCAGGCAGGGTCGAAAGCCTGCTTCGCCCGCCGCGGCTGCGGTTCGGTAAAATACGATGTTCTCGCTCTTCGGCGCGTTCGCCGGGCATATCGGACGGCAGTAGATGCCGGTCGTTTTGACGCCGATGAAGAAGCGTCCGTCGAAGCGCGCGTCGCGGGACAGTCTGGCGCGTTCGAAAACTTCGTTGTTGCTCTGTGTGGCGTCTCCCATGCTCCGAAGTATACGCACACGGCTCGCCAAAAGTGGCCAGAATCGGACCTCTAAAACGAAACCAGCCGGGCAGGCGCATCGGCCTGCCCGGCTGTCTTTCACGACGCTGCCGGTAGCTAGGCTGCGCTACGCTTTTGCAGGTACTGCTTGTCTTCGAGCCAGCCCTCGAGCGCCTCCGAGCCGCCAAGCTTCTGGCCGTCTATGAACACCTGCGGATAGGTGGTCGCCGAGGCGACGGCTCGCAGGGTCCGGTCGGTGTAGTCCCGATTGAGCAACAACTCCTCGAACTCAATGCCGGCATCACGGAGCATGCCCTTCGCGCTGACGCAGTAGGGGCAGCCGTCGCGCGTGAACAGGGTCACGTCGTGCGGCAAAATGCCGTTCGGATTGATGTATCTCAGCATCGTGTCGGCGTCGGAGACGTGAAACGGATCGCCCGGCTCCTCGGGCTCGATGAACATCTTCTCGATCACGCCGTCGCGGACCAGCATCGAGTAGCGCCAGGAACGCTTGCCGAAGCCGAGGTCTTCCTTGCCGACCAGCAGGCCCATGCCCTCCGAAAAGTCGCCGTTGCCGTCGGGCAGGAACGTCAACCGGTCAGCATTCTGGCTGCGCTTCCACTCGTTCATCACGAATGCGTCGTTCACGCTGATGCAGATGACCTCGTCGATGCCATTGGCCTTGAAGGACGGCACCAGCTGGTTGTAACGGGGAACATGCGACGAGGAACAGGTCGGCGTAAATGCGCCGGGCAGCGAAAACACGACGACGGACTTGCCGGCGAATAGGTCGCTACTGTTCAGATCGACCCACTCGTGGTCGCGGCGTGTCCGGAACGTGACTTCCGGAATTCTTTTGCCTTCGAGGTTTTTGAACATTTTGATCTNNTGCGCAGCATCCAGGCGTTCTTCTCGTGAATCTGCATACGTTGCGTCAGCAGGTCGGCCGTCGGCTCGTCATTGGCCGCATCGGCAGCGGGGAATGCTTCGCGCGCCGTCCGCACGACCGTCTCCTGACCGACAGCCAGCTGGCGAATCATCTCCTCGGCCGACTCGCTACCGTCACCCTCTTCGATCGCGGTGAGTTTCGCGTACTCCCGGTACGACCCCGGCGCCTTGACGCCCAGCGCGCGGATCCGTTCGGCGATCTCGTCGATGGCCGTCGCGAGCTCCGTGTATTGCCCCTCGAACATCAGGTGCAGCGTGTTGAACTGCGGTCCCGTGACGTTCCAGTGATAGTTGTGCGTTTTCAGATACAAGGTATAGCTGTCCGCCAGGAGCCTCGCGAGCCCGCTAGCGATCGTTTCCCTATCGGCGGCGCTGATGCCGACGTTGATTTCCATCGGAAGTCCTCCTAATTGAAAGCGACCCATGGTAAAAATAGACTATTCATAGGTAAAATGGTTTAATTAACTCACTATGTTCGTTTTTATAGATCATTGAAGACGCCTACCGTAAAGCAGCTTCGATATTTCATCGCGCTGACCGAGAGCGAGCATTTCGGGCGCGCCGCCGAGCGTTGCTTCGTCTCTCAGTCCGCATTTAGTAATGCGATTAAGGAGCTCGAGACCACGCTTGACGCGCAGCTGGTTGATCGCACCAATCGCAATGTGACAGTCACCGCGACCGGTCGGGAGGTGGCGGTGCAGGCGCGCCTGGTATTGCGCGACCTGGATAGCCTCGTAGAGACGGCACGCGGCCAGAAAGAACCTCTGACCGGCGAGCTGCGCCTCGGCGTTATTCCCACCATCGCGCCCTTTATACTTCCTGACGCGCTTCCGAGCTTGAGAGAACAGTATCCGGATCTGCGCCTCTTGCTCATCGAGGATCAGACGCAGCGGATCTACCAGCGCCTGATGCAAGGCGAACTCGATGTTCTGCTGATGGCCTTGCCGTGGGAAATGCATGGCGTCGAGCAACTTTCCTTGTACCGGGATGCGTTCTGTCTTGCATGCCATGTCGATACGAAGCATGTCGAACCGCATAACTATCGGTTCAGCAGGCTCGACTCCGACAGCATCCTGCTCCTCGAAGATGGACACTGCCTCAGGGACCATGCGTTGGCAGCATGCAGGATTCGCAACACTCAGAAAGTCAGCCGCTTCGGCGCCAGCAGCCTGCTCACGCTCATTGAGATGGTGGACGCCGACCTGGGTATCACTTTTCTTCCGGAGATGGCGCGCGGCTCATCGCTACTCAGCAACACGCAGGTGAAACTGCACTCCCTGGGCGAAAGCAGTTTCCGTGAGATCGGCCTCGTCTGGCGCAAGGGCAGCGGGCGCGCCGAGGAGTTTGCTTTGCTGGGAGAATTCCTGTCGCAATGTCGCAAGGCGCCGGCGCCGGTCGCGTAGGCAGGATTGCGTATTGTTGTCGCACTTTGCGCATAGCAACATGGCCTGAAAGGAGCGCTGCTATGAAACATCTGTTGCCTCTGTTGGTCGGCGTACTGCTCCTCGCCGCCTGCGCGAATAACGCCGGCCCCCCGGAGGCCGCTGGGGGCGGGGACGGCGCGGCACCCGGTGCCGACGTGGCGATTAACAGCGAAGCGGCCTACAACAATTACTGTGCCGGTTGCCACGAGACCGGCATGCTGGGCGCGCCTGTTGCCGGCGACGCCCTCGACTGGGGCGCCCGTTCACAGCTCTGGGACGCCGTGCTTCTCGATCATGCCATTACCGGCTATTTCGAAATGCCGGCAAAAGGCGGGCGTGCGGATCTCCCCGACGATGTCGTCAAGGCGGCGGCCGAGTACATGTTGAGAATGACCTTCCCGGACATGCAGCATGACTGTAATCCACCGCTGTGCGGCGATGGTGAGGAATAGGTAGCAGATTCTAGTCGTCTTTCATGCCGCTGCTGGCTTCGATCTCTTCGACACAGCGCGGATCTGCCGCCTGAATGTCGGCAATCATTTCGCGCGTCACCGGTATCGGGTCGCAGCCGTGGTCCTGCTCGCAGATCAGATCGAACTGCGGCTCCGCCTTGATATGGCAGCCGAAGCAATTGCCACCAAACTTGTTGACGACGTCGACGAACCCCCGATTACGAATGCTGCTGCCCTGCGCCGACACGTCCAGCTCGAAGAACTCCCAGTCGCGGGTCGCCGCGTTGAAGCCCTGCGGGTGCTTCACCATGACTTCCGTAGGAACGAGCTGCACGACCGATCCCGGCGGGTAAGTGCCGCCCGTCGGTCGACTCCGCGACAGCGATGGTTGCATCGAGATCGCCGAGCAAATTATCGACATAGAAATGACGAATCTTCGTCATCTTTTCAAGACAATTAAACGAGTCAGCATCGACCGCAAGCTGCGTAAGCTCCGCTTCCAGCGGCGCTTCGACCGCCGGCTGCGGAACCGTTGCCTCAGTCGGCTCGGCGTTCTCGGAGCCGCCCTTGCCGCACGCTTGGATGCATAGCAACACGCCGAGCGCCAACACTAATCGTGGGAATACTGCCAGGTTCACCTGCTCTGTTGCCACACCGCTCTCCGGGAAAATGTTTCGTGCAGCATAACCCGTAACAGGGCTGATTTCCGGCTTTTTGAGAGAACCCTGTTTACGACGGAGGTGGTCGATGCTCCTACCAGACAGCCGGAATCAGGCGCCAGCGGGTCTGATCGGCATAGCGAGAATAATCGTCGTACTTCATCAGCAGGGCTTCCTCGTAGCGAATGCGCAGGACGAGGAAGGTAATGCCCAGAATGATTGCGCCGGCGTTTGCCAGACTCGGATTGTTGATCAGGTAGCCGGTGAAGGAGATAACGTAAGCGCTGTAGAGTGGATGCCTGACGAGACTGTAAAGCCCGCTGGACTGCACACCCCGATACGCCGGCAGGAGACCGAAACTCCTGCTCAGATACAGCAAGGCGACAATCTGCAGCACGAATCCCCCAACCTGCAGGATTTCCCCGATCAACAGGTCCGCCGTTGCGTCGGTGGGCCGCAGCAGCATGGGCGCAAACGTGCCGATGGTGGTCGTTGACCAGGTCTGCCAGCTGTGTCGGGTTTCCTGAGGGTCGCGCCGTATGAGCAGGAAGACGACGACAATCGCCTCGACGAGCACGATGAGTAACACGCTCAATCTTGGCTCTTCGATAAAACTCACCGTGTTGGCGAACGCGAAGGCGCCGAATACGACCGCGAGGAAGATATTGGTGAACGCCAGGCCGATTCCACGCAGTGAAGATCCCGCGATCACAGACCCAATGTTATTACTGTTCCCTTCTTTTCCTTTAGACATTTCAGCTCCTGCCAATGCTCTTCGATCGGGGCGCCCTGCTTATTTGTCCGCCACTTGTCAGTTCATAAAGTTGCGTGAGTTCTGCTTGCGCAGCTCCGCAAGGTTCTTCTCGGCCTGCGCGAAATAGGTTGGCGAAAGCCGCACCGCTTCAGAAAGAAAGTGGTAAGCCTCCTCTATGTCGCCGTTGTCCATCGCGATCGCGCCCGTCTCGTTGTATGCGTCGCGCTCATCTTCGACGATGAGAAACGTCTCGAGCGCATCCTCGTACCAGCCCTGGGTGGCGTAGACGAGAGCGAGGTTCCGCCAGGCCTTCTTGTTGTTGCTTCGTTCGGTAACGCTGTAGAAGTCGCGCGCCGCCCCCTCGTAATCCTTCTTCAGGTATTTCGAGTAGCCGCGGTTGATCAGGACAACGTCTGCCATCGGCTGTATCTCCAGCGCGGCATTGTAGTGCGACTGCGCCAGGTCGAAGTCCTTCTGACGATCGGCAATCACGCCCAGCGCATTGTAGGAACGCCAGGAACTCGGAGCGCCCGCAACGGCGCCTTCCAGGTGTTCCTTCGCTTTGGCATCATTCCCGGCGTTGAAATACAGCAAGCCCATACCTTCCAGCGAAGACGGGTGCTCGGGCTGCTGCTGTAATGCGAGCTGAAATGCCCGCGCCGCCAGCTGGCTATTACCCTGCTGGATGTGCAGATTGCCGATCTGCGCGAGTAGATCGACGTCGCTGATATCGAACTTCAGGGCGCGGACCAGGTACAGCTGCGCTTTGTCAAGTTCGCCTTCGCGATAGGCCAATTTCGCCTTCATCAGCGCTTCGTCCTTCGACGCGACGGGGAACTCGGTCGCGAATAACAGGTCGAGATTTTCCGCGCTCAAGTCGCGGAGCGCGGCGTCATTTGCCTGGACCGGCGACGTCGTCGCGCATCCCTGCAGGAAGACCAGCCCGATCGCGGTCAGCCAGTAAGTCTTTAATCGATTAGATTTCACATGCCTCTCCCTGTCATGTTGCCCAATACGAAGTCTTGATCAGCCGAGGGAACCGAACGCATCGATGATGCGCAACGCAGCCGGTCCGACCGCCACAACGAAGAACACGGGGAACATGCAGAGCACGAGCGGGAAAATCATCTTCGTGCCGATCTTCGCTGCGAGTTCCTCGGCCGCCTGCATCCGCTTGTCCCTGAATTCCTCGGAATAGATGCGCAGCGCGTCGGCTACGCTGGTGCCAAATCGCATCGACTGCACGAGCAGCGCAACCAGGCCCCGAATGTCGGGCAGCCCGGTTCTGTCGGCGAGGTTCTTCAGCGCTTTCTCGCGCTGCACGCCGGCACGCATCTCTGCGTTGACCGTTGCGAGTTCCGTCGAAAGCTCCGGGTGGCTCACGTTGATTTCCTCAGCAACGCGCTGCAGCGCCGGCCCAAGACCCAGGCCGGACTCCACGCAGACAACGAGGAGATCGAGCGCGTCGGGAAAGCCGTTGCGCAACAGGCGCATCTGCCGCTCGAGCGATTTCGACAGAACATAGTTCGGGAGCAGGAGGCCGACGGCGGACGCCAGCGCGACGTAGACCATGATGCTCTGCGTATCGAGATGCGGCATGAATCGTGTTGCCACCAGCGTGATCACAGCCAGAGAGACGGCGAGCACTGCCTTGAGCGCATAGAAGATCTGCAACGCCTGCGGCGAATGGAAGCCGGCACGATACAGATCTTGCTTGACCTTGTTGCGTTCCAGCTCTTCCTTCGGCAGCACGAATGCAGCCACGGGTCCGACGGCTGTCATCAGCTTCAGGGACAGCGTTCCCTTGTCGGATTCGTCTTGGCTGATCATGCCGAGCCTGCGTCTCACCGGATCGGTCAGGCCTATCAATATGATCGATACGCCGCTCGCGAATACGAAGATGATAACGGCGACTACGGCGATAGCGGTCCAGCGCAGCGTTGCGTCGTCTGCGAGGTAGGTGTTCAGCAGTGCAATAAACGCTTCCATAGTTTCAGACCTCGATCCTGAGTATTCTGCGAATCCAGTAGATGCCGATTGTTGCCGAGATGATGCTGCCGATGATCATCTTGACTCCCCGCGTATCGTTGACGAGCGTGGGCAGGTAATCCGGCGACGTGATCGTCAGGACGACAAACAGACCCAGGGGTACCATCGCGAGAACCCATGCCGACATCCGCCCCTCGGCCGATAGCGTCTTGATCTTTCGATAGAGACGGAAACGGCCGCGGATAACCCCGGAGATCCGTTCGAGAATCTCTGCCAGGTTACCGCCCGATTCCTTCTGCACCAGCACGGCGGTGACGACAGCCATTACCGTAACTGTGGGGATTCTGTTGAGCAGGCCCAGCATCGCGCGGCGCACGTCATTGCCGTAGTTGATATCGCCGAAAGTTAGCGCAAACTCACTGCCGATCGGATCATCGAATTCGTCGCCAATCATCTTCAGGGCAGCCGGAAAAGGATGGCCGGCGCGCAGCGCGCGGGTCATTGTCTCGATGGCATCCGGCAGCTGCTCCTCGAATAGCGCCATCCGGTTTCTTCGTTTGGCGGCGATTCTCATGAACGGGAAATAAGCGGCAAGCCCCGCGGCAATAATCGGCGCGTGCCAGACGCGCACCAGCGTCCAGACGGAAAAGGCAGCTACGACGGCCAGGATGACGGACAGCAGGACCACCCGGTATGCTGGTTGCTTCGAGCCGGACTGCTCGATGAGCGCCGCCAGAGCCTCCATCTTGGGGAGTCTCTCCAGGTACCGCTCCACCGGCGATAATTTGCGCAGGTACTTTTCCCTGAGCAGCGAGGAGTNNCTTCTTCTTCAGGCGCTTACGCGCCTGGGCGCTCTCACCGAAAACCGGAATGGCGAGCCCCTGAACGAGGAAGAATACGGCTACGGCCGTCAGGCCAATAAAAAATATCATTCCGTCAGACATCAGATTTATTCCTCACCAGTCCAGTCCGGTTCAAACATCTCGATGGGCAGATCGATGCCGCGTGCCGCGAGGCTCTTGTAGAACCCGGGTACCACGCCGGTTGCCTTGATCCGGCCAACGACCTTGCCATTCTCGTCGACGCCGGATCGATCGAACGTGAACAGCTCGGACATCGTAATAATGTCGCCTTCCATGCCGTTGATTTCCTGGATGCTGACCAGCTTGCGAGAGCCATCTTCCAACCGCGACACCTGGATGACGATGTTGATGGCGGAAGCGATTTGTGCACGCAGTGCCTTGATCGGGAAATTGATGCCGGTCATCGAAACCATGTTCTCGACGCGACCCAGTGCGTCGCGCGGCGAGTTCGCGTGAATCGTCGTCAGCGAGCCATCGTGGCCGGTATTCATCGCCTGCAGCATGTCGAGTGCTTCGGCGCCGCGTACCTCGCCAACGATGATGCGCTCCGGGCGCATACGCAGGCTGTTCCTGACCAGGTCTCTCGAGGTCACCTCGCCACGCCCCTCGATATTCGGCGGCCGCGTCTCGAGTCGCACGACGTGCGGCTGCTGCAGCTGCAGCTCCGCCGAGTCCTCGATGGTCACGATGCGCTCGTCGTGCGGGATGAAGCTCGAGAGTATGTTCAGGCTGGTGGTCTTACCCGAGCCTGTGCCACCGGAAATCAGTACGTTCAAGCGTGCCTTGACGATCACTTCCATCACTTTGGCCATCTCCGGGCTCATGGTGCCGAGCGCGATCAGGTCGTCGATAGACAGCAGCTCGACGGCGAAACGCCGGATCGACACCGACGGGCCGTCGATCGCGAGCGGCGGGATGATCGCGTTTACACGGGAGCCGTCCGCCAGCCGCGCGTCGACCATCGGTGACGACTCGTCGATGCGCCGACCGACGGCAGAAACGATCCGGTCGATCGTGTTCATCAGGTGCGAGTCGTCGCTGAACGTCACGTTCGTCTTCTCGAGTTTTCCGCGGCGCTCGACGTAGACGGACTTGGCGCCGTTGACCAGGATGTCGGAAACCGACTTATCGGCAAGCAACGGCTCCAGCGGACCGAGACCCATGACCTCGTCTTCTATGCGCTGTATTACGAGCTTTCGCTGTTTGACACTCAGCGGCGCTGACTCCTCAATCATCAGCTGCAGCGCGATTTCCCGGATTTCCGCTCTCGCCTTGGTCTCGTCGATCGTCTCGAGCAGCGACAGGTCAAGAACCGTCAGCAGCTTCTCATTGATCTTGTTCTTCCACTCCAGCTCACTGTCGGTCAGTGGTCGAATGTGGTCGTTGTCGTCAACCTTCTGCACTGCTTCTCCGTCGCGGAACACCTTTTCCATCACGCTAGCCATCAGTTTCTCCCAAGGAATGCGGGCAATGCGCGGCCCAGGATACCCGGCGCCGACACTTCTTCTACGGTGCCGCAGACGTTATTTTTCAGGCGTTGAATTGCCTTGCCGGTCGCCGAGCTCTTTTGGCTTTGCATCAGGGGTATCCCTGAATCCAGGCTATCGGCGACCATCTTGTATTGATTCGGTATGAGCGCAAGCTCGTCGATCTTCAGCGCCTTCTTGATGTCATCCGGCTCGATCAGCGAGTTCTTGGAGTGCCGATTCAGTACGACCTTGATCCTTTCCATGGGTACTGCGAGCTCTTTGGTCAGTAACTGGATCATTCTTGCAGCGTCGTGGATGTGACTCAGAGACTGCTGTACCAGCATCAGGATCTGATCCGAGTGTTCGAGGACCGTCGCGCTGAGCAGATCGATGCGACGCGGGAGGTCGACGATGACATAGTCGTTGTTCTGCTGGAGTATCTGCAGCAGGCTGTCAACCTGCTCTGTCGGCACATCACGGGTTAACAGCAGCCTTTCGCTGGGTGCGGCAAGCAGTCGCATGCCCGAGCTGTGGGTCGTGATGTAGGCCGCCGCGGACACTTCGTCCATGTCCTGCGTCGCGTCCAGCGCTTCAATGAGGCCGCGGGTCGGGTTGAGGTCGAGGTAACGCGACAGCCCGCCGAACTGCAGATCCAGATCAACCAGGAGAGCGCGGGTGTTCTTTTCCCGACTCATTGCATAGGCCAGGTTGGTCGCGACGAAACTCGCCCCTGACCCGCCCTTGCTGTTCACCAAGGTAACGATCTGGCCGCGTGCCGACGCCTGGTCCTTGAGCTGCTCGCGGACCCGGTCGAGCGCGCTTATGAGCTCACTTTGCTTCAGCGGCTGCGAGATGTAGTCACTCGCGCCGGCTCGCATTGCCAGACGCATGGCCTCCGGGTCGTCTGCCGGTCCGAGGACGATCAGCGGCAATCGCCGGCTCGCGGCGGACTCCGCCAGGAACTCCAGCTCTCCGTACCCCGGAATATAGTGCAAGAGCAGCACGTCAGGCCGTGACTGAGTATCATGCAGCGGGTCCGTATGACCGTTGCTGATGATTTTCTTGCTCACGAAGTATCGCGCTTCTTCCTGCAAACGACCCATGACGGCATCGGCAACGGCGTCGGAGCGGGCGACGAGCAAAATCCTTAATCTAGACACTTGATCAGTTCCTCTCGCGTTAACAAGCCACGTCGGCCGTACCGACGCGCCCAAGGCTTTCGCTGGGTATCGTTGTCTCGAAGGCCGGCATCTGCAGCACCGTCTGCATGCCGGGAATGAACGTCTGTACCTGGAAATTCTGGATGCGGACGCGAACGTAGCGGATCGATCCGTAACCCGCCCCGGCCGGCGCCCCGACCACCACGCCGTCTTCGTCGAGGTATTCAACGGCAATGTTTTGCGGATCCAGTGTCGGGACCAGGTTGTTGAACAGCGCCACCTGTGTGACGGCCGGGTCATTCACAGGACAGACTGCGGCCACACGCGCTCCGCGGCGCGTTGACTCGTCAAGAGCCGCCAGGCTGAAGAAGATGCGGCTCATGTCGATCAGCCCGAACAGCACCATAAAGAACACCAGGCCGACGATGGCAAATTCGACCGTCGTCGTGGCTCGCTGATTTCGCCTGGGTGCTATTGTCGTTGCCATTACAGTGCCCTCATCGTGACGGTCGCGTTCATGGTGAACAGCAGGGAAATATCCTGTACGTAACCGAAGGCCGGCAGGACGGTGCCGAGAATGCCGGTGTACGGATAGGTCACGCTGACCTCGATGTTGTTGTTCCCGACGTCGGTGACCGTGACATTGTTCACGTCAAAGTTGCTAACCACCGGCGTGCCGGTGCCCGCCTTGTTGCCGTAGACGACCAGTCGCCGGGTCTCGTCTCTGAGAGCGGCGTTCAGGTCCATCGTCAGCGTGCCGTCGATCGCCTCTTCGGCCGCGTATCGCACGCCGTCACGTGCCGCCTTCGTGATCGTCGTGTGCTGCACGAACGCGAAGGTGAACTCGGCCGCCGCCAGCATCACGAAGAGCAGGAACGGCAAGGTGATCGCTGCTTCGACCAGCGCGAGACCTCGCTGTGATCTTTTAGATTTGATAGTTCGCATCATGAGTCCGTCGAATCAGGGTCTTTGTAGAGTTGAATCTTGTACAGCATCGGGCTCGGTCCGCCGCCGGGGTTGATTCCCGAGGTGCCGTTAACATCGCAATCATGGATGAACTGCCCGAATATCTGGCCGCCCCCCTGGCCGACCTGCCCGGTGTCGAGTTTTTGCAGCATGAAGAAGCAGGCGAACCCGGTCACCGTCAGGGTGGACTGCCCGGACTGGTCGCCGTCGCAGCTGATCGTCGGAAAGATGAGCAGGCGGCGGCCCGGGACAGCGGGATACCAGTCAGCGGGATTGGGTCCGTATGTGGCCTCCGCATACTCGTTGTAGCTAAAGTCGATGTCACCCGCGACCGAGACCGGGTTGAAGTTGTTTGTATCCGTGAAATCGCTGTTGCAGTTTCCGCCGCCCGCCAGCTGCTGGTAGATGCCGGGCTGCGGCTCGACACAGTCGGCAATCAGTTCCGGGTTCGGTCCGGTTATCACACCATCCGACGGATGATCGGTCGGGTTGACGCCACCGCCTTGGTACTCGCCAAATCGGGTGTTGAAACCCTGGCTCGTCGGGCCGGCGGAAAAGCCCGGCTCGGTTTCAACGGTGTCGCCGACCGTCGCACAGCTTCCGTAGTCGCCGGCCATGTTCTCGCGCAGGCAGTCGCCGCCAGTACACCCCAGGCGCAGCATCTTGTAGTTGCCGGGCCCGATGTCGCCGTGCTGACCCGGGTTCGGCTTCAGGACCTCGAGTGGCGAATTATCGTCGTTGTATGGGTCATTCGCGGGCGGTGGCGGCGGCGGCACGACATCGTCAGTGCAGACCGCGATGGGCGCGATGTCACAGACTTCGGCACCGTTGCCGGAACCGAGCGGGCCGCTCGGGCCAGCGACGGCCGTTGCCGGGGTCGAGATGTCGTTGATGCCGAGGACACGGGACAGCGTGGTCTGCGTGTCGAAGCCGGTTGCAATGACCCGAACAAAAGGTCCATTCGGCGCACCGGGCACGAACGGACTGACGGTCGTCGAGTACTGCACGACGACAGTGATGTCGCCGGCGTCGTAGGCTGCGTTCAATTCCTGATTGCCGACGCCGTCCGCGTTGATGGCGAACAGACTATTGGCGGCAGCCGTCGCCTGAGCGGTGTCGGTCGTCTGATCGAGCACCTTGGCAGCAGCCAGCGCGGCCGCATCGGCCGTGTTCTGTATGCGCGTCTTGTTCGCAAGCGCATGGCTGCCATCGAGCGCCAGGCCGGCGACGGCGAGCATAGCCAGCAGTCCGATCGTCACTATGGGAATGACGATGCCGCGTTGCCTCGACAGGGCTCTACCGCCTCGATTCGTTCTGTTTGCTGTTAGTCTGTTCATGTCAGCCCTCGTTACAGGCAGGGTGGTAACCCGCTTCCTAGCGGCCCGAGCCACCAAGGTTGATCGTGACCGGGGCCGCAACGTCGCCGGGGCTCGCAACGTCCTCGCGATGCCCTTCAAGCGTGTTGTTCAGCCTGTCCGGATCGCCGCCGAGGACGGCGTTTGTGTCCGGTGACGAGGCAGCATTCATGTCATAAATCTGCTGCTCGACCATCTGCCGAACGGAATTGCCGAAATCCACTTCCGTACGCTTCTGGTTCGCGCATCCGCTGCTGACCAGCACCAGCCCGGCTGCAACCGTGATTGTTAAATATGGAATCTTCATAATCTTCGACTCGCTACTTCGCATGTTTATTGGACATCGTGGCCATACAACGATGAGTTTTCTTCTTTACTTGCTCGTCCTTCCAGCTGCCCGTTGAGGAAGAACTCAAGATCATTCGGCTCCTCGAACTTGTCGGTAGGCAGCCTGATTTCACCCGGCAACATCGGCTTGACAAGATGCGGTGTGACCAGGATCAGCAGCTCGGTCTCTCCTTTCTGGAACGACTGGCTTCTGAACAGGGCGCCAAGACCCGGGATGTCGCCCAGCCCCGGGAACTTGGTGATGGTTTCCCGAAGGTTTTCATTGATGAGGCCGGCAATACCGATCGTCTGGCCATCGGCGAGTTCCACCGTGGATTGAGCGCTCCGCTTTGTCAGCCTGGGAACCAGGAACGTCTGGGACACGCCTTCGGACGAGACTGAGAGACTATCCGCCGCGATGAGCTCACTGACGCTGATATTGAGCTTCAGGTTTATGCGATCCGAGTCCAGCACGAGCGGCAGGAACTTCACGCCAACGCCGAATTCCTTGAATTCGATGGTAATACCGTTGTCGCCTCTCGGCACCGGAATGGGGAACTCGCCGCCCGAGAGAAACTCTGCCTGCTGACCGGTCTGAGTTGTCAGTGTCGGCTCAGCCAGGATCTTGGCCAGACCTTTTTCTTTCGCGGCGTCAAACGCCAGGTTGAACAGGAAGTCCTCGGTGAGCAGGCTCGCGAAGAAGCCCTTGTCCTGGATGACCATCGGATTCGGAGNNGAGGGTCGAACACCGGGACACGGAGGTCATTGTCACCGAACAATGCGTCCGGGAACGTCGCACCGCCATTGACGCCGCCAACCTTCCAGCGGCTGCTGCTTCTGAGAATCGTGTTGAAGCGTACGTCGAGGCGCTTGAGCTCGGTCCGGGCAATCTCGGCCACCTTGACCTCCAACATCACCTGCTGAGCCCCGCCCACGCTGAGCATGTTGATGATCTCGCCGACCTTGTCATCCGACACGTTCTTCGCGGCGAACTGGGTAGCACTGCTGCCCGGCCCCGCACCCATGTTCCTGTTCTGCGCTTCCTTGAAATAGCCTTCGGCGATGCGGATCGCGGCGTTCATCTTGCCGACGTTGGAGACGCGGCCGGAAAGAATAATGTTGCGCTGCGCCGAGTACACGGAGATGGACTCGTTCGGCATCAGGTTGTGCAGCTTCGCCTTCAGCGCCTGCAGGTCGTGCGTCACCTCGACGCTGACGGTGCCGATCAGCTGATCGTCACGGTCCCACAGCAACACGTTCGTTGTGCCGAGGTCCTTGCCCAAAACGTACAGTTTCGTCGATCGGAGAATCAGTATGTCCGCAATTTCGGGATTACCGACCGATACCCGCTTCGCCGGGGCGTCCAGCGCCACCACGCGCGACTTGTAAAGAGGAACCGTCAGCGCTTCCTCCGCACCGCGACCCAGGTGCGGGCTCGGCGATGCGACCTGCGCTAGGACCTGTCCGGATAGCAGCACGGCGCTAATCAGCAAAAACGCGACTAACGAAGTCCTGCGGTGCATTGTTATTGTTGGCAAGTTCATCGTAATTTCCTTATGTTCTCCATTGCATCCATGTCACTCTGGCTCTGGACATTGGCCTCCAATCAGGTTTTCGTTTTCGTCTTCTTGACGTCGGTACCGCGAATGATTTCGACCGACGAATCCGTGGGGGCCTTTCTCGGCGCGGGCGCTCTTACGACCCGTTTCACCGGTTTCGGGGCCACGATTTCTTCTTCCTCTTCCGGATTACGCAGCGTCAGCTGAATCGAGCCTTCCGTACGCGCCTTGACGATCTTTTCGGCGTCCTTCGGCGTTACTTCGAGCGTAACGGCACGCACGATGACCGGCTCGTTTTCTTCCGTCGCCGCATCCTGGTCGACCGCAAGGACCTTGATGTTCTTCAGGATCGTTTCGGTAATCGCACGCTGGTCCCGGTTCTTTCGGGCGGCGACCACGTCGACCGTATTGCCCGGCAGCAGGAAGCCGCCGACGCCGATGACGTCATCAACACGAACGGTGACGGCACGCATGTTCGGGGCGACCAGGGCCGCGAGCGTGCTGCCGCGACTATGCGCCGCGAACCGCTCTGCAACGAGAATCTCGCCGCGCGCGATCGACGTGGTCGAGACCATTCCCTCGACTTCGGCAAGATCGGTATACGCACCCGCCGGCAGGACACCCTCGGGTACCTCCGTCAGCTTCAGGTGCCGCCCTTCGACCTTCGTCGCGAACGGGATGCCTATCGCCGCGGTCACAACCAGCTGGGTATTCGGCTCGACGGTCTCCTGCGAGACGAGCTGGCGGTTTACCCACTGGTTAGCCACCCAGGCTGCGCCGACTGCCATCAACAATGACAGGAAAATTAAGATCAGACCTCTACGTTTGGCCATTTTTTTAGCCTCCTAAAAAGACGATTGACTGTCGGCTGGGTCGACGTAATCCGCGACCGATACGAAGTAGTTGTCCCAAGCCCACTGCATGTGGTCTTTCGTAATGCGCCTGGGCTCGTCGGAATATGCTGCGTAGTCCACTGCCATTCCCAGCAAATCCCGAGGGTGGCAGGGCAACAAGGGGACCCCGTGCTGAACGTGCAGACCCTTCGCAACGAAATCCAGAACATCGGGTTCACAGACCACCCGAAATTCGTTGCAGACATCGTTCCAGATTCTCGAATAGAGTTTCCGTGACAGCGATTTGAATTCGATCTTGTAGCCGACACGCCGCAGGAACGCTTCATCAGCAAGTTCCAGCGGATGAATATTGGTGGAAAACATCAGGATGACATCGAACGGAACCGAGAAATGTTTTCCGTGGCCGAGGTCCAGGTAGTCGCGCTTCTCCTCCAGCGGAACGATCCACCGGNNAAATACGTTGCCGGCCGAGATCGTCGATCAGGAAGATCCCGTTGTTCGCCTTGAGCTGCAGCGGCGCCTCGAAGAGACGCGTTGCCGGGTCATGGCGAATTTCCAGCATCTCGGCCGTGAGTTCTCCGCCGGTGATCGCAACGGGACGCTCACAAATGTTGAAGCGTGGGTCGTGGCCGCGTTCGAGCATGATTCGCTCATCGCCCGGGTCGTGCGAGACGACCTTGTGGAGCTGATGATCGAACATCTGCACGACCGTGTCGTCGATCGCGATCGCATGAGGTACGAGCGTCAGATCGTAGAAGAGTCGTGCGAGCATCTTGGAGATGTAGGTCTTGCCGGTGCCGGCAGAGCCGTACAAGAAGATCGCTCGACCGGAATTCAGTGACGGTCCCAGCGTGTCGAGCAATTCGGGTTCGATGACCACGCCATCGAATGCCGCCCGCATCGCACTCTTCGACACGCTGCGACTATGGATAGTCTGCGCACGCGCCACACGGGCGTAGTGCTTCAGCGGCACCGGCGCCGCGCCAACGTAGCCGCTGCGCATCATGGCGTCCAGCGCGCTGGCGCGGCCCGCTTCGGTCAGCGAGTAGGACAGCGCCTGGTCGTGGCCGTTTCGCGGCTTCACTTCGATACGCGCCTCGCCGCGCATGAAGTTCAGGACCTTCTCGATGATCGATCCCGCCAGCGCTAGCCTCGAGCTCATTTCAGCGATGGTCAGAGCGCCGCGATCAAGCAGGTGTTTTGCGATCAGGTCCGCGACAAAGGTCTCCGATAGACCGGTGTCCTCCAGCTTCGTCGGTCGCGGCGCGAGTTTGCAGATCTTTGCCCGACCGATCTCATCGAGGCGCGTGTCGGAGCTTGCGAAGTGTGATATTGCCATTGTTGTTATCCCGTCACCTGGCTGAAGTAACCGAGGTGCCAAAGTGTGAAAAAGGTGCCGCACGCGATCGCAGGTGCATAGGGGAATACCGCGGACCTGGACCTGTCCCGCGTCATCGTCGCCCTGATCAAAGAAGGCGCCGTCGTCCCGGTATTGCGAACCAGCTGCTCGATATGCATCGCCAGGATTGGCTCGATGACTCGCCATGCGATGAACACCAGCCCGAGCACGCCGCCGAAGACAAATGTCGCGAGTCCTGCTGTTATCGCACCGCTCGCGCCGAGATAGGCGCCGACGACACCGAGGAGCTTTACGTCGCCGGCACTGGTGCCGCCAATAAAGTAGAGTGGAAACAGTACTGCCAGTCCGGCCGCCAATCCCAGGACACACTGACCGAGGCCAGGCAGGCCGGCCATCAATCCCTGGATAAGGAATGCCAGCGACAGGGCCGGCAACAAGACGATGTTGGGGATCCGGTGCGTCGATATATCAGTAATCGCGCACACGCTCACTACCAGGACCAGTGGCAACAGGATAGCGGCTTTTAATGGATCGTCGATTGGCATTGTCTTGACTTGGCAATTAGCTATTCAGTAAATCAGTATTCAGGGGTTGACCAACGCGGCCATATTGGTGAGCACGCCGGCGACCGATAGACCGAGGGCCTGGAATGTGAGGACGAGAGCCGCTGCAACCAGCGCTCCTGCCACGGCATATTCCACCGTCGTCAGTCCCTTTTCGTCTTGCATCAAGTTGATAATCGTTTCTTTCATCGTTTCTCTGCGATTTCGGCGCCGGGTAGCTAAGATGCGCCGGCGGGTATGATTCATACCCGCCAACGCCTACTAGCACCTTACGTGTTGACTGCGGTATCCAGGCCAGTAATAACGTTGCCTACCGAAATACCGAGAGCCTGGAACGCGAGAACAACCGCGGCCGCAACCAGTGCGCCGGCTACGGCGTACTCGACCGTCGTCAGTCCCTCTTCGTCACGCAGGAAAAGTTCATGATTTTCTCTTTCATCTCTTACTCCATTTGGTTCTAGTTTTTCTTGACTTTCGAAAGCCAATTACAACGTTCAACGATTCTGCGAGTGCGTCTTTTTATTAATGCTTGATATTCAGACCACAGAGGCGCATCCCATTGTGAGGCGAACATTAGAGGTTGAGTCCTTCGTTCGATAGAATTCTGTTGCTCAGCAGGCGAACTATTTTGCGTACCCCCGATCACGATTAGGGGTAATGCAGCATCGCTTGACATAACGCCGAAAAAAGAAGTTTTTCTCTTTATTAACTGTGAATCGCGTCCGGACCTGAGCCGACCGTCTCTGCAGAATTGGGTGATCTGTAGAGGATCGGGATAATGCACAGGCCGAAGCTACTCTGGGTCGACTTGACGCTTTCCGTAAAGCACGCGGAACTTCCTCCCGTGTTCTCGGAAGGCTGTGATATCCAGATCTGTTCCGATGTCAATCTCCTGAATGAGACCATCGAGAGCAGGGCGATTGATGCTATCTGCTTTGATATCGACTATCCCGAGCACGACAGCCTGAACCTCTTGCGGAAAACCAAGATTCGCTATCCGCAGATGCCGATCCTCTTGCTCACGCTGCAGCATTCTGAATCGCTAGCGGTCTGGGCGTTTCGCAGCCGCGTACTCGACTTCCTGGTGAAACCGGTTTCCCGTGGTGAATTCCACCGGTGTCTGCAGACCCTGAGATACGTCGCCAAAGTATCGTCAGGGCAGCGGAACCGCGCACCGGGCGACAACGTCGCCCCGATACCGCCCGAAGTTCCGCTTACGATGCGCACGGACGATGTACGCCTGTTGCCGGCTTTGTATTACGTAAAGCAAAACTTTCGCTTCAAGATCCGTAACGAGCAGGTTTCCGAGCTGTGCGGCATGAGTCCGTTTCGATTCAGTCGTTCTTTCCGCGAGACTTACGGAATCACATTCCAGGACTACGTGGTTCGCTACCGAATTCTCGAGTCGTGTCGACTTCTGAAGAATCCCAATACGAACGTCACCGATGTTGCTTACGCCATTGGATTCAATGACGCGTCTTATTTCTCGCGGACGTTTCGTCGTTACATAGGGACGTCGCCGTCGAATTACTGCGCCGAACTCGGCGACAGGCCGGACGGCACTGCAGACACCGCCTACGTACGGGCACTCCTGAACATCCCCGATGATCGTTCGGCCGTCGCGGCGGGCTAGCACTTCCTGACCTGAATGCGCCGAGGCAGTTGAAGGCGCAGATCTTCTACGCGGCAAGATAGTCCGCACCTCCTGCAAGATTGTACCAGCGCCCCGGGGCGTAAGCGCTTAGCGTCTCAATGGCTAATATGCCTATTCGGCGGTGGTACAGATATGTTGCAACTACACGATGAAGTTACGAACCGGCTTCGCCTCGCGCTGCCGGCTCTGATAATGGCCTTCCTGTTCGGCTGTACGACGACGGCCCCTGAAACCGTTCGCGTACAGGATGCCGCCTTGCCAAACTACCTGGTGAACAATCATCGGGTCGAAGAGGCGATTGATCTCTATATCGAGCCGCAAATTCGAGCCCTTCGCGTAAACGTTACGCCGAGTTCTCGCCAAAAAGCTTTCAGTTCCATTCCGGTCCTAGTCGGGCCTTCGCTGGAGAGGGCATTGGTGTCGATAACCCGGCAGCACTTTTCGAAAAGCACGATGGTTGACGCGCCCGCGGGACGACCGACCTTGAGCTACGAATTGTTGACGTATCGGCCCGCCGTAGCCGTGGTTCCCGAATCGGGTTCGACTCGTCTCAATGTTTCGGCTCGCCTCGCATTGCAGATCTCGATCCATTCCGCAAGCGGTGAACAGCTGTTTTCGACGACCGCGATCGGCACCAGCCACGTATCGGATACCAAGCTCTCGCCTCGCGACAGACTGAAAGACGGAGCACGACTGCTGGAAGTCGCAACGCGAGACGCGATCATCGATGCCATGTACGATATTTCAAGCATCTTTGGCAACAGCAATGACCTCATCCAATCGGAAGTGCTGACGAGCGAGATCGACCNNGTCGTTTTGACCCTGCGCACCCGGCAAGAAGATGACCGCAGCAATTAATCACCCCAGCCTTTTAATTGGGGTCGAACCGAGGTTCTCAAAAACCTCGGTTCGACCCCGATTAAGCACAGGACCGAGGGCTGGTCCGCTGGTCAGGGCCGCAATGATGTTCATTGGCCTGGTCTCGTTTAGCTCATCCGTGGTTGCCGATGCGAACAACGGCGAATTCCTCGGTTTCAAGCTCGGTGAAAGGTACGCGGTCCCATCGGGGTCTATCGGCAAATCCCTCATTACGGGCGCGA
>JABAOD010004564.1_pt1 | contig 23584 bp, 26 predicted proteins | sample 7062151 | NCBI WGS metagenome assembly JABAOD01 (sample SAMN14538626, study PRJNA623070) | marine sediment metagenome | biome: marine biome [ENVO:00000428]; feature: marine pelagic biome [ENVO:01000023]; material: deep marine sediment [ENVO:00002113] | place: India: Gulf of Khambhat ... | reverse complement strand
CCGCCGGTGCCGGTGGGGCTGCTTTCATCATCGGTCCTGGCGAGGAGAGTCTCGCCACGGTGGAAGGTTCGTGCTCATACGTATCCGACACGCCCGACTTCTTCCGCAGGCCGACGGAACGATACCCTCAGCACGGCAACCGCTTCACGGGCGCCCCCGCCTACTTCCATCACACGTTGGAGGCGGCCTCCGGGCTCATGGCATCTCTGGGCACGGCCCCGGAGGACTACTCCGCAGTTGTCCTCCACCAGCCCAACGCCAAGTTCCCACAGAGGGCAGCGAAGAGCTTGGGCTTCCAGCCCGACCAGTGGAGAACCGGACTGCTCGTTTCCGCTATCGGAAACGCCTACGCCGGATCTTCACCGCTCGGCCTAGCGGCGGTTCTGGATGAGTCCCGACCGGGCGACCGGATTCTCCTGGTCTCCTTCGGATCGGGCGCGGGAAGCGACGCCATTTCCCTGGTTGCCACAGATCGCATCGAAGACCGACCGGCGGACATTCCCCGCGTAGCGAACTACGTGGACCGACGGCGCGCTATCGACTATGGAACCTACGCTAGGTTCCGAGGCACACCGACCGGGGGCTAGATGAGGGACGTCTTCATCGCCGGCGTCGGTCAGGCGCAGGTGGGGGAGCGCTGGAACGACTCCCTTCGCGATCTGGCCCAAGAGGCGCTTTCTCCGCTTCTGGACCGAGTCGGTCACGATGGGGTGGAAGCCCTGTACGTGGGGAATATGCTCTCCGGGGAACTGGCGAGTCAGGAGCACCTGGGCGCTCTTCTCTCCGACCACGTGGGGTGGCGAGGACTGGAAGCGCTCAAGGTGGAAGCAGGATCCGCGGCCGGTGCAGCGGCGGTCCGCGTCGGGTACCTCGCAGTGGGGAGCGGGCTGCACGAGCTGGTGGCTGTCCTTGGAGTGGAGAAGATCACCGATGCCGAGAGCGGCGAGATTGCCAGCGCCATGGCCCTCGCAGCGGACGGGGATCACGAGGCAGCCCATGGCGTCTCGCTTGTGAACCAGAGCGCTCTGCTGATGCAGAGATACATGCACGAGTTTGATGCAGTCCACGAGGACTTCGCTGCCTTTTCCGTCAACGCCCATCAGAATGCCGTCTCAAACCCGTTCGCGATGTTCCGCAGACAGATCACCAGCGAGGACTTCGCAAAGGCCCGGATGATCTCGGACCCGGTCAATCTACTGGATTCAGCCCCGATCGCCGACGGTGCGGCGGCGCTGCTCCTCTGCAGCGAGGAACGGGCCCGCCAGATCTCCGGCAATGCAGTTAGGATCGCGGCCTCCTCTGTGGCCACCGACACCGTTTCGCTCGCCGAGCGTACCGACCCCATCACCTTCGAGGCGGCTCGCCGCTCGGCCTATGAGGCCTATCATCAGGCAGAGGTGGGACCCGACGACATCGACCTCTTCGAGCTCCACGATGCCTTCACCGTGCTCGCAGCCCTGTCCCTTGAGGCCACCGGCTTTGCCGATCGGGGGAGAGGGCTGGATCCGGCGCGGCAGGGCGAGATTGCGCTCGACGGAAGCATCCCTATCTCCACGATGGGCGGGCTGAAGGGCCGCGGCCACCCGGCCGGCGCCACCGGCGTCTACCAGATCGCGGAGGTCGTCCAGCAGTTGCAGGGTGACGCCGGCCCCAACCAGATCCCGGACTGTCGAGTGGGCATGGCCCAGAGCCTCGGAGGCATTGGGGCCACTGCCATCACTCACATCTTGGAGGCCGCCTAGTGAGTCTCCCCCGCCACTGGCGGCTCCGCGACGCGCGGTACCGGCTCGTGGGCGCCCGGTGCACGGTGTGCGGCGAGCGAATGCTCCCCGCTCGCGAGATCTGTCCCCACTGCAAGACCCCGGGCCCAGAGCCCTACACCTTCTCGGGGAAGGGTCACGTGTACTCCCATACCACCGTCTATGAGGCCCCGAGCGGATACGAGGGGTCAGTCCCCTACACCCTGGCTCTGGTCCGCCTGGACGAAGGGCCCCTCGTGACAGCCCAGCTCACCGACATCGATCCTGGCCAGACTGAGATCGACCAGAAGGTAGAGATGGTGACGCGTCGGTTGCGCGACCACGGCCCCGAAGGGCTCATTGTCTACGGGTATAAGTTTCGCCCTCTCCTCCTAGACGCGCGGTAGCCGGTTCCTCCCTCCTCCGAAAGACAGAAGAGTCCTCTGGGTTCTCGACCTCCCCGATCTCCCGCCGCCGAGGTAGTCGGCGGCACAGAGACTTCCGGGGGATCGAGACAAGTTTCGGGTAGCCGAAAAGTCCTACCGCGCCAGAGATATCTCCACCACCACCTGAGCGGTATCCCGGAAGAAGTCATCTTTCGGGAGGGCCCCCATGAACCGCATCAACAAGATCTTCTTCTACCTTGGAAGACCTGGGGCCGCCGAAGGATCGCGCCGTGGCTCCCGCACGGTGTTCTTGGGAGTCCTCGGAGCGCTCCACGTGAACCCGCCGCATTTTCACGCCCCTCTCGATGGGCGGCTGGTGGTTCAGGCCCTGCTCAATCTAGCGCCCCCCGAGTCACTGTTCGTGATCGCGCTCGACAAGTTCAGCGCGGCACGCGGCCTGACTCGAACGTGGCGGGAGAGGGGCCTCGCTTACTGGATCAAAGAGACCCGGACAGCGAGGGAAGGGCCCTTGGCTCGGTATCTCCCCAAGCGGACGGTGGATGCGCGGATCATCTTCCAGACCTCTGATCGCGAAGATCTGGAGTGGGCCGTGCAAAGGTACGGATCCCTGGACAAGATCCGAATCTTCGCCGTGGATCCGTCTCGCGCCGGAGACCTGGAGATGGCCGTCCGTCATGATTCGGAGCGCTCCTACGGACCACTTCTCGATCTCAGCCACTTCGTTGCGCTGTTCGACTACGACTGGGAGTACTTCTACATCTTGAGCAGGCAGCTGAACCTGAACCGCATCGCCGGGGCCTGGCAGCGGGTGTGCAGGCGGGAAGGCATCGAGACCGAGGTCGTCTCCAGCCCACACGACGCCGAGAGGCTTCGCGGCCGAATCGAACGGCTGGTCCGGGTCCCCGTCTTCTCCTAGGGAGCCTGTGCCACTTCGAAGGATCATCCGATGAGCGAAGACTTCGTGTTCGAGATTGACGATCGACGACTTCCAGAAGCTTGGAATGGCGTGGTGCCTACTTCGGTGCTGCTCGACGAATGCCAGGCGATCGTGGAGCGCGCCGCTCGTGATGGGCTGACACTCCGAGTGGTCGGGGGACTGGCCATACTTCTTCACAGCCCCGACGACGATCTGCTGGCCCGGCTCGGCCGCAACGGACACGGCCCCATAGCCAAGAACATGCAAGAGTTCCAGGACCTGGATTTCGTCGCGTACCGCAAGGATCGACCGCGACTCCCTGCCTTCTTCTCTGGAATGGGATACATCAAGCGGCGGACCACCCTCGCCACTGCGATGTCCGAGCGCCACATCTACTTCCACCCGGATGGCTGGTTCCAGGTCGACGTGTTCTTTGACTCAATGCTGATGGAGCATACGCTTCCCCTGCGCGAGCGGCTCACCCTGGACTACCCAACGCTCTCGCCGACAGATCTCTTCCTCAGCAAGATTCAGATCACCCGGCCGACGCGCAAAGACCTCGTGGACCTGGCGCTGCTTATGCGGTTGCACTCCGTGTCGGAGGGCAGCTCGGAGAGGATCGATCCGGACTACGTCTCCTGGGTCCTGGCCCGCGACTGGGGCTACTGGTACGATGCCTCACGAAACCTGGTGAGGCTCGCTCGGTACGTGGAGGGGTGCCGCGAGCTGTTGCCAGAGGAGAAGGCTGACATCTCTGCCAAGATCTCGCGCCTGTCCGCGGCCCTTTCGCTCCACCCCAAGTCGCTGCGGTGGAAGGTCAGATCTCTCATTGGGCCGCGGCTCCAATGGTACCGGCCAGTGGAGGCAGAGTAGAGAGGCGACCCCCAGGGGTCGCCTCTGAGCTTGCTGTCCTTCTCAGATCGTGTCGGTTATCGGGCGCGGATGACCAGGCTCAATACAAGGCTCACCATGCTGATCACCAGCGCGCCGATGAACGCGTTCCACCAGAATGGATCGGCGATTGTCAGCTCGGCATTGAGCCCAAACGTGGTCGAGATCCAAGCGCTGACCCAGGCCGTCAACGCCAGGATCGCGGCGTTGATCACAAATGTGAACAAGCCCAGAGTCAAGAGAATGAGCGGGCAGGTGAGAAACCGCAGGACGGGGCGGATCACAGCGTTCACCAGTCCAAAGACGGCCGCCACCACGAGGATGGCAGAGATCTCCCGGGGCGCCTCAATCCCCGGGACCAGCTGGATAGCGACAAAGATACCGACCGCGCTGATCAGCCAGCGAAGCAGAACGCGTTGCGTCATTTCTGATCCGTCCTCAGCACCTCTTCCCTCTTCAACCTAGGTCTCCTCGCTCCTTCCCCTGTCCGGATCCCCGCCCGCCGCATCGCCCAGCCTCTTCACCATGCGATCGAGTGTCCGGATCGGCGCAAAGCCCCTGCCGCGGATCAAATCGATCCCCTCCGAATAGGATGGGTACAGTACAGCCCGGGTTCGGGCTTGGCTGGGTCGAGGCAGCGCCACAAGGGCCTGGTTTATCAAGGCGAGCTCGACTCTGCCGCGGATCTCGGGCCGGACCACTAAGACCAAGCGAGGGCGGTCGGACAGAGAATCGGTGCGCACAGTGACAGCCGCCAGAAGCTCCTGATTTCTCTCCACGGCCCATCCCAGAAGCCGGCGCCAGCCTACCGCCGTGAGCAGCCGCCCCGGCCAGCCGGGACGTATCGCAATCTCTTCAGGAGCGCCCAGCTCTCGCTCAGACTCTGAGACAGCCGAAGCCACCAGAGCCTCGTAGTCTGGCCAGCGATCGCCCGAGAGAGGGACCAGGTCCGATCCGTCCGAGGGAGTGCCGAGAGCGACCGTATCATGCCATCGCAATTCCGTCCTGGCACCGACGGTCTCGAAGCCAAGGCCCGCATAGAGCCGGTGGGCGGGCAGGTTGCTGTGGTCAACCTCCAAGCTCACCAGGGAAGCTCCTGCAGTCTCAAGTTCCTCCAAGGCGCGCTCCATCAGCCTTCGCGCGATTCCTCGGCGCCGCTGATCGGGGTGGACAGCAACGTTGCTGATCACGAACCCCTGCACGCCCGGCACCCTCCCCCAATTCACGTTGCCGACTACTTGGCCTCCCTGCACCCAGACGAATCCCTGGAGAGCCTGCCGGAGCGCGGGAACCAGCGCGGCCACAAGGCCTATCAGGGGGCCAAGAAACGCCACGCTGCGGATGCCCTGGATGACTTCCCGATCCGCCGCTCTCAGATCGCGTCCGAAGGAAACTTCGACCAGGTCGGCGACCGCCCGCAGATCCCGACCGGGGTCGAATGCCCGTATCCCCTGCCGAATCTGCGACTTGGCGATTCCAAAGACCACTGAGTATCACTCCCAGAAGATGATCCACACGCAGGCCCCAGCCAGAGCCACCGTGGAGACCACTAGGGCCAGCAATTGAGCTGGGAGCAGTCCCGCCCCTCCTGAAGCGAACAAGAGCATGGCTACCATTGCTACAGACAATCCGGCCCATGCCGCGAGCCGGGGATGACCCTCCACCCACTCCCGGAGCCGAGCCCAGCCCTCGGAGCCACGCACTCCCGATGTGCCCATCCTACCTCTTCGCCTATCCCGCTAGCGCGGACTCCCGAATCCCGGCCCAGGCGCGCGCAACCTGCTCTTTGGTGTTGGCCTTCGATCCAGAATTGTCGATGATCAAGTCGGCCGCTGCTCGCAGCACATTCTCTGGACTCTGGGCAGCGAGCCTGGCATCGATCTCTCTGCTTGAGAGCTCGTCTCGGCTCAGCAGCCGCCTCCGCACCGTATCGGGATCGGCTGTGATCAGCCAGACGCCGTCGAAGCGACGGTGCATGCCAGACTCCACTAGCTTCACCGCCTCGACGGCCAGGATCGGTTCCGGCGAGGACCGCGTCCAGCGCAGCGTCTCTTCGATTGCCGCAGGATGCACCACGGCTTCCAACCGGGCCAGTGCATCAGGATCGGAGAAGACGATCTGGCCCAGCCGACGGCGATCGATCTCACCGGATGCATCAAGGATGGACTCTCCGAACTCGTCAACCACCGCCTGCCCCACCGGATTCTCGCTACGGAGCAGTTCATGCACGATCGCATCGGCATCCAGGGTGCCGGCACCCAACTCGGCCAACATCCGAAGGACCGTGCTCTTGCCAGAGCCCAGCTGCCCCGTGATGCCAATCACGTACTTGGCCATAGGCGGCCCATTATACCATCAGACCTCAGCGGAGCGGCTTTCGGCTCTCGGCTCTCTAGCTGGCGCTAGGACTCGGCTTCGCCTCGTAGTGGGGAGTCGCGTTGTAGGCCTCCCGACCGGGGGCTATAATCCGACCGAGGCGCCCTTTGAGATCGCGGCTCGGACTCCTTCTCCCCCTCGTGCTGTCGCTCCCGTTCTGGCTGGCGACGATGTACGTCGTACGGACCGTCGCTCCCGATGGATGGCCCATCCGTTTGCTCTTCCTGGCCCTGTTTGGAGCATCTCTGGCGCTCAGCCTGAGCCCGGCCTTTCGCTTGGCTCCCCAGCTTGTCGGTCGCAGGGGAACCGCTTCCGACACCTGGGGACCTGCCGTCCGCCGCGGAGCCATCGCTGCCTTGGCAGTCTCGGCCATGGCCTCGCTGCGGATGGAACGGCTCCTCGACCCCCTCAACGCCCTTCTGCTGGTGGCGGCGGCCTTCCTCATCGAATTTGTGATCCTGCAGCGCTGGTGAGTCCGGGCCGCCCATCCCTGGTCGCTTCCTTTCGATGACGAAACCGCGGTCTCTTTCCATTATCGCGCTCCCGCAACTGCGGGATGGGCTGGCCGCAGAGGACCGCGAAGTGTTTGATCGGCTGTTCCACCTGCAAGCCGCCGACGGATCGCTGGATCCTCCCTCCTCCATGCACCCCTGGATTAAGGAAAGATGGGGGTCGGTCGACGCGGTGACGAGACAACGGATCGTCAAGATCACGAACCTGGTCACCTGGGAAGGGGCCCTCTTCAACGGCCTCAGGGCGAGCCGGCCCATCGAACCGATAAGCAGGTCCGATCTGGAGGAGGAGCTGAGCTCGTCCCAGGGGGGGCCCTTCTGCCACCCACTCGAGGCGACGCCCTCCGACACGTTCGGGCGGGTTCGCGGAGCGTTTGGCATCACTGCCTCCAACGTCGCCAAGTACGACGGGTGGCACGGCCTTGTCATCTTCGATAGACACGACCCTTTGGAGTTCACCGAAGCGGAGGTGATCGATCACATCGAGACGGCCTGGGAATGGGCGCGGCGAGCTCACGCCCAGGATCCTCGGGCGGTCTACTACCTTCTTCTCTGGAATGGTCTCTGGAGAGGTGGAGCCTCAATCCTCCATGGCCACCTTCAGATGACCCTCTCCCAGGGAATGCACTACGCCAAAGTGGAGGCCCTCCGGCGAGCTGCACTCGCCTACCACGAGAGCCACGGAACGAGCTACTTCGACGATCTCGTTCGAGTCCACCAGGCCCTCGGCCTAGCCGTACAGCGGGGTGGCGCGGAAGTACTCGTCTACTTGACGCCGGTGAAGGAGAAGGAGCTGGTTCTTCTGGCACCTGAGGTGAACGACGCTCTCAAGAAGACCATCTACTGGGCGCTGGACGGGTACCTGAGACGGCTCGGCGTCACCTCTTTCAATCTGGTCCTTTACCATCCCCCGCTTGCGGTGACCACGGAAGACTGGTCAGGGTTTCCGGCCATGGTTCGGTTGGTGGATCGTGGCGACTCTTCTGACCCGACCTCCGACATCGGTGCCATGGAGCTCTACGCCGCCAGCGTCATCGCCAGCGATCCCTTCGAGGTCGTAACCCGACTCTCCCAATCCTAGTAAGGCGACGGGGGAGCCGAGCAAACAGTCCTTCCCCGCGGTGGGGCCGCCTGCCGGCGCTCGCTTCTAGCGCTACCTAGAGAGCCGAGAGCTGAGTGCTGCCTGGAGAAGACCCAGCCGGGTTTCTGGGCGCCTCTTCTCCGACCCAGCGAGCCTCAGCCGCGGCGAGCCCGCTTCCGATCGGCCGAGTCGATGAGGATGGTCACCGGACCGTCGTTGTGAATCTCCACCGCCATCATCGCCCCAAACTGCCCCCGTCCTACCGCGATCCCGCGCGCCTCTAGCTCGCGGGCGAATCTGTCTACCAGGGGCTCTGCCACCTCGGGACTCGCGGCCATGGCGAAGCTCGGCCGCCGCCCCTTGCGCGTGTCCCCGAACAGCGTGAACTGGGAGATCACCAGGGCCTGACCACTGATGTCGACCAGCGATCGGTCGAACCGGCCCTCCTCGTCGGGGAAGATCCGGAGGTGAGCTACCTTCTCTGCCAGGTACCCGACGTCCTCATCCCCATCCCCTTCGGCCACTCCTAGCAGTACGACGAGGCCACGATCAATTCGGCCGAGAACTTCCCCTTTTGAAGAGACGGACGCCTTGGAGACGCGTTGCACGAGGGCGCGCATGGGGACCTCCGGTTTGCAGAAACCCTACCTATCGGATATGTTTTGCTCAGGCCGGCCGGTCATGGTCAAACTGTTGATGACCTGGGACATCCAACCCGGGAAGGAATCCGAGTACATGGAGTTCATTACCCAGGAATTCGCACCGGGGATCATGAAGCTGGGCATTCAGCCCACGGAGGCTTGGTACACCGTAGCCGGCAACGGTCCGCAGATCCTGGCAGGGGGCGTCTCAGAGGACAGAGACGCGATGCTTGAGATCCTCGCCCAGGACGAGTGGCTGGACCTCGAGAAGAAGCTGCTGACCTTCGTCACCGACTTCCGGTACAAGATCGTCCCCGCCAGCGGCAACTTCCAGCTCTAGTCCTCCCCAGGTCCTGTCGGCGGCGCTAGACCATCAGTCCGAATCTGAAGAGCTCTCTTTCTTCTTCCCTTTCGCCTCGCGAGAGGGCTTCCCCCGCTCTCCCGCTCCGATCTGCCGGTTGTCTGTGATGTAGAAGCCGGATCCCTTGAAGATGATCCCCACCGGAGCCACGACCCGGCGCACCTTGGCCCGGCAGGTGGGGCACCGCTTCCTCGGGGGATCCCCAATGGACTCCAGCCTCTCGAACCGGTGGCCATTGCGGCACTCGTACTGGTAGATCGGCATTGGACCGGCTAGCCTGAATCCCTTAGGAACCGGACCTGGCTCCCGGAGGTTGGCTTGGCCTCCTTTAGGAGCCGGGCTGCGATCTGTGCCACCTGGCGAGGGTGACGCAGGGTCCGCCCCTCGTTGGTCACGACAGCAATGGAAATGGTCATGGTGGGGAAGCGACGCAGCGTGCCGTCACGGTCTGGCGCCACGATGTAGCCACGGGAGCGGTCCTCTGCGTTGTAATGGTCGAGGATTCGCGCGTCGAAGCCATCGATCACTGCCTCGCATATGGCCCCCGCCCGAGCGGGATGGGTCACCACGACGAAGTCGTCGCCCCCCTCGTGGCCGACGAAATCTCCCGGATCTCCGGAGCTCAAGACCGCCTGGACCACCAGGTCGCCCACCATCTGGAGAACCACGTCGCCCTGGAAGAAGCCGTAGGTGTCGTTGTAGGGCTTGAAGTTGTCGAGATCCAGATAGCAGACGGCGAAAGGGTCACCGGTTTTGATGCGATCCCATACTGCGCGCTCGACGGCGACGTTGCCAGGTAGCCGGGTCAGGGGGTTGGTGCCTATGTCCCTCTCACTGCGGCGGATATGGGTGGCTACGCGAGAGAGCAGTTCTTCGGGAGCGAAGGGCTTGACCACGTAGTCGTCGGCTCCCGCATCCATGCCCTTGACGATCTCCTCGACCTCACCCAACGCCGTGAGCATCACGATTGGGATCGTGGCCGTGCGGAACCTGTCGCGGAGGTCCCGCGCCACCTCGTAGCCGCCCATCTCGGGCATCATGACATCCAAGAGCACAAGGTCTGGCTCGACCTCCAACGCCATCCGAAGCCCCTCGGCCCCGTCGAACGCCTGAACCACCTCGTATCCGGAGCTCCCCAGGATCTCAGAGATTGCCTCACGGACAGCTTCGCTGTCCTCGATGACCAGGATGGTACGGGGCCGATCCTCTGCACCCACTGCGGCGATGGTGACCTGTCCGTCGTTGCGCGCCAACTCCTTCAATGGTTCGCTCCCGAAGCCGATATCCCCAATCAAGCAAAACCGGCGGAGCCTCCGCCGACTCTCAGAATATTACCACAGGGCTCCCTGCCGTTCCAGGAGGCCGATGGCCGAGCCGGTCCCCGGGCCATGATCTACAGGGTGACACGGGACGCATGTTCCAAGCACAGCGCCCCGGAGGCTTCTAGCGGTCACCCAGTACCGGCGAATCCACCGCCCTCAGGGCACGCGCGATTTCGCCGGTCGCGAGGAGGGAAGCGCGGGTTGCCACTGGGTTGAAGAGACTATCTTCGATCTCCTGCACGCGGCCGACGGTTGGTGCGGCCTACTCTCCCCCCAGCTGCCTCAGAGCCTCCACGATGCGCTCTTCGAGGGCCGCCTCGCCATCGGAGAGGCCGGACACCGCTCCTCGCGCCTCCGATAGGCTGTACCCGAGGGCAGTCAGCGCCGCGACCACCTCGGCGTCCCGAGCCGACAGAACGGGAACTGGCTCCAACCCCTCGCCCCCTACCTTGTCCCTCAGATCCAGCACCAGTCGCTCGGCGGTTCGTCTGCCAATGCCCGGTGTACGCGTCAGGGCCTCGATGTCGCCCTGCACGACAGCGGACCGGAACTCGTCAACCGGATGGGTGGAGAGGATCACCAGCGCCAGCCTGGGACCGATCCCCGAGACACCGAGGAGAATGCGGAAGAGGCTCCAGTCCTCCTCGGTTTCGAAGCCGTAGAGAGCCACATCGTTGTCCCGTACATGGAGATGCGTGTGGAGCTGAATCTCCGTGCCAACCGCGCCCGGACGGCGGAGAAGGGGCTGAGGCACGTAGACCTGAAACCCCATTCCGCCAACCTCGAGGAGGATCCAGTCCTCTCCCTGCGAGGCAATGCGGCCACGGAGACTGCCGATCATCTCCCTAGGAAGGTGCTACGCGGAAGAGGGCAGGGGTGAGGTGTGGAAGTGGCAGAGCGCCACGGCGATCGCGTCGGCGGCATGGTGAGGCCGTGGAGGCTTGGGCAGATCCAGAGAGTCGCGCAGCACCTCCTGAATCTGGTCCTTCGTGGCCCGCCCATATCCCGCCACAGCCTGCTTCACTTGCTGCGGGGTGTACTCANNCCCGGCCTGTCCCGCCGCCAACAGAACAACTCCACGCGCCTGCCCTACCGCCATGGCTGAGCGAGCGTTCCGCCCCAGGAAGATCTTCTCTACGACAATCTCGGAGGGTCGGTGACGCTCGATCAACTCGGCCACGCGGGCATGGATCTCCAAAAGCCGCTCCGGTGGGGTCCGCTCCGGGCTCGTGCGAATCACACCATGGTCCCTGAGCTCCGCCCTATCGCCGCTCCTGGCGATCAAGCCGTACCCTGTGGCGGCGGTGCCGGGGTCGATCCCCAGGACAAGCGACATCGGCACGCTAGGCGCGGGAGGCAGCGCCGTCTCGGCGGTCACTCGACGCCGTACCTGGCCATCACCTCATCGGAGATGTCCAAGTTCGAGAAGACCTGCTGCACGTCGTCCAGCTCCTCCAGATCGTCGATCAGCCGCATGACCCTGAGTGACTCATCGGCCGCCAGTTGGGCGTAGCTCTTGGGGACCATGGTGAGATCTGCCGACGATACGGTCAGTCCCTGACTCTCAAGATCTTCTCTCACCCGCACAAGGTCGTCGGAGGCTGTATAGACAGATACCACCTGACCATCGATCACCACATCGTCCGCGCCTGCATCGATCGCCTGCAGAGCGGCGCGCTCGGCTCCATCGCCGTCTCCCTCTACGACGATCAAGCCCTTGGGTTCGAACAGCCAGGTAACGCTTCCTGACTCACCCAGGTGACCCCCGTTCCGCTCCAGGGTCCGCCGGATGTCGGCCACGGCTCGGTTCCGGTTGTCGGTGAAAGTGGCGAGTATCAAGGCAACCCCGTTGGGCGCGTACCCCTCGTAGAAGATCTCCTGGAGCTCGGCGCCTTTGAGTTCCCCCGTCCCCCGCTGGATGGCCCGCTCGATGTTCTCTTTTGGCATGTTGGCCTGCCGCGCCTTGTCAACGGCCAGCCTCAGCCGAAGGTTCGCCTCCGGGTCTCCACCGCCTTGCCGTGCCGCCACCGTCAGCTCGCGCGCCAGCTTGGTGAAGAGCCGTCCTCGCTTGGCGTCGGCGGCGGCCTTCTTGCGCTTGATGGTCGACCACTTGGAGTGGCCAGACATCTCGGTCCTCCCCGCCCGCCGGTGCTCGGGGGCCATTATAGCAGACTTCTCCCAAGCAAAAAGGGCCCGCACTGCAGGGCCCTAGCCATCGCTCGACAAGCCGGCACGCGCGCCGACTCTCGATCTAGGTCCGGTACCGGTACACGATCCGCCCTCGCGTCAGATCGTACGGTGACAGCTCGACCTTCACGCGATCGCCCAGCAGGATCCGGATGTAGTACATCCGCATTTTCCCTGATATATGTGCCAGAATCTCGTGGCCTGTGTCCAACCTCACGCGAAACATGGCATTGGGGAGAGCCTCAGATACCGTCCCCTCGGCCTCGATCTTATCCTTTCGTCGAGGCTTTTCCTTCCTATGGCGACCGCGTCGCCTTCTCGCCACCGTCCTGCCTCCTAGCCGCTCGGACCTGCCGATTCGAGCTGATCGGGTTCCCGTAGAAGCACCCGCCGCGATCGGCCTCCCTCTTCCGGGGGGCCAACCACCCCCTCCGCCTCCAGATGATCCATCAGCCGGGCTGCGCGCGGGTAACCAATCCGCAGTCTTCGCTGGAGAAACGAGGTTGACGCGTGCTGATGAGAACGGAGGAGAGCAATCGCCTCATCGAGNNTCCGACCAGGGCTCCGCTCGCCTGGCTTGAATGGGGCTCCTGACCCCGACCTCCTTCTGCCAGAACCCCACGACGTCAGCGATCTCGGCGTCGGACACGAAACACCCCTGCAATCGCACCGGGGTGCTTGCGTCCGGAGCCAGATACAGCATGTCACCCCGGCCCAGAAGGGCATCCGCTCCTGCAGTGTCCAGAACCACTCGAGAATCGGTCTGCGAAGTGACTGCGAAGGAGATGCGGGCCGGAAAGTTCGCCTTGATGAGCCCGGTGATGACATCAACCGAGGGACGCTGCGTAGCAATCAGAAGATCGATGCCGGTTGCGCGGGAAAGCTGGGCCAGACGTGTGATCCTGCGTTCGATTTCGTCAGGTGCAAGCATCATCAAATCCGCCAGCTCATCGATCACCAGGACAACATAGGGCAGAGGCTCCTGTCCCCGCTCCACTGCCAGCCGATTGTGGTGGTCGATGGAGCGCGCCCCTGAAGCGGCGAATCGGCCATATCGTTCATCCATCTCCGCCATAGCCCAGCTGAGCACTCCCAGGGCCTCATCTACACTGTGAGCCACCGTCCGCTCAAGATGGGGAAGCCCCGCGAACTGGCTGAGCTCTACCCGCTTCGGATCGATTAGTGCCAACCGCAGCCGATTCGGAGGGTGCTGGAGCACAAGGCAGGTGAGAAGCGACGCGAGGCAGACGCTCTTGCCAGATCCCGTTGCCCCCGCGATCAGAAGATGGGGCATCGAGGCCAAATCGGCCACTACCGGCCTGCCCGACACATCCCTTCCCAGGGCCAGTTTGAGCGGTGCCTCAAACCCCACAAACTCCTCCGAGTCCATGGCCCCCCGGAGGGATACCACCGTCAGTTCCGGATTGGGCACCTCGATTCCTACGATGGGCCGCCCCGGCACTGGGGCCTCAATCCGGATTGGGGCCGCGGCCAGGGCCAGAGAGAGGTCCTTGGAGAGGGCGGTGATCTTGCTCACCCGGACCCGCCTCCGTCTTCCCGCCACGGACTTGATGAACCCCGGCTCCACGCCGAACTGGGTGACGGTCGGCCCCGGACGAATGGAGACCACCTGCGCCGGGACTCCGAAGCTTGCCAGCGTCTCTTCGATTATCCGCCCGCGGTGTTCTGCATCCGCCTCCTCGGCCGCCGGGTAGGGGCTCTCGCCCAGCAAGTCCAGAGGGGGCAACTCACCCTCCCAGTAGAGAGGCTCGCGGCGGAATCCAGCCCTGGCGCCGGCATCGCTTTCATCCTGACCAGCGGGCTGCGCCGGCGGCGACTTCGCCGCCAGGTTCTCACCGGAGGGCGCCATCGGGACCGGGTCGCTCCGCAGAGGAGGGATGGCCGGTTCCCGACCTGGCGCGCTCCAGTAGAGCCACACTCGGTCAGGTAGGGTACGCAATCGCTCGGCGCGCAGTCCGACTACCAGGATCGCACCCACCAGGGTCGCGACTCCCAGAACCAGCGCAGCGCCAGCCGACCCCAGTGCCTCGATCAGCGAGGCGCCCACCAGCACGCCCAGGTACCCACCTCCGGTACCGGGCGGTCCCCCAGCCAGGAGCTCCAACAAGCCAGTCAGGGCGATCCAGAGGACTAGGACCCCCACCAGGCGTCGCTCGTGCACCTCCCACCAGCGACCTCTCTGAGGGAAGAGGACCACTCCCCCAGCCACCAATCCCAGAGCGAAGAGGTAGGCACCCCAGCCTAGAAGTCGCCGCAGCAGGGCGCCCCACTGGTCGATCAGGACTCCCCTGGTCACGGACAGAAGCCCCAATAGAGATAGAACGCCAAGCGCGGCAACTGCCAGCCCTACCGGCTCCCATGGCCACCGGGACAGCCGCTCTCCCCATCCCGCAGCGCGAGATCGCTTGCGGGACGGCCGCTTCCTGCTCAACCCAGGCCCTCCAGATATCGGCCGTACGGCAGGCCTAACTCCTCCTCAAACGCCGTCGCATCTCCCGACGCCGCAGCTTGCGGATGGCTCGCTTACGCTCCTTCCGCCGCTTCTCGCTCCTGGAGACGAACCAGCGTTTTTCCCGGATCGTGCTCAGAATGCGCGCGCTCGCCACTTTCTTCCGGAAGCGCTTCAGCAACTCTTCCTGGGATTCCCCGGGCCTCAATCTCACCGAGGCCATATGTGTTGTTCACCTCCTCCCCCTCTGGATCACCGTCCGCGCACGGCGACGGTCCGTCTCCTGTTGAGGGGGAACCGTGTCTGGACCCGAAAAAAGGGCCCTTCCGGCCCCTCGGCCACCCCCTCGCCCGGCCGTGGCCCGACGAACCCCAATCATAGGCGCGCGGCAGGGAGGTGTCAAGCTCGGGGCCACGTGGAACAGCCAGCTAGGTCAGCCCAGGCAAGTGTCGAGCCATCAAGCCTGACAACGCCAAGTGCTCAACGATCGGCACTACGAACCTCCAAACAAGCTGGGGAAAGGTACCCATCCCGGCAGCGCCGACCGCCGCAGCCATCGCCAGGACCGTCACAGGACGCCGCGTCACACCCGCAGGAGGTGCGGCTGCAGTGAGGAGCGGTATGGCCCCTCGGGCGTAGGCCAAGGCCACGGCCAGACTCGCAGTCAGGAGCAGGACCGCCAGGCCAGGCGCCTGCTCCGCCACAACCTGATAGATGCCCCAACGGGTGACAAAAGTCCCGAGAGGCGGAACCCCGGCCAGTGCCACTCCTCCCACCAGGTACGCGATGGCCAGCCCAGGCGCCCACCGCGCGACGCCCCGGGGAAGAAGATCACCCCGCGCTTCAGCCATGTGTCGCATCAGGCTCCATGACATGGCCACACTCCAGATGGCGAGGGTGCGGGGGATGAGGTGGGCCAGGGCGCCTATGAACCCTCCCTCGGAGAGCGTACCCAGTCCAACCAAGATCACGCCCAGATCAGCGACGGTTGCATAGGCCAGCAGCCTCCCCGGCGAGGGTCGCATCAGCGACAGCAGACCGCCGCCCAGAACCGAGGCCGCGCCACCCACTACAAGGATCTCTGCCACCCCAGCCGCAAGTAGCCACGGGCCTGCCTCCAGCTGGCCCACCAAGACGATGAGGACGACCGGTTGAAAGGCGGTGAGGAAGAGGGCGGTCACCGTGGAAGGCGCCGAGGCCGCCACGCCCGCCAGGTATCCGTGGAAAGGTACGGCGCCCAGCAACAACCCCAGTCCCAGGGTAAGCAGCGCGGCTCCGAGACGGATCATCCCCCCGTCATCCGGCTGCAGGGCCACCTGGTCTCCGATCCACGACGCCAGTGCCAGGGGAGGCAGGGCGAGGGTCCAGGCGACCAGGAATCCCGAAGCCGCGTCGGTCCGGCGCTGGGGACCTGCTTGAATGAGGAATACGAGGATCACGCCCGCGATCTGCAGCAGCAAGGCAGCTAGAAGGAGACTTTCGGCGAGCGCGGCGGCAACGGCCGCTCCCAGAGAGACCAGGGCGAAGGGGGAAAAGGACCATCCCTCCGCCACACGGGAAGAGAAGAAGAAAAGAGCCGGCATCCCCAGAAGGATCGCTGTGAGAACCGATCCACGCAGAGGGTCGAACAGCAGGGGCCGCCCCAAGAGCGAGGTTTCCAACCCGGGGGGAACCGCCAGTAGGACACCTGCGGCCGCCAAGCTGGCAGCCGATGCCAGCAGCGCCGCCCCGGTCGCCCACCGCCGGATCAGGTAGACGAACGGTGCCACTGACCAGAGGAGTGCAGGGGCCCAGATCGGGCTCAAGGTGTCTCCTCCCCTGTCCGCGCCGCTCGCGCGGCAACCAGATAGGCACCTGCCAGTGCCAGAAGGATCTGTCCAACTCCGGACAGCGCAGCGACCAGCAGCCCCGGATCAAGCGCTGTGTGAAGCACATCGAAGCCGTTCAGTATCGTGAGGAGCCCTACTGCCACGAGCAGAGGGTCGCGAGACACAAGAACCAGCCACACCCCCGATCCCGCGAGCCCATAGGTGGTCCAGGCCTCGGTCGGAGGAAGCTGGAGCAGAGGATATCGGTACAGCAGCCCGACCACGGCCGTGCCCACCACGGCCAGCCCCAAAGTACGAAACGCGGGGCTCATCGCCACTGCGGCTCCCCCTGGGGGCCCGGGAACGGCGTCCTGAGCGCGCGGCAGAAGAATCAGGGCCACCAGGAGCCCGACAACGGCCTTGGCCACCACGGGCGACGGCCGGCCGTGGAGAAGGAGGATCAGACCCAAGTACTGAAGGAGCAGCAACAGGACAGCCGCCCGACGCCTGCCAAGAATCGACACCAGGCCACTCGAGCCCACGATCGCCGCCACCAAGAAGTCCGCGCGGGAATAGCCTGCGCCACGCGTGCGAGAATGGCCACGTTGGGTCAGTCCAGCAGCAGGATCAGGACCCCCAGGCCGGCCAAGACCAGCCAGCCCGTCAGGTGTCTCCCCTCGAGGGCCGCCGCGCCACCCGCTACCGCGCCGGAGAGACGGCTCCAGATCGCATCAAGGCGCTGAGAAACCTGCAAGGAATCCGCAAGCCCAGTCAGCGTTCCTGGTACCGCCCGCACTTCAGCCGGAAGCCGTTCTCCATACCGGTGTACCCCGTACCCCAGCCCGACTGGTGCGAGGAGGGCCGCCCAGCCTACCCACCAGTCCCCGCCTCCCCCCAGCGCGAGAGGGCTGCCGGCAAGGGGAACCGCACCCATCCAGAGCGGAGCCACTATGGCGCCGCTCACCAGCGCGGCCAACGGGAGCAACTCGATCCAGATGCGCCACGACTGTCGCCGGGGCGCCGCTTGGAGCCAATGTCCGGACCAGCGCAGCAGAACCGACACCGAGAGAACGGTCACGAGGGCCCCCAGCCACCCCACCCAGAGCGATTCGGCCTCCGCGATCCGGAGGTAGGCCAGACCTCGCACTGCAGACGCGGGAAGCGGCGGGGCCGGTAGCAGCGCGGCCGCTCCCAGAATCGAAACTCCACGTCCCACCGGCCCGAGAACGCTCAGAACAGCGGTCGCTGGTGCCTCCCGCGCCTCCAAGAGAAGGCTCGTCGCCAAGGCCGTCCAGAGGAGGTAGGGCGCAGCCAGCTCTTCGATCCTGCTCCCCCCGACGGCCACGGCCAGAATCAACCACCCGAGCTGAGCCTGAACGACCCAAGTTAGACCCTCTTCCGCCGCTCGACCCCACCAAAGCCCAGCCAGGCCACGCGCCACGACCGCCAGAGCCACGCCAACGGCTACGGCCGAGAAGGGTTCCATCAGTGGCGGCCACCCCTCTCGCACCAGCAGGCCTCCCCCGGCTACGAGCACAAGTGGCCGGAGAACCCCCCCCAATCCGGGCGAGATTCCTCCAGCCAGCAGCCACAACGAATGGGCCGGGTAAGCCCCGAGCCTGATCCAGAGCGCCACGGCTCGCAGAGCCCCGATCCCAGGTACCAGCTGCGACAGAAGCGCGGCCCCAAGCCACGCGGTCAAGCCGAGGAGCGACCAGACAGCGGCCCGCCGCACCAAGTGAGGATCAGGCAGATCACGCGCCGTCAGAGCAATCCCGAGCAGTAGGAGATCCAGGCCGCCCCAGGCAAGTGCTACCGAAAGGGGATCGTCAGCTTCCAAGAAGAACAACACTGCCGCCCCTGCCGCCAGACCCTTCGCGATCACGGGAGCTCCGGTCCCGGCCAACACCCGGTGGGCGGTCCAGACCGCCAGGACAAGTGACGCCAGCAGGGCGAAGGGGCGGGAGTCGGCGCCATCCCGGAAAGTGGGCTGTCCTAGGGGACCGCCAGCGAGGTCCCAACCGGCGACGAAGCCAGTCGTGGGTGGATCACCGAGTCGGACCAGGGCAAGCACTAACGCAGAAAGGGCGGCGAGGAGTGCCAGCGCGCGCCAGAAGTCCGGATGGAGAAGGCGGTGGAGGAGAATTAGGAGGAGGGCCCCGGCCAGTAGCGCCATGCCAGGGGGAAGGGAGAGGATCAGGGAGATGCCTCCCTGTCCTCCGCGGCGGCCGTTCGGACCTCCACCACGTCTCCTTCGCCTGCGCCCAGCGTTTCGGCTGCGTCGCCCCGGACTTCCGCAACTGCCAGGTGGGTCGAGGAGTCGATGTAGGCCACCACAGTCCCGTCCTGTGCCTCCGAGTAGGTTCGGGACAGTCCCGAGATCACCCGGTCACCCACGACCACCTCCAGCTCATCGCCCAGGGGGAGAAGATCCAGCCCGTGGATGTTCGTGAGCAGGTTGCCGAACCGGTCGACGTACGCTACGTGGCCGACGATCCGGTCCGGCCCCACCTGTATCTCGGGCTGAGAGAGGGTGATCAATCCTTCCGCCTCCTCGCCGAACGATTCCGCGGGCACTCCCAAAGAGAGGTGCGCTGCGACCGGAGCAAAGATGTCCCGCCCGTGGAACACGTTCGACACGCGAGGGAGCCAGTACTCCGGGTTGGTCAAGGAGAAGGCCCGGAACGGGTCCCGATCGCGCTCTGCCTCTCGGAGCACAGATGTGAGGAGACCGTTGTCAGGCGCAAGGTAGTATGCATGGGAGGTTTCCAGCAGGATAGCACGCCGGTCGCTCCCCACCCCCGGATCCACCACAGCCACATGGATGGTCCCTGGCGGAAAATGGCTGTGGGCACGCTGCAGGAGGTAGCTTCCTTGGGCGATGTTCTGCGCCTCGATCCCGTGGCTGATATCCACCAGTCTGACAAGAGGGTTGATGCCCAGGATGACCGCCTTCATCACGGCCACGTTCGCATCACGGGTCCCAAAATCGGTGGTGAGGGTGATGATCCCCGCGATCTGGAGCGACCCTGCCGGTCCTCTTCCCTGTGACATGTCCACAGATGAATTGACGCGCGGTCGGCGGCCAAGTATGGTCGAAAAGCGATTCTATCAGCGGGCCATGGTGCCAGCAATGGAGTCAGAAGCCGCTGCCCCTCCCCTTTCGGTGCAGATCCTCGATCGGGATCGGCAGGAGAAGGCGCGGGCCTACGCCAGGATCCGTCGCCTCCTCCTCCTCGTGGACCTGGCTGTGGGCGGAAGCTACGGTGCGATCCTCCTTCTGGGCGGACTTGCCGCTGCACTCTCGGAAGCGGTATCTACCGTAGGTCCGTGGCTACAGGTGGCTGCGACCTTCGCCGTCCTTTGGACCGGTTATGTCCTCCTCACGCTCCCCCTGGCCCACTATCGGGGATTCGTCCTGTCGCATCGATACGGACTCTCCACCCAGACGCGTGCGGCATGGCTGCGCGACCGCTTGAGGCTAGGAGTCCTGACTCTACTGTTGGGCGTGGCCGTAGTGGAGGTCATCTACTTCCTCCTGCGAACCACCCCCGCCGTCTGGTGGCTCTGGACGGGCGTCTTCCTCCTGTTCTACACAGCTGTGCTGACCAGTCTTTCGCCGATCCTGATCATTCCTCTGTTCTACACTCTAACTCCAGTCCCCGATCAGACCCTGGAGGAGCGCCTGACCGATCTCGCCAAGCGAGTGGGCACCCGGGTTCGGGGGGTCTTCACCATCGACCTCAGCCGCCGGACCACGGCAGCCAATGCCGCCCTGGTCGGACTCGCCAACACCCGGCGCATCGTGTTGGGCGACACCCTATACCAAGCCTACACGCCTGACGAGATCGAGACCATCCTGGCNNACCACGTGCATCGCGACACCGCGAAGGGGCTCCTTGTGCAGTCCGCACTGACAGTACCAGGTCTGTTGGGGGTGCATCTGGCGCTGGGCTGGGGAGCCCGTCAGTTGGGCCTCGAAGGTCCCGCCGATACGGCGGGGATGCCCCTGCTGGGGCTGCTCCTTGGAGGCTTCAGTTTGGTCGCGTCCCCCCTTGTGAACGGCTACTCTCGATCGCGGGAGCGTGCCGCCGACAGATTCGCTCTGGAGGCGACTCGCAAGCCGAGGGCTTTCATCTCGGCCATGACGAAGTTGGCAGATCAAAACTTGGCCGATGCCGAGCCGGAGCCCTGGGTTGAGTGGCTCCTGCACTCGCACCCCGCCATCAGCAAGCGCATCGCGATGGGTCAAGCCTACCTGAACGCTCCAGGCGAAGGTTCGGCACCGCCCGAGCGAGAGGAGGAGCTGGCTCCCCTCAAGCCGCCAGGGGGCAGCTAGGATAGCTCCTCCAGGAGCGGCGCCAGTTCCAGCCCTCCGTACCCTACTTTCAGGGCAAGCTCCTCCACCCTAAACTCCTGTCCCGTCCGCCACAGGCCGATGAGGTGGGAGCCAGCCTCCCGCTCGCCGAACCAGCGCCGGCCGAATCGTTCCTCTAGGAACCGTCGATGCTGTACCTCGAAGATCCATGCCCGGAGGTACTGGGCGCAGTAGAAGCCGTCGTCGACATCGTCCAGGTACCGCTCCGGGTAGATCTTCACCCCCCAGGTTCTCCCCTAGAAACGATGCGTAGAGCGGGGCTGGCTCCTCCGCTCCACTGTGGAGTGCCTGTTCGTAGCGCAGCTTCGAGGCGTAGCGCCGCAGCATGTAGCGCTTGCGGAAGCGTGCATATTCCAGGTAGCCGCCCGCATCCTCGATCCCCAGCATCTCCTCCAACCAAGCAGGATTCATGAGAAGATGCTCTATGAGGAAGGCATAGGACTCGGTGACGGAGTTGTCCCCCAGCCGGCGGAACGCCACCGGAAGACCGGCATCCACATGACTGAAGTGCTCGGCGTGACCGGCCTCGTGGAACAGTGAACGGTAGTCGTCCTGGGCTCCGCTCGGCTTGATCACCAGCTTCACCTCGTCCGGAATCCGGATCCCTGCGCAGAAAGCTCGGGCGGACTTGCGAGGTCGCGGCTCTGAATCCACCTCGACATTCCCCTGTCCAGCAAGATCGATCCCCAGACGTAGGAGGGTTCTCTGTAGTGCCTCGAGCATGGTATCTCTGGGAAAGAATGGGTCCCAGCGCACGCCCCGGAACAGATAGGCAATGTCAGCCGTTGCGGCACGAGACTCGGAGAGACCCAGACGGTGCAGATGCCGACCCAGATCTTCGAAATGGGCCTCGGCCGTCTCGTGAAGCAGCTCCTTCATCCTAGGCGCAAGGCCAGCCAGATCCAGCGACCGCAGCTCGTCGCAGAGGCCAGCATAGTGCTGAAACCCCAAGTCCTGGGCCCGGGAGTGCAGGATCCGCCACCGAGAGCGTCGCTGCGGATTCACTTGGTCTGTCATTTCCATCTGGATCGCCTCGAGCGCATGTCTGCTTTGGGCATCGGGCTCGTTGGCGATGCGGATCGGCAGGTCGTGATATGCTACGTCCTCGCCTCCCCAGGACGCCTTCGCGTCAAGAAGATGGTTGGCGACCTCTTCGGTCAGATCTGTGACCACCCTCTGCAGATGCTCAAGGACAATGAATTCGGCCAAGTAGTGTGAGCGCCGCCCGTCCCGGTCCTCCAACGCTTCCTCGGCAGTCGCCCGCGCGAAGATCTGGCCGTGCCGCTCGTAGATCGGCCCCAGCTCCAAGGTCCCCTTCAGTCCCGCCCCCACCAGATAGATCTCGCGCTCCGCCTCCTGGTGGAAGCTCTCGATCTCGTCCTCGAGCGTAGCTGTCTCCAACGCCACCATCGCTGTGCTTCTCCTTCCCTGGCGCAGAACCGCGGATTGCAGGGAAGCTCAATTGTAGCGAAGCCGGAGCCGAAGCTCCCAGCGAAAGCTCCTAGCGCCTGGTCCTAGCGAATGCTGGAGAGCCGAGAGCTGAAAGCTGAGAGCCGACAGGTTGGAGCAAGTGCCCAAACGGCTAGTAGTTCGTTTCTCTCATTGACGGGCCGCCGCCGCCGTCGGTCCTAGCGGAGCCGAAGGCGAAGCTAGATGGGAGTGCCGACGGGTTGCAGCTTGTCCCTAATCGGCGAGTAGTTCGTTTCTCTCATTGACGGGCCGCCGTCGTCGTCGGTATAATGACCCCGATGTGGGGAACTTCCCCCACTTCGTTCGTGTGTCTATGGCGATAACCGGCAACCTCCGCGACTTCACCCTGACCCAACTCCTGGAGCTCATCCACCGGGGCAGGAAGACGGGAGCCCTCTCCATCGGACGTGAGCCGCAGAATACCCGGCTCTACTTTCGGGAGGGCCACCTGATTCATGCTTCACTCCATGGCGCTGGGTCGGATGTGATGGGCCTCCTGCGCAAGAACGGGCACCTCACCGTCCCTTCCGGGACGGAGCTTCCTGCGCTCTCGGTGACCTCCAGCGAGAAGGAGACGGGGCTCATGCTGATCAATGCCGGCTACGCCACCCGGAATGACATCCTGCGGGCCATCCGGGATCACACCCTTGAGGTGGTATACGGGCTCTTCACTCGACGAGANNCACCCCCGGACGGCCGGATCACCTTTCCCCTGCGGCTGGAGAACATCATCCTCGAGGGAAGTCGGCGGAGCCGAGAGAAGGAGCACTTGGAGGCGGAGCTGCCTTCGCTGGAGGTGGGTCTGCGGCTTTCTCAGAGTCCCGACGCCGCCCTGGAGCGAGTGAATCTCAGCCGCGCCCAGTGGCGAATCATTTCCATGGCCAGTTCGGGAAAGACCCTTCACGACATCGCGAAGGAGATTGGCATGGACGCCTTCGGGATCCGAAAGTCCGTCCATGGGCTGGTCTCTGCAGGCTTGGTAGATCTGGTTCGACCCGCAGTTCCCACGACACCGACTGCCCAGC
>JABAOD010000415.1_pt13 | contig 23590 bp, 26 predicted proteins | sample 7062151 | NCBI WGS metagenome assembly JABAOD01 (sample SAMN14538626, study PRJNA623070) | marine sediment metagenome | biome: marine biome [ENVO:00000428]; feature: marine pelagic biome [ENVO:01000023]; material: deep marine sediment [ENVO:00002113] | place: India: Gulf of Khambhat ... | reverse complement strand
CGAGCCCACTTTTACCTCTGAAACCTTGCGACCGCCTAGCCATCCGGGGCTCTGTTATCGTGCACAATCATTATCCCAGCCGGCCCGCGGCCGAATGTAGTCTGAGCTCGACCTGTGAATCGCTCGAGAGTTGGACAGACACTGCCCTTTGCCCATCCCCAAAACGCTTATACGAGTCACCGGTGAAACCCTGCATGAACTACCAAGAGAGACAGGAGATCATTGCGAGTTCTCCTATATCATTCGAGTACCTGAAACGCTTCAACACCGCCGCCGGAATTCTCCATTTAGTCACGGGCCTCATCATGCTAGCCCTAGGTATCTTGCTAGACTGGACAAGGGACATCTACACCTTCTATGTCAAACTTGATATCGTAAGCACCGGACCGCCACCGGTATTCGAGGTGACGCCCGATCCCCAGATTCTGTTTACGATCAGCTTCCTTGGCGTCATTCTGGCTTCGTTCCCACTGATGTCAGCAATAGCACACTTCACAATCGCCTTTCCCAGGAAAAAGCAGTATAATGAGTTCCTCAAGAAGGGGATGAACCCTTACCGATGGTACGAGTATGCCTTCTCCTCCTCGGTTATGATACTTGTCATCTCGCTGTTTTTGATATGGGACTTCTGGTCGCTCGTGATGATCTTCGTCCTAAACGCGGTGACCATGATGCTCGGATATCAGATGGAGCTGCTGAACCAGAAAACCGAGAAGACGAATTGGTCGCCATTCATGCTTGGAACGGTGACCGGTTTCACCCCATGGGTCATCATCTTCGCTTACTTCATCGCGACCATCAGTTCGGCCGGGGCTGAACCGCCTGCGTTCGTGTACGTGATCCTCATCATCTACTTCGCACTTTTCAACGTGTTCGCGCTCAACATGGTCCTGCAATACAAGGGCATCGGGAAGTGGAAGGACTACCTCTACGGAGAGAGGATGTACATTGTCCTGAGCTTCGTTGCGAAGACATCGCTTGCATGGATCGTCTTTATGGGCGTGTTCGCTCCGTTTTAGCAGGAGAAACGCAAGCTCTTCTCCATACAGCACAATGACCGCGAGGTGAGCCAGCTAGGTTTCCGCATCTCCCAATACCGACCCTCTAGGCCCAAACCATTCTTAGCCCGCTCCCTCGCTCTCGCTCTCAGGTAGATGTGCGCTCTCTTCTTCGTGTCGAGTCTCCTCACCGACTCATGCCACCCTTCCACGGTCGCTGAAGGTCAGGTGGACTCCCCGATCCTCTCTGTATAAGGGTAATCTCTCCCCAGGTCGTAGCTGAAATGGAGAAAAGCCAAAAGGCAAGAGCTCCTAGATCTCGATATATGGAGCAAGGCCAATCAGGCACGAAACCCGACATGGAGATAGCGACTCTCGGCGGTGGTTGTTTCTGGTGCCTTCAGCCTATCTTCCAGGACCTGCGAGGCGTGGAGCGGGTTGAGGTGGGATATTCCGGCGGGAACGTTCCCAACCCTTCCTACGAGGAGGTGTGTACGGGTTCCACGGGCCACGCGGAGGTCGTCCAGTTGACCTTCGACCCTGAGGTCATCTCCTTCGACGAAATCCTGGAGGTCTTCTTCGCCGTACACGACCCTACGACACTGAACCGGCAGGGACCCGATGTGGGCACGCAGTATCGATCGGCGATATTCTACCGCACCGCTGACCAGAAGGCCACGGCAGGGAGGGTCATGTCAAGGCTGGAGAAGGCGAACGCCTGGAAGCACCCCATTGTCACTGAGGTCTCGCCGTTTGCTGACTTCTTCCTGGCGGAGGACTATCACCAGGATTACTTCACGCGGAATCCTAACCAGTCCTATTGTCGGGTTATTGTTAGACCTAAGGTGGATAAGTTCCGGAAGCAGTTTCGCTCGAGACTAAAGGAATGAATTGTGTCCGCCCTTTCTCAATGGAAGGAAAATGAAATAACATGCGGGGACCTCCCCCAAGATGAGCGTAGAGCCCGTGGGTGAAGAGGTCCTAGGCATTATCGACGGCGTCAAATGGAAGCGAAGGAACTGGAGTCTTCTTGTGACCCCTGAGAGGATCGTAGTGGCCACCGTGGGGAGATCTGGGCTCGGCGCTGCCTTTGAACTTGGGGGGATTGTGTTGGCCAAAGCAAGGGTCAGGAAGAGGACTGACGAACTGAGGAAATTATCCGCGGAGGCTGCCTTGGCGTCCCACGGTAGGAACTTCGATATACGCATCTCCAGCATTGAGAGGGCTGAGATGGAGGATCCGGCTGTGGTGGCCACGGGTGTCCTGCAAATACAGACTGCTTCAGACCAGTATGAGTTCCTTCTCACTGATGAAGAAAGCTACGGCAACGGTGCCGGTTTCTTACAGTCCATCCTGAAGGAGAAACTCCAATTTCACTGAGTTCGCGAAATCCTCGCCTCAACGCGAGTCAGTATCCTCCTCCGTCCAAGTCCCCAAAGCGGATTGAGGATTGCGGCCCACTGAAAAATGTGTCCCAGTCGGTCGACCTTTCTAGTTGCAGTAATCAGCAATGATATTCTCAACGAACCTATCATAAAAATCTGACTCTGTGGCTCCAATACCAATAGGAGCCGCAGGAGGATGTTAGAGGCAGCGAAGTATAGCATAAGGGAGCTGACGCTCCGCCAGTTCCTCATGGGGGTACTGAAGGCACTGGTACCCCTGACCATCGCAGCGCTCTACCTCCTTTACATATATTCCCTCGGAGAGTCGGGTAGAGTCCTCCTACCACTCCTTGCCGCATACTTCTTCCCACCCTTCGGAAAGGAGTCGGTCATCCCTCTGGGGGTGTCTCTAGGCATCCATCCCGCCCTCATGGCCCTCTCCATAGCAGTGGTGGATATCCTTGTCGGCCTCTTCTTGCTCTGGAACTATCGGGTGCTTTACTATGTCCCCTTCCTAGGGAAGTGGGCCAGGAAGACAGAGATGAAGGCAAAGAAGATGATTGAAGAGGGGAAGGGGTTCAGCAAGCTCGCCTTCCTCGGACTGGTGCTCTTCGTCGTAGTTCCTTTCCAGGGATCGGGTGCCGTGGGCGCCACCATCATCGGGAAGATGAGCGGTATGGACGCAAAGAAGGTCTGGCTCGGGATCGCAGTGGGGGCCCTGGCGGGCACATTCATGGTTGCGTACTCCTTCAACATGATCCTCTCGGCCTTCCGGTCCGACTTCCTGCTGGGGCTGACGATAGTGGCTGCCGCTGCGGCCGTCATCATCATTCTCTTCCACCACTTCAGGAAGATGCCGGACAGCGATGACTCCCTCAGGCAGATCGAGGACTTTAGCGTGCTCGCCGCCAACGGAGGAGCGGAGGTGGGTGAAGCGAGGGACGACATAGCCATGGCACAGACCTTTTTAGAGGGCAATCAATAGCCAATCCAATGATTTGTTTGGGCCTGGAGGGAACGGCTCACACTCTCGGGGTTGGCATCGTCGACAAAGCGTGTAATGTCCTGTCCAACCAGATAGAGATGTATCGGCCTACCGTCGGTGGCATTCACCCCCGGGAGGCGGCCAACCACCATGCCCAGAGGATTCAGCCCCTCCTCATGGCGGCTCTCAAGGAGGCAGGGGTTCGACTGCGGGAGGTGAATTTGATTGCCTTCTCTCAGGGTCCGGGCCTAGGCCCTTGCCTCAGAACCGTAGCCACCGCTGCCAGGGCCCTATCACTGTCCCTCCAGGTACCCATCATCGGGGTCAACCACTGTATTGCGCACCTCGAGATCGGCAGGAAGGTCACCCATTGCAAGGATCCCGTCCTTCTCTACCTCTCCGGAGGCAACACTCAGGTAATCTCCTACGCCCACGGACGCTACCGAGTCTTCGGGGAAACTCTGGACATAGGCCTGGGGAATCTCCTGGACAAGTTCGGCAGGCAGGTTGGTTTCCCCTTTCCCTCAGGTCCTCACGTGGAGAGGACTGCCCGGGAGGGCTCACAGCTCCTTCCACTGCCCTATTCCGTGAAGGGGATGGATGTGGCCTTCTCTGGCATCCTCACAGCGGCCTTGAATCTACACCACAAGGGATCGAGCCTCAGGGACCTCTGCTTTTCCCTGCAGGAGGTGACCTTCGCCATGGTCACGGAGGTTGCGGAGCGGGCGATGGCACACCTCGACAAGGAGGAGATTCTCCTCGGAGGCGGAGTTGCCTGCAACCAGAGGCTTCGGCGGATGGTGGCCACGATGGCGGAGGAGAGAGGAGGGGAGATGACCGTGCCGCCGCCCGCCTTGTGCGTGGACAACGGTGCAATGATTGCATGGACCGGCTCGCTGATGCACGACGCCGGCATTAGCATGGGCATCGAGGATACTGTGGTTGAGCAGAATATGCGGACGGACTCAGCCGAGGTGCCCTGGCTGGCGCAGCCAGTTTCCTAATCGCGCTCTATTCCATAAAGGCCTCGATGGCCTCTATCGAAGCACCCATCTCGAAGGGATGCCCCATCTTGCTTAGAACCGCCTCCATCGCTGCGAACGTTGCGATGAGGTCTGAGAAGCTGCAAATGCCCATGTGGCCGATGCGGAAGACTTTGCCGCGGATAGCACCCTGGCCTCCGGCTACCATGACCTTGTGAGCCTCTCTCAGCCGAGCACGGAACTTCCCGTCCTCAATGTCCTCGGGATGCCAGAAGGCCGAGACGGTGTCAGAAGCATGGGCCTCCTGTGGGAAGAGCCGAAGGCCCATGGCTCTGCCCGCGGCCCTGCAGGCCCTGCCCAAGCGCGCCGTCCTCTCCAACCGCTGTTCAAGACCCTCCTCCTTGAGCATGCGGAGGGCCTCTCTGAAGGCGAGGAAGAGGTGTATGGCGGGGGTATACGGTGTCGACCCCCTCTCCAGACGATCCACGTGGGCCTTGAGGTCGAGGTAGTACGGGCCTCGGCCTTGAAGGGCCTCGTACCCCCTCTCCGACAGGGCTACCGCCGAGAGTCCCGCTGGGGCGGCCAGACACTTCTGGGACCCCAAGACCACTGCATCGATTCCCCAGGCTTCCATCTTTACGGGGATGCCTCCGACAGACGTGATGCCGTCGAGGAGGTACAGCAGCCCGGCTTCCTTCGCCATCCTGCCCACGTCCGCGGCCTGGTTGGTGACGGCGGTGGAGGTCTCGTTGTGGCACAGGACGACGGCGGCGTATTCGCCTGTCTCCAGCCTTTCCTCAAGGGCGTCGGCGTCTAGGGCCTCACCCCAGGGGAAGCTGACACTATCGGCCTGCGAGTACTCTGACGATATCTCGTACATCCTCTCGCCGAACTTGCCGTTCGTGATGCAGAGGACCCTGTCGCTCTTCCGAAGCATGCCACCCAGCATCGCCTCAAGGCCGGAGGTTCCCGAGCCCGACAAAACCGCTACGCGCCCTGGCGTGTCGAAGGCGTACCTTAGGAGCTCCCTTATCTCGATGCAGACTTCCTCAAAGTGTTTCGTGCGATGCCCTACGGAGGGGGTGCTCATGGCCCTAAGAACCCTCGGATGAATCTTCACGGGGCCGGCCAACATCAGCGTGGTATCCTCAACGTCCACAGGAACCCATCCTGCCCGCATCTTAAAGGTTTTCCAGCGGCTCTTGGGTAGATTTTATATAGAGACAGGTGCATGCGGGGGTCTAACAGCTAGACAAGAGAGGTCTAGTAGACCTCCGCTTGCCGGTGGTTTCGTGGAGGGAAGCCCAGAAAAGATCACCATTCGCCTGCCGCCGCGTTTCGTGAAGGCGCTGGACTTCCTCGTCGCTGTGGACGACTTCCCCTCGCGCTCTGAAGCAATCCGGGCGGCCGTCCGGGACCTGATCTACGGGAGAATAGAGATGGTTCCCGAGAAGGTCAAGCGGATCCGCGATGCTGAGGTGGCCTTGGAGGAAGCCGAGTCCCTGCGAGACGAGATGCTCCGAAGGTAGGCAACATCACGATTCCCTCCCCCCTATTTTTTTTCGGACAGTCTAGCTCGCCACAATGCCGGTCCTTGAAAGCTTTATTTGAGGACTCGTTATTGGCGCTGAATGCTGAAGAAGGCTCTGATGGCAGCCACCGTAATGCTCCTCCTTCTCCTCGTCCTCATCACCCCGCGCCTCATTGGGGTGAGAGAGGACATATCGAGCCTCCCGCGCCTCATTCTCAATTACGGGAACGAGGATTTCGTCGCCTTCGTCACGAGCCTTTCAGGGACCTATCTCTACAGCGCTCTCTACCTCAACATCACGCCAAGAAACGGTCCGAACTCCGCCCACTATGTGGTGAATGACTCCCATGCCCTTGAGGGGAGGATTGGACTCGAAGGGAGTTCACAGTTCAACATAGAGGCCGTGGCCGTGGACCAGAGGCGAGTGTTCTTCGACATCTCCGTGGACGTGGAGGCCTCGAGGACAGCGAAGGGATGGTCCTTCACCCTCCGCCTCTCGGGCGAGACCACCCCCAGGGTTCTGACGGAGAACGACATCTCCAACACCCCCTTCGCCACCCTCATGCAGAGGAGGACTTCATGACCCTGAACAGGTGGACTGTCCTCTGGATCCTGATCGTGGCCTTTCTCCTCGTCATCCTTAGCTTCGAACTCCTGGGAGTTGTGACCCTGGAGGACCTGATAGCGAACCCCATTCTCTTCCTAATCGCCTTTGTCATCGTTGCCGTGTTGAGCGCCGTGGGTGCCATGTTCATAGGGGTCTTCATCACCCATAGAATCTTCGCCTCCGGATCCTTCACACCCTTCGAACGGGAGATGCTGAGCATGCGTAAGGAGATTCAGGCCATCAAGGAGAGGCTGGAGGAGCTGCTGGAGGCCACCAGAAATCCAGAGGGAAAGGACTAGGCGAGTCGCTCCGGGCATGCGTGACGGCGGGAGCAGCTGGCACACTTCCCCGGCCTGTTATGGTTCCTGTGGGCATCTCCGCTCTCCGCCACTTCCCTCATCTCGTTCAGTTTGGAGAGGAGGAGGCTACGAAGCTCGTCCGTGTACTCGATCTCGTGGACGGCATCCCCGTACCTCAGAAGCCCGTAGGGCGGCCTCCTTCCGGTGGTCTCCTCGATGAGGAAACAGTAGGCCGTAACCTGCAATACATGGGAGAAGAGGGGTCCTCTGGGCTTCCGGCCCGTCTTCACCTCCACCGGTATTAGCCCCTCCTCCCCTTCGAGCACGAAGTCAGGGCGTCCACTGAGCCCCTGAGCATCCGATGTCAGGACCTCGGAACCCTGCGCCGGATCGTCCACGTAGGTGATGGGGGCCTCTCCGATGTCCTTGGCGAGACGGAACCGCCGCGCCTCCGCCACGTTCCTAAGGGACTTGTAGAGAAAGAAACAGGCGCCCATTAGCCACACTAGGGCGACGACCTCGAGGACGGAAGCTGCGGCCAGGTCTTCGAAGAAGGAGAGGGGTATCGACATCAGGGCGATGACAGTTGCTACCATGGCGAAGAGCACAAGAAGTCGCTCCATCACGAGTTTGTCCTCAAGGGCCGCGACCCTCTCCGCGCGGTATAGGAGGTAACTGGCCGCCAGGAGCCATATGAGGGACAGGACCAATAGGACACTGGTGAACCTCAAGTCCAACCTCTCTAGGAAGGTCACACCCAGGATGGCCACCAGGGAGGACGCTAGGGCGAAATAGAGTACCAAGGTCTCCCACTTGCGGGCCATCTCCTCCTGCTGCAGAACTCGGGTTAGGTCCTCCGCGAGGCTTCGATGGTGCTCCCTTCCTGCCGCGACCTCCTCTCCTTTGGCCAATACCCCGTCCCGGTAGAGCCACCAGTTCAATGGGCAGTAAGCATACTTCTCAATCTCGCCCGCGGCGATCTGCAGACGGGCCTTCACGCCTTTTGATGACCGAGTCTTTATTAGTAGGTTCTCTCACCATTCTCAGTTTTCTGAACAACAAGAGGGTCACCACTGCGGCACTCACCCCGAGAACGGTATCGAGACCCCCTGGAAGCCCACCAAAAGGTGAGATCACCGAGATCTCGATGTCGGAACCCTCAAGGCCGCCTTCGGCGTCCTTTACGACGAGGCGGAGGTGGGTGATTCCTGGCCTCTGGGGAATGAAAGAGTAGGTGGACCCGATCCCGTCTACGACACCATCCGCATGCAGGTCCCAAGCGTAGCTTGCGACGGGTCCTCCCACCTGTACCTCCGCGATGAAAATCCCCTCTTCTCCCACCCTCAGCTGATGCGGACCTCTTATGGCAATTCCGGATGGCCGATGTCCCGACCTCCAGTCCTCCTCGAAGCTGCGCAGAAAGTAAACCCCTAGAGGGCCTGACGACATATGCAAGCCAGTTTCCCTGTTCTCGTAGGCTCCGTGGTAGTTCCAGTTCATGCTAGAGACGAGAACCTCCTCACCATCCACGATGAGGCCTTTGTTGTGTAGTTTGGCGAGGCCCGCATCGCTTTGCGAGAAGAGCCTCACCTCCAGCGGAAAGCCCGAAGCCTCGGCAAGGCGGTTGAGCCGGATGGCCGCCTCGTCATTGTCGTCCTCCCCCTCCACGTTGTAGCGTGTTCCGTCCAGGAGAAGCCTCACGTGGACCCCCCGGTTGGATGCCTCCAGGAGCTGCTGCAGCAGGGGGTTCGGACGGCCGAGCCAATCCTGTCTGAGGTAGAAGAGCTCCGCATCGATGCTGGCTTCTGCTTGCAGGATGAGGTGGGGAAGGCCTTTGGGTGATACGGAGTTGTCTGGGCTCAGGAGGAGCCTTGCGCTGGCCCTGAGATAATCGTCACCAGTCGGAGGTTGTGAGTCCACCACACCATCCTCAATGCCGCCCCTTGTCAGTCCGTGCAACACCCGAACATCGCTCCGTGCGGGGTTCCAGTCCTCAAGGGCCACCCCAAGGAGGTGGCTGGCGAAGGCGGAGCTATGCACCACCACGCCCCAGCCGCGATTCCCGACACCCATGGCCGGAAAGCCATTTTCGGAGAAGTTCTCCGAGCCCATGAGCACCCGCGTGTTGTCTACAATGACGTACTTGGCGTGGTGGAGAGCGTACCGTCGAAAAGGCGTGTCCTGCCCGCCCTTCATGATCACCACACGAGCTCCGGCCGAGCCGAGCTCGGATAGGAGGATGTCCTGATCCTCCTCCAAGCCCCCAGGCGGGCTTCCCTCCAGCCCTATTTGCACCCGCACGCCCCTGGCAAGGGCCTTCAGCAGGGCCTCGCCTACGGTCGGGCTGGTGAGCTTGAAGCCAGACAGGACGATATCCCGTCGGGCCCAGTTCAGCAGGGAGAGGAGGTGAGGGAGGCTCTCGTCGGGGGCTATGAACGGCTTGACGAGGACCTCCTCGAACTCCCTAACAGGTCGAGAGCTGGAGCCCAGTCGGAAGGTTCTTCCCCAGTCCCAATCCGCAGCGGTATCGGTGTCCTGAAGGAAGCCCCCCGAAGGCTTCCGCCTTGCAACGTGCCCCTTCGTCAGCAGGGAGGCCCCCTTTCCCTCCCAACCCTCCCCGCCGGCTACGGGGCCGTAATGGAAGGCGTCCCGCACAGCCCCGTAAGGGTCGAGCAGGACCACTTCGTCGCCCGCGTTGGCGAGGACAAAGGAACCTTGAGTCGATATCAGACGATTGCAGCCTAAGAGACAGACGTCGCTGCGAATCCCCGCATCCTCGAAAAGGGCTGTGGCATTCTCTGCAATCACGAATCGCGTCTGCGGCTCAAGCCACGAGGGCGACGGGATTTCCCAATACCCCTCCCCATCGTAGAGCCGCCAGCCTCCTATGTCCACGGCGCTTTGATCCTGACTGACCACGGCGACGTACTCAATATCCCGATGAGAGCTGTAGTAGACCTCAGAGAGGAGGACGTTCCGACCTTCGCGGATGCCGTTATACGAACCAGGTGTAGGCGTGGACGCCCTCCAGTCGCCCGGCTGTGCATCCTCCAGACCGTTGGGCTGCAGTGAGAGGGAGAGCCCCCCGGGAACGGTCTCAGCGCAACCATCCCAGGGGGCTTGTGGGGGCGGAGGGTCCACAGCGGCGCCCCGACCAAAGCAGAAGAAGTCCAGGACGCGGCCGTGGCCCTCCAGGAGGAGGTCATCGCCATCATTATTGAGGATCGGCCCCGAAAAGCCCATGTGAAGTACGCTGTAGCCATCCACTACGCCCCTGTCCTCCCCAGGACCGACCACGAGAAGGAGGTAGGACGCCTCGGGAAAGCTTAGGTCTGGAAGCGTGTACCTATGGCCGTCCCGGTCGCTAAGGCTGAAGCCCTCCACGTTCACGTCGTGACCAGCGTTGTAGATTTCGACCCACTCTCCGTCCCCTTGAGCGGGGTCATAGAGCACCTCATTGATGACTACGGACGCCTCCTCCGCCACAGTCCGGGCGGGGGTATCCACCGAAAGGGTCGGTGAGAGGATCGCCATGAGACCGATGAGGATCACCAAGCTCCGCACGAGCGATGGAAAGGCCCTCGACTTAAGAACTGGAGGCGTGCAGGTATACAACCTTCCACTCAGCAGCTTCCGTAGGAGCCATCTCCCCNNGAGCGACACGAGCCTCAGCATGCTCTCCAGGATCTCGAAGCGGGGCGGACTACCTCAGTCGCCCAGACTTGCAAGAAGCTCCCCCAAGACGATCCCGGGTTTCTTGGCTTTCACTATCCCCGAGGACAGCAGCACGCCCTCCGCACCCAATTCCAGAGCCTTCGCTACATCCTCGCCCGTCTTCACGCCGGCTCCGCAGAGCACCTTCACCTTCTGGTCCACCTGTCTTATGGCCCTGACGGTTCCGGAGACGACCTTCGGTTCCGCCGATGTGACCGACACGTCCCCGCCAATGAGTTCTGGTGGCTCGATGGCCACGAACGTGGGACCCAGGGCTGCACACGCTCTCGCTACAGCGAGGTTATCGGCGCACACCACTGTCTCAAGGCCAAAAGTCTCGCACCTCCTGATGAGGACATCCAGGTCCGTTAGCTCCAGTCGCCTCTCCGAGTGGTTGAGAAGAGTGCCAGTGGCGCCAGCGCTCTTCACCGCTTCGACAGGAATCCACCCAGTGAAACTTCCCGCCGGTAGGTTGTCGCAGTGCTGGGCGAGGCTGGGTATCTTGACCTCCCGACAGACAGGACCTAGGTCCGTCATAGAAGGGGCGATGGCGACGGCCTTGCCCGTGTCCCAGCTCGCCTTTTCGCAGAGCCGGGCCAGTCTAAGAGCCTCCTGGCCGAGAGCCTCCCGGTAGGCCTTGAAATTGACTATGAGGAGGGGGGTCTTCATGGCCGGTCGATGGGCCCTCGGCCTTTAAAACATGGTGCGTCCGGCCGCGGCGTATCGTCAGTCACCTTCCAAATCGTGCCGACTTGCCCCTTCTGATTGCCGCTACGGTGTGGTGTTGCCGGGAGGCGGCGATAGCCTAGGCTACGTCCTCCCACCGATCCTTCACCTTGGCCATGAGCTGCGGCATGGTAGTGTACTCCATCTCATCCATGGGCAGGCGATGAGGCTCGAAGGGACCGTGCCTCCTCATGTAGTCCGCCAGCTCCGCCGCTTCTCGCCTTACGGGTTCGAAGGCGGGGTCGTCGAAGAGGTCCACAGGCCCGACTAGCTTGGCATCCCCGACCTGGAAGCCGAGGCCGAAGGCCCTGGGAGGACCGTCAAAGCGGCTCACCCTGTTGTCCCTCATGGAGACGGGAATCACCGGTCCGTTGTGGCTACCCCGGTTCCACCCAGCGGCCATGAAGGGCCAAGACCAGGCCTCTAGAACCTCTCCCATGGCGGGGAGGCCGGACTGGCTTCGCACTAGGGCCACGGGGTCGTCCTTCCCCACATACTTGCCAGCGATCTGCGATAGCTTGTCAGTGCTCACACACGCCACGGGCTCATCCTCGGGCACCTTGCCGCTACGAGCGTAGACGCGCTTGATGACGTACTGCCCCTTGGTCCCTATGAAGGCTAGCAGGTCGTACATCTCCTCAGGACAGTCGAAGAACACCCGTCGGTGGGCTTTGATGTCCCACACCTCGAAGCGGAAGCCCTCGTGCATGGCGGTGTCTATGATGAGGCCGGCGGAGCAAAAGGGGTCGGCAAACATCCGGTAGACGGGGAAGTTGAAGGTCCCGGGCTCCGTCTTGTCCATCATGAAGACGGCGATAGGCTCGGCGGGCCTCTCCTGGAACTCGATCTCTGCGCTTCCGGGACCCAGGCCACGAACGTTCCCTGCAAAGGCGTCCACCAAGAGGTCCTGGCCAGCTCCGTAAAGGTGCAGGTTCTTCGCCTCCTCGGCTGCCTTGTTGAAGGTCAGCCACGCCAGCTCGTGGACCTTGGGGTTGTCAACCCCGAGACGGTGGGTCATGATGAGTTCCAGGTCATCGCCGCAGTGGGTGACATAGAAATCCTCCAAGACGCCGATGGACTTGGCCTCCTCCAAGGACTCCTTGGCCATCTCCTCCAGACGGGGGTGGACGACCTGGTGGCCGGCAATGCTTCCGACGTCAGCCTTTATGATGGAAAAGGTCGTCTTCTGAGGCATGATATCCAACATGACCTATTCAGACCGCCGTTAATAAGGCTATTGAGCAGGCCCCTTCCCCCGGGACCTGAGGTCCTGGGCCCTGCCAAAGTCCATGATGCCCAGCTTCTCGTCCAGCCCGTAGACTTTGGCGCCTCCTACCAGGCGCTTGTCGAGGAGGGGCGAGAGATAGGGTCCCCGCAGGATGTCTGAGCCGTAGGCCAATGGGCTGAAGGCGGGAAGGACGACCACCTCCTGTGATACGAGGAAACAGGGAAGGCTCACGTAGGCCCCTATCTTGTCCCTGAGGCGCATTGAGGGGTGCTCGTGGCCTAGGATAAGCCTCTTCCTACCCTTCACGGGTTCGTGACCGTGAGCAATGGTGAAGCCTCCGAGCTCCCAGGACTGGTGAAGCTCCAGGCCCTTGCGGTTAAGGATGGTCTTGAGGTAGTTGTCGTGGTTCCCTCTCACCATCACCACCTCAGACCTCCCCTCCAAGAAGTCCAGGACGTCTAGCACCTCCCTCCACTCGGCGTTCAGGTTCCTGGAGAACTCGTGCTTGAAGTCCCCGTTCACGATGAGCACCCGGGGATCATACCGGTTCAGTAACGTGCCGAGCCGCTCCAGGATGTGCCTCTTCTGGAAGCGGGGCAGGGAGACCCCCTGCTCCCTCAGGGCCCCCTCGTAGCCCAGGTGCAGATCCGCCACCACCAAGGCCCCGGGTTCCTCCAGGTAGAGGGCATAATCCTTGGAGGCGTAGACCTTCGGCAGGACCTCGACATCATCCACGCCTCGTTAACGCTGTCAGCCGTTATATCTCTAGGCCCGACCCCTCTCCTTCACGACGTACTGGCTGAACTCGTCACGCTCAATGGTGAGGTGGACACTCTCCCTGAGAGCCTCCACCCGTTTGACGGGGACCTTGGCTTGGCACGTACCGAAGAGGGTCATGGGAAACCCCATGTCATCCGCAGCCTTCTTTCGAACCTCCACCACCAGCTCTGGAATCCTCCAACGAGCCTGATCCATGACCATATCCTGAAGGTCCCCGAAGTAGTAGCCTCCCTCCCCCACCACTTTCCGACCCAGGACAGTGGCCGCCTCCACCCCAAGGCCCTTCTCCATGAGGTAGCCTGACATCTCTTCCAGCCTCCTCTTCAGTATGACATTGTCGCTCATGGCGGCGACCTCCTTAGGCTCCAGGAAGGCCCTCGGGCTGCCGAACAGGGGCTTGCGGATGTTGAACGTCGGAGCGAGGTTTCGTTCAAGGAGGACGGAGAAGTAGGGAATCCGCCACTCGTCATCAACAATAGCGGATGACAGCTTCCCCAAGATCCTGCCATCGCTGGTTATGATGGTCTTGTTGATGACCTGCCTGCAGGTGAGCATCCTTTGACACGACGTGAGTTGGAAATATAAAGCCTTGTTATCATGGTCCCAGAGGTGGTAACGTCCTCCTGGCGGTCATATCTGATGTACACGCCAACCTGCCGGCCCTGGAGGAAGTGATGTCCGCGGTGGAGGAGTCCGGGGCTGAGAGGGTGATTCACGCGGGGGACGTCGTAGGATACAACCCGTTCCCCAACGAGGTCATCCGGCTCCTGAGGCAGGGAGGAGTCCAGTCCATCCGAGGAAACCACGACAGGGCTACCGTGAGCGGGGATACGACGTGGTTCAACCCCTACGCAGCCCGGGCAGTGGAGTGGACGCGTCGGAGGCTGACCCAGGCCTCGATGGAGTATCTGGGTTCTCTGCCCAAGGAACTAGAGGTTGAGGTCGGTGGCGTCAGGCTGAAGGTGGTACACGGCAGTCCGCGGGATGAGGACGAGTACGTGTTCCAGCACGAGGCAACCCCTCACCTCCTGGAGGAGGCGGGTTGCGACTTGCTCATCATGGGGCACACCCACGTCCCGTACGTCTCGAGGACCCCGAGGGGTCTCATAGTGAACGCCGGGAGCGTAGGACAGCCTCGGGATGGGGATCCGAGGGCGGCCTGGGTCCTTCTGAACACATCGGAGCCGGAGGCGGAGGTGAAGCGGGTATCCTACGACGTGACCACTGTATACGAGGAGATCATGCGTCTGGGTTTGCCCCAGATGCTGGCTGAGAGGCTCCTCGTCGGACGTTAGTCGGGAGGCTCATGGAGAGGCCGATTAATGTTTTAACCCTCCTGGGGAATCGTGGTAAGTGGGCCGATAGATCAGCCTGGAAGATCGCATGCTTTGCAAGCATGAGGTCGCGGGTTCAAATCCCGCTCGGTCCATCGCTCAGGTTCTCGCTGCCTCGTTACTCTTGCGAAGTGCCCAGAGGGATCTGCGGACCGACACCTCCGTATGGTTGCCGCCGTAAGGCAATGGAAGCCCCGTTACGTTGATGCCCCCTTACACTATTGGCGCCCGCGGAGGTGGTTTCATCGGTTTCAGAGACAGGATGATGAAGGTCATGATCGGCAGGATGAGCAAGGAGGAGAAGCTAGAGATGATGGACAAGATGATGGAGGAGTTTTTCTCAGGCTTCTCCGACAAGGAGAAGCTGGAGATGATGATGAACATGATGCCCAAAATGATGTCTCAGATGATGGGAGGCGGTGGGATGGCCGGCATGATGGAAGGTATGTTCGGAGCTGGGGAAGAGGGTCAAGCCAGGATGAAGGAAATGATGGAGTTCTGTGGTCAAATGATGGAGGGCCAAGACGACGAGTTCGAAAGCCAGATGATTAAGAGATGCCTGGAGTTCATGAGGTCAAGAACTGAGGGAGGGACTCAGGCAGGTGAGGAATCCGCCTCCATATAGCGGAGGGACAGTTAGATAGGAAATGGTTGGAAATCCGTCTGGCCAACGGTCCGAGTGGCGCCATTTTAGAATCCAGAGTCAACTATTCCCTTGATGGACACCTTTCGGTCCATCGGCAACCAATGGTAAACTCAGCATCGGAACCTGAGGAGTGTGCCAGGTGGTCAAGCATCGGCAGCGGCTCCGCCATTTCCCCACCCAATCCGACAAGTACTGGGTATGTCCTTGGAGTTATCGGCGCCTCCGGCAGAGCAGCCTCTCTACCCGCCGTGAACCTACTTCGCCCTCGCAGGCCAAATCACGCGGCCAAGGAGAGTGAGCAAACCCGCTATGACCAGATAGACACCTATGAGGATGGCCACCAACGACGGGAATACTATGACCAATACACCAAACAGAATCATAAGCAAGGCCGCGATCTCAAGAGATATTCCCCTACGGCGCAAGAAGACCTTCATCTCCTCCGGGATCAAACCTTCATTCATGATGTCATCCTCCTAGAGCTTGGTCCTGTCAAGCAAGGGACCTAGAGTTATAAAGGTTGGGCAGCCTCCCATGGAGTCGACCTAGTCCCCGTCAAGGGCTGCAAGCGTTCGTGCCTCTAACAGTCGACACTGGTTCGGAATAAGCCTGCAACATGTTGCAGTACACAGCTATGTACGCGTTCTGGCAATTGGTCTCTCGGTGGGAGAAACAGCAAGAGGCGGGAACGGCAGGACGTCCACTCCTCGAGCATCTGATGAGGCAGGGGAGGAGGCGTGAATCCATGCGCTCGAGAGAGGGTTCCAGAGATACGCTCCCACCCACCAGATGGTCACGAAGGCGCATTGCCTGGATCAGCGCGGTCATAATTGCCGTGGGGATCGTCCTCGCGTTCGCCGTCTACTACCTCAGCAGCCCTGCACTCACGGCGGGGCAGTTCTTGGTGGAGGACTCTGTCGGCGACAGGATGGTCATTGAGGTGAACGCCAGTAGACAACAGGCCATTGACGCCCTGCTTGAGATGCATGCCGCGGGCACGCGTAAGTGGGTGGGGGGCGAGGTTGAAAGGTACGACAATGAGTTCGGGTTCAGGTTCAAGCCTGAGACAATAATCGTCGCCGACTTTACAGCTGAGGCTCTCCAAGCGGGGAAGTACAGGACCATTCAGGAGGACTTCGAGTACTGGCAGGGACTTGGTACTGTTTACGTCCTTGGAAAGGTGGTCGGGGTTCCAAGGGGATAGTCCCGCCGCTCGACTGAAGTGCGGCTCCGCCCAAGAGGATGGCATCGACCCGATACTATTTTCCCAGCCTATCCGGGTTCTATGAAGCATATTGTATCTTTACAAAAGTTTGAAGGGCGGCCCGGAAGCATTGCCGCCGGGAACCGTTATGACGATTCTGGAAGAGCCCATCAAGGAGAGCCTCACCCTCAAGAACTACATCGGCGGAGAGTGGGTGGAGTCAGAGGGCGAGCTCGTGGACGTCGTCAATCCCGCCACCCTCAAGACGCTGGCTAAGGTCCCTATCTCGACGAGGGATGAGATTGACGCGGCCGTTAGGGCGGCCCGTGAGGCCTTTCCCGAGTGGAGGAGGACCCCCCCGCTGGCTAGGGCGAGGTGCCTTTTCCGCCTGAAGGAGCTGCTGGAGGAGAACTTCGAGGTGCTGAGCAGAATTCAGACCATGGAGCACGGCAAGACCATCGACGAGTCCAGGGGAGAGACGAGGCGGGGGATTGAGAACGTGGAGGTGGCCACGGGGATCCCCTCCCTCATGATGGGGCAGACGGCGGAGGACGTCGCCTCTGGCATCGACGAGTACCTCCTCCGCCAGCCTCTCGGCGTCTTCGGCCTCGTATGCCCCTTCAACTTCCCCTTCATGGTCCCCCTGTGGTTTGCCCCCTACGCTGTAGCCACCGGCAACTGCATCGTCATGAAGCCTTCGAGCGAGGACCCCATCAGCCAGATAAGGATAGCGGAGCTGACCGAGGAGGCGGGGATTCCCCCAGGCGTCTGGAACATAGTCAACGGGGGCAGGACAGTCGTCTCCGGCATGCTCGACCACCCGGGGATTGAGGGCATATGTTTCGTCGGCTCCACTCCCGTGGGGAGAGATGTCATCTACAGGAGGTGCGGCGAGACGGGCAAGAGGGTTGTCGCCATGACGGGGGCGAAGAACTTCATGCTGGTAATGCCGGACGCAGTCCTAGATGACACCATGGCCTCCCTGATGACCTCCTTCTACGGGAACACGGGTCAGCGATGTCTCTCGGGGGCCAATCTCGTCATTGTGGGCGAGGGCCTCAACGAGCGGGAGTACAGTCAGTTCTACGACAAGGTGGTGGACGCCTTCGTCGACGCCGCCGCCAGGATAACCGTCGGGTACGGCCTTGACGACACAATACAGATGGGACCCGTCCGGGACGAGGGCAAGAAGGAGAGGATCGTGGGCTTCATCGAGAAGGGCCTTGAGGAGGGGGCCAAGCTCGTCCTAGACGGGAGGAACCTGCGGATTCAGGGCCCGTGGCCCGAGGACTGCTTCCTGAACCCCTCCGTCTTCGAGAACGTCTCCCCGGACATGACCATCGGTAGGGAGGAGATCTTCGGCCCCGTGGCAAGCCTCATGCGAGCTAGGACCCTCGAAGGGGCGATGGAGATGGTCCACAGTAACCCTTACGGCAACTCCGCCGCCATCTTCACCCAGAGCGGAAGGTGGGCGCGGGAGTTCCAGTACGGCGTAGAGTGCGGCAACGTCGGGATAAACATCGGGATTGTGGCACCCATGGCCTTCTTCCCCTTCAGCGGCATGAAGGACTCCTTCTTCGGCTCCCTGCACGGACAGGGGCAGGAGATCATCCGATTCTTCACGGAGAGCAAGGTCGTCATCCAGAGGTGGTTCTAGCATGGAAGCGTCCCCTTTGACGGCCTCCGCCGTCGTGGACTTCGCGACGCGGCTCGAGGAGCTTTCCCTGGGCTTCTACTCCAGACTTGCAGAACGGTTTCCGGAGGAGAGGGAGATGCTTCTATCTTTCGCGGAGGAGAGCAAGAAGAACAAGGTCCTAGTCATCCGGACCTACCAGGAGACGATTACCGATGCCCTGGAGGCTGGCTTCTCCTTCAAAGGCCTCGACCTGAGCCAGTACGCTCTGGACACAGCCCTGCCTGAGGACATCGGCCGGGGCGATGCCCTCCAGCTGGCCATAGGGCTGGAGGAGCAGAGCATCAGATTCTACGCCGATGTGGCAGAGCGGTCAGGGTCCCTCTTGGCCACGATACCGAGAGCCTTCAGGCAGGCAGGACAGAGGAGGAGGGACCGTCAGCTCAAGCTGAGAGCACTCTCGGAGAGGTCGAAGCCTGACAGAAGGGACTAATACCAGGGCTGGCCTGAGAAAGGACGGTGGAGGGTCATGGCGGATAATGCCATCGAGGCAAAGGGCCTGGTCAAAGTATATGGCGACTTGCGGGCTGTTGACCACGTCGACTTGACCGTGCCCCGAGGAATTGTCTTCTCGCTGCTTGGACCAAACGGGGCGGGGAAGACGACGACCATCGAGATTCTCGAGGGATTGCGGACGCCAACAGCCGGGGCGGCGAAGGTCCTAGGCCAAGACATTACGCGGTCCTACGAGGGGATACGGCAAGTTGTCGGCATACTGCCTCAGGACTTCGAGCCCTTCGACCGCCTGACACCCCGGGAGCACCTTCGCTATTTCGCGCAGCTGTTTGGGAAAGCTCCTGACCGGGAGGAGATCTCTCGCATTCTGCTCATGGTGGGGCTCATGGATCGGGCGGACGTCCAGGCCCGCAAGCTGTCCGGGGGCGAAAAGCGAAAGCTCGGCATCGCCATGGCTTTGATAGGGGACCCCCAGCTACTATTCCTTGACGAGCCCACCACCGGCCTTGACCCTGCAGCCAGGCGCGATCTGTGGGGGGTAGTACGCGCCCTGCGTCGCGGGGGTCGGACAGTGGTGCTGACTACCCACTACATCGAGGAAGCCCAGGCCTTAGCGGACGACGTGGCCATCATGGTGAAGGGCCAGATCGTCGCTCGTGGCTCGCCGGAGACTCTCATGAACACACACACAGACAGAAGGGAAATCCGGCTCGTAGGGGTCGGGCCTGATGCTCTGGAGAAGCTGGCCGACGAGAAGCTGGACATCAGGCTTGTGGGGGAAGACCTCATCCTGAGGGCCCAGGCTTCTGCGAGCCTACGTCAGATCATCAACACGATCTCCCAATCTGGGGTGGTCTTCGAGGACGTGATTACGACACGGCCTACCCTGGAGGACGTCTTCTTAAACATAGTGGGTGCACGACTAGAGGAGGGGGTGTTGAAGCCATGAGGAGGACCTTTGCCGATCTCGTTGCATGGGGGAAGCAGTACCTTCGCACACCGACGGCCAGCTTTTTCACCCTGGTCTTTCCAGTCCTCCTCATCCTGGTGTTTGGGGGAGTCTTCGGAGCTCCTGAGGAGATAAACATACAGCTCCACGTCCAGGATCTGGACAACTCCTCGATGAGCACGGGAGTGGTGGAGGCCCTCGATGAAACGGCAGTCATCACCGTGATCACCGTCCCAGAGAGGGAGGACCTGGAGACCTACGTCCGTGATCAGTCCATCTCGGTGGCCCTGCGGATTCCGAGTGGATTTGAGGGGGACGTTCTGAGCGCCGCATCTGGTAACCCGGACGTGCATCCCAAGGTTGAACTGCTGGGGGATACCTCCAGCTCGACCTTCCAGACGGTCCAGGGCGTGGTGCAGGGCGTCGTTACCGGCTTGGTCTTCGAGCTCTACGGGGCCACGCCCGTTTCGGTGGAATCGAAGGGCATAGCCCAGCAGTCCTTCTCCTACCTAGATTTCTTCCTTCCGGGGGTTATCGGCATATCGATTCTTACCCCTCTGTTCGCCGTGTCAGCAACAGCCGCCGAATATCGGGAAAGGCACTACTTCAAGCTCCTCGCCACGACCCCCCTTAGAAAGGGTGAGTACCTCTTGTCTCGGACTTTGTGGATGATCGGGCTCGTCTTCGTCTCCACCCTGCTCATGATTCTGATCGCTCGTCTGGTGTTCGGGGCGGTGTTCGTATTGAACCCCATCGCCGCCGCTCTGATTGTCGCTGGCACGGTCCTCTTCGTATCTATCGGTATGGCCATCGGCAATTTCGCCAAGACCGTCGAGGGAGCTAGCGCTGTGGCAAACGTGATATACTTCCCCATGATGTTCTTGACGGGTACATTCTTCCCCGTTGAAATCATGCCTGGCTTCATTCAGGCGATTTCTCGAGCGCTTCCGCTTACCTACTTCAACAACGGGCTCCGGGATACGCTGGTGTTCGGCAACGTTTCCAACGCTCTGACCAATCTCGGCATAATCAGCGTCCTCGCGGTGGTCTTCTTTGTACTCGCCTCGTGGTCCCTGAGCTGGAAGGCAGAGTAGCCTGGATATTCGCCGGCGTGGGGCAACCTGGCTGTCTCCGCAGCTAGTCCCAACGCTTATAACCCGACTATTATTCACCTCAGATGTTCTGGGGGGTCTAGGATGGAGTACAAGATAACGGGGGACAACCTACAGTTCGTACATCTCGAACTCCTGCCGGGGGAGAAGGTGTACGCCGAGGCGGGGGCCATGACCTACATGACCGGGAATGTGTCGATGACGGCCAAGGCCCGCGGGGGTCTGTGGAAAGGGATCAAGAGGAAACTGGCCCGCGAGACGTTCTTCATGACGGAGTTTGTGGCGGAGGGCGGCTCCGGCGTGGTGGCCTTCGGGGGGAACGTCCCGGGCAAGATCATGACCATCGACCTCCGAGACGGCAGGGCCTGGATCCTGCAGAAGGACGCCTTCCTGTGCGCTGAAGACGCTGTCGAGATGGACATCGCCTTCCAAAAGAGGCTGGGCGCTGCCTTCTTTGGCGGGGAGGGGTTCATCCTGGAGAAGGTCTGGGGTCCCGGCAGGGTCTTTGTCCACGCCCCGGGGGATATCGTGGAGATGGAGCTCAGGCAGGACCAGATGATCAAGGTGAGCACGGGCAACGTCGTGGGCTGGGAGGACGCCGTGAGCTACGACATCCAGGCCGTGGGTGGCATCAAGACGGCCCTATTCGGCGGAGAAGGCCTGTTTGTGACCGCTCTGAGGGGGCCCGGCAAGGTCGTTCTCCAGTCCCTCACCCTTCCGAGGCTCGCGAACGCCCTGGTCCCCTTTCTGCCCGCTCAGAGTAGCGGTGGTCTCTCCTTTCGGGTGGGGCGATGACGGCTAGGCAAGTGGCCGCAGCCCTTGCCGGCGTAGGCATCCTGGTGGTCCTCCTGTTCCTACTCCTCTTCCTTGGCCTCCTCATTCCCCTCATCATCTTCCTGGGCCTCGCCCTCTTCATCCTCGTTATTCTCGCCGCCGTCGCTTTCCTCCTCCTCTCCATAGTGCTGGTGCCCTACTACTACGTCACCAAGAGGCCAGAGGTAGAGCCTGGTCGCTACGAGCTGGAGGATATCGAGGAGTAGAGACCTATTTCGGAGCGGGGTAGGCGGCGCTACCGCGTGGTGTCCACTTTCTCGGGGCGATGTGGCAGGTGTTCCGATCGCCGGGGGGCACAACTGCCGATTCCGTTCTCCTCTAAGTCTCCTCGTCCGTGGCTGCAACGGCGCGAACCACGAGGCACTAACCCCTTAGAACGATCTCGATGTTGACGCCATCGGGCACCTGAATCCTCATGAGCTGCCGCAGGGCTCTCTCGTCGGCGTCCAGGTCGATGAGCCTCTTGTGGACCCTCATCTCCCACCGATCCCACGTCTCAGAGCCCTCCCCATCGGGGCTCTTCCGCACGGGGACCACCAGCTTTTTCGTCGGCAGCGGAATGGGTCCCCGCATGCTCACCCCAGTGCGCGCGCTGATGGTCTTGATCTGGGAGCACACCTGATCCACCTTGTGGGGATCGGTTCCGCTTAGGGATATGCGGGCCTTCTGAGCCATCTCTCCCTAGAGGAGGAGGGGCGAGTTAAAAAGGTTACCTCTTCTCCACCTCGATGACCTGTCCAGCGGCCACCGTCTGCCCCATGTCTCGGATGGCGAACCGCCCGAGCTGTGGGAAATCGGCAAAGGTCTCTATGGCCATGGGCCTGGTGGGGACGATCTTCACCACGGCGGCGTCGCCTGTCTTGAGGAACTGGGGGTTCTCCTCCTTCACGGCCCCGGTCCTGGGGTCGAGCTTCTGCAACAGCTCCTCAAACCGGCATGCCACCTGGGCCGTGTGGGCGTGGAACACGGGGGTATACCCTATGGTGAGGACGCTCGGATGGTTGAGGACGGCGATGCGGGCCTTGAAGGACCTAGCCACCGTCGGCGGGTTGTCAACAGGCCCACAGACGTCCCCTCGGTGTATCTCATCCCTGGCAATCCCCCGGACGTTGAAGCCGACGTTGTCGCCGGGCTCCGCTCGGGGTATGCTCTCATGATGCATCTCGATGGACTTGACCTCCCCCGTCTTGTCCGAGGGCTGGAAGACCACCTTGGTGTCCGACTTCAGAACCCCCGTCTCAACCCGGCCCACGGGGACCGTTCCGATGCCGGTGATGCTGTAGACGTCCTGCACCGGAATCCTCAGGGGCTTCTCGACGGGCTTCTCCGAAGGCTTCACTGTATCGATTATGTCCAGGAGCGTGGGGCCGTCGTACCAGTCCATCTTCTCCGACTTCTTGACCACGTTGTCCCCCACGTAGGCCGATATCGGCAGGAAGGGAATCTCATCGGGCTTGTACCCCACCGACTGAAGGAGCTTCTCCACGTCAGCCTTCACGCCGTCGTACCGCCCCTTGTCGTAGGCGGGCTTGGTGGCGTCCATCTTGTTGACGGCCACGATGAGCTGGTTGACCCCCAGGGTCCTGGCCAGGAAGACGTGCTCGTTCGTCTGAGCCTGTCGCCCCTCGGGTGCGCCCACGACGAGGACAGCTGCCCTCGCCTGACTCGTCCCGGTTATCATGTTCTTGACGAAGTCCCGGTGTCCAGGGGCGTCGATGATGGTGAAGTAGAGCTTGTCAGTCTCGAACCGCCTGTGGGCCACGTCGATGGTAAGCCCCCTCTCCCTCTCCTCCTTGAGGTGGTCCATCACCCACGCGAACTCGAAGGTGGGCTTGCCCTTCTCCTGGGCTTCCTTCTTGAACTTGTCTATGATGTGGGATTCAATGTGGCCCGTGTCCAGGAGCAGCCTCCCGATGAGGGTGGATTTGCCGTGGTCCACGTGCCCAATGAACACCATGTTGACGTGGGGCTTCTCAGGCATCAGTCAATCCTCCGATAGTCTGTCTCCATAGCCTCATACGGTATTTATTGCTTTTCAAGTGGCCTTCTGGCTATCGTCAGGCAGCGTAGTAGTTTGCGTCGTAGGGCTCGGGCCTGAGGCCCTTCCTCGTCCTGATCTGAGTCAC
>JABAOD010008973.1_pt2 | contig 23657 bp, 27 predicted proteins | sample 7062151 | NCBI WGS metagenome assembly JABAOD01 (sample SAMN14538626, study PRJNA623070) | marine sediment metagenome | biome: marine biome [ENVO:00000428]; feature: marine pelagic biome [ENVO:01000023]; material: deep marine sediment [ENVO:00002113] | place: India: Gulf of Khambhat ... | reverse complement strand
AGGCCATGGAGGGGTGTGACGGCGTCGTCCACTTCGCAGCGGAAACCCACGTGGATCGGTCCATCATGGAGGCGGGCACCTTCGTCACCACCGACGTGTACGGCACCTTCGTCCTGTTGGAGGCCGCCCGAAGAGCGGGCGTGCAGCTGTTTCTGCATATATCGACGGATGAGGTGTACGGGGAGGCTGGCGATGGGCCCTGCACCGAGGAAGCCCCTCTGATGCCCAAGTCCCCTTATGCCGCCAGCAAGGCGGGTGCAGACCGGCTGGTTTACGCGTACCATTCCACATACGGGCTGCCCATAGTCATCACGCGTTGTGTGAACAACTGTGGGCCATGGCAGCACCCCGAGAAAGCGATTCCCATGTTCACCATATGCGCCCTTCTCGACCAGCCCTTGCCGATCTACGGATCGGGGGAGAACATGCGGGAGTGGATTCATGTCGAGGACCACTGCCGGGCCCTTCTCAAGCTTCTTGAAGGGGGCGGGCCGAAGGGGGAGGTCTTCAACATCGGGACGGAGGAGAGGAAGTCCACCCTCGAAGTTGCCAAGGCAGTCCTCGATGCCCTGGGCAAGCCTCACGATTTGATCTCTTTCGTGAAGGACCGGCCGGGCCACGTCAGGAGCCATGCGGTGGACAGTCGAAAGCTGCGGAGGGCCTCTGGGTGGTCACCTTCCCACCACTTCAATGATGCCCTTCCTGAGGTCGTTGACTGGTACTCCGAACGTACTCCGTGGTGGAGGGCGACGGTGCTAGGCACTGCCAGGGACTACTTTGAATCGCGGTATCCGAGGGTCGTTGCCGCGGCAGAGCAGCTGAGGAGTTCGAAGCTCTGAAAGTTAATTATAGGGCACGATGCTTGCCGCAAGCTGGGAGGAATGTAGATATGATCGAGGGTGTCGTGGTTCGACAGCTCAGACAGATCCACGATGAGCGTGGATACCTCATGGAGATGATGAGGTCAGACTGGCCGGAATTCGAGAGGTTTGGACAGTGCTACCTCACCGTCGCCTATCCGGGCGTCGTGAAGGCCTGGCACTACCACAAGGTGCAGACTGATCACTTCGTAGTCGTCAAAGGGACAGCGAAGGTGGTCTGTTACGACAACCGGGAGGGGTCGAAGACGAAGGGAGAGGTGGGAGAGTTCTTCCCAGGGGAGCAGAACCCAATGCTGATCAAGATTCCTCCTCAGGTCCTCCATGGGTTCAAGGCTGTTGACGGCCAGCCCGCTTACTTGGTAAACGTGCCTACCGAACTCTACAGGTACGACGAACCCGATGAGTATCGGTTGCCATACGATGATCCCGAGATACCCTACGACTGGGGCGTGAAAATGAGGTAGAGGCGACCCCTCTCCTGACCAAGAGCGGTGTGGGCTCGAAGCCACCCCTCGTCTCGAGACTTCCTTCTGCCTCTCGTTACATTCATTACGAGGTCCTAACATCGCGAAGGAGGTTCCCTTGCCGGTACGGGGTATAGTCGTCGCGGAAGCTGTAGAAGAGGATGTGGAAGCGGTAGCCACCTTCTTCTGGGCTGCATGGGAGGAGGCCGGGCCTCAGGCGCCTGGTTGGGCAGGCTCCACGGAAGAAGCATTGAAGGAGATCACCACCCGGGACAGTCTCCTTCAAAGGATTGGCAGACCCAACGGCCGTATGTTCCTGGCCAAGGACAGCGCGAGGGTCGTCGGCTTTGCAGCGAATAGAAAGGTTGACGATGAAACGGTCGAGCTGGCGGGGATCGTCGTCCTCCAGAGCCTTCTGGGGCGGGGGATCGGTTCACGCCTGCTAGAGGCGGCTTTGAACGCCGCACGCAAAGACGGGTACAAGCGAATCATCGTACGCACTGAGGTGGACAACGAGCGTGCCATCTCCTTCTATAAGGCCAAAGGCTTCACTGCCGGCAAAACAGAAACGGAGGAGGTTGGGGGCGTGTCCGTAGAAGTCTTGGAGCTTTCGAGAGACTTGTGAAGAGGTAGAAGGTTTGGGTCTGCCCCTATCTCGAGTGACTCGTCAAGGAAAGATTCGGTAGATTCAAGGTGTCTGAAGCGTTGGAGTAGGCTGAGCGTGTATCCTGTCGGATGACCGATGGCGCGCAGAGTTAGATTGACGGAGATGTCTGGAGGGATGTGATGGGATTGGACTTTGAGCTTACAGAGGAGCAGCAGCTGATGGCAAAGATGGCTCGGGAGCTGGCCCAGAAAGAGTTCACTCTGGAAAAAGCCCGGGAGTTCGAGGAGAAGGGGGAGTTCCCCTGGGACCTGTACAGGAAGGTGGGGGAGCAGGGCTATCTGGGGATGAGCTGGCCCGAGAAGTATGGAGGGCAGGGGGTGGATCTTGTGACCAACCTCCTGGTGGTGGGCGAGTTCGTCAAGGCCGAGCCCACCCTGGCAGCCGCTGTCTTCGGCGGGACTTTCGGCTCGGACATCATTGCCTTGTACGGGACGGAAGAGCAGAAGGCCCGGTGGTTGCCGCGACTTGCGAGAGGGGAGATCACCTGCGCTGGTTGCTTCACGGAGCCCGGTGGCGGGAGCGATCTGGTTCGCGTCCTAGAGACGAGGGCGACGAAGAAGGGGGATGGCTGGATCATCAACGGGACCAAGACCTTCATCACCAACGGGACGACGGCATCGGTGTTCGTCACTCTGGTGCAGACTGACCCTGAGGCAGAGAAACCCTACCGGGGCCAGACTGAGTTCCTCATCGAGAAGGGGCCTGGGGTTGAGGCGAGGGCCTTCGATTGGAAGATGGGCTGGCACGCGTCCCCTACCTGCGAGGTCAACTTCAATGGAGTCCTTGTGAGGGATGACGATATCGTGGGCGGCCCTGACGCATTGAATCGAGGCTTCTACATGGGCATGTCCCTCCTGGACAAGGGCCGCGTAGCCATCGGCCTCCAGTCCATGGCCCTGGCCGAGGCCGCCTTGGACAAGGCCATCGCCTACAGTAAGGAGAGGGAGGCCTTCGGCAAGCCCATAGCCGGCTTCCAGGGGCTGGCTTTCAGGATAGTGGAGACCGCAACGAAGGTGGAGGCCCTCAGAGCCCTGGTCTACAGGGCTGCCTGGCTGGCCCAGAAGGCCATGGAGGACATGAGCCTGCTGGAGGAGTCCATCAAGTTCGGATCCATGGTCAAGTGGTATGGGGCCCGAACGGCGGTGGAGGCATGTGATCTAGCGGTGGACGTCCTAGGCGGCTACGGTTACGTGGAGAACGACGTGGAGAGGTGGTACAGGTTCGCCAAGGCCCTGGAGATCGTGGAGGGGACCAAGGAGGTTCAGAAGAGCACCATAGCGCGTATGATCCTAGGAAAGGAGATGGTGAAGAGGTTCTAACGTCGGCCCGCGCACGTGCGTCAGCCGGTCACGTTTATCTACCCGCAGCTGCTCCTGTCTGCGAGCTAGCATGGGGAGTGGGAAGCCCAGGGTTCTCATCGCTGGTGTGGGCAACGAGCTTATGGGAGACGACGGGCTCGGTCCTGTCGTCCTGAGTGAGCTTACGAGACGCTCTCTACCGGACAATGTCGATGTGATCGACTTCGGCGAGAGGCTCTATGACCTCCTCCTAAGGCTGGAGGGTTATGATGTGGCAATCGTGGTGGATGCCCTGGACATGGGAGGCGAGCCCGGGGATCTGTACGTCGTCGAGCCTAGCTCCGACCCGGATGAGATTAAGGGACTCAGGGCGTTGAACCTCCACGAGACGGGGCTGAGGAGCCTGTTGGCCCTGGGGAGGGAACTGGGTATGATTCCAGGGAGGATTCACATCGTTGGCTGCCAGCCTGAGGATACGTCCCGGAGGGTTGGGCTTTCTGAGATCGTGAAGGGTAGGATGGATGATATCGTCGGAGCCATAGTGGGAATCCTAAAGTCCTACACCTGAACGTGGTTCTGGCGACCCCATTCCCTGATGAGCCCCGAGAAACGCTCCAGCACTGTCTCCAGGTACGCCCCGTCAAACTGTATCCGAATGAGAACTGAGTTTGGGTTGCGCTCGTAGGATGCCCTGATTCGACCTCTCGTGAGAAGCCTCGAGAGCTTGCACTTTATCCTGTAGGTGAAGGGCATCCGGAACTTCGTCAGCCTTACCCACCCCACCGCTGCCATTCTACCCCGTCAACTCCTTGAGGAGCTTGCTGAGCATCTGAAGGGCATCACCGTCGATGGGGTTGTGCTGCATGGCATTCCTGAACTCGGCGAGGGTTGCCCCGCGGAGCACCATGCGGCCCTCCGACTCCTTCGTCTTAATCGTCATCTCCAGCTCCTCGCCCTCCAGGCTGGTGAGCATCCTGGGCAGGTCTATCCCCAGGGCCACCTCCAAGGGAACGCCCCTCTCGAAGAGGGTGGCCAGCCTCTTCAACAGCTTCCCGTCCAAGCTTGCGCCAGCCTCGGCACCGTCGTAGGACACCTTCATCTCGACGCCTTCCTTGATCATCTCAGCAAACCGGTAGATGAAGGCCTCCCAGGGGTCCTTCACGGTATACGTAACTCGCATCTCATACCACCTCCCTAGTGGACATGGTCCGTAACCTTCTCCAGCTTCCTGTCTCCGATGTACATCGTGACACCACAGGCAAGGCACGGATCCATGCTCCTGATGATCCGCATGATGTCCACCCCATCCCAGGCGTCCGGGGGCCCCTCCTCCACGATTGGCGTGCCCGTGAGGGCCTCCTCGTAGGGCCCCATCCTCCCCTCTCCATCCCTGGGGGAGGCGTTGATGTTGGACGGCGTGATGACCTGATATCGGTGCAGCTTGCCGTCCTTGACGACCACCCAGTGACCCAGGGCCCCCCTCCCTGCCTCGGTGAAGCCTACGCCAAGGCTCCACTTGGGCCTCTCGAACTCCCTGAAGACCTCCCCCTTGCCCGCCTTGACGTAGGAGAGCGCCTTCAGCAACTCCTCATAGGCGACGTGGGTCAGGTATGCCAGGTAGTATATCCTTGACCTCAGCCTCTCAACCACGTTCACGACCTTGGGGATCTTCCACTCGAGTTCCAGCTCCGCGTTCAGGACAGGGCTCAGGCCAACGATGTTGGTCTTGGGGAGGGTGAACTTGAGGCTCTTCCCCGTGGAGCCCTCAACCTTCCTCGAGGCGGCCGTCGTCCACATCCTCGCCAGGGGTCCTGTTTCGACGACGTGGACGCCGCCATTCTGGAACCATCTGGGGGAGGTCACCCAGGAGTACCTCTTGGCCCAGTCCAGCTCCGCCGGCTTTGGCTTGGTCACCTTGTTCCAGGGATGAAGCGGTGAGACCTCGTTGCCCAGGGGGTCCTCCTTCACATCGGCCCCGTCCCACCCATCGTAGAAGGAGTGGGCCACGGACTCCTGGATTCCCAGGTGGATTTCCGTGAGATCGTTCGTTACCAGCTTGCCGCCGATGACGACCCCGGGAGTGACCTCCCTCGCAACTCCCCACTCGGCCATGTTCTCGTACTTCGCGTCATAGACCTCCGGATCGTCCGCCGCGCCGTAGCTTATCAGGTTGGCGTCTCTCTCCCCGACCTTCTCGTATCCCAAGGTCTCGATGAACCTCAGGAAGTCCTCCGCGATGTAGAAGAGCCTCTTCACCCACGGAACCAGGCTGATGTACTTGAACAGCAGTTCCTGCACCCTCCCCAGGGACGGTGCGTAGGTGATGCCGCCAGGAACGACCGTGGCCAGGTGGGGGTATTTGCCTGCAATCAACGTGAGACACTCTTTGGCCGTCCTCTGATGGCCGATGGCCTCCAGCCATAGGCTGCCCTGGAGGGGCACCATAGCGGTCATGATCTCCCCCACCCTCGAGAAGCCGTGGGCGTCCCTGTGCTCCGTCCTGAAGTCCTTGGCCTTGGCGTGCCAGGTGGGATACCTCTCCTTCACCACCGCCTCCGAGTAGTCCGGTCCTGCTAGCTGGAACCAGTGCAGGGTGTGGTCGTAGATGATCTCGAAGGCATCGGCAAGGTTCCTCAACAGGATGGCGAGGGGCGGCGGGGAGACCTTGAGGGCCATGTCCAGGGCCTCAGCGGAGGCCACTGCGTGGGGGGTCGGGCACACGCCACATATCCGCTGGACAATCCATATGGCGTCCGGGGGGTCCCTCCCCTCCATGATCTCTTCGAAGCCTCTGAACATGACGCCCGTCGAGTGGGCGTCCACCGCCACCCTCTTATCGGTATCTATGTCGACGCTTACGCCGAGATGGCCCTCGATCCTCGTTACGGGCTCGATGAAGATGGTCTTCCTAGCCACGGGCCTTCCCTCCTTTTCGGAGAGTGTAGGCCTCGTATAGCCCGCCGAGGATCCTCTTGAGGACGGTGGCGGTCATGACCACGCCCTCCGGTGGCTTCAGGAAAGGTGAGAAGGGCTCATCAGGGAACTCGGGCTCGGTACAGCCCAGGCATGGGGACCCCATGGTCGGACAGCCGCCGACCCTGTTTATCCAGCCTCCTCCGGGGGCGGGGCAGTGGGCAATCAGGCCCTTGCATCCCAGGGACACCACACATGTCTCCTCTCCGAAGGCCTCCGAGAACTTGCCTTCTGAGTAATAGCCAGCCCTGGGACAGTTATCGTGGGCGAGCTGTCCGAAGAGGAACTTCGGCCTGTGCTGGTCATCCAGTTCTGGAACGGGTCCGAGGCCTCTGACAGCGAGGACCAGGGCCCCCACGGACTGGGTCATCCAGTCCCCCGCTGGCGGACAACCGGGAACGCAGATGACCGGCAGGTCGAGGGCACTCCTCCAGTCCTTGCCGAGGTGCTCCAGGAGGCCATGGGCTCCCGTGGGGTTGGGCTTTCCGCGGGGGACCCCGCCGTAGGTGGCGCAGGATCCCACGGCCACGGCCGCTGCCGCCTTCTTCGCCAGGGCATCCACCCAGTGGTTGAGGGTGTAAACCCTCCCGTTCTCCTCGCCCATCATGCACCAGAAGCCATTGCCCGCCCTGTCCTCATCCGGGATGGCCCCCTCAAGTACCAGGACGAAGGGATCGTGGACGCCTTTCTCAGCATCCTTCAGGACTTTGACCGCCTTCTCCCCCCATGGGAGCATGACGGCCGGGTGGAACACCAGGTTGATGTTTGCAACGGCGTCTATGACCCCGGTGAGGACGTCTGCGATGGCCGGCATCGAGGAGTTGGTGAGTGAGATTGTACAGCCTGTACAGCCTTGGCCCTCCAACCATACGACATTTATTGGTCCCAATCAGATAACCCCCCACACTTACTGGGGCATGGGGACGTACGTATTTGAAGATTTCTTTGATACGAATAGCCGAAAATTCTAGTGACCGCGGAACTCGGGCCTCTCCTTTTCCAGAAAGGCCTTGAGGCCCCTGTGGAAGTCCTCCGTGTCGGCGGAGTGGACGAGAGCGCGAAGTTCCTGATTGAGGTGCTCCTCCAGGTAGCCAGGGACGGACTGGGCCATGAGCTGCTTGGCGAGGCCGAAGGCCCTCGTTGGACCGGTGGCAAGCTCCCTCGTTATCTTTAGAATGCGATGCTCGAAGTCTGCCTCAGGGAAGACGCCGTTGACCAGGCCGAGCTCGAGGGCCTCCTGAGCGGTTAGGCGAGGGGAGAGTAGCATGAGCTCCTTGGCCTTCCGGCTGCCCACGAGGCGAGGCAGGAAGAAGGTGGTGGACTCCGCTCCGGAGAGGCCCGTGCGAAAGTAGGCCCACTCGAACCAGGCCGATTCGGAGGCGTAGACCAGGTCACAGCACATGGCCAGGCCGAAACCCCCCGCGGCGGCCACGCCGTTGACCCCGGCGACGAAGGGCTTTGGCGTCCTCTGAATCTCCTGGATTGTGGCGTGGAGGTAGCTGAGGATCTCCTTGAAGACTGGGCCGTACCGCGGCCCTCCTTCAACCTCGTTCCCCCGCTCGTATATGAACTTCAGATCGGCCCCGCTGCAGAAGGCCGCCTTGGCTCCAGTGAGGAGGATGCAGCGAATCTCGTCGTCCCGGGTCGCCTGGATTGCACAGTCCCTCAGCTCCCGGGCAGCCTCCGTGTCTAGGGAGTTGAACCGGTGGAGGCGTTCTATCCGTATGATTCCCAGGGGACCCTCCTTGGTGAGATGGACACTCTGGTGTTCCGCTCCCCTAGGCCTCGGAGGCATGCCATTCCATCGAAGCGCGACTAATGAACCTATTGACGCTTCCGGTGATTGTTGGAGAGGCTCTGAGTGTGATTATAGTATGAATGAATCCACCACAAAGCTTAACTTAGCACCTAGGAATAGGAAATTCCCAATCCGCTCAGGCGAGGTTGGCGCCAGTAAGGTGAGCTCATATGTGCCTGGCCATTCCCGGGCTCGTGTTGGAGGTGGAGGGGAACGTCGCCCTTGCTGACTTCTGGGGCGTGAGGAAGCGAGTCCGCCTGGACATCGTCGACACCAAGGTCCGACCCGGGGACTACATCCTCACCCACGTTGGCTTCGCCATCAAGCGCGTCTCCCAGCAAGAAGCGGAGGAGACCCTGCAGCTCTTCGATGCCTTCATCCGAGAAGGACAGGGGGTGAGGTAGCGGGGTGGGGAGGCCAGTGCCTCGCCAACCCAAGAGGAGGCTTATGAGGCTGCAAGCAAGGGGTTCAGACATTCTTACCTTCCGGAGCCCGGATAGGGCCAGAGGCCTCGTCCGAAGGATCGAGGACCTCTTGGAGGAGATCTCCGAGAAGCCCGTGAAGGTCATGCACATGTGTGGGACCCATGAGCAGTCCATCGCGAAGTTCGGGCTCCGGAGCCTATTTCCCAGGGATCTAGAGGTCATCATGGGTCCTGGATGCCCTGTCTGCGTCACCAGCATGCCCGAGGTGGATGAGGCCATCTGGCTGGCCGAGCAGGGGGCCATCCTGTGCACCTACGGGGACATGATGCGGGTGCCGGGAAGCGTGAAGTCCCTGCAGGATGCCAAAGGGGCGGGGGCCGACGTCCGCCTGGTCTACAGCCCATGGGACTCCGTCCGCATCGCCATCCAGAATCCCCAGCGGAAGGTCGTCTTCTTCGCCTCCGGCTTCGAGACCACGGCTCCTGCTACGGCTGCCATAGTCCTCTCTGGGCCGCCAGACAACTTCACCGTGCTCTCTGCCCACAAGTACATCCCGCCCGCCATGGATGTGGTGGCGGCCATGCCCGACCTGGAGTTCCAGGGTTGGCTGGCGGCGGGCCACGCGGCAACCATCACCGGTTATGGAGTCTTCGAGGAGCACGTGAGGAAGTACGGCCTGCCCATCGTCGTCGCCGGGTTCGAGCCCCTGGACATCCTTTACGGCTTCGGACGCCTTCTGGAGCTCATCCGGGACGACCGGGCGGAGATCGTCAACGCCTATCCCAGAAGCATCAGCAAGGAGGGGAACGTGGTGGCCCAGAAGCTCCTGTGGAGGGTCTTCGAGACTATGCCCGGAGAGTGGCGGGGCATAGCCTACGTCCCCGATGGTCACCTGGAGCTGAGGGAGGAGTACTCCCGGTACAATGCCAGGGAGCAGTACGATATCGATGTGACCCAGGTCAGGCTCATGAACCCCTTCATGGCCCTGATGTCCAAGTGCATCTGCGGGGAGATCATGTCGGGCCGGGCGCGGCCGACGGACTGTGAGATTTTCGGGAAGGATTGCGTGCCGGAGAGCCCTGTCGGCGCCTGCATGGTGAGCAGCGAGGGCACCTGCAAGATTTGGCACATGTACGGCGGCTATCCGGATTTGAGCGATGTGTCGAACTCCGCATAGCGGAGGTGAGGAAATGGTTGTGAGCCCGGAGAAGGAGGTAATCAAGATTGCCCACGGGGCCGGCGGTCCCGCCATGCGACTGCTCATACACGAGACGATCCTACCCCTCATCGGGACCAGGGAGATCGAGGGCATCGGGCTGAAGGCCCTGGACGACGGGGCGGCCCTCCCGTTGGAGGAGGGCTACCTGGTGATCACCACGGACAGCCACGTGGTGAAGCCCATCTTCTTCCCCGGAGGGGACATCGGTCGCCTGGCCGTCTGCGGGACGGTGAACGATCTGGCGGTGATGGGGGCGGTGGATCCTATGGCCCTGACCCTCAGCGTGGTCGTCGAGGAGAACTTTCCCTTGGAGACCGTACTCCGCATCCTGGAGTCCGTCGGAGAGGCGTGCCGGGAGGCGGGCACCTTCGTCGAGACGGGGGACACGAAGGTGATGGGCCACGGCGACCTCGACGGGATCATCATCAACACCGCGGGCATCGGGCTCACCAAGAAGCTTACGCCCGACGCTGGTCTCCGCCCGGGGGACCAGCTCATCCTCAACGGAACCGTCGCGGACCATGGCATCACCATCATGGCCCTTCGGGAGGAGCTGGACTTCGAGGCCGATTTGAGGTCGGATGTCGCCCCGGTCAACGGCCTCGTGGCCGCGGCCCTGAAAGCGGGGGAGGTGACGGCCATGAAGGACCCGACCCGGGGCGGGGTCTCGGGGGCCCTCCACGAGATGGCGCTGAAGTCTGGAGTCGGCATTCTCCTCAGGGAGCCGGACGTGCCCGTACGTCAGGAGGTCCTGGGGGCTTCCGAACTCCTGGGGCTTAATCCGTTGGAGATGACCAACGAAGGCAAGGTCATCATGGGGGTCAGAGCCGAGGACGCCGAGGAGGTCCTCAAGGCCATCCGCTCCCACGCGATGGGGCGGGAGGCAGCCCTCGTCGGCGAGGTGATGGACAAGCACAAGGGTCGCGTCATCCTAGACACTGGTCTGGGGCGGCGCTACCTACCAGAGCCCCATGGGGAGCCCCTTCCTCGTATCTGCTAGGCGTCAGGAAATTGCACGGCAGGTTCCAGGCGGTAAAGGCGTCCAGAAGTGTTAGACATGCTCTACTCCTAGCTCTGACGTGCCAAGGCGACCACCGTCTGGCCGAAGGCTATGCCGCCGTCGCCACATGGCACACGTTCGTTCGACCAAAAAGCGAGGCCTGCGCCCTCCACCATGGCCTTCACCCTCGCCGCGATGGCCCCGTTGTAGGCTACCCCCCCAGAAAGCGCAACAGCGCCTAACTTTCTCCGCTCCGCCTCCTCCACGGCCAGGGTCGCCAGCCCCCGAGCTATCCCCATCTGGGCTGTCATGGCCACGTCTTTGGCGCGATGGCCCTTCTCCACGTAGGAGACCAGGTCACGGAAGAGGGCCCTTACGTCCAGCACTCGACGGTCCCCCTCTCGGCCAAAGACCAGGTCCGGGCCCAGGTCCTCTCCCTTCCAGGCGGCCCCCTCCAGACGCATGGCCGGCTCTCCTTCGTAGCGCCTCTCATGGCACACGCCCAGGAGCGCCGACACACCGTCCAGGAAGCGACCTGTACTGGTCGCAGCCGGCGTGTTGATACCCGCCTCCAGCTGCCGGAAGACTATGCGTCGCTCCTGCTCCCCTCCCAGGAAGCGGACGTGCCTACCTACCACATCCTCCGCGCCCTCCTCCCCGTAGAGAATGCCGGCAACCATCCTGGCTGGATAACGGGCCGCCCTGTCCCCGCCGGGCATCCTCATGGTCGAGAGGCCTGCGACCCTGGTGAACCTTGACAGCTCGGCCAGCAGGATTTCGCCTCCCCAGACCGTGCTGTCCTCCCCGTAGCCAAGGCCATCCACCGCGATTCCGATGGCTGTCTCCTCCTGTCGCTCACCCAGAACACTGGCAATGTGGGCGTGGTGGTGCTGCACCCGGATAAGGTCCCTGCCCTCGGAGACCATGTCCTGGGCTAGGCGGGTGGTCAGAAAGTCAGGGTGAAGGTCGCAGGCCACCACGGTCGGCATATCGAGACCCGTGACGCCTAGGAGGTGGTCCACCGTCTCCCTCAGGAAGTCATAGGTCTCCACATCGTCCACGTCCCCCAGGAACTGCGATTGGTAGCAGTTCCCTTCGTGATGGAGGACGATGGCGTTCGTGTACTCGGCCCCTAGGGCAAGGACATCAGGGCCATCATTGGCCGGCAGCTTGAGAGGGGTGGGGGCCCATCCCCGGGAACGTCGGATGAACCGTGGCACGTCTGCGGTGAAGCGGACCAGGGAGTCGTCACATCTGGCCACGATCCTCCTGTTGTGGAGCAGAAAGCGGTCCACCACATCCTCAAGGCCTTTCAGGATAGCCGTGTTCTCTATGAGCATGGGCCTCCCTGGCAGGTTAGCGCTGGTCATCACGAGAGGAAAGTCCAGGTGGTCGTAGAGGAGATGGTGGAGACCTGTGTAGGGCAGCATTACAGCCACGTTGGGGAGGCCCGGCGAGAGGGCATTGGACAGGGGAAAGGGGTCCCGCTTGTAGAGGACGAGGATGGGACGGCGGATGGACGTCAGAAGGCGCTCCTCCTCCGGTCCCAGCTCGGCAAAGCGACGCACCATGTCCACATCCCGGGCCAGCAGGGCGAAGGGCTTGGAGGGCCGGCCGAAGCGCTCCCGCAGCTTGGTGACGAGGTCCTCCCTGGAGGCATCGCAGGCGATGTGGCACCCTCCGATGCCCTTGATGGCCACGACCTCCCCTTCTCGGAGGGCCCGAACAGTCTCTAGGATGGGGTCTCCCCCTTCAGAGTCCACGAGGGAGAGCTGAGGCCCGCATCGGCTGCAGGCGACGGTCTGGGCGTGATGCCGCCTGTCGAGAGGGTCCGTGTAGTCGCGCTGGCAGCTCTCACACATGGGGAACTCCTCCATGGACGTCAGCGGGCGGTCGTAGGGCAGGCCGACGATGACAGTATAGCGGGGGCCACAGTCCACGCACGACGTGGCCCAGTACCCGTTGTAGTGACTTGCTTCATCCCTTACATCGGCCAGACAGGCCTCGCAAATGGCGGTGTCCGGCGGAATCGTGCCGGCGCTAGCCCCCTTGCCCCTGAGGGATGGGAGGATGACGAATTCTGCACTCGTGGGATTGGGAGGAAGGTCCTCCACCGTGATCCGGTCCACTTCGGCCAGGGGGGGTGGGTCCCCCTGCATCGCCCCGATGAACTCCTCCACCCGCTCGCCCGGTCCCTGAACCTCGATCTCCACTCCAGCGTCGCCCAGGTTCCGGACGCCGCCTGTGAGGCCCAGCCCGACGGCGGTGCGGTAGACGAAGGGGCGGAAGCCAACTCCCTGGACGATACCGCGAACATGGATGCGGACGTGACGTACAACTGCCAAGGTGCCTTATGAGGAGCCAGCAGGCCATATACTTTTTCTGCGGAGGCAACGGCGAGCGGGAGAGGGATGCTTCAACGGCCGGTTCTAGGCTTTAACTGGCGACCATGCCCTCAAGGCGAACACTGGGGAGACGGTGCGCATCTTCTTCGGCGTGGCAGGACCCAACCTCATCTCCTCCTTCCACGTCATTGGGGAGATCCTCGACAGAGTATACCTGCAGGGTGACCTTGTCTCGCCGCCTCAGCAGAGCGTCCAGACGACCCTGGTAGCCCCCGGAGGAGCGGCCACGGTGGAGTTCCGGGTTGAGGTCCCAGGGAACTACATCCTGGTGGACCACGCCATCACGCGGACCATCGACAAGGGGGCCCTGGGCATCCTCGTGGTGGAAGGCGCCGAGAATCGGGAGGTCTTTCTCCCGTGAGGGCACGGATGAGACAGGCTCGGCGGGGCCGGAGGCGGCCCTTACGAGACTACGGCGGTCCGCCCCCACAAGGAGAGGTCCTCCCTCCCCACCAAATAGATGAGCCAGACCGTCGTTGTTGCCGACGAGATCGCCTCTGGGATTGCCACGCCCCCACCGTAGATGTCGGTCCAGTAGAGGATCCACACCAGCGCGTAAGCGATGAAAGGGAAAGCGGTTATGAGGCTCCTCCCCTCCAGGGCGTACACGCCCATGGTCACCCAGAGGAGCAGGAAGAAGGCTATCGAGGCATAGCCGTGGATGGAGCCGTATATCTCGTCGTACACGCCGACGGATTGGAGGGCGAGGGCTGCCAGGATCAGGCTGATGGCAGTGAAGGGCCTCCGAGTCCTGAGGTCGAGCAGTCCATAGGCCAGCAGGAAGAAGCCTCCGACGAAGAGGCCAAAGTTGTAGTACGCGGCGGCGCCGCTTGCTGTAGCATGGCCCAAGTCGCTGAGGGCGTCAGATTCCCAGGAGAACCATGGGGACAGGAGTATGGATACAGCGATGAAGACGTAGGCGGTGAGGGGACCGAGGGGTGCAAGAACCCAATACCTTTCAGAGGCCATGGAATGGCGAAGCGGCCTGAGATTTAAATCAGTTCCCAGCGGGCATATCTGAAATACGAGTGCCACTCGCATCCAGTTCGACTGGGAGTCGCATTATCGTATTGGATAGTAAGTCTTCAGTATTACAAAACTATACCAAATCGTGGAAGTCGTCAGCGTGAAAGTGGACAAGGAGACCAAGCGTCGGATGGCTCTACTGAGGGACATCAACTGGTCCGAAGTCGTGCGAATAGCCATACGTCGACGCCTGGAGCAGGAGGAGAGGTTAAGGGCGCCCATCGACCGACGGGAAGCCATAGAAGCCGCCCGTCGCATGGACGAATTTAGAAAGCGGATCGGACCTAGCGACTTCGACAGCACGAAGGAGATCAGGAAGTGGCGGGACCTCCGACAGCGGTCGTAGACGCCTCGGTAGCGGCCAAGTGGTTCCTGCAGGAGAGAGACAGCGAGTCCGCCCTCGTCCTGAGGGATGATCACATAGCCGGAAGGATTCGTCTTGTAGCACCCCTCCTGATGCCATATGAGGTGGCAAACGCCCTGAGATACCATCCCCAGGTGGGTTCTGAGTTGCTGGCAGCTCACATTGCTGACCTTCTTCGCTTGGGTATCGGATTCGACCCGGTTTCCGATCCATCCATCGCGAATGCTATCGAGGCGGCCTACAGGACAGGACTCACCGTGTACGACGCCTGCTACATCTCGCTGTCGGAGCATCTCAACTGTCCCCTCGCTACCGCCGACGACGTGCAGAATGAGGCGTGTGGTCAACGAGGGAAGCATGTGCGGGACTGGCCGTCCGAGGGACCCTGAAAGGTCTGGATGTCCTGAGGACCCCGTCACTGCGAGGGGCTAGGCCTGGAAGCTGGCCAAGACTGATGCGAGGAAAGCATCCGAGCTTGGCGTATCCAACCTGTAGTTGATGCCCGTGGCCCTGCACATGGCGTCGCCCCAGGAGGTAATGGCCACCAGGACCTCAGACCCGTCTGGCTGCTGCCAGAAGGTCGGTCCGCCGGAGTCACCGTAGCAGGTGCCGGAGTCGCTGGTGCTGGGGTTCTGGGACATGTACAGCCAGGCCCTGTGGAGGCTCAGGAACTCTGAGTAGGCGATTTTCCGGTAGCTGACCTCGAAGGCCACCTCCTCCTCGAAGTTCTCGTTGTAACCGTAGCCGACGACGGCGAACTTCGCCCCCTTCAGGAGCCCCTGCTTCTCCAGCTCATAGAGGAAGCCCACCGGTGCAAGGGTAGCGGGGGCGACCTTCATGACGGGACGCTTGAGGATGAGGACGCCGACGTCGTGGGGATCTGAGGTGGGGCCCCACCAGTAGTCCGGATGGGTCACGATCGACTCCACCCGATAAATGGGCTTGTCGTAGGCGTTCAGGCTGAAGCTCACCCAGACGTCGTCCATGCTATTGACGAAGTCTAGGAGGTCCACGGTACAGTGGCCCGCCGTCAGGAACACCCGGGGATGGACGAGGGTCCCCGAGCACCACTGGATGACGCCCCAGTTGATGGAATTGATCACCAGGGCGCCCACGTTCACGTGGACCAGGTCGATCTCTCCGTATGTAATGGCGGAGGCCGGCATTGCTCCTACGGCCAGTAGGCTTATGGCAGCGAGGAGAGCGGCCAGAGAAAGGCGATTAGTCCTCCCTGACTTTGAATACCACAAGGTCAACCCCTCCGAGGGGTGGATGATGCGATTTGTATATTTACCTTTGCAGCCTGCGCACCAATTCGATCCGGTCGGGCAGCCGGAAAATCAGAGACGTCAAAAGTCGTTCACATTGCCGAGCTACCTTGTCCGGCTGACCCCGATCAGTTTCCTGGCCATCTGAAGGGCATATTCGAAGTTGTGCCTGCTGATGTACTCTATGTTCAGCCCAAGGGGGATGCCCTCGTAGGAAGGACTTTGAGACAGTATCTCCCGCCAGCCGGCCTCGGCGAGGTCCATGGAAGATTCAGGCAGCCCTTTCGGACCGTCGGCGAGTAGTTTCCTCTCCGTGAGCCGCCCGATGTCCACGCCGAGCCAGCGGACGAAGTCCAAGTCATCCCTGTCGGAAACCGGGGCCAGGCTCACCAGCACCGCAGCGGGCTTTATGCGATGCTTCCCGCAGAGGGAGTGATAGCCCCCCAGGGTCTTCAGAAGCCTCGTGGTTGAGAAGGTGGCCTGGGTGGTGAAGAACTCCGCGCCGCTCTCTGTCTTGCTCAGCATTCTGCGGGCTTCGTCATATCGTTCAGGAATCATGATATTGCCGCAACAAAGGCCGGCCTCCCTGAGGATTGCGTTGGCCTCAATGACAGTCGGACCGGGATACTTGTACATGCTGGAGTTGCCACCCACTGCCACGACATTTCGGATGCCATAATCTCCCAGCGCGGTGGAGGCCCACTCTTCTAGTTCCTGTGCGCCGGACTTGCAGTGGACGACGATCTTGTTCACCACTACCTCCGTGTCACCGCACTCGTCGCGCAGAATAGCGGCGAAGTCTCTGGGATCCATGTTCTTGTAGAAGGGCTCCCCTCGAAAGTTCTCCTCGGCCACCTCCGGCAGGTTGATGGCATCGATCTCACAGTAATCCAGGGCCCTCTTCACATGGTTCTCCACGAAGCTCCTGACATACTTCTCGCTGGCCCTGCGGTTCGGAGGGATGACCTCCAGTAGGATGGGGCCACCTTCCAGCTTCTCTTTCAGCGACATGCGTTCGACCGCCGTCAGAGTCGTCCCCGATTTGACTCGGTAACACGGCCTGGGATTTCCATCTTTCTGAAGAAGACCCGATTCAACCCTTCATCCCTCAGTGGCCCCCCGCTTCGACTTCCTTAAGGACACGCAAGAAGCGGTCCCCTGGGTCCTCCCTGGCGTCTATGTAACGGCTGTCGACGCCGGGCGGGGATTCGATGACTTGTGGGTCTCGGGCCAAGTCCTGCAAGAATTCGTCCAGCTCGGATATCGTTTTGAAGGAACGTGCCACGGCGCCAAGTCTCTCAAAATTGCTCGTGGGGAAGTCGAAGTTCCTAAGCTGTATGGCCAGCTTCCCTCGAAGGGCCGCTTCCACGAGGGACGTAGAACTGAATGACACGAAAACGTCACCCTTCCGAAGGGCCTCTGACAGCTTCTCCCGCGCCGGTGACCACGGGAGCTTCGGGAGGTGCTGCCTGACGACGCTCTTATTCACCCGTGGGTGGGGCCGGTAGAGGAACCGAAACCCGACCCTGTTGCATGCCTCATGGAGGGCTCGGATGGTTTCGACTTTAGCTTCTAGGAGTTCCTCACGAAATGCCTCCACGTTCTGGCCGAGGTAGTAGACGACTGGGGTCGCATTACGAGGGCCAGACCGACGGCTCTTCAGGCGATAGGGATAACCCAGGACTCGGACCTCCTCGGGCCTCCGTCGCCCCGACTCCAGATACATGTCCCGGAAGTAGTGACCCCAGACCAACACGAGGTCCGCCGCATCTCCGTGCATTAACCCGGCATCGGTGTATATCCCGTCCTGTATGTTGATGGTAAGGATTCCCATCTTCCGACAGGCTAGGACGATGGCCCGGGCAAGGGGGAGGGAGTCGTTCCATAGGACCACGTAGTCAGGGCGCGCTTTCCCAAGTTTCTTCCTCACTCTCTTCACCAATTGAAGAAGGTGTCCCTCATCCCCGTCCTGGAGGTAGTTCCACACGTAGCGGGGCAGGTCGTCTATCGGAACGTACGTCCTGAACCTTCGCAGGGCATAGAGCCGCTCGCTCATGCCCCGAACGATCAGTCCTGCCTCTCCTCGTTGGTTCGCCACCTGCACCAGTCGAGGGAACCTTCGAGACAGGAAGAGGAAGCGGGGGTGTCTGTCCCGGACGACCATACGTCGGACTGCGTTGTAGGGCCGGTCTAAGGCCGCCAACAGCTCATACCCTCGCTGGCTTTCTGCCTCCACCTCGATGTTCTGGAGGAGGGTTTCCCGGAAGGCATGGTGGCCCACTTCCTCCGCCCTCCGGATGACATCCCATACCAAGAACTGCCCGAGAGATGACCCACGCACTCTACCACCCAAAGCCCATTGATGAGTCCAAGACCGATCTCTTGAGCAAAGGAGTGAGTGTCAAGTTTTCGACTCCTGCCTGGTGAAGACCATCATCCGTTGGGTCCCCCCTTCCTTCCATTCCCCGAGGTACTGGACCCGAAGCCGGGTCTCTTCGCAAAGGGTCGAAAAGAGCTCGAAGCCTTGGTGATATGGGTCCCGGTCGAAGTAGGAGTGGAACTCGTAACCCTCAGGGCTGCGGTGGTACAAGGGTGCGAGACGGACAGATTCAGGGCTCTCGAAGAAACTGGCGAAGAAACGCCCTCCTGGCCGGAGGACCCGCTCGATGTTCACGAGACAGCGGAGGATGTCATTAAGGGCAATGTGGGTGAAGACGGAGTTGGCAAGGGCGAAGTCGAAGACTTGATTGAGGGAGGGGAAGTCGAAGTTTCCCATGGGAACGAGGGTTGGCCGTTTGGCCAGGAGGCCATGACGGCGCAGCTCCATTCGGCCGGCATCGAGCAGGTTGCCGTCCTTGTCCACCCCATAGTAGTGTCCGGCCTCCAAGTAGCCGACAAGATGCACGCCGACCCGAAGGCTTCCACATCCTACGTCTAAGAAGTGGTGGTCGGGTTTCAGTCCGTGATCCGTAAGGAACTGAAAGAGTGACTTTCCTGTCTCTTCCCATTCAACTCCCACAGCCTGGCGGTACCAATCGGGGTTGAGCAGACGATAAAGCGCCTTGAGGGGCCATGTTGTTCGAGCCCTCCACCGCAGGTAGGCCAAGGGGTCACGTTTTCGGTCGGGTCTCAAAGGCTTCCGTCGGGGGAGTATGCAACTGGAGCTTTTAAGAGTACCAGACAGGCGGCGTTGCGTCACAGCTCTGTTCGGTGGCCCTGTCGACTTTGGCGTCTCCCGGCCCCGAGTCCGGCTCAACGGGTGGGCACCCTACGCTCCGCGCAGCGCCTTTCGGACTTCCGAGGCGTGGGACTGGACCAAGGCAACGCGCTCGGCAATCCGCTCGACATGTTCCTCCGCCATCGTGTTGTGGATGGGGAGGGAGAGAACCTGTCGGGAGACCCGGTCGGTGACGGGCAGAGGCGAGTCCGCCGGGGGGAAGGCCTCTAGATCGTGAAGGGCTGGGAAGAAGTACCGTTTGGTGATGATGCCTTCCGCCTCCAAGGCCTTGGCGAGTTCGTCTCGATTCAGCCCGAAAGCTTCTGGTTCCACCAGGACGCCGAAGTCTTTGTGGGAAGACCGCGCCCCTTGCCGGATTCGTTGGAAGCCGATGCCGCGTATGTTCGCCAGTCGCCTCCGGTACAGCTCGACGTACCTGTTTCGGGCGGCCACGTACCGCTCCAGATGGCCCAGCATCTCCAGCCCCAGTACAGCATTTAGCTCCGACATGCGAGCATTAAGCCCGGGCGTCTTGCACGTATAGTCAGGCAGGTTGCCGTAGTTGCGAAGAAGGCGTAGCTCCTCGGCCAGGCCGGCGTCGTTGGTAGTCACAATGCCCCCCTCCCCCGTGGTGATTAGCTTAGTGGGACTCAAGCTGAACACCTCGGCGGTCCCGAAGCTCCCTATAGCCCGGTCACGCAATACCGAGCCAAGGGCGTGAGCCGCGTCGTACACCAGTGGGATCTCGGCCTCTTCCGCCCAACTGTCAAGGGCGCCTACGGCGCAGGGATTTCCGTACATGTGAACAGGCATCAGAGCGCCCACCCCTTCATCCATGGCCCTCAGGATTTCAGGGTCCAGGGTCCAGGTGTCATCGATGTCCACATACCGAAGCTCGTTGTGGTTCCAGTAGCTTGCCAGACCCGTCGCGCTGAACGTGAAGGAGGGGACGGCGACCCTCCGGTCTCTCACGCCCAGGGCGTGGAGGGTGAGTATCAGCCCCGATGTACAGGAGGCGACGGCCACCGCGTGCTCCACTCCGAGCCGAATCTCGATCTCCTCCTCCAGCTCTCGGACATAGATGCCCACGTTGGAAAGCATGTTGGAGTGCAGGACTTTTCGTACGCGCTCCAGCAGTTCAGGCGTGGCTGCGTCCTTGGCCGAGGGACGTATTATGGGAAAAGGGTGGTCGAAGGCGGGCGTCCCTCCCAGTACGGCGGGCTTATCGGTCACTTCGGACCAGCTCCTGGATGAAACGCCGAACGACCTCTCCGGCGGGCATAGGTTCAAAGTTCAATAAGCTCCGGGCCAGGGTGATATCGGCCACGGAGTGGTACGGGATATACCCAGGCTTCTCCCGGAACTCCACCTGAGTCCCGGGGATCGCCTGCCGCACCAGATCGGCAAGCTCAGCAATGCTGACCCCCTCCCCCGTGCCAATGTTGATGATCTTGTTCACGACACTACGACGAGTGGCCGCCAGGTAGAAGGCCTGGGACACATCGTCAGCATGGACGAAATCCCGCAGCTGGTGCCGACCGAAACCCCGGATTCGGCCCTTGGCGAGAGCCTCGTGGACGTAATGGTGGATGACGCCGGTGTTCCCGGGTCCGATGACGTTGAACAGTCGCAAGATGACGTTACCAACACCGTAGTTCTGTAGGTGCGCCCTCAGGTTCTGCTCCGCCATGAGCTTGTGCCAGCCGTAGATGTTGGCGGGGTTGGGGATGGTGGATTCGTCGATAGGTACTGTCTCCACCTTCCCGTAGACTGCGGAGGAGGAGGGGTATACCACTCGCTGGACGCCCGTCCGGCGGACTGCTTCGAGGACCCGGGCCAGAGAGGCCACGTTCAGGCGGAAGGATGCCTCTGGGTCTTTTTGGCACTCTCCAATATCCGCCAGCCCCACCAGGTCGATTACTGTGTCTCTCCCCTTCAGGACCGAGGCGAGGGCCTCTCGATCGAAAATGTCACCCTGGACGAAGTCGACTCCCGCTTTCTCTTCTGGGGGGTTCACGTCGAAGACTGTAACCTCCTCTCCCTCCTTGGCAAGTCGGTGACTCACGTAGCGTCCGATGAAACCACTGCCTCCGATTAGGGTAACGCCGACCACTTCAGCCAACCTCCTTCGAGCTCTTTGATCCGAGAGGACGAGCTGGAACTCCAACCGCGGTAACCCCATCTTCTAAGTCCTGGAGGACGACGGCGCCCGCCCCGACCGTCACATGGCTCCCGAGGCGTAGGTTTTGGAGGACAGAGGCCCCCATCCCAACGTAGGTAAACTCGCCCACCTCCACGTTCCCGGCCAAGCGGGCTCCCGGCCAGAGGTGAGCGTACCGCCGGATTCGACAATCGTGGTCCACGCTTGCAGCCGTGTTGACTGTCACCCCTTCCTCGAGGATTGCGAAGGGGTTCACCACGGTACCGGCCATGATGGCTACTCCTTCCCCAATCTCAGCAGTGGGTGCTATCGTTGCGGCGGGATGAATTGCCTGGACTAGGGCCAGGCCCAGGTCCTGGCATCGCTTGGCGGCCCCATGACGGGCAATGTTATCGCCGATCCCGAGGGCTACTCCCTTCAGCTCCCATTCGTGTACGATGTCCTTCAGATGGTCCCCGGCCAGACCGACGGGATGCCCGCTCAAGGATTGGCTGGCCGCCCCAGGGTCGTCATCAAGGTAACCTACGAAGTCATGTTCGCCCTGGAGAACCACGATGTCCGCCACGACCTTTCCATGTCCTCCCGAGCCGTAAACCGCCACGCGCATGTGATAACCTCACAGGGTAAGACGTTTCTCCAAAAGCCGATCGTCGATGGTCACCGTCGCTAGTATCCGGACGATGCGCTCCGAGGCATGGCCGTCACCGTAAGGGCTCCGCCTCTTACCCACTTCCTCTTTGAAGGCCCGGTCGTGGAGGGCCCGACGAACGGCCTGTTCAATCTTGTCCCGGTCATGAGGAACATCGATTACGTTGGAGGCGCGTTCTCGCTCATCCTGGCGGTCACCTATGTTCACTACGGGGACCCCCAACGATGGGGCCTCAATGATGCCGCTGCTGGAGTTGCCAATCAGAACGGAACTGGCCGCCAGGAGGTCTAGGTAGTCCCCTTCGGGGAGGCTCTTGAAGAGGGGAAAGCCCTCCCGGTCGGCATACTCCCGGAGGACTTCTATCATCTCAAGGCTGCCCGGGTCGCCGTTGGGGTATATGGCGACTACCTTCCCGTCAAAGGTAAGGGCAGCATCCAGGGTGATGCGAAGGAGTTCGCCAGAGCGCTCCCGGTCTTTGGCCGTAGGGTGCTGAACAAGCAGGAGTACTGGTTTTCCTGGGTCCAGGTCAAAGTCGGCCAACACCTCCTCACGCGGGCGCCGGGGGGCCTGCAGGATGGTGTCAAGCCGGGGCGCTCCCACAACGCTGATGCGCCAGGGCTCTTCTCCCGCCCGACGAAGGAGTTCGGCGCTCCTCACGGTAGCCGTCAGGTGAAGGTGCGCCAAGCGGCTTATGGCATGTCGCACGGCTTCGTCGACGTGGCCCGAGCGCTCGCCCCCGTGGATATGGGCAATGGGAATTCGGAGGTAAGTGGCGGCCACCGCCCCTGCCAGCATCTCCCCCCGGTCCCCGAGGAGAAGGAGGAGGTCAATCCCCTCCGCCCGCAGGGGGTCCACCAGGCCTTGCACGATTCCCCCGATGCCTCGAGCCATGTCCTCCGGGCTGGCGTGGTACCCGGCGGTGTCAATGACGACGGGTTCAAAGCCCTCCCGGGGAATGAAATCCAGCGTCCGCCCGAACTCTTCGGCCAGGTGCATCCCGGTGACGAAAAGGCGTAGACGTAGCTCCGAGGACGGGTCGAGGGCGCGCAACACTGGGAGTAGAATGCCGAATTCCGCCCGGGTACCAGTGAGGACGCCGACCGTTCTCGTCATTCCACCATTTCCCAGCTTATCAGAGTATCCTTAGGGATGTGGGCTCGGGCCCTGCGACCCTCGAGCTTCCCCACCTCCGAGGAAGGAATGCCCGTCCCGGGCCTCTTGAAGGCCAGGAGGGAACGCTCAAGGCGGGAGCCCGAGGGAATATCCACCCTAGCCACGATGCTCCGGCGAGCCGTTTTGCGCATCTCCTCCTCCCCTGAGGAGGGCTTCTTGACCCCGTCCCCCAGGGCGCTCTCCACCAGGCGGACGGAGCGGACCAGTTCCTGTAGTTCCGAGGGTTCCAGGGAGGCGGCGTGGTCGGGTCCGGGCAGCGATCGGTCCAGCGTGATATGCTTCTCGACGACGGAAGCCCCCAGAGCTACGGCGGCGAGGGCCACTTCGATGCCCAAGGTGTGGTCAGAGAACCCTACGGGGAGGTCGAACCTGTCAGCGAGACTCTTCATCGAGCGGAGATTTGCCTCGGCGGGATGGGCTGGATATCGGGAAACGCAGTGCAGGAGGACGATCTTATCCGTCCCCCCTTCCCGGAGGGTCTTGACGGAGTCTGCCACCTCTTCCAGAAAAGACATCCCTGTGGAGAGGAGCACGGGCTTGCCGTGGCGGGCAACGTGAGCCAGGAGGGGGAGGTGGGTGAGATCCCCCGAACCGATCTTGAAGGCTGGAATTCCCAGGTCCACCAGGAAGTCTGCGCTCTCCTCATCGAAGGGGGTCGACAGGAAGATT
>JABAOD010018146.1_pt1 | contig 23698 bp, 19 predicted proteins | sample 7062151 | NCBI WGS metagenome assembly JABAOD01 (sample SAMN14538626, study PRJNA623070) | marine sediment metagenome | biome: marine biome [ENVO:00000428]; feature: marine pelagic biome [ENVO:01000023]; material: deep marine sediment [ENVO:00002113] | place: India: Gulf of Khambhat ... | reverse complement strand
GCCAGGCTCGAGCCCGGGCTCGCGCGGCTCCGGCTCGAGCTCCGCAATCACCTGGGCACCGAGCAGCACGATGATCGCAGCTGCCTCGAGGGTGAGCAGCAAGATCACGATGGTCGCGAGCGACCCGTACACGACGTTGACCAGCGACACGTTGCTGAACCACCAGAGCAGAACGCCGCGTACCAGCTCCCACAGTGTGGCGGCCACCAGTCCGCCGACGGCCGCGTGACGCAAACGGACCTGGGCGACGGGCATGAAACGATAGATGCCCGTAAACAGCAGCGCCAGGCTGAAGAAGCCGAATAGAGAAATCATGGCCGTATGGAGCTGCGATGCGGAGAAATGCCCCTCGATCAATGCGACCCTCGAGGTCGCAAGGTCTTGGAGAAGCGTCACCAGAGTCGCCTGCAGCAGCAGCCCGGCCCCCAGCAAGGTAACGAATGCGTACGGGATCACCGCGGATACCCACAGGCGCCGGCTGCCCTCGCGGTGCGAGAAGATGACCGCGAAGGCATCGTCGAGGGACCTAAAGGCCCAGGAGCTGAAGAAAATCAGCACGATGAACCCGATCCAGCCAATGAGATGACGTTTTTCGAGAAACAGCTGAACCTGCGCAGAGAGCATGTCGGTATGCCCTGGTATGAGCGAGCCAAACTCGGTTAGCACCAGCTTGGCGAGCCAGTTCTCGTCGTAGACATGGGAGAGAATGACGAGCAGGAACGCCAGCAGCGGCACCAGCGACAGCAGAGTGTTGTACGAAACGGCACTCGCCAGCAGCAGGCCCTTGTTAGCCAGAAAGCGGCTCAGCACCCGGCGCGCAAAGTGCGTGGCGGAGCGTATCGGCTCGGGGACTACGGAAGCGTCTGTCATGTGCAGCTCGGTGCTCGGCGTAGTTGAGCCGTGCAATCCTCAATGTAGCTGCCTGACGTAGATTTTCTAAGGAATTACGTCACATGTAGGGTGAGGCAGGCCAGCCGGTGGGACGATGACGCGGCCGTCATCGCCCGCGGCTGGCGACCGGATCGAGCCTTTCCAGGAGCTCGGCGAGCGATGCTGCTACCCGTCGAATGGGCGGGCTCCCCGGCTCCTCGAGAACCACCTGGCCGGTGTCGTTCTCCACGCTCAGCATGAGCTCTCCCTCGTCGGTGCAGGCGATGAAGATCGTGAGCGCCGCGCCGATGCGCTGCTTTGCCAGTGCATGACCGAGGATGTTCTCGAGGAGGCGCTCGAAATCCTCCTCGTTCCAGATCTGAATGAGCGTCACACCGCCTTCCTGCGCCTCGAGCTCCATGGGGCTGCCCCAGTAGCTTCCGTAAAAGGCCTTGATGTCCGGATGGATGGCGACATCGAGAGCGCGCTCGAGCCCGCTGAAGTCGGCAACACGCTCTCTCGGCTGAGGTTTCCAGCGGATCATGCCGCTCGCATCCGGCTCACCCACCTGGCACGCCGAGGGCCAGCGCGGGTCGTACTCCTGCACCGGCAGGGATGCGCCGGAACGTCGGCAGCTTTCCAGATAGCGGCCGATGAGCCTCTCCAGCGCCACCTTCGTCTCGTTTGCCATGGAACGTGCAGACGAGCGCCGCACTCAGAACGGCCAGACCCAGAGGATGGTGGGGATACCGACGACGACGATCAGCACCTCGAGCGGCAGCCCCATGCGCCAGTAGTCGCCGAAGCGGTAGCCGCCGGGGCCCATGATCAGGGTGTTGTTCTTGTGCCCGATGGGCGTCAGGAAGGCGCCGATGCGGCCACCGCGACCGCCATCAGAAACGGGTCGGGACTCACGTTCAATCGAACCGCGATGTCGACGGCGATCGGGGCCGCGATCACGGCGGTGGCGGTGTTGTTCATGACGTCGGACAGGGTCATCGTGATCACCATGAGCAGCACGAGCACCACGACCGCGGACTGACCCTGGGCGAGGCCGATGATGCCATCGGCGATGAGCGCGGTGCCTCCGCTCGCCTCGAGCGCGGCGCCGATGGGGATCATCGAGCCGAGCAGCACGATCACCGGCCACTCGATGGACTCGTAGAGCTGTCGGGGTGGCACGATACCCGAGAGGACCATGAACAAGGCGACGAGGGCGAGCGCCAGCGGCAGACTCATCATACCGGCGCTCGCCAGCACAATCGCCAATCCGAACACGCCGACGGCGAGCCCCGCCTTGTTCCTCTGAATCACCTGCAGGCCGCGCTCTTTGAGCGGCAGACAGCCGAGCCAGCTCACGGTCTCGGGCAGGCGCTCGTTGGGACCGAGTAGCAGCAGCACGTCGCCGGCGCGAAGCGTGAGCTTCCGCACGCGATCGCGGAATTTGCTGCCCTGGCGCGAGACGCCGAGCAGCGTCACCCCGTGCCGGTAGAGCAGCTTCAGGGACAGGGCCGAGCGATTCTCGATGCGTGCCCCTTCCGGAACCACCACCTCGATGAGCCCGAGATCGGTGTTCTCGAAGCCGCGCTTCTCGGTGTCGGGTCGCACGTACTCCAGACCGAGCTTGCCGACCAGCTTCTCGATAGCCTCCGGTCCCGCCTGGACGACGAGAATGTCACCCGCTTCGATGACCGACTGCCTGGCGAAGCCCGGCAGCCGCATGCCCCGACGCACCAGTCCGACCACGACGGCCTCCGCCTCCTCAGCATCCTCGTCGAGCTCCCGGACGCGCTTGCCGATCACCGGGCTGTCCTCGGGCACCTTCACCTCGGCGACGTAGTCCTCGAGGTCGAAAAGCTCCTTTGCGGTGTTGTGGCGGGTGCGCGCGGCCGGAACGAGCCGCCAGCCTACGAACATGACGAAGAGCACGCCGACAACGGCGCACACCCCGCCCACGGGCGCGAAATCGAGCATCCGGTAAGGTTCTCCGAGCGCCTCGTAACGGAACGCACCGATGATGATATTCGGCGGTGTGCCGATGAGCGTCACCATGCCGCCGACGATGGTCGCAAACGAGAGCGGCATGAGCGTCAGGGCGGGGCTTCGCTTGGCGTTCGATGCCGCCTGGATGTCCACCGGCATGAGCAGCGCCAGAGCCGCCACGTTGTTCATCACCGCGGAAAGGGCCGCAGCGACGCCGGCGAGGATACCGATGTGGGCCGTCACACTGCGCGAAGAGTCGACAACGAAGCGGGCAATCAGCTCGACCGCTCCGGAGTTCGAGAGCCCCCTGCTCACGATCAGCACCAGGGCGATGATGACCGTTGCCGGATGTCCGAAGCCGTCGAAAGCCTGGTCTCCAGGCACGACACCGGCGACCAGTGCGACCAGCAGGGCAGCGAAAGCGACGATGTCGAATCGCCAGCGGCCCCAGATGAGAAGTGCGAACACGACGCCGAGCAGCGTGAACAGAACGATCTGATCCTGTGTCATTAGGTTTGCGCCTCAACCCTCCCTTCGCACAACGCCGGCGACGTCTCGAAAGCCGGCCTGCGCCTCGGCGAGGAATTCCTCAACCTTTCGGCGGCATTTCCGGCCGGTATGATCCTCGACACCGGTGTGGGAATCCACCCCGGCGGGCCGTACCTCGAGAATCGCCCGCCTGACATTGTCGGGTCTGAGACCGCCCGCGAGTATTACTGGTCGATTCGAAAGCTCGACCAGCCGTCGACTGATGCGCCAGTCGTGTGTTTTTCCGGTGGCTCCCGAAGCGCCGCTCGCGGGATCGTATGTGTCGGTGATGAAACCATCCACATGGGTCGCGAAGCGGGCGATCATCGACTCGAGCGCTGCCTGCGGGTGAAGGCCGATGACCAGCGATTTGATGATAATCAATTGCGGGGCAAGCTCTCTCAGCTTCACGAGCTCCTCGGTTCGGATGTCTCCATGAAGCTGCACGATGCGGGCGCCCAGCGCCTCGCAGAGCTCCGCAATCTCACGTGATTCGTCGAGATACGTTATGAGAACTCCAAATGCCGGCGGCTCGAGGCGCCGGATAATCTCCGACGCGGCTTGCTCCGAGATATCTTCACGATGCACGGGTAGACGCAGCGGGAAACCCAGATAGTTTACGCCGCACTGGCGAAGCATCCGCGCCTCTGCCTCGTCGATGATCCCCGCGATCTGAATGAGATTCTCGGCGAGCATCGCGTTACTGGAAAAGGATCTCCGAGGCGATCGTCAGCTGCGCGACGATTCCGACGAAAAAGGCAGCCGTTCGGACATACGGGACACCCATGATGTGCACGATCGTCTGCAAGATGCGCGCCCAGAAGAATACGGCTGCGGCGAGCGCTGTCGTCGTCGTGTTGGATTCGGTCGCATGTGCGATGAGTATCAGCGCTGCAAAGCTCGGAAGGTTCTCGAGCAGATTGAAATGCGCGCGCTGAGCCCGGTTTGCCCATGCCGGGAGCACGCGTGTGCCCGGTAACTTGTAATCATCGGGGGTCAGGAAGCCGTGCTGGGACGCGCCAGCTGCCATGTACGGAATCCACAGCAGAATGCACAGCACCGCCGTCCAGGCAAGGTAGGTCAACTCGATGGTCACGATTCCCTCCGGTCGGAAGTCGGGTTAGCGAAGAGTAAACGCCGCTGCCTCGGGCCCACGGCGGGCTCGCCCGCGCAGGCACGGGGATCTACGGGGATCGAAGACAGGTTCCCGTCGCGACGATTCGCTGCGATCAGCGGCTTTATTCCGTGAGCGGTGCGGGGAGACCCTGCTCGATGGTTGCCTGGTCGCGCGCCGGTGCGAAGGCCGCTTCCATCTCGCGGCGCGCACGCACCGCCTGGTTGTTTTCGTCGATCGTGACGTCGTCCCAGGTCAGGTGCTCGCCCGCAGCGATGTGCCGCTTGAGCTTGACGTCGGTCGCCAGGCCGAGCGGCAGTGCGTTCATGCTCAGTGAATCCGATGCCGGGGTCTGCTTGCCCCAGACCATGTAGCCGCCTTCGCCGTCGAGCACCTCGCCGGCTGCCAGGTCGCGCTTTGCGGTTGCCACGACGTCGGAGTTGAAGCACACGGGCGCGCCGGTCGGCTCGCCCCGGCAGGCCGCCGAGGCCACCGAGATACCGAGCTCGAGACCGATCATGTGCGTAGGCCGGTAGAGGGCGGCATAGCGCCCGCTTTTGTCCGGCAGCGTGTGGTACTGGCGGAAGCACTCGCGCGCGTAGTCGGTCTCGCCCTCGATCACCACGTAAGTGCCCATCACGAGGTTGTTGGGCACTTCGCTGCCGTCGCGATAGAGCGAGGAGACGACCTCGGTGGTGCCGTCGCGGCTCAACCGGCCGCCCGCGGCTGCCGGCTTGCAGATGTCCGCGAGCTCGAAGCGGCTCGCCGGTGGGAAGGTCAGGCCGCCGCTCTGCGCCATCAAGCCCGTCGCGTTGCAAACGGCGGTCATCTCGATGCCCGACTTGGTTCCGTCCAGAAAGGAATTGAACATCTTTGGATTGATGTCACTCGACTCGTCGACCTCGAGATACTGCTTGAGGACGTCCCAGACGGTATCGGGTGTGAGGGAGTGGTAAGCGGGCAGATAACGCGTTCCTTTGCCCGCGCAGACCACCTTGAAGCCGCAGGCCCGCGCCCAGTCGACGTGCTCGCAGATGAGCGCCGGCTGGTCGCCCCAGGCAAGCGAGTAGACGACCCCGGCCTGTTGCGCTTTGCGCGCGAGCAAGGGGCCGGCCACCACGTCTGCCTCCACATTGACCATGACAATGTGCTTGCCGTTGTCGATCGCCTGGAGGCAATGGGCGATGCCGGCGTGCGGATTGCCCGTGGCGTCGATCACGACCTCCACCGCCGGATGCGCGACGAGCGCCGCGACGTCGTCGCCGAGGAACGTGGCCGTGCCGTCGGCGGCCGCGTCCAGGCTCGCGGCGGTGAACTGCGCCTGCGGCCACCCGGCCAGCGTGCAGGAGGCGCGCGCCCGCGCGATGTCGAGGTCGGCGATCCCGACGATGTGCACCCCTGCGGTCAGGCGCGCCTGAGACAGGTACATGGTGCCGAATTTTCCGGCGCCGATCAGGCCTACTCCGACCGGGCGCCCTTGCTCTTGCCGGCGCGCCAGCATGCGATAGAGATTCATGCCTCGACTCCTTACTCCACGTCAGCGGCCGCCGTCACCAAGGCGGCCGCACCCCCTGTCGGGCAGGATGCCACGATATCCCGCGATCGTGCCAGGGCAGCGTGCGCCCGGCTTTGGCGCGCAAGCACGGGGGCATAGTATCGGCCCCCGGGCGACGGGGCTGGAGAGGTTTTTCTCGTGGACGCGCAAGCCGGGCGCAGTCCGGGGCTGAGGAGCATGCTTTGCATGCTGATATTCGCGATCTGCCTCGCCAGCGGATGCCAGAGCACCGAGGCGCTCGGGCGCACGTTCGACTACGGTCAGGCCTTCATACCTGCTATCCAGACGGCGAATGCTCGGTCGGGCGTACGGTCGGCGGCTCGCGCTCCATAGTGGTGCCGGACCGGGGGCACATGGTGCTGACCTCGCAGGAAGCGAAGGCGGCGATCCGCGAATTCCTGCGCACCTGCTGCGGCCTGGGGCCGGTGCAGGCTTCGCGCGGGGAATGATTGTCCAGCGGTCCCCCGAGTATCCGGCCGGTTATCCTCAGCGGGGCTCCGACGCCTTGGATATCATCGCTGACGATTTATTCCGCCAGCCAAACGTTGGCGAGATCCTGGGGAATGTAGTGGCTCGGGCTCACCTTCCATCCGCGCACGATGGATCGGTGGGGAATGATGCGGTACCACCAGTACGTGACGAGCATATGCGCCTCCTCGTCGAGCGCTCTCTTTTCGAATTGGCGCATCAGCCGCCGCTGCTCGTCGAGGTCGGGTGTGCGATCCATCCTTTCGAAAAGATCGTCGAGCACACGGTCTTTGTAGTTAGCAAAGTTGAAATCGGAGCGATCGTTCGAGATGAACTTCGAGATGTCGAGGATTGGGTTGACCACCGAGCTGGAGTGAAAGTCGATGCTCACTTCGAAATCCTTGCCCCCGCCCCGAAGCGTTTTGAAGAAGGGCTTGGTTGGCTGCACCCACATTTCTGCGTTCAGACCGATGGTGCTCCATTGCTGGATGAGCCAATGGCCGACAATTTTGTAAGGCTGGTCGATGGGGCGCATGTGGAACTTGAAGGTGAAGCCCTCGGGCACGCCGGCCTCGCGCAGCAGACGGCGTGCTTCTGCTCGGGATTTCTCGATATCAGGCCAGTAGCCGGCGATCTTCTCGAGCTCTTGCCTGCTCGCGGCCAGGGGATGACCCGGAAAAACGGTGCCGCCCACGGCCTTGACGACGGCGACCCGCGAGAGGTGTCCTGAACCGCCCCAGCGGTCCACGGCCAGCGTCAGGGCACGGCGTACGCGGGCGTCGTCGAAGGGCTTGACCAGGTGGTTGGGGACGACGATGAGATAGGTGGCCCAGTCCGACTCCTGGACCGTCAGCTGGTCGCCGAGAGCCCGCTCCAGGATGTCGCGGCTCCGGGGCGGAAAGCCGCGGAACTCGATCATCGCCCGGCCCTTGCGGATGGCTTCGACGCGGCCCGCCTGCTGGTTGTCGAATATGGCGCGAAAACCGTCCAGGTAGGGTTTCCCCTCGTGATAATAATCGGGATTGCGCTTGCCCTCGATGAACTCGCCGGGTTTTCCCTGTGTGAAAATGAAAGCCCCGGAGCCCAATATGTTCTTCTCGTACCAATGGATGTCCTCGGCGAGCTTTTTGCTGCTGTAGATGTAGTTGTACGGATTCGCCAGGGCGGTGATGAAAGCCGAGGAAGGATACTTGAGCGCAAAGGTGACTGTATGATCGTCTTCGGCGTAGACTTTCTCAACCATCCTGTAAAATGCCTTTCGCGCGCTTCTCACGCCCTCTGGTGGGAAGATGATCTTGTTGAACGAGGCCACGACGTCGCGCGCGGTCACCGGCTCGCCGTTCCAGAAGCGGGCATTGTCGCGCAGCCTGAAGGTGTACTTCCTGCCCCCATCCGTCGGCTTGGGCACTTCCAGGGCCAGATCGCCGACAAAATCGCTGGTGGAAGAGGGATTGTCGGGGTTCACCCTGATCAGGACGCTGTAGAAGGGGCGCGTCGGCTGGAGCATCGCGAACGTGTATTCGCGGTGGGCATCGAAGCTGGGCGGATACGAGGCCACCACGAAAGTCAGGATTCCGCCGCGCCGGGGCGTGTCCGCGGCGAGCGCAGCGGCCGCGGGTAAGCACAGAGTCGCAGCCAGGTCGAGGGACACGAAAGTCGCGTATACCCCTGCGCGTCTCTCCACGCCCCGGAAAGCTTTCGATGATTTTGCATGTTGCGCGCGGATTCTGCGGATTTCCCGCATGAACCGGGTAATGTGAAAACGGCTATGCATACGAGCTGCTGCACATGAAGGGAATCTATTCATTGTCCGTTACCCCCGTTTTATCGACTAGCTGTCTTTTCTCGTTCCGACGACCTGGTAAATCAGTACCTCGTCGCGAACGTTCTTGAGTTGCCTTTTGCCAAGCTCCTTGACCGAAAATTCACCATCGATACGTCGCGCCGTTTCCGGGCCGACGAGGATCGTTCCACCCTCGGCAACTCCCGCGATGCGCGCGGCCAGATTGACCACCGGGCCCAGGGCGGTATAGGTCCAGCGTGCGCCGCTAGCGCCCTCCAGTTTTGTCGGACCAATCAGGGCGACGCCGGAATTGATGCCGATATGCACCGAGATGGGCTCGAAAATGCCCCTCAATTGCTCATTGAGCTCCTGCGTTTTCTCGAGAATTTCCAGCGCTGACCGGGTTGCCTCGAGCGCGTGTTTCGTGGCGTCCACGTCTGGAAACACCACCATCAGCCCGTCCCCACTGGTCTCGGTTACGTCGCCCTCGTGGCTGTGAATGCAATCGAGGAAACGGGAGAAGTATTTCTCTACCACGAAATCGGCTGTCTGGCGCATATTTTCGCTCAACTTCGTGTAACCGCTTATGTCGACGAAAAGCGCCGACATATCCTGATCGGTCTTTTCGAGCTGGGGCGCTTCAGGATTCTTCTCGAGTTCCTGCTTTACCGATTGGGGAACGAACCTCGAAAGATATTCTTGAGCTCCCATCAATTTTTCGAACTTGAGATCGATAGTTCTCTTCAGACGCAATGATGTCTGAATGCGCGCAAGCAGCTCGTCACGATTGATTGGTTTGGTGAGAAAATCGTCGGCGCCGGCTTCAATTCCCTTTATGCGATCGCTCACTTCTCCCAAGGCCGTCATTATTACGACAGGAATGAGCTGCGTCTCCGAGTGATCCTTGAGCCTCCTGCACACGTCGAATCCGTTCATGACCGGCATCATGACGTCGAGCAGAATCAGATCCGGTGCTTCGGCCTCGACTTTCTCCAGTGCTTCCTCACCGTTGTAAGCCTTGACGATCTCGTAGCCGCGTGGGAGCAGCATCGCTTCCATGAGCTTTACGTTTTTCTCTTCATCATCGACGACGAGGATTTTGGCCTTTACGTCATTCATCGCTTATTCTTCTAATGGCGTAGCACGCTTGATGGTAGCTCCAGTCTACTTCGCCACCGTTACGATTGTTCGCTGAGTTGATGCTCGACGATCTGCGGCAGTTCTTTAATATCTATCGGTTTGGATACGTAGGCGTTGAAACCATCGGCGAGCAAGCGCTCGCGATCGCCTTTCATGGCAAACGAAGTCACGGCGACGATGGGGATATGGCGGGTTGTATCGTCGGCCTTCAGAACCTTCATCGCTTCGTCGCCATTCATCTGTGGCAACTGAATATCCATGAGAATCAGCGCGGGCTTGCGCTCGCGCGCAAGCGCGATGCCGGCTTCAGCCGATTCCGCCTCGATGGTCTGGTACCCCTTGAACTGAAGAACATCGCGAAAAAGTTTCAGATTCTTGGGGTTGTCCTCGACGATCAAAATAAGCGCACCACTCATCGTGACCTCCAACCTCCGAGCATCCAGGCGCGTGCGTGGACTTTTCTAATTTGCCGCTGCGTCAGCCGATTCCTGAGCATTTTCGATAGGAAGGATGAATGTAAACGTGCTGCCGCTGTCGGGCACGCTCTCGACCCATATCCTCCCGCCGTGCAGCTCCACGAGCTTCCTCGTAAGCGCAAGGCCCAGTCCCGTGCCTTCCGTTTTGTCGGTGAGCCCCTGGTCCGCCTGTTGAAACTCTTCGAATATCAGCTTCTGATCCTCTTCAGATATGCCGATGCCGGTGTCCCATACTGCAACTTCTATGTGACCATCCAGTTTTTTCGCTCGGATACCTACTTTGCCGTTATCCGGTGTGAATTTGATTGCATTGGAAAGCAGGTTGAAGATGATTTGCTTCACTTTCCGCTCGTCGGCATTGATGGTCTGGATATCATCGGACATGTCGAGCGAGATCGTGATACCGTGCGCGAGAGCGCGCTCTCTCACGACGACGAGGCTGCCCTCCAGCAGCGGCGGTAGATCAAGCGGCTCTCGCTCCAGCTCAAATTTCCCTGCCTCGATTTTGGAAAGGTCGAGGACGTCATTTATCAAAGCAAGCAGGTGTTGGCCGCTCGTCAAAATATCGGTCAGGTACTCTTCTTGCTTTTCATTGAGATCCCCGAACATCTTCTCGAGGAGAACATCAGAAAATCCGATAATGGCGTTCAAAGGCGTGCGAAGCTCGTGCGACATATTTGCCAGAAATTGAGACTTGTGCTGGCTGGCTATCTCGAGTTCGCGGCTTTTGTCCTGGATCTCCCGGAAAAGCCGTGCGTTCTGGATGGCGAGAACCGACTGTGCGGCAAAGGTCTGCAAGATACTTACGACCCGGTCAGGAAACTTGCCTCGGCTGCGACGATAGACGACGAGACCACCCCGCAATCTCGACTCTCTGAGCAAGGGAATCGCAAGCAGCGACCGAAAGCCGACGTCTACCAGAATATCCCTTACCTGTGGCGCTGCGAATTCTCTTTGTTCATGAGTATCGGCCACCTGACAGGGCNNGCGCCCTCACCCAGACGGATGGGTGTTTTTCGCAATGCTTCGAGATGCTGCGGGGATATGCGGTGGGCAGCTCTGACGTTGAAGCTCTCCTTGGTCTCATCGAATTCATAGATAATACCGCCATCGCTCTCGGACAGTTCTACGGCACGTGTAACAATCGTGGTCAGAACCGTTGGAAGATCAATGGTGGAATTCACTGCCCGGCTGACTTCACCGAGGGCCTTCAACTCTTCCACTGAGCGTGCGAGCTGTCGGGTGCGTTTATCGACTTTCTGTTCGAGAGTTCGACTGTAATCTTGCAGTTGATCCTTGCTCTGGCGAAGCTCTCCGAAGAGATTCTTTATTGACTCACGCATGAGGTTGAGATCGTTTGCCAGACTGCCGATTTCATCGCTGCTGTCCAGATCGATCGAAGTTTCCAGATCACCATGTGCAATCAGAGAAGCCGACTCCTGAAGTGTCCCCAGAGGTTTGGAGATATACTTGCGCGTTATCGCGATCGACGTCAGGAAAATGGCGACTATGATTGTGATTGTCAGTGCGATGATTACGTAGATTTGCAGCAAGATCTGCGTTTTTATCCGATCGCGTGAAAAAACAATCTGGATTGTGCCGACTTTACTACCCTCGAAAAGAATGTCGGCGAATCGGCCTATGAACTCGGAGGAATCGCTGATAGACGAGAAATCCCGCTTGTGAAATTTTGGAATTCGTTTTTCGGTGATGGTCTGCCCGCCCCAAAGCACCTTTGCATAGACGATATCTTCATCGAGAAACAATGCTCCCAGGAAGTCGTCGACAACATCATTGTCGAGATTCCACAACGGTGTAGGCAAACCGATCTGGGCCAGTTTGAGTGCATTATCTAATCGCGATTCCATCTCTTCGTTGATTCGGGTGATGTTCAATGCGATCGCGATGGCGGCAAAAGCGAACATGAACACGGTCACGATGCTGATAAATGCGAAGCTGAAACGACGGCTGATACTCTGAACTTTTCGAGAGTCGCCGTACTGACGCAGGAAACGCTCTCGCGTAGCGTCGGGGGAGCCGGCCGGCCTATCTAGAGTGGAATCTTCCACGCTGGAACCTTCATGCAGCTTGTCGCCGCCCAGGGGAGGCTTACTTGGAAAGCTCGACTCCCAGGCGGCGGGTCTCGATCATCCCGCCTCTCGATGTCGTGTGGTGCCGGCGGACGGACCGTGGCTCGGTGGGAAGGCGCGGAGTTCGGTCCAGCGAAGCGGTTTTCGGTGACGAATTCCTGGACTGCCTCCCGGGTCAGCACCTCGCTCGAGCGCCAGCAACGCGTTTCATGGACAGTATACGCCTATTGGGCCGACATTATACCGGCCGCCCAGGGAGGGTGCCGTTGGTGTCTGCGGTGGCGTAGACGCGTCCTGACACCGCTCGTGCGCGTCGCGGCGCAGGGTAGTCAGGAGCAGGAGAGTTCCGCGTAGTAGGCCGCGATCCGTTCGATGTCCTCGTCGGTCAGGGAATGCGCTTGCGGGGCCATTTTCTGATGGAAACGCTCTTGTTCGACCCGGAAGGGGTCGGTTCCGAGCAGCGAGGCACGGAAGGCTCGAAGCTGTGCAATCAGGTAGTCGACCTTCTGCCCGGCCAGATTGGGGACTCCGGGCTCGATGTTGATGCCGAATGCGCCGTGGCACTGGGCACAGGCCTTGGCGGCTTTCGGGGCGGTGCCGGGGTCCAAGTCCCCCCTGGGAACGCAGCTCAGTCCTGCGTAAAAGTCGGCGAGATCTTCTCTCTCGCGGTAAGAAAGCTTGCGCGTGGCTGCATCCATGGCCGTGTGATAACGTTCGGTGCCGCCGGCGTTCGGCTCTGCCTCAGGCTCGCTGCTGACGAAGGCTTCGAGCTGCCGGATCAGGTAGGACCGGTCCTGTCCGGCGAGATTCGGTATTTCCTCGCTCAGCGCAATGCCGTCCATGCCGTGGCAGGCCGCACATCCGAGCCGCTCGTTCAGCAGGCTGCCTGCCGATGGGCGAGCCGCCTCGAGACTCCCCATCAGCGCAAGCGCGAGCAGGGCAGCGCCCGACGAGAGCCACAGCGCGCGCTTGTGAAATCCGCGCACCTTGGAGCGGCAAGTCGCCGTTTCGGTTAATCTATCTGTCATCATCGGCATCGCTTCAGGTGACACAGGTCATTCTGCAGCAGCTACCGACCGTTACACAATACGAATCCGGCGCAAAGCCGCACACAGACCGGACTCAGCCCATGTCTCCTCATCGAACGGCAGTTTTCCTCTGGGGTATCCTGGCGATATCGGCGGTGTGCCACGCCGAGCCAATCGGAGTCGAGCCGCCCTTTCTGGCGCATCGCGTGAGCGGGGAAGCGCTGCCGCCGCTCAGCGAGCGCCTGCCGGCTCACCCCAGGGTCCTCGCCAATCTGCACGCCGAGTGGTCGTCCGGGCGCTATGGTGGGGAGCTGCGCACTCTCGTGGGACGGGATAAGGATGTGCGGCTGATGGTGGTCTTCGGCTACGCGCGGTTGGTGGGCTATGACGCGAATTACCAGCTCGTTCCGGACATTCTTGAACGCATCGAGGTCGAGGAGGGTCGCACTTTCACGCTCCATCTTCGCGAAGGCCACCGCTGGTCGGACGGTGAGCCGTTTACCTCGGAAGACTTTCGCTACTACTGGGAAGACATCGCCACCGACGAGCAACTCGCAACTTTCGGCCCGCCCGCGGTTTTCGTAGTAGACGGCGAGATCCCGGACTTCGAAGTTCTCAGTGAGACCGCGGTGCGCTACAGATGGTCAAAACCCAACCCGTTCTTCCTGCCTGCTCTCGCGGCCGCTCGTCCCGAAACTATCTACGCGCCGGCTCATTACCTCAAGCAATTTCACGCTCGTTACGCGGATCCGGAAAATCTGGCGGCTTTGGCGGCGGCAGAACGCAGACGCAACTGGGCTGCAGTGCATTTTGATCGGTTTCAACCGTATCGAAACACGAATCCCAAACTGCCCACGCTACAGCCGTGGGTCAATACGACGCCGCATCCCTCCCCGCGCTTCGTCTTCGTGCGTAATCCGTACTTCCATCGTGTGGACGATAAAGGTCGGCAGCTGCCCTATATCGATCGGGTTTTGATGATAGTGGTCGATCCGAAGCTCATTCCGATCAAGGTCGGATCGGGGGATTCCGACCTACAGGCGCGGGGCCTGAGTTTCAATGACTACGCGTTCGTCAAGCAGAGCGAGAAGCGCGGCCGAAACAAGGTGTTGCTGTGGGACACGACGAAGGGTGCCAACATCGCGCTCTTTCCCAATCTCAATGTCGCCGATCCCGTTTGGCGCTCCATCGTGCGGGACGTGCGCTTCAGAAGAGCCTTGTCCCTTGCGACAAATCGGCACGAGATCAACAAGGTGTTCTTCTTCGGTCTTGCCCGTCCCGGCAACGACACGGTCGTGCCCTCATCACCGCTTTTCAAACCAGAATATCGAGACGCCTGGGCTCGATACGACTTGCAGGCAGCCAATGCCCTTCTCGACGAGCTCGGCCTCGAGCGGAGCGGGGCCACAGGGATTCGCCGGTTGCCCGATGGCCGGCCGATGGAAATCATCGTCGAGACGGCGGGTGAGAAGCCTCAGGAGACCGACATCCTGCAGCTCATTGCCAGCACGTGGCGCGAGATCGGCATCAAGCTGTTCCCGAAGCCCATGCAGCGTGAGGTATTCCGTAACCGGATCTATGCGGGAAAAACCCTCATGTCGGTGTGGGGTGGACTCGAAAACGGCTTGCCGACGCCGGACATGAGTCCCGCTGAGCTCGCGCCTACGCGTCAGGATCAATATCAGTGGCCGAAATGGGGACAATACTTCGAGACGGCAGGAGACGTCGGCGAGCGCGCCAGCCTTCCGGAGGTGCAGGAGCTGCTCGAGCTCAATCGGCGTTGGATCGTGCAGCCGGACGCGGGAGGACGTGCAATGATATGGCACCGCATGCTCGAGATTCGGGCGAACCAGGCGTTCAGCCTCGGCATCGTCGCGGGGGTTCCGCAGCCGGTAGCGGTAAATACGCGTCTGCGCAACGTTCCTTCAAAAGGCATCTACAATTGGAATCCGGGTGCGCACTTCGGTATCTACCATCCAGATACATTCTGGTTTGGCGAAGAGTGACTTCGGTGACGAGTCTTCAGTTCTCGTGAGCATACTGGATTAGCTCCGCTGTCGAAAGAAGGCGGGCTGCGGCTCTTTCGATAAATTGGTTTGACCGCGCACGTCGCGGGTCTTAGGCTAGCACCGATGACGGTCGATCCCCGACATTCCTGTCATTGGATATGTGATGGAGTGTTTGCACTGTCAGCACGACAACCCGCCCGAGGCGAAATTCTGCCTCGAGTGTGGTGCTGCGATGTCGCTTGTCTGCAGGCATTGCGACACGCAGCTTCCTGCCACCGCCAAGTTCTGTCTCGAGTGCGGTGAAGCTGTCCACGGTTCGGATGTAGAACAGCCGGCGCACAAGTCCCCCGCAGCCTATACGCCTGAACACCTCGCGCAGAGAATCCGCGCCACGAAGGACGCTCTGGCGGGCGAGCGCAAACAGGTAACCGTGCTGTTTGCCGACGTCAAGGGCTCGACTGAGCTAATCGCCAACCGCGACCCGGAAGAGGCGGACAGCCTTCTCAAGCCGGTACTCGATTGCATGATGGAAGCCGTGCATCGGTACGAAGGCACGGTCAGCCGCGTCACGGGTGACGGCGTTATGGCGCTTTTCGGCGCTCCGATCGCCCACGAGGATCATGCCTTGCGGGCCTGCTATGCATCGCTGGCCATGCAGCGTGCTGTCCAGCGCGAGATGGAGCGGATTCGACGAGAGCGCGGCGTCACCGTGCAGATTCGGGTGGGATTGAACTCAGGCGAGGTGGTGGTTCGCAATATTGGCAACGATCTGTTCATGGAATACAGCGCTATGGGGGAATCCGCCCACCTTGCAGCGAGAATGGAGCAGCTCGCCGCGCCGGGGACGACGCTGCTAAGCGAGCAGACCCTCAAGCTGGTGGAAGGACTCATCGAGGTCAGAGCGCTCGGACTCGTTCCTGTCAAGGGAATCGCCGAGCCGCAGCCGGTTTATGAACTGCTGGGCGCCTCGTCCACAAAAGCTCAATTGCACACGGCCTCGGTTATCGGTCTGAGTCCATTTGTCGGCCGTCGCAAAGAGCTCGAGATTCTCGCCAGGAGCCTGGATCGGGCGGGNNGGGAATCGGTAAGACACGGCTTTTCCACGAGTTCAGTCACTGGCCGCGCACGCGCAAGTGGCTGCTGCTCGAGACCGAAGCGGTCTCCTACGGTCAGACGATCGCCTATATGCCGATAATACGCATTCTAAGGAATTACTTCGGCATCGAAGATCGTGACGATGCTCGCAGGATTCGCGAGAAGCTGAGCGGCAAGCTGGTTACTCTCGACGAGAATCTCGTTCCGACGCTGCCAGCACTGATGACGCTGTTTGACATTCCGGTCGAGGATCCTGCATGGCTTGCGCTCGATCCGCCGGCGCGCCGCGAGCAGACTCTCGATGCGATCAAGCGTCTGCTGCTTCGCGAGAGCCAGGTGCAGCCCATCTGCATCATCGCGGAGAATCTTCACTGGATTGATTCAGAGTCGCAGCTGCTGCTGAACAAGCTGGTAGATGGCCTTCCCGGTGCGAATATCCTGTTTCTGGCGAACTACAGACCGGAATACCAGCACGAATGGGGAGGGTTGAGTTACTACACTCAGCTCAGGCTCGATCCTCTATCGAGTGAGAACATCGAAGATTTCCTCGCCCGGCTGCTGGGCTCGGATGCCGGCCTGGCTCCTTTGAAGAAAAAGCTCATCGAGCGGACGAGCGGCAATCCTTTTTTCCTCGAGGAAAGTGTACGCAGCCTCGTGGAGAGCGGCGCGCTCGTCGGCGAGCGGGGCGCCTATGAAGCTGCGGAGAAGTCACCGGATATCGAGGTGCCGGCGACGGTACAGGCGGTGCTCGCGGCGCGGCTCGATCGCTTGAAAGCCGAGCATAAGCGACTTCTGCAGACGGCCGCTGTCATTGGCACAGACGTCCCGTTCTCACTGCTCGAGGCGGTCGCCAGAGTGCCGGAGCAAACGCTGCAAAGCGCACTCGCCAGCCTGAGATCCGCTGAATTCCTTTACGAGGCGAGTCTCTTTCCCCAGATAGAGTACGCGTTCAAGCATGCCCTCACTCACGAGGTAGCCTACGGAACGCTTCTAAAGGAACATCGCCGTTCCCTGCATGCCCGGATCGTGGACGCCATCGAGGAGCTCCATGGAGATCAGATCGGCGAGCATGTCGAGCAGCTTGCCTACCATGCGGTTCGCGGCGAGCAGTGGGAGCGAGCTGTGACTTACTTGCGCAGGGCGAGCATCAAGGCGGTGGGGCGCAACGCTTACCGCGAGGCGATCGAGGGCCTCGAGCAGGCCCGCAAGGCTGTCAGGCACCTTCCGCAGGACCCGAAAACCCTGGAGCAGGGCATCGACATTCTTTTGGAGCTGCGAAGCTCGCTCCAGGCGTTGGGTGAGCACGAGCGCGTTTTCGAGAGCCTCGAGGAAGCGGAAAAGCTGGCGTCATCACTGGGCGACCGGGACCGGCTCGGATGGGCATCGGCCTATCTGAGTCAATATCTCTGGCGCATGGGTGATCCGACTCGCGCCGAAGCGCTTGACAATAGAGCGCTCGGAATCGCCGTTGAACAAGAGGATTTCGCACTCGAGGCCGTGACGCGATTTTTCCTCAGTCAGGGTTTTTTCAACGTCGGCGCCTATTCCCCGGCTCTCGAGCATTCTCGGAAAACCGTCGAAGTCCTGCAGGGCGAGAGCGTTTATCAGACATTGGGGCTCACCGGGCTGCCTTCTGTGTTGTCGCGCACCTACGTGGCCTGGTCGCTCGCCGAGCTCGGTGAGTTCGATGAGGCGATCCGGAGTGCAGACGAAGCGGTCGCAATCGCTGAGTCAAAAAACCAACCCTACAGCATGGCCAGTGCTTATCTCGCAAATGGCCAGTTCTACCTCCTGCGTGGTGTTATCGAGGAGGCAATCCGCTGGCTGGAGCGTGCGCTCGGCATTTGCCGGACCTGGAATCTTCGCGCCATTCTGCCGACGACGACAGAGCTCCTCGGGCTGGCGTATGCGTTGAACGGGCAGCTCGATGAGGCATTACAGCTGACCGAGGAAAGCAGGTCGCTGGCGGGCTCGATCAGAATCTTCGACACGCCCTTGGCGATCACGGCGGCAAGCATGGTGCTTCTGCTTTGTGGGGAACAAGCCCGAGCCGCACAGGCAGCCGCTCAGGTCCTCGAGTTGACATCGCAGCGAGGGTTGCGGGGCAGCCACGCCCGGGCCTTGTACACCAGCGCCATGGTCAACGCCAATGCGGAGAGTCCGGACACGAAGCGCGCGCACGGGCAATTCGTTGAAAGTCTGACTCTCGCCGGGGAGCTCGGTATGCTTCCGCTCGTTGCACAATGCCACCAAGGGTTCGGATTGCTCCTGCGGTGCACGCAACGTGTCGAGGAGGCCGAGGTGCATCTTGAGAAAGCAGCGAAGCTTTTTCAGAGCATGGTTATGCCCCATGGGCTGGCACAGAGCGAGCGCGCATGCGCGCCCGACGGGCGCGAGCGCTGGTCGGCAAGCTGACTCGGACGATTGACCGGTTCGCCCAGATATCAGATTTCAAAGGACCGGATCCATTGCCGCCTAGCGGATAGTCCTAGAGAAGCATGTTGTTCATTAAGATGGTGCTTACATCTAGATGGTGTTCACAAAGGCAATGACGATCGAAGCGTGAGTTAACAATATTCATATGGCGCTCTGCTGAGAGGTCATCGCAAAAAAACCCGTCACGGGAGGAGTTGTCCATGCCATTCATTGCACGTTTTTCCTTCGACGTTCCCTTTGGTAAGAAGCCGGCGGCGTTGGCGCTATGCAAGAGCTGGCATCGGCTGGAGGCAACCCTCGGCTGGCCCGAGGCGCGCGTGCTCGAAGGTTCCATCGGCGCACCGGAGTCCAGGCTGGAGTTCGAGTATCAGGTGGAAAGCTTGAGCGATCTGGAATCGATGTGGAACAAGCTCGACGATCCGCGTGTGGCAGCGTTCATGGAGGAAGAAGGAAACGACCTTGCGCCTTTTGTCGTTCCAGCTTCGAACCGATGGCAGATATTTCGGATTCGTTCGTAGTCAGCGGGGGCCGGGAAGAATCTCGGCAATGAAATCCGGCGCGGCGGACTCGATTTAATCGGGCCAATCGGAAACCTGGCGTCACCTGGCGTCGCCCGTCAAAGGACGACATCGCTTAGCGCATTGGGGTGAGCGGTGATCTGCTCGTAGCCATCTTCGGTGACAATGAAGCTGTCGCCCACCTGGGCGCGGAAGACCCCGGCCAGGCTGACCGAGCCGTCCACCGCCAGCACCATACCCGGGCGCAGCACCGTCTTGTCGCCGAACACGAGCTGCGGCCTCTCCAGAAAGCTGTATCCCGTCGCCCGGCCGCAGCGAAACGGATAATCGAATCCGGCGTCCTGGATGACCTCGGCATAGGCAGAGTGGACCGACTCCGCCGTTACACCGGGACGAAGAGCGGCGAGGGCGGCCTTCTGGCTGGACAAGGCGACCTCGTAGATTTCGGCCTGCCTGTCGTCCTGTATCTCGCCAATCCAGAAGGTCCGATCGAAACCCAGCTTGAAGCGGTGGAAGTTCGTCATGCCGCAGAAGCACAGGAAGACCGGCTCGCCGCGCCTCATGACGCGGGTCGAGGCGCGGTGGTGGGGCTTGGTGATCTCCTTGCCCGATGCCATTATCTGCAGGAAATGAGTGTTCGGCGACATGCAGGTGTCGTCATAATGTGCTTCGAGAAGCGCCGCCGCCTTGCGGGTACCGGCCTCGGACGTTGCGAGTGCCACCTCGTATTCCGGCACACCGTCACCGATGGCGGCCCGCCCCGCATCCATCATTGCCATCGCCACTTGGCCGGCATGCCGCGCCAGCTGAAGCTCCTCGGGCGACTTGATCATGCGCATCTCGGCGACGAGCGGGGTCACGTCGCCAAGACGGGATGGCTCGACCAGGGTATCGATATAGTGACGCACCAGCGGCGGCATCTGATCGGGCTCGATGGCGGCGCGCCCGGCACCCGCGAGCGCCGCGGGCAGCTCCTCGCGCCACTCACCGCCGAGCCCGTCGTTCCATGCCGCGATCCGGTCCACATGCGCGGCCGCTTCCGCCATGTCCAGCTCCATGGTCGGAGTGATGAGCAAGCTGCCCGCATCCCTGTGCACGACCAGGATGGTCGGCCTGCCAAAATCCATGTGCAGGTAGTCGTAGTAACCGGTCAGATAATAAACGTTGTCGTCGTCCGTTATGAGAGCAACATCGAACCCCGCTTCGGCGAGCCGCCCTCTCAATTCGTCCAGGCGGGCGGAGTGCAGGCGCTCGCCCTTCGTACCTGCTCTTTGCACTTGAACCTCCTTACCTGGAGAGAGTCAGTCGCGGGCTTTCGGCCGTCGCGCTTGCCGCGCGATTGATGCGGATCGAGACCCGGCTCTCGAACGCCGGCGACGTCGAGGCTGCGCTGATTTCATTTTCGCGGACATGACGGGGCTCGACCGCCCGTTCGTCTTGCTGCACCGGCGTCGCGCCCTCAGACGCTCAGCTCTTCTCGTTGCGCATCGAGCAGCCGCTCGCCTGGCATGGAAAAAATCTGCCCGAACCCCCGAATCCGGTCCGCGATTCCGGCCCGTCGAAGGCAGCTCCAGAACTGGGCCTGATTGCTGGTGATAACGGGCTTCCCGGTCAACTTTTCGATCTCCTCGGCCACGTCGAGGGCGCGGATGCCGCCGCAGCTCAAGAATATGGCATCGGCGTCCGGGCGATCGATCTCCAGTGCGAACGCCTTCCAATAGGCCGGCGTGACGCGGCCAAATTCGATTCCTGTTTCCAGATTGAGGCCTTGAATGTCGAGCACCTCGAAGCCCTTGTCGACCAGAAACTCGGCCTCGGCGGTATTAATCTCGTCGAGATAGGGCGTTCCTACGACGATCTTACCTGCACCGAGCTCGCGTAAGGCATCCACGACCCCGGTAACCAGGCACATGGGCTTTGCCCACGGCGCTCCTTTGCGAATCTCTTCGAAAATCCGCTCTTCCCCTATGACGATGGATCCGCTGGTGCAGCTGTAGCTGATGACGTCCGGTTTCACGTCCGGCTGAATGCGCGATGCCGCGTCGGCCATGTGGTCCAAGTGCCTGGCCAGCGTTTCCCGAGTCGTGTAGTCGTCCGTCTTGAGCCGCGTGACGTGAACCGCGACGCCATCCGGCACCATCGCAAAGAAATCGGATTCCGCTGCCAGGTCGGTCGACATCAGGATGAAGCCGAGGCGGGCTCGATAATGCTTGCCGGCATCGAGCTCTGGACGGCGGGGCTTCGAGATCACAGTGTCACCTGGACTGAACATGGCCTATCTCCTCCAAATGACCTCGGTCGCCGCGGTGCTTGCAACGGCCCTGCACGCACGTCTGAGTGATTTTTCGGTGCACGGCGATCAGCGTTGTGCCCCAGGCGCGCCGTCAACGAACGGCTTCAGAGCCGCATAAACTGTGGCATGTACCGGCGTCGGGACGCCGGCCTGTTTGCCGAGCCGAACCACGGCGCCCGACAGCCCATCGAGCTCCAAGCGGCGCCCGCGTTCGAGATCGACAAGCTGCGACGACTTGCCATTTGGCGGATTGTGATCGATGAAGTCAAGTATTCTCGTCTCCGTATCATCAGCGAGCGCCACTCCGAGCCTGCGTCCGACACGGGCCGCTTCCGCGATGGCCTCGGAAAGGAACCACCGCATGTCAGGATCGTTTCTCACCACGCCCACCGTTTGACGTGTGAGCGCCGTCGACGCGCTCGTGCCGGCGATGAGACAGAACTTCTCCCAAATCATCAGGTCGGTGTCTTCGAAGACCTCGGCGTCGATCGCGGCTGCGCGGCAGATCTCGGCGAAGGCACATGCCCGCTTGCTGGAACCCGCTCCCGGTTCGCCGAACGCGATATGAGGCTTTCCTTCGATTCGTCCCAAGTACGCAACCTCGCCCGGTGCAGCGATGTTCGCGGGAAAATAAGCAGCGCCGGCGAGCGTCCGCCCGTCGCCGATGACTTTCCCGATCCGATCGGTGCTTTCGACACCATTCTGGACGGTCACGACGAACGTCTCCGGGCCGAGCAGCGGCGCCAGGGCTTTCGCCGCCGACTCGGTGTCGTAGAGCTTGACGCAAAACAGCACCACGTCGACCGGGCCTATCTCGTCGGGTCGGTCCGTGGCCACGGCGTCACCGAGACGAAGCGATTCGGCGCCCGTAACCCTCAATCCACTCGCACGAATCGCTTCGAGATGAGCACCCCGGGCGAGGAACGTGACATCGCTGCCCGCGGCCGCGAGCTTCGCGCCGAGCCAGCCTCCCATGCCGCCGGCGCCCATGACCGCGATTTTCATGGATACTCCCTTCGTGTGCGCTAAGCGCAGCATGCTTGCTGGCTGAGCGCGTGAGGCACGCAATATCCAGGGGCCCGCCATTCTCGCAGGGAAGTGTGCGAGGTGGTGCCAGTGGAAACAATGCCTCCCCCTCTTGCGAGGGGGAGGAGGGGCTGCTCCGTGGCCGGAGTATCCCGGACGTCTAGATAGGGATGGTCGTGAACGCCGAGCGAAGTGTTCCAAGCTTTGCGGCCTTTACGACAAGCGCCTGAAAGGCGTCCGACATGCCCACGCTGTCCATTGCCTCGCCCCAATGCTCTATGGAGCGAAGCTGGTAAGACACGGTCATGCTGTTCAGGTTCTCGCCAGTGACCGGAAGGACCCCGACCACGTTGACGTCGGCTTCGGACATGATCTTCTCGACCTCGGGAAAGAGCTTGAGCGCCTCGGCCACCTTGTCCCGGGAGATTTCGTACCGGCGAAGGTGCGCCACCGGATGGCTGGTCCACTGAGTCTCGCCATATACGGTCCTGAGAATGTCTCGCGCAGTAATGATTTCCGCCGCGGGATTCGCTTCTCGTTCCTTCCAGAACTCGACGTGCGCCGGGTCATTGTTGACCGCCTGGAACGCTTTCACCGCCGTGCGGAAATCTGCGTATGCGCGCAGTAACATGAGGCAACCGGCGTTGGCGCCGGAAACAATGCTCGCAGCCTTCACCGAGGCTCCGTGCCTGGAGTATATTTCCCCGAGCTGACGGGCCCTGTTCTCGGCCATCTCGCGCTTACCCGGATGCGGTCTAGCCAGCGTGTATGCGATGACTGCCATGGGTTGCTCCTTGTTGTTTGTTGTTGTGGGCGGATTCAACGAACCGGAGGGGTCCACTCAGACTGGCCACACCGCACTGTCCGCCCCCAGTTCGGCATGCGCACCTGCGAAGAAATACAGAAAAGCTCGAGGCCGTTAACCAGGGACCTCGCTCGTGCAGGTTATTCAGAGTCGCGCGGTGCTGTCAAATGGTCCCGATATCCTGCACGCGAAGGCCAAGGATGATCGCCATGGTCTCAGAGCCGGTAGGAAAATCAACTCCCCGGGTTGCGAGTTGAACGGCTGCTTCGGGTCGAGCATTGCCCTTGCGCGTGCTTTTGACCTGCCGAGCGCCCCGAGCGAACGGATGCCCTCGTCTCCGTGGCCTCTGCGGGTAGAATTCCGATAGGGTCATACCCCGATCTCGAACGATAAATCAGAGAATTTTCCAGGAGCAGCGCCATGTCCGACCGCCGTCGATTTCTCTAGAGATTGACGTCCCTGCTGCTCGCCACCGTGCTCG